>Ga0335084_10001576_pt1 | contig 21451 bp, 16 predicted proteins | sample Lox_Sample_44_FD_206721 | JGI IMG/M metagenome (GOLD analysis project Ga0335084, IMG submission 206721) | Soil microbial communities from Loxahatchee National Wildlife Refuge, Florida, United States - Lox_Sample_4.4 | ecosystem: Environmental > Terrestrial > Soil > Wetlands | place: USA...
AGAGCGTCAACTCTCTCTTCTCCTAAAAAGAAAGAAGAGCGGAGGAAGTTCCTCAATCACCCGCCTCCGCTCTCTCGCAGGTTTAATCAAAAGATTTCTACGGACAAACGGATTTGTAAAACTCAAACTTTCCTTCCTGACTGATCTTGACGATCACCGCGCACTTGATCGGATCTCCTGTCTTTCCGTCGAAAGACATCTTGCCGGTGATTCCATCAAATTCCCTGATCTTGGCCATTTGGTCCCGGATGGCCTTCCTGTCCTTTTTCAGATCTCCTGTCAGACCCTTTGTATTCTGAATGGCCTGAAGCAAAAGTCGGGTGGCATCCCAGGTTAAAGCCGATACATCATCCGGTTCGTATCCGTACTTCGTCTTGTATTGATCAATGAACTGTTTGGTCGCTCCCTTGGCCCCGGCAGCGGCATAGTGGGTGCTGAAGAAAAGACCTTTACAGTCATTGCCGCAGAGGTTCATCAGTTCGGCCGAGCCCCAGGAATCACTCCCCAGGATGGGTTTCTTCCAGCCCATTTCGTGGGCTTGTTTTACGATTAAAGGGACTTCATCGTAGTACTGAGGCGTGAACAAGATATCCGCCTTCGATGCCACAATCTTGGTCAGCTGGGCACTGAAGTCCCGGTCTTTGGTGGTAAAGGTTTCAAAAGCCGCCACAGAACCCTTCCCATGAATCTTCTCGAAGGCCTCCTTAAAGAACTCTGCCAGCCCTTTGGGATAATCACTGGCAATGTCGTAAAGAACGGCCGCCTTCTTGGCTTTCAACTCCTCCGTGGCGAACTTAGCGAGCACGGGGCCCTGGAAGGGGTCTAAGAAGCAGGCACGGAAGACCCAAGGTCGATCCAGGGTGGTTTTTGGATTGGTGGACCAGCCGCTGATCAACACGGCTTGATTCGTATCAGCCACCTCACCAGCGGGGATCGCTTGCTTACTCGCCTGAGGACCGATGATACCCAAAACCTGATGTTGGGTGATTAGCTTTAGGGCTGCAGCTGCTGCAGACTCCGCCTTCGCCTCGTTGTCCTCGTAGACAAAATTCAACTGGTAAGATTTGTTCCCGACCTTCAGCCCGCCGGCCCGATTGATCTGGTCCCTGAGCATCTCGGCAGCATATTTCGACGCCTCCCCCACTTTTGGGATATCGCCTGTCAGTTCAATGTCAAATCCGATTTTGATCACGTCTGCTGCCCAGAGATTGCTGGAAAAGCAAATTCCCAGGATGAAAACCACCCCTGTAAACAGAATTCTCCTTTTCATAAATCCTCCCCCTTTCGATAAACGATCACTTCATCAAGCGAGTGATAATATATTTTAACAGTAAGGGCTTGTCAAGGTAAACAAAGACTGGACAAAGACTGGATTGCTCTGTGAAGTGGTGAGTTGTAAAGCAGAAGTGGAGGGGGCTTCCCGTTTGCTTGCTGCCCCCTCCATTCTCCTATCTGGGTTTACTTCTTCACCCCCGGGACAGCTGTCGGCTCAATTCCGTACAAGTCCTTGAAACTCGGAACCTTGAGATCTGCGGGAATGGGATGGTAATACTTGGTTTCAGTAAGACTATTATTGTGTTCTTTCCAGGCCTCCGTAATGATTTCCGGCTTGGTCAAACAGTCGAGAGCCGATGCAGCCATCCACTTGCTCACAGCCAGACCACCCTTCATGGCCGGTGACGTACTCGACTGGCAAACTAATTGCCAGGAATGGCCGGGCGTTCCCTTTGCTTGGGTTGCGGCCCTGAAAAGAAGCATAGGAACCATCCAGCTCACATTGCCTTGATCGCTTGAGGCCTTCACAACAAAGACATTTGGAAATGTCTGACTAAGATCAGGATGAGTGATCGTTGTATCGAAGGCCTCCCCTTTGACCTCTTTTCCCAACGATTTGATGACGGCTTCGCCAAACTTCTGATCTTCAGGAGTAAAGCTCGGAGCGCCGATCGCCGTGGCATTCGCATCCCCCATCTTGTCGAGAATCTTATTTGGGAGAACTTCCCACGTCGCAGCCAGAATATTATAACTCATCTTCGTCTGCGTCATGAGCGCGGCCCCCTTGGCAACATCCTGCATCCAGTTCCAGATATGGTCCACCTGTGTTCTTCGAGGTGCCCTTATAAAATACCAGACTTCTGCATCCGGAGGTACATTATTTGGAACCTCGCCGCCCTTCGTGATCACATACATGATCCTTGCTTCCTGAACGACGTGTTCCCTCATAAAATTCATCCCGATGTCCATCAGCTCCACCGCATCCAGGGCGCTTCTGCCCATTTCAGGAGCTGCCGCACCGTGGGCCGATTTCCCTTTGAATTGAAACTTAACGCTGGTCATCGCCAGCATGGAGGAATAGTCAACTCCGTTTGCCTCCCCGGGATGCCAGGTGATCATGATGTCGGTCCCATCAAAAACTCCCTCTTTGGCCATAAAGACTTTTCCAATCAACGTCTCTTCCGCAGGAGTGCCGAAAACCTTGATCGTTCCCTTAATGCCGTGTTTTTCCATGGCCACTTTGGTGGCAATGGCTGCCGTAGAACTGGCGGTCCCGAAAATGTCGTGACCGCAGCCGTGTCCAGGACCTCCGGGCACGATCTCTGCCTTGGTCGTCTCGCCACTTTTCTGAGAGAGGTTTGGAAGGGCATCAAACTCTGCAAGAAATCCAATCACAGGCTTCCCCGACCCCCAGGTTGCCACAAACGCGGTGGGCATTCCTGCGACACCTTTCTCAATTTTGAATCCATTCGTTGCCAAATATTCCTGCAATTTGCCGGACGATTTAAACTCAACCAAACTCAGTTCAGGATTGTCCCATATATATTTTGCGGTTTCTTCAAAGGTGGCCTTGGCCCCATCCACCCAGGCAACGGCTGTCTTTTTTGCCGGAGTAAGTTCTTGAGCCAAGACGGCTTGCATCGAAAGAACAGACACGAAAAAAACAGAGACCACAGACAACCCAATAAATCGTTTTCCTCTAAACATCATTGCTTCTCCTTTCTTGAGTAATGACTCCCATGACTGCAATGAAACTGATCTCTGACCTTGCATTTTACCTCCCTTTCTTCATTTGATATTTTTTTCAAAAACCAAAAACGTCTGAATGGCAAATTACCATTAGCAAAGATCCCTTTTGTTGTCAATCAAAAATCTCGATAAGATCCTAGATCTCCTTTTTGAGAACTAAATCAATGACAAGTTCATTGCCCAGGCGGTGGAGGTCGTCCCTTAAACCCTGTTCCGAAATTGTTTTCGGGACATTAATCTCCATTTCCATTTCGAAGATCGGGGTCCCGCTCTCGGGAGACAGAATTCGTTTTGTTTTCATATCGACGATGTTGACCCGGCGCTCGGCCAGGAGCTGGCAAACCCTGAAGACGATCCCAGCGTGGTCCACGCCGGAAGTGGCGATCTTGAACCGGTCGGTCTGTTCCTTAAACTTGGGGTATGCCTCTTCGAAGGTGATCGGAGAATAGAATACGGTCAACTCCTTCTCCCATTCGAGTCGCTTGAGGGCCGAAGAAAGTTTCTGATTCACTTCCTCCCTCTCCGTGGAGAAAAGAAGCAGAAGGGCGAAATGGTTTCGAAGGAGGCTCATGCTTGAATCCTCGATATTTCCCCCGCACTCATAGATCACTTCTGAAACATCGGCCACCATGCCCGGCCGATCTTTCCCCATCGCCGATAGAATAAAGTAAGTCTTCATGATCACCCCCGTGTATACGGACTGACGCGGTGACGGTGTGCACGGTGAAAGGGTGAAAAAAAAGATTTGGATTTCTCCGTGTCTCCGAATCTCCCTGTCTCCGTGTCGCATTATGACTCCAGGATATCCAGGTGGGCAGAACAGACTTTCAGACGCTTGCTGCCCACGGTTGCAAACACAATGGTCGCCTTTTGATTCTCGTCCATGCCCTCCACGAATTTGACCCTCCCTTCTCCAAATTTCGAGTGCCTCACTCGCATCCCTATCTTAAGCGGGAAAAACCCTTCGGGGCTGAGAACCACACCACTGCTTTCCGGAAAGGAAATCTCCTGGGACATCTCATCCCCCATCCTCTCCGTCTTGTGGACTTCCTCTTTCCAAGGAACTTCTTGTGAGAATAAGCTGTCTATCCTCCCTTTCTTCTCTTCGATTTGCATTAATTTGACCGGGAGTTCATCAAGAAAACGGGAGGGAAGGTTGGCACGGCCCACGCCAAACGTAGACCGTTCTTCAGCCCGTGAAAGAAAAAGCCTCTTCTTTGCACGCGTCATCCCGACATAGAAGAGCCTCCTTTCCTCTTCCATGTCTTCAATCTCCTCACCCCGCCGGTAGTGGGGAAGAAGTCCTTCTTCGATCCCAACGATGAAAACCACCGGAAACTCCAAGCCCTTTGCGCAATGAAGGGTCATGAGAGAAACTCGATTTCCTTTATCCTCGTAAAGGTCGACATCCGTCACCAATGACACTTTATCCAAAAAGTTTTCTAAGGAAACCTTCTCCTCTCCCTGCTCCAGTCCCATCATAACGTTGATCAATTCATCGATATTCTCCATCCTTGAAAAAGCGGCATCCGTTCCCTCTTCCTTTAATCGTTGCAGATACTCCGTCTTCGCAAGAAGGGCGAGGGTGAGTTGGCTGAGGGTGAGCGCCCCCGTTTCTTTCCGGAACCCTTCGATCCACAGGACAAACTCCTTCATCTTCATCGCGACGGCGGGGGGCAGCCAATCTTCTCCGATGGCCTCTTTCAACCCTTCATAAAGGGGAAGCCTTCTCTCGCGCGCGAAGGCTTCTATCTTCTCGACGGTCTTCTCTCCGATTCCTCGTGGAGGGACGTTGATGATGCGTTTCAGACTCAGGCCATCCGCGGGGTTGTTCATCAATTTCAGGTAGGCCAAAACGTCCTTGATCTCTTTTCGTTCGTAAAACTTCATCCCGCCCACAATCGTGTAGGGAATCCGATTCTTAACGAGCTCATCTTCCATGGCACGAGATTGGGCGTTGATTCGGTAGAAAACAGCCAGGTCGCGATAGGACCCGACCGATTTCTCCTTGGACAGATCCATGATCTTTCGAGAGACGAATCGTGCCTCATCCGTTTCGTCCTCGGCCACGTAAAAGGTGAGGAGGTCCCCTCCGGGATTGTCCGTCCAGAGTCTCTTCTCTTTTCGATAGCGGTTTTTACGGACCACGTGGTTGGCCGCCTCAAGAATATTCTGCGTCGAGCGATAATTCTGTTCCAGCGTAATGACGCGGGCTTCGGGAAAGTCCTTTTCGAAATTGAGAATATTTCCTACCTCCGCGCCTCTCCAGCGATAGATGGCCTGATCATCGTCTCCGACCACAAAGAGGTTTCGATGAGTCTCAACCATCTGCCGGACGAGTCGGTATTGGATGAGGTTCGTATCTTGAAACTCATCCACCATCACATAACGGCAGAGGTCTTGATAAGATTTGAGAACCTCCGGAAAGCGCCTGAAAAGAATGGCCACAAAAGTGAGAAGGTCTCCAAAGTCGAGGGCGTTGTTTGTCTGAAGATCCTCTTGATAGCGCTGATAAACCAGCGCCAATCGCTTTTGGAAGATATTGTAAGGGTTTGGAGAATACCGGTCCGGCGTGACCCCCTCGTTTTTCAACCGATCCAGGCCGGATTGGATGGCCCGGGGAGGAAACATCTTGAAGTCGAGGTTCAACTCCTTCATGATTGTTTTGAGGTGTCGCTCCTGATCCTGGTCATCATAAATCACAAAATTTCTTTTAAAACCGAGGCGCTCAATATGCTGCCTCAAAATGCGGGCGCAGGCAGAATGAAAGGTGGAGACCCAAGTCCCTTTGGCCGACCCTCCAAGAAGTCTCTCCACCCTTTCCCGCATCTCATCGGCGGCCTTGTTGGTAAAGGTGACTGCAAAGATATTCCAGGGCGGGACCCTTTTTTCCTGGATGAGATAAGCAATCCGGTAGGTCAGGACTCTGGTTTTTCCGCTCCCCGCACCTGCGAAGACGAGCGATGGCCCCTCGGTTTCCAAGACCGCCTTTTGCTGAACCGGGTTGAGATCATCGAGTAGAGACATTGGCAATCAATAAATGTCAAATTTCAAAATCCAAATGTCAAATGAATTCATAAAGAATAGGTTGAGGAAAATTTGAAAAGATTAAGAAGCATGCTTTGGATAATGACGTTTCAGAACGTTGTCCCTCTCTCAACCTAAGCCTGAACCTCAACCTTTGCCCTGTTATTCCACGGTCACGCTCTTGGCCAGGTTTCGCGGCTGATCGACGTCTGTACCCTTGAAGTCAGCCATATAGTAAGCCAGGAGTTGAAGGGGAGGGGTGAGAAGAATCGGAGTGAGAGAGGGAAGCGTCTCGGGGATGGCAATCACATCATCTACCTTTTTGACAATCTCCCGGTCGGATGCAGAAGCAAGGGCAATAATCTTTCCCTCCCTTGCCCTGACCTCTTCGATATTGGAGATCACTTTCTCATAGACATCGTTCCGGGTGGCGAGGACGATGACCGGCATTTCCCGATCGATCAAGGCAATGGGGCCATGCTTCATCTCACCCGCGGGATAGCCTTCTGCATGGACATAAGAGATCTCCTTCAATTTCAGCGCCCCCTCCAAGGCAATGGGGTAGTTGATCCCTCTGCCAAGGTAGAGAAAATCCCTCGCATGCAGGTACTTTCTTGCAATTTTGGCCACGTCGGGCGACGTCTTCAACATTTCTTCCATGAGGTGTGGGACTCGAACCAATTCTTCAATCAGCGTCTTCCCTTTTTCGCTGGAGAGCACACCTAATTCCCTCCCCATTCGAAGGGCGAGGAGGAAGAGGATCACTAATTGCGTGGTAAACGCCTTGGTGGACGCCACCCCAATCTCAGGGCCTGCGTGGGTATAGATCACATGGTCCGCCTCTCTGGCCAGGCTGGACTCCACCACATTGCAGATGGCCAGGGTCATCGCTCCCTTCCGTTTCGCTTCCCTCAACGCAGCCAAGGTATCGGCCGTCTCTCCGGATTGGGAAATGGCGACAAGGAAATGATCCTCTTCAATAATGGGATTCCGATATCGAAACTCCGAGCCGATATCAGCCTCCACCGGGATTCGGCAGAATTCCTCGATGAGAAATTTCCCCACGAGGGCAGCATGATAAGACGTACCACAGGCAATCAGGTTGATCCGGCGCATCTTCTTCAGAAACTTTGCATCGAGGTGGACATCTTCGAGAACGGCGTCGCCCTTTTCCTCCGAGATCCGGCCCCGGATGGTATCGGTCACCGCCCTGGGCTGTTCGAAGATCTCTTTGAGCATGAAATGTTTATACCCACCCTTCTCTGCCATCAAAGGATTCCAGTTCACTTGCTTCGGTTCCTTTGAGACTTCGCTTCCCCCGGCATCGAAAAATTTCACTCCCTGTGAGGAAAGAAGCGCCATTTCTCCGTCCTCCATGAAAATAAAGTCTCGGGTATAAGGAAGAACCGGAGGGATGTCCGAGGCGACAAAATATTCTCCCTTTCCGAGGCCGATCACCAGGGGGCTCTCCTTGCGGGCGGCGATCAAAGAATGCTCCTCTCCTTCAAGAAGGATGCCCAAGGCATAAGAGCCTTTGATCTTGTCCAGCGCGATCTTTACGGCTTCCAGGGGGGGATGTCCTTCCCGAAGGAATTCGTCGATCAGATGGGAAATGATCTCTGTATCTGTTTCCGAGGCGAAAACATGACCCTTGCTCTTGAGAGTTTCTTTGAGAGGGACATAGTTCTCGATAATGCCGTTGTGGACGACAGCGACCCGGCCTGCTTTATGGGGATGGGCATTCTCGTCGGAGGGTCTTCCATGGGTCGCCCATCGCGTATGGCCTATCCCCACCTTTCCATCAAAGGTCTCTTTCCCGATCAACTCCTCTAACTTGGTTAATTTCCCCTCTTTCCTGCGGATCTCCACCTTGCCGCGATGGAAGACCGCGATGCCCGCAGAGTCATAGCCTCGGTATTCGAGCCGTCTGAGCCCCTCAATCAGAACCTTTGCCGTCTCCCTGGGACCAATATATCCGACAATGCCGCACATGTCTCAACCCTTCCTGGCTTCCGTTTTTTTGTGACGATGCTTGATCGTCCTGCTCCAGCCCTTGATGTTCTTCTGCTTCGTCCGGCTGATCGCCAGAGCCCCTCCCGGGACATCTTTCGTGATCGTGGAACCTGCGCCAATCGTGGACCCGTTTCCCACTTTCACAGGGGCCACGAGTTCCACATTCGATCCGACAAAAACCCCGTCACCGATGATGGTCGGATGCTTCTCAAATCCGTCGTAATTGCAGGTGATGGTCCCGGCGCCGATGTTGACCTCTTCTCCAACGATGGAATCTCCGAGATAGGTGAGATGATTCGCTTTCGAACCTCTGCCGATGACCGACTTCTTCACTTCCACGAAATTCCCGATCTTCGCTTTGGTTTTCACCTCGCTCAACGGCCGCAGATGGGAAAAAGGACCGATCGATGCCCCCTCCTCAATTCTACTTTCCGTGATCACGGAATTTGAGCGGAGGGTAACATCGTTGCCGATGATCGAATCTGAAACCTTAACGTTGGGTTCGATCATACACCGTTCGCCAATTTTCGTCCTTCCTTGCAGATGACAGTTCGGGTAGAGAATGGTGTCTTTTCCCACCTCAACGCTCTGATCGACATAGGTAGTCTTAGGGTCGAGCATCGTCACGCCCGAAAGCATCAGATCTTTTAACTTTGCCTGCCGGAGAACTTCATTGGCCAAGGCAAGATCGACCCGCGTATTGATCCCCATCACCTCCACCGGATCGGAAACGATATGCGCAGAACATCTCAACCCTTTCTTCCTTGCAATCTCCACCAGATCCGTCAGGTAATATTCGCCTTGAGCGTTATCTTTTCCAATCTCTCCCAGCCCTTCGACCAAAAAGGGGGTCCTCACACAATAGATCCCCGTATTAATCTCCCGGACGGATCTCTCCTTCTCGGAAGCATCCTTCTCCTCGACAATCTTTTCAAGCCAGCCCTCCGGACCCCGGAGGATCCGGCCGTACCCGAACGGATTCTCCACAACCGTGGTTAACACAGAGAGAACGCACGGGCTTTCCTCGAAAGCCGCGACAAATGCGCGAAGGGTGCCTGCATTCACCAACGGAACATCTCCGCAGAGAATGAGAGCCGTCCCGGTGAATGTCTTCAGAAATGGGACGGCTTGCAAGGCCGCGTGCCCCGTGCCCAGCTGCTCTTTTTGAAGGACGAACTGAATCTGAGGGTTTTTGAACTTCTCCTTGATTTGATCCGCCTGGTAGCCAACGACGATGATTGTCTTATCGGCCTTGATCCCGTCTAAGGAGACAGCGATCGGATAAGAGAGCATCGGAAGTCCCAGGATGGGATGAAGGACTTTGACTACGTCTGACTTCATCCGAGTCCCTTTTCCTGCCGCAAGAATGATGGTGGCAACCCCGCCCAAGGCTCTATCCTTCTTCGGTGAATTTAAGCTTTTTTATACTATGTATGGACGTTTTCGTCAACCCTTGCTTCCGGCTTGCCCTCCCCAGTCTTTCTTCCCATGGACTAAATCGTTTTTGACAGGAACCCGTCCTTGGAGAGGACGCATCCCAACGTGGAGGAGTCTCCCCCTCGGCTTGAGCCCGGGGCAAAGGTTCATGGTTGACGCGGAGCGGTACGGGCCGAGTCCTGCGGGTATCAAATTTTTTCTCAAGAATAATTGACAATAATCGCTCAGGAGTGTAGATTAATTTACCAGATAGGGGGATGGATGGACCCTTGAGCCGAGCCATCCGACCCCATACGCTTGCGGACCGTAAATATCTCTCGAATGTGCTATAATGACATACGCTTGAATCATCCATCATGTAGATTGGGATAGTTTGGACGTTTATGCCGCATATTTGGCCCATCGGTGGAGGAAAGGGAGGGACCGGTAAGAGTTTTTTTACCGGTAATATCGGGATTCTATTAGCCAAGCAAGGATTCAAGACCCTCCTGATCGATGCCGACCTGGGTGGACCCAACCTTCACACGATCGTCGGCCTGTCTAACCCGGCGATCAGCCTATCCGATTTTCTGAATAAAAAAGTGCCGACACTTCAAGAAACCGTCCTCCAAATGCCGATCCACAATCTTTTCTTGATCAGCGGGGCCAAGAATAAGCTGGACGTCGCCAACCTGGCTCACGAACAGAAGATGAAAACGCTCCGTGCCATCTCGCGACTGGCTTATGACTATATCCTGCTCGACCTTGGCACCGGAACTTCTTTCAATACCATCGATTTTTTCACGCTGTCCGACTCTGGAATTTTTGTGTGCATTCCGGAACCCACTTCGATCGAAAATATCTATCGACTCGTTCGCTCCGTTTATGTTCGTAAGATCCGTCAGGTCCTTAAGAGCGAGCGTTTCAGAAGCTTGGCTGAGAAAGCAGAAGCGCAGGACGAAGACGTCACCGTCCACCATCCGGAATACCTTCTCGATATTTTGAAAGAGATGGATCCGGAAGAAGGGGGTCACATCGAAAGGATTTTGAAGGCCTTCCAATTTAAGCTGGTCCTGAATCAAGTAAGAAGGCAGGACAATCCGAAGATCGGGGCGCTGATCTGTAAGATTGTGGAGAAACACCTCGGCATGAAGATTCAATTCTTAGGCAATGTCAGCTTTGATGACCGCGTCCACGAGGCGGTGTGTCGGAGAGAGTCCTTTGTGGAAAAATATTCCTATTCCCAAGCGGCTCTGGATCTTAGACTCGTCCTTAAAAGCGTCACGGGCATGATAGACGAGCAAGCCGTGGCTTTATAAGTTGCGCCTTTACATAAAACCGTATGAAGAAAATCGACTCCCTGAACTTCTATGAACTTTTAGAGGTAGCCTCCGATGCCTCCCCTTTCGAGGTCCATCACGCCTATAAAGAGATGTTTCAACTCTACCATGAGGATTCTCTAGCAAGCTATTCTTTTTTTTCCAGACAAGAACGAGAAGAAATACTGGCAAAACTGAATGAGGCGTATTCTACTCTGATGGATGAGAAAAAAAGATCCCAGTATGACCAATTGCTCATCGAACGGGGTGTCCTTGACGAGGAGAGGCAATATCAGCGGGAGCGGAAGAAGTTAAGTCTTCTGCCGCATCCGAAACGTCCCGGCGCCGATACGGCCCTAAGGATAAGGGACCGATTGAAGACGATGGTCTCCTCAAACACTGTGATTCAGGAGATTCTCTCCCACGAGGCCCTATCGGGAAGCGATTTGAAAAAAATCAGGGATGAGTTGGGGGTTTCTCTGGAGGAGATCGCAGAGACGGTGAAGGTCCGGATGGCTTATTTGCATGCCATCGAGGAAGACCAATTCGAAAAAACACCTTCCAGGATATTCCTCAAGGGTTTCGTGAGGGCCTATGCGCAATACATAGGGTTGGATGCGGATATGGTGGCAAGTCGTTATCTCAAAAGAATGAACAACTAAAAAAAAGAAGAAGCGCGGAGTCGTCCAATGGAAAATGATCAGGATATCAAAAAGAAAGACAAGCCCATACCGGAAGAAGAACTATTCGATGAGCTGGATGCGATGTATCAGCGCGTTGCTGACATCGAAAAAGAAGAGGCGACAGAAATCTTACCCCCCATCGAACCCGCTTCCCCCTCAGCGGCTGGGACCCCAGCGGCCTCTGAAAAGCCGACGAAGAAAAAACCAGGCCGGAATAAAAGCCGATTCTCTCGTCCGATGATCCTAGGAGGAATTGCAATCCTTCTTGCCTTGATCTTGGGAGTGACTTTCTGGAAATCCACAGCCATCCTTCAGCTTCTGAAAATTGGCGATGTCCAGCAGCCAGCCGTTTCCCCCCGTCCCGCACCTCGTAAACCCTCTGCGGTCGTCACTCCCAAAGCTCCTCCAGCCCCTCCCGCCGCTGCTGCTACCCTCACAGCCCCCGCCCCCCCCGCCGCCGTCACTCCTCCAGCACCTCCACCCCCTCCCACGGCGGCTACTGTTCCGGCTCCCTCGAAACCCCCGTCTGAATCCGTTACGGCTCCGACAAGGCAAGAAGCCATGAAGAGCCCCCGGGAAGAAGCGGGAAAAGCAAAACCGGTCCTTCAGGAAAGTCCAAAACCGGATAACCCCGCTCCCGAAGGAAAATTTTACGCCTTACAGATTGGATCCTTTCGTGAGATGGAAAATGTTCGAAACCTTGTGGAAAACCTCAAGAAGGAAGGGTTGGATGCTTATTGGATCGCTTCGAAAAGCAAGCAGAGAGGGACCCTCTACAAGGTTTTTGTGGGACAATTCATGGATACCCATGAAGCCGCCCGGTTTCTAAGAGATAATAAGATTCTCAAAAATTATCCTGACAGCTTTATCCAGGAGGTTTCATCACCAAAAGTCGGCCCCTAGTTTCATAAGCGATCCCGATCTCCAAAAGAACAGGGGCTCCATACCGATCCCTTCAAAATCCTTGCATCCGTTATTATAAGGTTAAAAAGCCTTTGATCTTTGTTTGTCTTCCTCGCCCGCAACCCATTTCAGGTAACATCCAAGCCTAAAAGAAAGAATCGCAGTTGGGTCAGGGATGAGCTGGCTTTTAAAGGTCGAACATAGGAGTAACGTTTCATTTTAAGAGAGGATTGAAATCTCGTTGAAGTTGGTTTAAAAATAGAAACGATGAGCAAAATCTTCTTCGGCATTTTGGATGGGTCGCCTCATTTTCGCGACCTGGCTTGAAAATCTTCGGAGAGCCATCGATCGGTTTAAGAAGAATCATTCAGATCACCGTTGGGAGGAAAAGGTATGGGGAAACTGTTTGGAACGGATGGGATCAGGGGGGAGGCAAATCGATATCCCATGGATGCCGGGATCGCCTTTTCTGTCGGTCAAGCGATTGCTTACCTGCTGAGAACACCGAATCACAGGACGAGGATCATCATCGGTAAGGACACCCGTATTTCAGGCTACATGCTTGAAAGTTCTCTGGAGTCGGGCATTACTTCGATGGGAGGACATCCTTACTTGGTGGGAGTGCTTCCCACGCCGGGCATCGCCTTCGTGACGCAGAGCATGCGAGCGGATGCGGGTATCGTGATCTCTGCCTCTCACAACCCTTACCAGGATAATGGAATCAAGATTTTTTCCGGCAACGGTTTTAAACTGTCTGATGATGAGGAAGAAAAGATCGAAAAGCTCGTCCTGGAAAATAAATTGCCCCAGATGGTTCCACCCGTCAGAGAAATGGGGCAGGCTTTCCGGCTGGACGATGTGCGCGGTCGTTATATCGTGTTCCTGAAAAATACTTTTCCCCGGGATTTAACGATGGAGGGGATGAAGATTGTCATCGACGCGGCGAATGGAGCTACCTATAAAATTGCTCCGGACACATTCTTTGAGCTGGGTGCCAAAGTGGAGGTCCTCCATAATACCCCCAACGGTCTCAATATCAACGACCATTGCGGATCTTTGTATACTCAGGACTTGAGGAAGCGGGTGGTGGAGGCAAGAGCCGATATCGGACTCGCCTTTGACGGTGACGGCGACAGGCTGATTGCCGTCGATGAAAAAGGGCACGAAATTTCCGGCGACCAGGTGCTGATCGTCTGTGCTCAGAAACTCAAGGAAAGGGGGAAGCTCAAGAACGATCTGCTCGTGAGCACGGTCATGAGTAATCTTGGGTTGAAGGTGGCTTGCAAAAAGCATGGTATCAAACACCATGCCTCGAAGGTGGGCGATCGTTATGTGCTGGAAGATATGGTCCGTTTTGGAGCGAACATCGGCGGAGAGGATGCCGGTCATATGATTTTCCTCGATCACCATACGACGGGGGATGGGATCGTGACCGCGATGCAACTCATCGCGGCGATGGTGGAAATGGGGAAACCTTTGTCAGAACTCTCGAAAACGATGGAGGTCTACCCGCAGAAACTGATCAACGTGGACGTCAGGAGCAAACCGGAAATTTCCTCACTGCCAAAAGTGAGGGAGGTAATTCAACAAGTCGAGTCTGAGCTCCGCGACGATGGCCGGGTTCTCGTGCGTTATTCGGGGACTCAAAATATGTGCCGCGTCATGGTCGAGGGGCCCACCCACGAACTCACGGAGAAGTACTGCCAGCAGATTGCTGACGCCATAAAAGAAATCATCGGCTGATTCTGCACTCTTCCCATCTCCGAACTCTTTTTTTGAAACCCTCGAAAAATGACTGAAAGCTTTGTGAGAAATAACCATGCGATTCAACCTTTCCCTCCCCGCGGAAAAACCTTTTGATGTGGTCGGGATGGGCCTCAATTCTGTCGATTTCCTCACAGTGGTCCCGCAATTTCCCGCTCCCAATTCCAAAATGAAGATGCTCCACTTCTCAAAACAAGGAGGAGGCCAGGTGGCCACGGCCCTGGTGGCCTTGAGTCGATGGGGAATCAGAACAAAATACATTGGGAAAGTGGGCGCCGATGAATGGGGTCAATTCTCTCTCCAATCCATCCGCCTGGAAGGGGTGGACGTCTCCTCCGTGACGATCGAACCCAACGCCACAAACCAGTTTGCCACGATCCTTGTGGACAGCTCCACCGGAGACCGTACGATCCTCTGGAATCGGGATGACCGATTGATGTATCGCGAAGGAGAACTTCGGAAAGAAGAGGTCTGCAGCGGAAGGATCCTCCATCTGGATGGGCACGATATCCGCGCTGCCATCCAATGTGCCCGATGGGCAAAAGAGGAACACATTCCAACCGTTGTTGACCTCGATAAAGTGGAACCTCTTACTCCCGAGCTGATTCAGGAGGTCGATTTCCTGATCACCTCTTCACGCTTTCCAGGGCTCTATACCGGAATTTCAGATCAAAAGGAAGCTTTCCTCGAACTTCAGAACCAGGCTTCTGGATTCCTCTGCGCCACGCTGGGTCATTCGGGGGCCATGGCCTGGGTCGACGGAGAACTCCTCTACGCGGAAGGGTTCAACGTAAAGGCCGTGGATACCACCGGCGCAGGCGATGTCTTCCATGGAGGGTTCATCTATGGCCTTCTTCAGAATTGGGAGATTGAAAAAACGTTGAGGTTTGCCAATGCCGTGGCAGGCCTCAAATGCCTTGACCTCGGAGGAAGAAGAGGGATTCCCACGTTGGAGAAGGCTCAACAATGGATGATGCCATCCTAAACCTATTCGTGCAGCGGTTCAATCATCCTTGCCAAATTCTGACAGATAAGTAATATTGATTGACGTAGGATCGTTAGGGAAATGCAGTATTTGTAAAGGAGGAACGAGATGTTTGCGGGAAAAACAATCTGGGAAATAATTCACCTCGGTGGTTTTACCATGTATATCTTGCTCTTCTGCTCTTTCTTGTCCATCACCATTCTTTTGGAAAGGATCATTTACTATCGAAAACGCTCGAAAACCAAGAGGACGGAATTTATGACCAGGATCAAGAGGTCATTGAATGGCGGCAATGTTGAAATGGCCAAGGAAATCTGCAGGACATCGAATGCTCCCTTTTCCAAGGTGGTTTTCTGCGGACTGGGGCTCCATGGCCGCCTTGAAGCAGAAATATCCAACGCGATGGATCGCGAGATCACCATCGAAACAATAAGACTGGAGCGCTTTACCAGTATTGTGGGAACGATCGGAAACACGGCGGTCTACATCGGGCTTTTTGGAACAGTTCTGGGGATCATCAGGGCCTTTCACGACATTGCCGCTGCCGGAGCCGGCGGCATGAGCATTGTCATCGGAGGCGTGGCCGAGGCGCTGGTCTGCACGGCCATGGGGCTCTTGGTGGCTATCCCGGCAGTGATCGCCTACAATTATTTCATGAAAAGGGTGGACCGTTTTATCAACGATATGGAACTTTGTGCCTCCGAGTTAGGCGACTTGATCGGGGGAAGGAAATAGCATGAAGAGAGAGAGAAGAAGTTCCAAACTCATGGCGGAAATCAACATCACTCCCTTTACAGACGTGGTCTTGGTGTTGTTGATCATCTTCATGATCGCAACCCCCTTTATCTATCAGTCCAGCGTGAAAGTCCAGTTGCCCAAGGCCTCTAAATCGGAAGAGTCATCGCGAGACGTCATGATCAACATTAACGCTCAAGGCGAAGTTTTTTTAGAGGAGACGAAACTGGATTTAGAGACACTCAAGTACAGATTGACCGCCAGGGTGAAAAATAAGCCGGACACCTCTGTGATTATTAACGGGGACAAGAACGTTAGATATGATGCCGTGATTCAGGTCATGGATGTCTTAACCCAATCCGGGGTGAAGAACCCGGGCTTGGGGATTGAGCTGAAGAAATGAGAAGGCGCAAAGAAGGCGCTCGACGGCCTCCTCTTTTGCATCACCCTGCTTCTGCCGAAAAGGGCGGATTATGGGCGGCGGGGATTTTCTCACTGCTGCTTCATATCACCCTCATCACTTTCCTGACGGTTGGCCTGAAGCCCGGGACGACAAAAATGACGCCTTCTATCTACCGGGTGACCATTCGGCCTTATGCGCCCCACGGGGATGGTTCCCCCCTGGGCAGTTCGCCTACGGAACGTCCAGGACCCGCTGCGGTCCTCCCGCCTGCTGCGCCGCCGATCCAAAAAACGATTGTTGAAAAGACAAAAGGCGAGAAGAGTACGAAGCTTGTTGAAAATCAAAGAGAGCGTAAGACGGTTGAAGGGCTAAAATCGCCCGTGAAAAAATCTGAGAAGAAAGTGGCTATCGTTGAGAAAGAGGATCTCTCTGAAAAACAAAAAACTTCTCTGAAAAATCTTCAGGATGAGCTGGAGAATATTCGTAGAAAAGCAGCCCTCGACGACATCAAGAAAAAGATTGGCCGTCGTGAGGCGTTGGAGAAGGAGATGGCAAGGGAGGCTTCGGCCGGTTCTCTCTCTCAAGGGGCGACTGCCTCCGGATCCGGAACGGGAACGGGATCAGGAACCGGAACGGGGTCGGCCGGTTCCCCAACGGGAGGGTCTCCTTGGGGTTCTTCGTTTGGAGGGGGCCCCGGCTCAGATTCGAGACTGAGCGATTACTACGAATCGATATGGGCAAAAATCAAGAAGGAATGGACCCTTCCCGAAAACCTCCCTAAAGGAAGAATGACCATTGAAGCAACCATTGTGATCGTCATTGACCGGGAAGGTAAAGTTCAAAAATCCTGGTTCGAGAAAAAGTCCGGCAATACGCTTTTTGACCAAAGAGCGATGCGGGCCATCAAGAAGGCAGAACCTTTGCCCCCGATCCCTAAAGAATTTAGCGACCCTACCCTGGAGATGGGCTTCCGTTTCCATCCGGATTAGAGGGTTCGATTAAAACTCCTAGATCAACCGCACGACGATATCCTCCCTCCTCTCCTCCTCCTAAGAATTTCTGCCGTGCGAGCAAACACACGCCTAGCCATGTCATCTATTTGAAGTCTGACCTGCTCGCCGAACAAGTTCTTTGGCAGGCGAGAGTCCAGCGTCTGAACTACAAATAAGCACTTGACAGACCTTTTTCCAGTTTGTTAAAAAGGTCTTAGTAGTGGTGATATCCAGGTGAAGGGAACCCCGTGATTCCTTTCTCGAAAGGAAAAATCGGGGACGGGCCCGCCGCTGTAGTCCCGCCCTTTTCTGAAAGAAAAGGGGAACCCTTTCAGCATAGTGATAGCCACTGTCCCTCAACAAGCTCGGGACGGGAAGGCTGCTGAAAGGGCGGGAGAGTCAGAAAACCTGCCTGGGTATTCTTCATAAAAGGTCTTCGAGGACAAGGCTGAGAAGGGGGCATGCGGGTAAAATCCCCAGTCTTCAATGCGGAGGCTGGGTTTTTTTTTGACTGATCCAAGAGACGATCCCTATGAATCATCGTATGGACGAACACGGAGGAAATATAAGAAAGCTGGCCCTGGAGGCGGGTCGATCTCCAGAGGAACTCCTCGACTTCTCGGCTAACATCAATCCTCTGGGCCCTCCGGATTGGTTTCGTCCGCTGATCAGCAGCCGATTGAGTTCTCTCGTTCATTACCCCGACCCGGACTCCGCTTCACTGAGAGCCTCTATCTCTAGCTGCTATGGAGTGAAAGAAGAAGAGGTTTTGGTGGGGAATGGATCGACGGAGATTATCCGTTCACTGCCCCCCGCACTGTCCATCGATCATGCCCTCATTCCGGTCCCTTCTTATTCGGACTATGTGAATGCGGTGGAGCTGGCGGGTAAGGCCGTGGAAAAGATCCTCCTCAAAGAGGAAGAAGGGTTCCAGCTCGATTTCTCTTATTTAGACAAGAAAATCTCCGCTGGCCAATTCGTCTTTATCGGGCAGCCCAATAACCCGACCGGTCTGCTGACCGATCCCGTCGCATTACGGACCCTGGTGTTAAAACATCCTTCCACCTTTTTTGTTATTGACGAAGCGTTCCTCGATTTTGTGGAAGAGGCGGAGAGTCTGATTTGCAATCGCCCTTCAAATGTCATCGTCCTCCGTTCCTTCACCAAGTTTTATGCCATCCCAGGGTTAAGACTGGGATTTGCCGTTGCCGAATCCGACCTCATTCAAAAGATGAGGAAGATCATGCCCCTCTGGTCCGTCAATAGTCTTGCTCAGGCGGTCGGAGAGCATGCCCTCGGAGATCGGGCCTATGCCCTCCGGACCAGGGCCTTGATTCGACGGCAAAGGGAATTCCTCTTCAACGAAATGCGTACCATCCCCGGTCTGACTGTTTTCCCAGGCCAGGCAAATTTTTTGCTGGTACGCCTGGATCGTCAAGAACTGGATGGGCCAGCTCTGGCGAAACAGCTGCTCTCCTCCGGGATTGCCATTCGCGTCTGCGATAACTTCGAGGGTTTGGACAGAAGGTTCTTTCGCGTTGCGGTCAGGAGCGAGGACGAGAATCTGAAGCTCCTTCACGCTTTGCAAAAAGCGTTGAAGGTTTCCCTCCCCTCTCGAGTCGATCGCCGAAAAACCCCGGCGGTCATGTTTCAAGGGACGAGTTCCAATGCAGGCAAGAGCATCCTGGCCGCTGCCTTGTGCAGAATCCTCTTACAGGACGGATACCGGGTCGCCCCCTTCAAGGCCCAGAATATGTCGCTCAACTCCTTTGTCACCCGGGAAGGCGGAGAGATGGGTCGGGCCCAGGCCGTCCAGGCCCAGGCATGCCGGATCGATCCGGACGTGCGAATGAACCCTGTCCTTCTCAAACCGAATGATGATACGGGGGCTCAGGTCATTCTGATGGGAAAGCCTGTGGGCAATATGAATGTCCGTGAGTACATCCAGTACAAACCCGCCGCCTTTGAAGAAGCAAAAAAAGCTTATGATGCCCTGGCCGGGGAGTTCGATGTGATGGTCCTGGAGGGAGCGGGAAGTCCTGGCGAGGTCAATTTAAAAGACCATGACATTGTCAACATGAAGATGGCCCGATATGCGCAGGCGCTCGTTCTGTTGGTCGGTGATATCGATCGGGGAGGCATCTTTGCTTCCATCGTGGGAACGATGGAAGTCCTCTCCGAGTGGGAGCGAAAACAGATCGCAGGTTTTGTGATTAATCGGTTCCGTGGAAAAGTGGATCTTCTCGGCCCGGCAGTCGAATACACACGGTATCATACGGGACTCTCTTGCCTCGGGATCGTCCCTTATCTCCGTGATCTGGGACTGCCCGAGGAAGATTCGGTTGAGTTCAAGAGCGGCGCTCTCGACGGACCGCTCCGGGAGAACGGAATTGAAATCGCTGTGATTGATCTCCCCCACATCTCGAACTTTACCGATTTCGACTCGCTCAGGATCGAACCCGACGTCTCGCTCCGCATCGTCCGATCCATCAACGACCTGAATCAGCCGGATGCGATCATTCTGCCCGGAAGCAAAAATGTGATCGGCGATCTGGAGTATCTCCGCCAAAGCGGATTGGACCGAAAGATTTTCAATCTTACCGACAAAGGCCGGACCGAAATCGTGGGCCTCTGTGGCGGGTTTCAAATGCTCGGCAAAAGCGTGGAGGATCCTTACGGAATCGAGTCTCAACGAAAAACGATTCAGGGACTCGGTCTCATGCCTATTTCCACGGTGATGGCTCAACAGAAGACCCTTGTCCGGGCGGAGGGGACCCACCTTCCCTCCAAACTCAAAGTCCGGGGGTATGAGATCCATCACGGTCAGACGGAAGGAAGACCACTTCTCCCTCTTGTGGTTCGGGAGGACGGACAGATCATCGGAGCAGAGGCAGGAAAGGGGAACATCTGGGGCACGTATCTCCATGGAATCTTCGATGCCGATGAGTTTCGGAGGTGGTTCATCGACCGCCTGAGAGTTCGGCGAAATCTCACCGCCCTGGGGAAGGTCTGTGCCGTCTACGATCTGGAACCCGCGTATGAGCGGTTGGCGGAAGTGGTTCGGAGAAGTTTGAAGATGGACGAGATCTACAGAGGCATGGGCCTCAGGAGGACCGTAGGGTGATGAAGACGAAAAGCCGCGTCCTCATTTTCACGGGTGACGGCAAGGGTAAAACCACGGCTGCGCTCGGGATGGCTCTTCGCGCAAGCGGGCATGGGATGCGAACGTTGGTTCTTCAGTTTATGAAGGCCGATGATACCGTGGGCGAGCTGACCGGGCTCAGATATCTCCCCGGGGTTGAGGCGATCCAGATGGGCCGGGGGTTTGTTCCTCCTCCGACAAATCCTTCTTTTCCCGAACATCGTCAAGCCGCATGCCATGGGTTGGAAAAAGCTGCTGAAGCTCTTCGTTCAAAGCAGTACGACCTGGTGATCTTGGATGAAATCATTACGGCGATGGACAGAGGCCTCATCACCGAAAATCAAATCATGGAACTTATCGTCAAGAGCGATGACATTTCATGCCTCGTATTAACCGGGAGAGGAGCCACGCAGCCTCTCATCGACAAGGCAGACACGGTAACAGAGATGCGCAATCTCAAACATGGATTGACCCAGGGAATCGCCGCACAGAAAGGGGTTGAATATTGAGTTTGAGGGGTTCAAGGATTCGAGGGGCAAGGGTTCAAGTGTTGTTTTTCACCCGTTCTGCAATTGAATTTTAGTTAATTTGCCGGATTGTCTGTCAAAGCAATACACGGGGAACATTATCTTTGTCGCTTGATTCAGTTCTTATGATTTACTTGAACCCCTGAATCCTCGAACCCTTGAACGCTTTTGGAATGTTTTTATGATTCAGTCTGTGCCAAGAGTCATCATTGCAGGAACCCAGAGCGGGACGGGAAAAACTTCCCTCTCCCTCGCCCTGGTCGCCTCTCTTAAGCGGAGAGGGCTTCGGGTCCAGACGTTTAAGATCGGTCCGGATTTTCTGGATCCCTCTTACCTGACGCTGGCTTCAGGAAGGCCCTGCTATAACCTCGACGGCTGGATGACCCGAAAAGAGTACGTTCTGGAACTTTTTAGTCGAACCACCCAGGATGCAGATATCACCGTGATCGAAGGAGTGATGGGACTTTTCGATGGATCGGATCCTGAAAATTCTGAAGGAAGTACGGCGGAGATGGCGC
>Ga0335084_10001577_pt1 | contig 21447 bp, 15 predicted proteins | sample Lox_Sample_44_FD_206721 | JGI IMG/M metagenome (GOLD analysis project Ga0335084, IMG submission 206721) | Soil microbial communities from Loxahatchee National Wildlife Refuge, Florida, United States - Lox_Sample_4.4 | ecosystem: Environmental > Terrestrial > Soil > Wetlands | place: USA...
CGGACGTCGGCGGGCCGTTCGGTCCGTACCGGCAGTCGGAGCGGCTCGACCTCTATCGATCGGTCGCCGCCGATTTCATCGCGCGCGGCCTCGCGTACTACTGTTTCTGCACGCCTGAGCAGCTCGAGGCCGAGCGCGCCGTGGCCTTGGCGGCCGGTCTGCCGCCGAAGTACAGCGGCAGGTGCCGCGCCATCGCGCCGTCGGTCGCGGCCAGTCGTGTCCGCGCCGAAGAGCCGGCGGCCATTCGCTTCGCCGTGCCCCCGCATCGCGAGGTCAGCTTTCGCGATGACGTGCGCGGCGAGGTGACGTTCAGCACGGACATCATCGGCGACCCGGTCATCGTGCGGTCGGACGGCCGTCCCGCGTACAACTTCGCCGTGGTGATCGACGATGCGCGGATGGCGATCACGCATGTCATCCGCGGCGAGGACCACATCTCGAACACGCCCAGGCAGGTGCTCGTCTACGAGGCGCTCGGCGCCGTGCCGCCGGTGTTCGCGCACCTGTCGCTGGTGCTCGGCCCCGACCACGCCCCGTTGTCCAAGCGCCACGGGGCGACGAGCGTCGCCGAGTTCCGCGAGCGCGGCTTTCTGCCGGAGGCGCTCGTCAACTATCTTGCCCTGCTCGGCTGGTCGCCGGGCGAGGGCGAGGAGATCCTCCCGATCGGCGACATGGCGCGCCGGTTCGCCCTGACGAAGGTCAGCCACAGCGCGGCCGTCTTCGACACGGCGAAGCTCGCGTGGATGAACCGGCACTACATGAAGGAGGCGGCGCCCGCGCGGCTCGCGCGCGAGGCGCTGCCGTACTTCGCGCGCGCCGGGTACGTCGCGCACGGGACGGACGAGTCGCTGGCGTACCTCGAGTCGCTGCTCGTGATGGCCGTGGGGTCCGTGGATCGGCTCGAGGAGATCCCCTCGCGCGTCGCGTTCATCTTCGAGTGGGACGCCGCCCGCGCGGCGGCGCTCGTCCGCGCCGAGGCAGACGGCGCGCGCGCCATCGAGGCCTTCGGGCGGGAAATCGCCCATGGGGGCGCGCTCGATCGCGAGGCATTCCGCGCGGCCGCCCAGCGCGCGCGCGAGCGCACCGCGCTCAAGGGCCGCGCGCTCTTCCATCCGATCCGGGTCGCGCTCACCGCGGCCGAGTCCGGCCCCGAGCTCGACCTCGCGGTGCCCGCGATCGATCGCGGCGCCGCGCTCGGGCCTGCCGCCGGCCTCGCCCTGGTCCCGTCATGTCTCGACCGGATCGCGGCGATCCTTCGTCTGCAGGGCGTCAACGCATGAGCGAGCCCGTCGCGGCCCCGAAGAACCCCCGGGAGCTACAAGGAACCCCATGTCTTTGATCTACGGCATTCACGCGGTGTCCGAAGCCCTGACCGCGCGGCGCGTGTCGCGGCTCGTGCACGTGCGTGGCGGCGGGCCGCGCGTCGACGAGATCGTGGCGCGCGCGCACGAGCTGCGCATTCCCGTCGACACGGTGGATCGCCGCGCGATCGAGAAGCTCGTGCGCGGCGGGGTCCATCAGGGCGTCGCGGCCGAGCTGCAGCAGGTCGCCGCGTACACGATCGACGAGCTCGTCCGGAGCGCCGGGGGGCCGCCGCTCCTCGTCGTCCTCGACGGGATCGAGGATCCGCACAACGTCGGCGCGATCCTTCGCAGCGCCGACGGCGCCGGCGCGCACGGCGTGATCCGCCAGGCGCGTCACGCCGCGCCGCTCGACGGGGCGACGGCGCGCGCTTCGGCCGGCGCGGTCCACCACGTCCGCATCGCGACCGTCGTCAACATCGCGCGCGCCCTCGAGGAGCTCAAGGAGGCCAACGTCTGGACCGTTGGGCTCGACGCGGCGGCGGCCGAGCCGTACGACGCGGTGGACTACACGGTCCCGACCGCGTTCGTCCTCGGCGCCGAAGGCACCGGCCTCCGCCGACTGGTTCGCGAAACCTGCGACCGGCTGGTCAGCATCCCAATGAGCGGGCGAGTCGCGAGCCTGAACGTGTCGGTTTCGGCCGGAATCGCCCTGTTCGAAGCGGCCAGACAGCGCCGGGTGCGCGCCGCGTCCGCGGCGCAGGAGGCTCGAGGAGGAAAGGGGCCGCCGGGCGCAAAATGAGGGGCGCACCCGCCCGTTTGGGCTGTTGCCCCCTTGGCACGGAGCGTGCTACCATTTCCGTTTTGTCTGGCTGGCGTAGCTCAGTCCGGTAGAGCAGCTGATTTGTAATCAGCCGGTCGGGGGTTCAAATCCCTTCGCCAGCTCCATGTTCCGGGCCTCGCCCCACACACGCAACGTCAGGAACCAGTCGGATTCGATGGCGGAATCGGTGGTCGCTCTCAATGCGGGTTGCGGGAGTCGGGTGGGTGCGCGTCGCCTGATGAACGGGAGCAGGTACAGCGGGCGGTCGGGATCAGGCGAGGTAGCGAAGCGGTCAAACGCAGCAGACTGTAAATCTGTCGCCCTAGCGGCTTCGAAGGTTCGAATCCTTCCCTCGCCACCAGCCTTCGCTGAGCGCTCGCTTGCTCGCAGCTTCGGCTGGCAGGCCAGCGTGAAGGACGGCGCGTGGGACTGGAGTGTCGGGCGGCAGGCCAACGGGAAGAGCTGGCGAGTGGGTTGCGCGGGGCTGCGAGACGAACCCGGGCGGGCTTCAGTGCCCGCCGAAGCGGCGAACGAAGTGAGCGGTTCGCGAAGGCGGGAGTAACTCAGTGGTAGAGTCACAGCCTTCCAAGCTGTTGGTCGCGGGTTCGATCCCCGTCTCCCGCTCCAGCCTTCGCTCGATGGCCTGCGCTGAGCTTCGGCCAGGCTGGCCAGGCCGGCGAAGGCTGTCTCGCCGTCGCGCGAAGCGCGGAGGCGGGTCGCTCCGCCGCGGCAGGCGCGTTGACGCGCGCGGGGGCTGGGATGAAGGGCGGGATTGCGGAACGGCTTCGCGGTAAGAGTCGCGAAGGAACGGAGCGAACGAGCGCGAGCGAGTGAGCCGCGCGAGCCGAGTGGGGAATCAGGGGCCCCCGCGAGCGAGCGCGTTCGGGGGGTCTGGCGGGGCGAAGCCCCCCAGAGAAGGGCATCCGCCGATGTAGCTCAGTTGGCAGAGCGCGTCCTTGGTAAGGACGAGGTCACCGGTTCAATCCCGGTCATCGGCTCCAGAAGGGAAGACCGCGAGGCCCGCGACGACCAGGAGCGGGGCCGAGCGAGCGAGTGGGGGCAGGGCCCCACGAGCCGTTAAGACACGAGCCGTTAAGAGAAGTTGGCAAGCAACACACACGGAGACCTACAGCAATGGCGAAGGAGAAGTTCGATCGCTCGAAGCCGCACGTGAATGTGGGCACCATCGGTCACATCGACCATGGCAAGACGACGCTGACGGCGGCGCTGACCAAGGTGGCCGCCGACAAGGGCTGGGCGAAGTTCATCCCGTACGACGAGGTGGCCAAGGCCTCCGAGTCGCAGGGCCGCCGCGACGAGACGAAGATTCTCACGATCGCGACCAGCCACGTCGAGTACAGCACGCCCAACCGGCACTACGCGCACGTCGACTGCCCGGGCCACGCCGACTACATCAAGAACATGATCACGGGCGCTGCGCAGATGGACGGCGCGATCCTGGTCGTGAGCGCGGTCGACGGCCCGATGCCGCAGACCCGCGAGCATGTGCTGCTCGCCAAGCAGGTGAACGTGCCGTTCATCGTCGTCGCGCTGAACAAGTGCGACGCGGTCGATGACCCCGAGCTGCTCGACCTGGTCGAGCTCGAAGTGCGCGACCTGCTCAAGAGCTACCCGGGCGACCAGCTTCCGGTCGTGCGCGTCTCGGCGCTCAAGGCGCTGCAGGGCGACGCCGAGGGCGTCGCGGGCGTCACCAAGCTGATGGACGCGCTCGACACCTACATCCCGCTGCCGCAGCGCGAAGTGGACAAGCCGTTCCTGATGCCCATCGAAGACGTTTTCTCGATCTCCGGCCGCGGCACGGTCGTGACCGGCCGAGTGGACCGCGGCAAGGTCAAAGTCGGTGAGGAGGTCGAAATCGTCGGCTTCCGTCCGACGGAGAAGAAGGTCGTGACCGGCGTCGAGATGTTCAGGAAGCTCCTGGACGAGGGCGTGGCCGGCGACAACATCGGCGTGCTCCTGCGCGGCGTGGAGAAGGACGACGTCGAGCGCGGCCAGGTCCTGGCCAAGCCCGGCTCGATCACGCCGCACACGAAGTTCAAGGCCGAGGTGTACATCCTCTCGAAGGAAGAGGGGGGCCGCCACACGCCGTTCTTCAACGGCTATCGTCCGCAGTTCTACATCCGGACGACGGACGTCACGGGCTCGCTCCATCTGCCCGAGGGCGTCGAGATGGTGATGCCCGGCGACAACACGACGATCTCGGCCGAGCTGATGGTGCCCGTGGCGATCGAGAAGGGCAGCCGCTTCGCGATTCGCGAGGGCGGCCGCACGGTGGGCGCCGGGACGATTACGGAGATCGTTCAGTAGCTCAGGCACGAGGCATGAGGCACGAGCACGTGCCTGCTGCCTGATGCCGAATGCCTGACGTTGAGCGTTGGTCTTATGCGCGAAATCATCACCTTGGCGTGCACCGAGTGCAAACGCCGGAACTACAGCACGACGAAGAACCGGCGCAAGAGCTCCGAGCGGCTCGAGCTGAACAAGTACTGTCGCTTTTGCCGGAAGCACACGGCGCACAAGGAGTCGAAGTGAGAAAGGCAGAAGTGAGAAGCCAGAAGCGAGAAGTTCTGAATGACAGCGTGCTGTCCCGACTTCTCACGTCTGGCTTCAGACTTCTGACTTTCCCGAAGGGAACAGGCCAGTAGCTCAACTGGCAGAGCATCGGTCTCCAAAACCGAGGGCTGGGGGTTCGAGTCCCTCCTGGCCTGCCAATGAACGAGGGAGCGGGCGAGCGAGCGGGAGCGAGCACGCCACGCGAGCGGAGCGGGGAGCGTGGGGCCCCCGCGAGCGAGCGTGTCAGGGGGTCCGGCGGGACGCCGTCCCCCGGGAAGGGCGAGCGAGCGGGAGCGAGCACGCCACGCGAGCGGAGCGGGGAGCGTGGGGCCCCCGCGAGCGAGCGTGTCAGGGGGTCCGGCGGGACGAAGTCCCCCGGGGAATCATGAAGGTCGCGATGTTGGACAACCAGGAATCGTCTGAGGGCGTGGTCGGCTGGTTCGGCCGCTTCCGGCGGTTTCTCGTCGATGTGCGGAGCGAGCTGAGCCGCGTCACGTGGCCGACGCGCCGCGAGGTCTGGGCGACGACGATTGTCGTGATCCTTGTCTCAGCGCTGATTGGCCTGTACTTGTTCCTCGTGGACCTGGGGCTGTCGGCGTTCATCGACTGGATCTTCAAGCGGTTTGGGGCCTAGGGATGGCGACCGTGACCGACGACAAGACGAAGCACTGGTACATCATCCACACCTACTCGGGCTTCGAGAACAAGGTGCGGGAGTCGCTCGAGCAGCGCGTGCAGGCGTACGGGTTGCAGGACGAAATCGGCGAGATCCTCATTCCGACCGAGGACATCGTCGAGAAGCGTGGCGGGCGCGAAGTGAAGAGCTCGCGTCGGTTTTTCCCGGGCTACATCCTGGTCGAGATGCACATGTCCGACCACGCGTGGCACGTCGTGAAGAACACGCCGAAGGTCACCGGGTTCGTCGGCGCCGGCCCGAAGCCGTCGCCGCTCTCGCGCGAGGAGGTCGACCAGATCCTGAATCAGGTCACGCTCGCCGCCGAGAAGCCCAAGCCGAAGTACACGTTCGAGCGGGGCGATCAGGTCCGCATCAACGAAGGGCCGTTCGCCAGCTTCAACGGCGTGGTCGACGACGTGAACACGGACCGGAACACGCTGAAGGTGATGGTCACGATCTTCGGACGGGCGACGCCGGTGGAACTGGACTTCTTGCAGGTGGAGAAGCTGTAAGAGGGCACCGCGAAGCCCGCGACGAGCAGGAGCGGCGCTGAGCGAGAGCGAGTGGGGGTGGGGCCCCACGAGCGAGTAAAGGAAGATGGCGAAAAAGGTCACAGCACAGGTGAAGCTCCAGATTGCCGCGGGCAAGGCGACGCCCGCGCCGCCGGTGGGGACCGCGCTCGGTCCGCACGGGCTGAACATCATGGACTTCTGCAAGAACTTCAACGCGAAGACCGCCAAGGACGACGGGCTGATCATCCCCGTCATCGTGACGATCTATGCGGACCGGTCGTACTCGTTCATCACGAAGACGCCGCCGGCGGCCGTGCTGCTCAAGCGTGCGGCGAACATCGCGAAGGGATCCGGCGAGCCGAACAAGACGAAAGTCGGGACGGTGACGGCCAAGCAGGTCGAGGAGATCGCGAAGCTGAAGCTGCCCGACCTGAACTGCGACACGCTCGATTCGGCGATGCGATCGGTGCGGGGCACGGCGCGGTCGATGGGGCTGGACGTGATCGATTAGGTGCAAGTTCCAAGTTTGAAGTTGGTGGCAGGGTTCTGACCCGTGATGACCACCGGAGGTTGACGAGCAATGCGCACACGCGGAAAGAAGTACCAGGCAGCCCGGCAGCAGGTGCCGGCCCGGCCGCACACGATCGAAGAGGCGGTGCCGCTGGTGCAGAAAGTGAAGTACACGAAGTTCGACGAGACCGTCGAGCTCGCGGTCCGTCTCGGCGTGGACCCCAAACACTCCGATCAGATGGTGCGCGGCACGGTCGTGCTGCCGCACGGGCTGGGGAAGTCGAAGCGCGTGCTCGTCATCGCCAACGCCGACAAGCAGCGCGAAGCGCGCGAGGCCGGCGCCGACGAAATCGGCGGCGAGGAGCTCGTCGAGAAGATCAACGGCGGCTGGATGGACTTCGACGCCGTGGTCGCGACGCCCGACATGATGCGGGCGGTCGGCAAGCTCGGCAAGGTGCTCGGGCCGCGCGGCCTGATGCCCAATCCCAAGACCGGCACGGTGACGCTCGAGGTCACGAAGGCCGTGCAGGAAATCAAGGCCGGCAAGGTCGAGTTCCGGGTGGACAAGGCCGGCATCGTGCACGCGCCGATCGGCAAGATGTCGTTCGCGGCCGAGCGGCTCATCGCCAACGCGCATGCGTTGATGGAAAACATCGTCAAGGCCAGGCCGGCCGCCGCGAAGGGCAAGTACCTGAAGAGCGTCACGATGTCGTCAACGATGGGGCCGGGAATCGATATCGACACGTCGCATGTGGACGAGTTGGTGAAGCACTAGCCAGGCACTGGGCAAATGGGCACTGGGCATCAGCTGCCCAATGCCTGATCCCGAGTGCCTGACAAGGATTGAGACCTGAGATGGCAGTCAGCAAAGCGGAAAAGGATACGGAGCTCAAGGAGCTCGCGGTCGCGTTTCGGGAAGCCGAAACCGCCGTGCTCGTCGACTACCGCGGCATCACCGTGCCGCAGGTGACCGAGCTCAGGCGGCAGGTGCGCGCGGCGGGCGGGCGGTATCGCGTCGTCAAGAACACGCTGGCGAAGCGTGCGGCGGCGGGGACGTCGCTCGCGGGGTTGACCGATCATTTTTCGGGCACGACCGCGGTCGTCTACACGAAGAAGGACCCGGTCGCGATGGCCAAGGCGATCACGACGTTCGCCAAAGCCGCGCCGACGCTGAGCATCAAGGCGGCGGTCGTGCAGGGCCGGGCGGTCGCGGCGTCGGCCGTCGACGACCTGGCGAGCCTGCCGGGCAGGCCCGAGTTGTACGCGAAGCTGCTTTTCGTGCTCCAGGCGCCGATGCAGCAGCTGGTGACCGTGTTGTCCGCGGTGCCGCGCGATCTCGTGAACGTGCTGGCGGCGGCGGAACGGAAGAGAAGTGAATCGTCAAGTTAGAAGCTGGCAGCCAGAAGTTCGAAGTGACTGGGCGCCTGCCGCGTCCACTCCGGACTTCTGACTTCTGGCTTCTGACTTCTAACTTGATCCGGTTTGGGTTTTTCTAGAGGAGACAGGTGATGGCCGACGTGACACAGCAGCAGGTGATTGACTACATCAAGGGGATCTCGGTGCTCGAGCTGTCCCAGCTCGTCAAGGCGCTCGAGTCGGAGCTCGGCGTGTCGGCGGCGGCGGCCATGCCGATGGCGATGCCCATGGGCGCGGCGGCGGGCGGCGGCGGCGCCGCGGCGGCCGAGGAGAAGACCGAGTTCACGGTGACGCTGACCGACGTCGGCGGCAACAAGATCAACGTCATCAAGGTCGTCCGCGAAGTGACGAGCCTCGGCCTGAAGGAGGCCAAGGACCTCGTCGAGTCGGCGCCCAAGCCGATCAAGGAAGGCGTGTCGAAGGACGAGGCCGCGGCCATCAAGAAGAAGTTCGAAGAGGCCGGCGCGAAGGTCGAAGTCAAGTAACGGGGGTCCCCTGGGGTTCGCCCGGGGGTTCCGAGGGGTTCCTGGGGGTTCGCAGCACGGCGTCGGCACGCGGCGCGCCGAGTGGACCCCCGGGAACCCCATGCGAACCGCCCTGGAACCCCTGGGAACCTGGTCGTGTGTTTTTGTCGTGTTTTTTTCTCGGCAGCCCTGAGGTCATTGAATGTACAGCCTGCCCAAGAACGTCTACCGCGAGCGCATTGATTTTTCGAAGATTAAGACGACGGTTCCGATCCCGAACCTGATCGAGATTCAGAAGAAGTCCTACGAGCGGTTCCTCCAGATGAACCGCCTGCCGTCGGAGCGCGAGGACGTCGGCTTGCAGTCGGTGTTCAAGAGCGTGTTTCCGATCAGCGACTTCCGCGAGAACTCGTCGCTCGAGTTCATCGAGTACTCGATCGGCAACTGGGAGTGCAAGTGCGGCCGGCTGATGGGCCTGGAGCACCTGCGCAAGAAGTGCGACCAGTGCGGCGCCGTGCTCGTGGCGGATCCGTACGGCGAGGGCGCCGTGATCTGCCCGTCGTGCGGCCGCGCCAACGAGGCGCGCGGCGACGTCTGCGACCTCTGCGGCACGACGGTCTCGATGAAGCTCAAATACGACGTCGAGGAGTGCCAGGAGCGCGGGATGACGTTCGCCGTCCCGCTCAAGGTCACGATCCGGCTCGTCGTCTGGAACAAGGACCCGGAGACCGGCGTCAAGACGATCCGCGACATCAAGGAGCAGGAAGTCTATTTCGGCGACATCCCGCTGATGGGGGACCACGGGACCTTCATCATCAACGGCACCGAGCGCGTCATCGTCAGTCAGCTCCACCGCTCGCCCGGCGCGTTCTTCCACACGGAAGACAAGGCGCTGTACGTCGCCCAGATCATCCCGTACCGCGGCTCGTGGGTGGAGTTCGAGTACGACGCGAAGAACCTGCTCTACGTGCGCATCGATCGCAAGCGCAAGTTCCTGGCGACGGTGTTTCTGCGCGCGCTCGGCCTGCGCGGCGCCGACGAGATCCTCCGCACCTTCTATTCGTGCGAGGACCTGGTGCTCCGCGGCGGCAAGATCCTGTGGAAGGTGTCCGACACGCTCATCGGGCGGCGCGCGGCCGCGGAGTTCCCGATCCCCGGATCGGATCTCTCGCTCCACACGGGCAAGAAGATCCGCAAGGACCAGATCGACGCGCTGCGCAAGGCGGGCGTCGACGCGGTCGAAGTCGCCGACACCGAGCGCGAAGGGGCGTTTGCCGCCGCCGACGTGATCGATCCGTCCACGGGCGAGGTGATCCTCGAGGCCAACGAGGAGCTGTCGGAGCGCGTCATCGCGATGGCGCAGGAGAAGAACGTCGAGTCCATCGGCCTCTTCTTCCCCGAGAAGGACGAGATCGGGCCGGTCCTCTCCGCGACGCTCAAGAAGGACCCGATCCAGAAGCACGAGGAGGCGCTCATCGAGATCTACCGCCGCCTCCGGCCGGGCGATCCGCCGACGCTCGACAGCTCGCGCAACCTGTTCGAGAACATGTTCTTCAACTCGCAGAAGTATGACTTCTCGCGCGTCGGCCGCCTGAAGCTGAACACCAAGCTCAAGCTGCAGACACCGCTCGACGAGAAGGTGCTGCACCCGGCGGACTTCTACGAGGTCATCCGCTACCTGCTGAAGCTGCGCAAGAACCCGGCGCTCGTCGACGACATCGACCACCTGGGCAACCGGCGCGTCCGCTCGGTCGGCGAGCTCCTCGAGAACCAGTTCCGCATCGGGCTGGTCCGCATGGAGCGCGCGATCAAGGAGAAGATGTCGGTCTACCAGGAAATGGCGACCGCCATGCCGCACGACCTGATCAACGCGAAGCCCGTCATGGCCGCGATTCGGGAGTTCTTCGGGTCGTCGCAGCTGTCGCAGTTCATGGACCAGACGAACCCGCTGTCGGAGGTCACGCACAAGCGGCGGCTCTCGGCCCTCGGGCCGGGCGGCCTCTCGCGCGAGCGCGCGGGGTTCGAGGTCCGCGACGTCCATCCGACGCACTACGGACGCATCTGCCCGATTGAGACGCCGGAAGGGCCGAACATCGGCCTCATCTCGTCGCTGTCGTCCTACGCGCGGATCAACGACTTCGGCTTCATCGAGTCGCCGTACCGCAAGGTCAAGGACGGGCGCGTGATCGACTACGTGATCGTCACCAACGCCGGCGGCAACCCGAAATACAAGGTCGGCGACGTCGTCGAAGCCGACGAGCTGGTCGGCGCGAGCGGCGGGTCGAAGAAGAAGGGCGTCGAGTTCGAGCCCTACTGCTTCTACCTGTCGGCGTGGGAGGAGGATCAGTACATCATCGCGCAGGCCAACGTGCAGCTCGACGAGGACCTGCGCCTCGTGGGCGAGCGCGTGAACGCGCGCCAGGCGGGCGACTTCATCCTCTCGCCGCGCGAGAAGGTCGACTACATCGACGTGTCGCCGAAGCAGCTCGTGTCGGTCGCGGCCTCGCTCATCCCGTTCCTCGAGAACGACGACGCGAACCGCGCGCTGATGGGGTCGAACATGCAGCGCCAGGCCGTGCCGCTGCTCCAGGCCCGCTCGCCCTTCGTGGGTACGGGCATGGAGTACATCACGGCGCGTGACTCGGGCGCGGTCGTCGTGGCGCGCCGGTCGGGCACGGTCGACTACGTCGACAGCAAGCGCATCGTCGTGCGCGTCGAGGGCAGCGAGAGCGAGGGCCTGTCGCGCGAGATGGGCGCCGACATCTACAGCCTGACGAAGTTCAAGCGCTCGAACCAGAACACCTGCATCAACCAGGACCCGATCGTGCGGGTGGGACAGCGCGTGACCAAGGGCCAGGTGCTGGCCGACGGCCCGTGCACGGAGCTCGGCGAGCTGGCGCTCGGCCGCAACGTGCTCGTCGCGTTCATGCCGTGGCGCGGGTACAACTTCGAGGACGCGATCCTCGTCTCCGAGCGGCTCGTGAAGGACGACTACTACACGTCGATCCACATCGAGGAGTTCGAGATCGAGGCGCGAGACACCAAGCTCGGCCCCGAGGAGATCACGCGCGACATCCCGAACGTCTCGGAGACCTACCTCCGCGACCTCGACGAGAGCGGCATCATCCGCATCGGCGCGTACGTCAAGCCGGGCGACATCCTCGTGGGCAAGGTCACGCCGAAGGGCGAGACCCAGCTCACGCCGGAGGAGAAGCTGCTCCGCGCGATCTTCGGCGAGAAGGCCGGCGACGTGAAGGACGCGTCGCTCACCTGCCCGCCGGGCATCGAGGGGATCGTCGTCGGCGTGCGCATCTTCTCGCGCAAGGGCATCGAGAAGGACGACCGCGCCAAGCAGATCGAGCAGGACGAGCTCGACCTGATGGAAAAGAACCTGCAGGACGAGATCCGCATCCTGCACGAGGAGACCAAGAAGCGCCTCGTGCAGCTGCTCAACGGCCGCATGCTGCGCACCGACCTCTTCGACGCGGACGGCCGCGAGCGCGTGCTGCGCAAGGGCGTGACGCTCACGCCCGAGGCGATGGCCGAGGTGCCCTTCGCCGCCCTCGTCCGCGCGCGCATCGAGACCGACGACCTCGGCTTCGAGGACGAGCTGCGCCAGATGGAGGACCGCACGGCGCAGCGCACGGACGTCATCCAGCGCGAGTTCGAGGAGAAGAAGGAGAAGATCCGCCGCGGCGACGAGCTGCCGCCGGGCGTGATCAAGCTCGTCAAGACCTACGTCGCGATGAAGCGCAAGCTGTCGGTCGGCGACAAGATGGCCGGCCGCCACGGCAACAAGGGCGTCATCGCGCGCATCCTCCCCGAGGAGGACATGCCGCATCTGCCCGACGGCACGCCGGTCGAGATCGTGCTCAATCCGCTGGGCGTGCCCTCGCGCATGAACGTCGGCCAGATTCTGGAGACGCACCTCGGCTGGGCCGCGCACGCGCTCGGCCTCTACTTCGCGACGCCGGTCTTCGACGGCGCGACCGAGGGCGAGATCAAGAAATGGCTCGAGGAGGCCGGCCTGCCGCGCGGCGGCAAGACGAAGCTCCACGACGGCATGACGGGCGAGCCCTTCGAGCAGGACGTGACGGTGGGCTACATCTACATGCTCAAGCTGTCGCACCTGGTCGACGACAAGATCCACGCGCGCTCGATCGGGCCGTACTCGCTCATCACGCAGCAGCCGCTCGGCGGCAAGGCGCAGTTCGGCGGCCAGCGGTTCGGCGAAATGGAGGTCTGGGCGCTCGAGGCCTACGGCGCGGCGCACATCCTCCAGGAGCTGCTCACGGCCAAGTCCGACGACGTGACCGGCCGGGCGAAGATCTACGAGGCGATCGTCAAAGGCGACGCCTCGTTCCAGCCCGGCCTGCCTGAATCGTTCAACGTGCTCATCCGCGAGCTCCAGGCGTTGTGCCTGGATGTCGAGCTCATGCGCACGAAGCCGCGGCCGGCGGCGGAGCCGCCGGCGGCGGAGGCGGAGGTCGTACCGACGCCGACGACGCCCGTGGGCGTATAGCAACACCTTCGAACGTGGAACGTCGAACTGAGCACCTTCTGAGTTCGGGGTCCCAAGTTCGAAGTTCTACGTTCTGAGTTCTAAGTAAACGAGGAACATGCACTCATGAGACCCAACCTGCACGACAAAGGCCAGCTGACGTCCGACTTCGACGCGATTCGCATCAGCCTCGCGTCGCCCGATCGGATTCTGCAGTGGTCGCACGGCGAGGTGACCAAGCCGGAGACGATCAACTACCGGACGTTCAAGCCGGAACGCGACGGCCTGTTCTGCGCGAAGATCTTCGGCCCGGTCACCGACTGGGAATGCCTCTGCGGCAAGTACAAGCGCATGAAGCACCGCGGCGTGATCTGCGACAAGTGCGGCGTCGAGGTCACGCAGGCCAAGGTCCGCCGCGAGCGGCTGGGCCACATCGCGCTCGCCACGCCCGTGAGCCACGTCTGGTTCTTCAAGGGCCTGCCGAGCCGCATCGGCCACCTGCTCGACATCTCGCTGCGCGACCTCGAGCGCATCCTGTATTTCGAAGCCTACGTCGTCGTCGACGCGGGCGAGACGGACCTCAAGGAGAAGCAGCTGCTGACCGAAGAGCAGTACCGGCAGGAGCGCGAGCGGCTGGGCTTCAAGTTCAAGGCCCAGATGGGCGCCGAGGCGATCAAGGAAATGCTGCGGCGCGTGAACGTCGAGCGGCTGGCGGCCGAGCTGCGCGAGAAGATGCGCCACGAGACCTCGGCGCAGAAGAAACTCAAGCACGCCAAGCGGCTGAAGGTCGTCGACTCGTTCCGCCGGTCGAACAACAAGCCGGAGTGGATGATCCTCGATGTCGTCCCGGTCATTCCGCCGGAGCTGCGCCCGCTGGTGCCGCTCGACGGCGGTCGGTTCGCGACGTCGGACCTGAACGATCTGTACCGCCGCGTCATCAACCGGAACAACCGGCTGAAGAAGCTCATCGAGCTCAAGGCGCCGGACGTCATCATCCGCAACGAGAAGCGCATGCTCCAGGAAGCCGTGGACGCGCTCTTCGACAACGGCCGCCGCGGCCGCGTGCTGCGCGGCGCGAACAACCGGCCGCTGAAGTCGTTGTCCGACACGCTCAAGGGCAAGCAGGGCCGGTTCCGCCAGAACCTGCTCGGCAAGCGCGTCGACTACTCGGGCCGTTCGGTCATCGTCGTGGGCCCCGAGCTGAAGCTCCATCAGTGCGGGCTGCCGAAGAAGATGGCGCTCGAGCTGTTCAAGCCGTTCATCTACAACAAGCTGGAAGAGCGCGGGCTGGTCTCGACCATCAAGCAGGCGAAGGAGATGGTCGAGCAGCAGCGGTCGGAGGTGTGGGACATCCTCGAGGAGGTCATCCGCGAGCATCCCGTGCTCCTGAACCGCGCGCCGACGCTGCACCGGCTGGGCATCCAGGCGTTCGAGCCGGTGCTCGTCGAGGGCAAGGCGATCCGGATCCACCCGCTCGTCTGCACGGCGTTCAACGCGGACTTCGACGGCGATCAGATGGCGGTGCACATCCCGCTGGCGCCCGAGGCGCAAATCGAGGCCTCGGTGCTGATGATGTCGTCGAACAACATCCTGTCGCCGGCCTCGGGCCAGCCGATCGCGATTCCGTCGCAGGACATCGTGCTGGGGTGCTACTACCTGACGAAGGCGAAGGCGGGCGCCAAGGGCGAGGGCCGGGCGTTCGCGTCGGTGAACGACGTCATGCTCGCGCTCGACGCGGGGGAGGTCGAGACGCTGTCGCCGATCCGGCTGCGCTACACCGGCCGGCTGGTGGACCTCACGGCCGCGCGCGACTCGCAGGACGTGATGGAGGCCGAGGAGCAGGCGGTCAACGCCCGCATCATCAACACGACCGTCGGGCGGGTCATCTTCAACAGCGCGCTGCCGAAGGACATGCCGTTCATCAACGGCCTGCTGAAGAAGAAGGGCCTGCAGAATTCGGTCCGATACTGCTATTTGAAGCACGGCCTCGAGAAGACGGTCGAGATGCTCGACAGCCTCAAGCACCTCGGCTTCACCTATGCGACGCGGTCGGGGCTCTCGATCGGCATCGACGATCTGATCATCCCGGAGAAGAAGATCGAGTTCGTCCAGCAGGCGCGCGACGAGGTCATCAAGGTCGAGGGCCAGTACCAGGACGGCGCGATCACCAACGGCGAGCGCTACAACAAGGTCATCGCGATCTGGTCGGAGGTCACCGAGAAGATCGCCGACGAGATGTTCGGCGAGATGGAAGCGCTCGACAAGTCGGGCCGGAACTTCAACCCGGTCTACATCATGGCCGACTCGGGCGCGCGCGGATCCAAGCAGCAGATCCGGCAGCTCGCCGGCATGCGCGGCCTGATGGCGAAGCCGTCGGGGGAAATCATCGAGACGCCGATCACGTCGAACTTCCGTGAAGGGCTGACCGTGCTGCAGTACTTCATCTCGACGCACGGCGCCCGCAAGGGCCTCGCCGACACCGCGCTCAAGACGGCGGACTCGGGCTATCTCACGCGTCGCCTCGTCGACGTCGCGCAGGACGTGATCATCTCGGAGATCGACTGCGGCACGCTCGACGGCATCGAGGCGCGCGCGATCGTCGATTCCGGCGGCGAGATCGTCGAGCGGTTGAGCGACCGTATCATCGGGCGCGTGGCGCTCGAGCCGATCGCCGACCCGGCGTCGGGCGAGGTCATCGTTCCGGCGGCCGGCGAGATCGACGAGAAGCTCGCCGACGCGGTCGAGGACGCCGGCATCGAGCGCGTGAAGATCCGCTCGGTGCTCACGTGCGCGTCGCGCCGCGGCGTGTGCGCGAAGTGCTACGGCCGCGATCTGGCGACCGGCCGGCTCGTCGAACTGGGCCTGGCCGTCGGCGTCATCGCCGCGCAGTCGATCGGCGAGCCCGGCACGCAGCTCACGATGCGGACGTTCCACATCGGCGGCACGGCGTCGCGCGTGGCCGAGCAGTCCACGCTCGAGACGCGCCACAAGGGCACCGTCAAGTTCGAGGGCCTCGTCGCGGTCGAGGGCCGCGAGGAGACCAAGGACGCGGCCGCCGGTCCGACCAAGCCGCTCATCGTCATGAACCGCAGCGGATCGATCAACATCGTCGACGACAAAGGCGTCGTCCGCGAGCGGTACTCGGTCGTCTACGGCGCGCACCTCAAGGTGCGCGAGGGCCAGCACGTCGAGAAGGGCCAGATCCTCGTCGAGTGGGATCCGTACACGTTCTCGATCCTCACCGAAGCGGGCGGCACGGTCCGCTTCAAGGACATCATCGACAAGGTGACGGTCCACGAGGAAGTGGACGAAATCACCGGCCTCTCGCGGCTCATCATCGTCGATTCGCCGGATGAAAAGAAGCAGCCCGCGCTCGAGATCCTCAACGCGGACGGCACGGTGGCGCATAAGTACCACATGCCCTCGAACGCGCACCTGATGGTGTCGAACGCCGAGGCGGTGCACCCCGGCGACGTGCTCGCGAAGATCCCGCGCGAGACGACGAAGACGAAGGACATCACGGGCGGTCTGCCGCGCGTGGTCGAGCTGTTCGAAGCGCGCAAGCCGCGCGAGACGGCCGTCATCTCGGAAATCGACGGCACGGTCCGCCATGGCGGCATCGTCAAGGGCCTGCGGAAGATTCTCGTGGTCCCTGACGAGGGTGCCGAGGCGCGCGAGTACTCGCTGCCGCGCGGCGTGCACGTGAACGTCCAGGAAGGCGACCGCGTCCGCGCGGGCGAGCCGCTCATGGACGGTCCGCGCAACCCGCACGACATCCTCGCGGTGCTCGGTGAGAAGGAGCTGCAGGCGTATCTCGTGAACGAGATTCAGGAGGTCTACCGGCTGCAGGGCGTCGGCATCAACGACAAGCACATCGAGGTCATCGTTCGCCAGATGATGCGGTGGGTGAAGATCGAAGAGGTCGGCGACACGGAGTTCCTGATCGAGGAGCAGGTGGACAAGTTCCGGTTCCAGGAAGAGAACGAGCGCGTGCTCGCCGACGCGGGTCTGCCGGCGAAGGGCCGGCCGCTGCTGCTCGGCATCACGAAAGCGTCGCTCTCGACCGACTCGTTCATCTCCGCGGCGTCCTTCCAGGAGACGACGCGCGTGCTGACCGAGGCGTCGATTTCCGGGAAGGTCGACTACCTGCGCGGCCTGAAGGAGAACGTCACGATGGGCCGGCTCATTCCGGCCGGGACCGGCTTCGAGTGGTACAAGCACGTGACGATTCCGCCCGACGAGCCGCCGCCACCGCCGCCGCCGTCGCCTGAGGAGCTCGAGGCTCAGCGGGAGATGGACGATTACGCGGACCTCGACATGAACTTCAAGGACGACGAGTAGGGCCATCGGCGATTGGCGATGGTCGATTGGTGATGGCATTGGGCGACTGATTCAGTGCGGCATTGATCGGTGAGAAACGCAGGGCGCGTCTGGCAACGGGCGCGCCCTTCGTGTGTACGGCGCCGCCGCCGCACCGACGAGCCCCGCAGTTCGGGCATCGCCGGTCGCGGCTGAGGTAACATCGGCGAGCGACGCAGCGCAACGTCAGCCATGCGCGAACACGATGTGTGGGTTTTCGACGACTTCGAGCTCGACCTCACCGCGTGGCGCCTCACCCGCGCCGGTCGACCCGTCCTCATCGAACCGAAGGCGCTCGCCGTGCTGGCCTTGCTTGTCGCCCGCCACGGCCAGGCGGTGACCAAGACCGACATCCTGGACGACGTTTGGAAGGACACGTCGGTCACCGAGAACACGATGGTGCGGGTCATCGCCCAGCTTCGGGCGGCGCTCGGCGACGACTCCAAGGTGCCGAAGTACATCGAGACAGTCCACACCCGCGGGTACCGGTTCATCGGCGCCGTTCGGCCGCGCCCGACGGCCGCGGCGCCGCCTGAGATGCCAACCGCGGTCGCGCCTGAGCCTCCTCGAGCGCTCCTCTCAACGCCCGCGGTTCGGTCATTCCTGGGCTCGCCGACGCAGCGAGTCGTCGCCGGCGCGATTGTGGTTGGCCTGATCCTGGCGGCGTGGCTCATCGTCCGCCGCTCGTCCCCCGCCTCGACGGGGACCACCGACGAGGAGCTCTCAATCGCGATTCTGCCGCTCGAGAATCTCGGGCCGCCTGATCAGCAGTATTTCGCGGACGGCATGACCGACGCGCTGACGACGCAGCTGGCGGGCATTGGGTCGCTGAAGGTGATCGCGCACGATGCCGTGCGGCAGTACGGGACGCATCGGCCCGCGCCCTCGGTCATCGCGCGCGAGCTGTCGGTCGGACGCGTCGTCGAGGGCTCGGCGCTCATGGTGAGTGGGCGCGTGCGCATCGACGTCCGGCTCGTGGACGCGCGGACGGATCGGATGCTCTGGGGCGAGAGTTTCGAGGGGGACCTGCGCGACGTGCTCACGCTCCAGAGCCGAGTCGCGCGAGAAATTGTGGCCGAGATACGGGCGCGCGTCACGCCGGACGAGCATCAGCGGCTCGCGCGAACCCGTACGGTCGCACCCGAGGCCTATCAGGAGTATCTCTGGGGCCTCTTCGAAATGGAACGCGGATTTGCGATGGACGCCGAGATGTTCCCCCACCTGCGCGAGGCCATTCGGCGGCTGTCCGGGGCAGTAGCGATGGAGCCCGAGTGGGCCGAGGCCCATGGCGCCCTGGGGCTCGCGCATTTCCAGCTCGCCGCGCTGAGCGACAATCAGACGGAACGCCTGCGGGAGTACCAATCGGCGCGCGAAAGCGCCGAGCGCGCGCAAGTCCTCGATCCGACCGCGGTGTCTGCGCGCCTCGTGCTTGCCCGCGTGTCCATCTTGCTCGATGGTGACTGGACGGCGGCCGAACGTCAGTACCGCGAGCTCTTCCGGCTCGAGCCGAACAACGCCGATTACAGCTATGGCGTGTTCCTCTCGTGGACCGGACGCTTCGAGGAGTCGCTCGCGCGACTACGCTATGCGCTCGAGCGCGCGCCGACCAATCCGTACGTCCGCTACGACCTTGGTATGGCGTGCGTCTGCGCGGGTCGTCTCGAGGACGCGCTTGTCGAAGCGAAGGCGCTGCGAGAACGACTTGGCGACGACGTGAATGCGACCCTGATTGAAGCGATGGTCGACCTTCGCCGCCAGCGGTTCGATGAGGCCTACTCGATGCTCGACGCGAAGCGGGCGGCGCTCGCCGTGAACCGGGCAACGACTCTCTACGACGCGATGGCTTATGCCGCGGCACGCGCCGGCCAGAGGGAGCGCGCCCGCGCGGCGGTCCGCGAGGTCACGGCGCTTGGCGGCGGCCCCAACATGTCCGTCGTCTTCGCGCTCGACGGCCCGGATGCGGCGGTCCGGCTGTTGCGCGACTGGGTTCGGCAGAACGACTACTCGCTGCGGTCTGCCCGGTGCTGGGTGGCGTACGACGACCTGCGGAGCATTCCGGAAGTGCGCGAGATCTTCAAGGAGCTCGGCATCGCTGACGCCCGTTGACCGGCGCGGAGGTTCGGCCGGGCGGGGATCCCTCATCGAAGAATCACGTCGGCATCATCAGCACCTCACGACTCGCACAACCCATTCCCGGCATCGTGAAGGACCTCGACCGGGAGGTCCTTCATGGCGCGCCGTCTCATCTGCCTCGTCCTGGTTCTTCTGCCCGATCCGCTCCGCGCCGCGCAGCAACCGGCGCCTGGAGAGGCGCGCGTCCTGCCGTGCTCCGCGCGGGGGCTGCCGATTCTGGAAGTCGCCGCCGACGGCGGTGCGATCAGACTCGGGCTCGATACGGGCACCTCGCGTTCGTTGATCGCGGCGGACGCCGCTGAGCGACTGCATCTCATTCCTCGAGCGCGGTTCTCCCTCGCAACAACAGGTGGGCCGTCTACCCCCGGCCTCTGCGCCCCGGCGGATCTCCGTGTCGGCGGAATCCGGCTCCATGCCGACTGTCTCGGCTGGCTCCCGGCAGAGCGTCACCTGGCCGGCGCTGAGGATCTCGAGGGAATTCTCGGCGCGGACCTGCTGGCTCAACTGGACCTGTGGATCGACCTCGGACGGTGCCCCGTGCGTGCCCGCCTCGGGCTCCCCGGAACCCTGGCGGCGATGACCGATGGGACTCGCCTCAAGGTCGATTTGGTCGGACGACGGGCCGCAATCGAGGCGCAGATCCTGGACTTCGAGCAGTCCATCGACGTACGTCTCGTTCTTGATTCTGGAAGCGATGGCCTGATTCTCTTTGGAGACGTCGCCACCCGCCTAGAAGGCACGATGCGCGTGCAGCGAGGGGGCGCTCGCCTGACATCGGCGGTGGCCGCCCGATCTGTCGATGTCGCGGCGGTGCGCGGAGTCCGCGTCGGCACCTTGCACCTCGACGGCGTCCGCGCCGCCGGCCTGCTTCCGGAGATCCTGGACCGACCCGAAGACGGGCTCCTGCCGCTCTCGGCGTTGGGTCCCGTGCTGCTGGATCTCTCCAATCGATTCGTGATCGCCGGCGCACGGTTTCGCGACGCCACGCGCGAGTGACAGACCTGATTTCATCGCCCTCTGGCGCCGCGTCCGCTCGATACGGTCAAACGACGCCTTTCTGCCACATTGGCCCGGAATCCTGACGCAAGCCAGAGGGATTTCGCACCGCCCCCGCTGGCACGCAACCTGCTTCCTCCTTTGGCAGCACGTCAGTGCGTGGGCGAGCGCGAAGGAAGGGAGGTCGAGTCGTGCCTGAGATCCGAATCACGCTCGATGTTGACGGCCGGCTGGAGATCCTCACCGAGTACTTCTGCGATTGGCCGGACTGCCCGAACCACGCGGTCGAGGTCGTGGGGATGTCCCGCGATTCGAGCGCGCGGACCGTCATGTGCCGCGTGCATGCCGCGGAGCTCGCGAAAATCAAGAGCAGAGGATCGTCCCACTAGACCTGGGTCACTTCACTTTCGCGACGGCGACGACGTAGTTCTTGCCGTAGTACTTGGCGCACTTCGGGCACGTCGTGTAGAAGAAATACAGCGTGTCGAGCTGGCGTCCGCGCCGCTCGACGTCCCGCTTCATCTCGTCGCACCACGTGCGGGCGCTGCCGTACGGGCCCTCGAAGACTTTCGTCAGAAAGTCGCCGGTGAGGTTGACCATCTCCGCGCCAGCCACGGGCTTCGTCACCGCAAAGAGATGCTCGCCGTGCCACGCCGACTCGTCATGGCTCAAGACCAGGAAGCCGCCGTCTTCCGCATGGGCCTCTCGAATGGCTTTCCAGGTGCGGGCGAACATCGAGCCCATGTTGAGCGGCACGTGGAACAGGCTGATGGTCGAGGCCCTCACGAACGGCTTGTTCTCGAAATGCAGCGCCTGGCCGTCCCAGGGCCCGGGCGTGAAACGCGGGCAGCAAGACGTCGGGTTGTCGGTCGGATCGTACGCCGGCACCGCATTGGTCACGACGGTTGTCGTCATCTCGCACCTCCGTCCGCCGCGGCGATCGCCTGCGCGACGCACACTCGGCATCATTTCGAGATGCACGAAGCCTGCCTTCGTGCCGTGCCGGATTGTGGCCGGAATCCGTGATGCGGCCTCGGCAGGGCGGGCGGGTGGCGCGAGGGTACGCGCCGTCGGCGCCGAAAATCCAGCGCCCGGCGCGTCGGCGTCGTGAATCAATCGATGCGGAAACGGCAGCCTGGGCGTCGTCGCGCCGATTCAGGCTCCGGGCTGCGAGGGATCCAG
>Ga0335084_10001578_pt1 | contig 21445 bp, 15 predicted proteins | sample Lox_Sample_44_FD_206721 | JGI IMG/M metagenome (GOLD analysis project Ga0335084, IMG submission 206721) | Soil microbial communities from Loxahatchee National Wildlife Refuge, Florida, United States - Lox_Sample_4.4 | ecosystem: Environmental > Terrestrial > Soil > Wetlands | place: USA...
GGGTCCGGGATGCCGTCGGCGTTGTCGTCCATGTAGGCGGTGATCGAGGCGAGGATGTTGGCCTCGATGGTCGCCTGGACGGCCGGATCGGTCGGGTCGAGCGGCTCGCCCGCCGCCCCCTGGAACCAGCGGTTCGGCGCCACGTTGACCGTCAGGTTGTTGTGGTTCAGGCCGGCCCGGAAGACGGACGGCAGCACGAGCACGGTCGTGACCGAGGACTCGAAGGTGAACTGCGCGCCCCCCGGCATCCGCCCCGTGATGACGAAGGTGTGTCCCTCGAGCGGCCCGAGCCCGGGGTCGGCGGCCACCTCCTCCGCCGTGACGGGCTGGAGCTCGACGACGGTCTGATAGAACGAGGACCACTTCAGGGACCTCGGCGGGACGATCTCGGTCATCGCGCCCGGCGCGAGGCCGTCGCCGGAGAGCGCCACGTACACCATCGGCGGGCTCACCGCCTGGTCGCCGGGCGCGGGCGTGCCGTCGGTGGTCGGGTTCTCCTGCAGGCGGAGGTTCCGGAGGACGATCTGGAGCTGGTCGATCGAGATCCCGGCCACGACCGTGGAGCGCGTGAAGGAGGCCACCGGTGCGGCCTGGCTTCCCTCGGGTGGCTGGTCGCCGGTGCGCAGATGGACGGTGATGTCCTTCCCGCAGGCGACCGCCAGCACGAGCGCGAGCGGCGTTGCGCGGAGGAGCCCGGACCGGAAGCCGGCGACGGGCGCCCTTCTCATCGGCACCGGTGGCATCTCCGGTCTTCGTTTCACCTCTCGACGCAGCAGGGTACTGGCCCTTGGTCGCGACCCAACCGGGGGCTGGACGCTGGCAGCCGTCGCCGCTCTCCCGGGCCGGGGGTCCTCACGTCGCGGCGGAGCGCAGCCGGCTCGGACCTCTGCACCGTCCGGTGCGCGGTCGCGTCAGAAATGGAGCGCGATCCCGCCCGGCGCGGGCGACAGCGTCACGCCGTGGACGAGGCGCATCTCCAGGAGCGGGACGCCGACCCCGAAGGCGCCGCCCACCGCCGCGCCCACGACCACGTCCGTGAGCCAGTGCTCGTCCCCCGCGATCCGGAAGTAGCCGACGGCGGTCGCGAGGGTGAGCCCGACGGCCCAGATCCAGGGGGCCGCCGGGTCGCCCCGGATCGTGTCCTGCATCGCCTGGGACACCGCGATCGAGAAGGCGAACGAGGTGTGCCCCGACCAGAAGCTCTGGTACAGGCCGGAGGCCTGCCCGGGGGCGGGAGACGACCCGGGGCGGAGCCGGGCGAAGCTGTTCTTCGCGACGACGGTCGTGAGGCTGCACAGGGACGCCGCCTCCGCCACCACGAGCATGTCGCGGCCGGCGTTCTCCCAAGAGGTCGTCGACCGGATCGCGTCCCCGGCCGCGAGGATCGGGATGGTGACGCTCGCGAGGGCGTCGGAGGCGCGCTGCGCGTCCCGGGGGTGCGTCCAGCGCAGCGCGTCCCGGACGTTCTCATCGAGCTGGTTCGGGCTGCAGAACTTGCAGTGGTCGGGTTTCCACGTGACGAGGAGCACGCTCTGCAGCACCAGGGCGCCGACCGCCGTGCCCCCGGCGCGCCAGGCATCGGCGCGAAGGTCGGCGCCGTCGTCCGCGCGGGCCGGGGGCGCCGCCGACAGCGCGACGGCGACGAGGGCGGCTCCAGCGGTCCGGCGGACGGGGCGCATGGGACTGCGAGTCGTAGCAGCCCGCGGGGACGCGGCAAGCGGCCTTCCGGGTGCGTGCGTCGACGATCGCGCCGTCGCGGACCGGGGATGCCGGCCGCGCGGACCGGTCAGCCCGGGCGGCGCGTACCTCGCGAGCGGGCAGCGTCACGGCGCCGCCCCGCGCAGGCCCGGGGCGATGGCGAACGCCGCCCGCGAGCCCCACGCCCGGGACCACGCGCCCCCAGCGAGCCGGTAACGCCCTCGGCACCCGCGGCGTAGACCGCTTCGCCACCCCATTCTCGGAGGTTCCCATGCGAAGCGTCATCCGTCCGTCGTTGCTCGCCCTCGTCAGCGTCCTCGCGTCCAGCGCGCGAGCGCAGGAGGAAGGCGGCGCCGGCGCGGTGTTCACGATGTCCGACGATCCGACCGCGAACACGGTCCTGGCCTTCAGCCGCGCCGCCGACGGTTCGCTCGCGCCCGCCGGGACCTTCGCCACCGGCGGGGCGGGCTCTGGCGGCGGCGAGGGCGTGCTCGGCTCGCAGGGCTCGGTGACCCTCAGCCGGGATGGGCGCTTCCTGCTGGTGGTGAACGCCGGGTCGGACGAGGTCTCGTCGTTTCGCGTCGAGGGGGCGCACCTCACCCTGGCGGGCACGGCGCCCTCGGGCGGCCTGCTCCCGGTGAGCGTCGCCGAGCAGGGCGGCGTGGTCTACGTCCTGAACGCCGGCGGCGCCGGCAACGTCTCGGGCTTCCGCCTCGGCGAGGCGGGCGACCTCACCCCGCTCGCCGGATCGACCCGGCCGCTGAGCAGCGCCACCTCGGGACCCGCCGAGGTGGCGTTCGACCCCTCGGGGCGCAGCCTGGCGGTCACCGAGAAGGCCGCCCGGGCGATCAGCCTGTACGCGGTGGACGATGAGGGCCGGGCCTCGGCGCCGAGCGCCCTCCCCTCATCCGGCGCGACGCCGTTCGGCTTCGGCTTCACGGCCCGCGACTTCCTGGTGGTCTCGGAGGCCGGTGGGGGGCCGTCGGGCACGAGCGCCGTCTCCTCCTACGACGTCGACAGGGCCACGGGCGAGCTGATCAGCGGGTCGGTGCCGGACTTCCAGCGGGCGGCGTGCTGGCTCGTGGTCACGCGCGACGGGCACCAGGCGCTCGTGGCCAACGCCGCCAGCGGCGACGTCTCGTCGTACGCCATCGACCGCAAGGGGCGGCTGGCGCTCGTCGCGGGCGCCGCCGGGCAGCTCCCGCCGGGCGGCAAGCCCCTCGACCTGGCGCTCGCCCGGGGGGACCGGCTCCTCTACGTCCTCGACGCCGGCAACCACGGCGTGGTCGCCTTCCGGCGGAGCGGGGACGGCGCCCTGGTGCCGCTGGGCACCCGCGCCACGGGGCTCCCCGCCAACGCGGTCGGCATCGCCGCCCGGTGAGCGGCGCGTGCGCTCGCCGCCCCCTCCGGGCGGCGAGCGCCGACCTTCGGAGCCGCTACCTCGGGCTCACTTCTTCCCCGCGTCGTCCTTCTTGTTCATCTCGTCGGCGAACGTCTTCACCGCCAGGCGAACGCCGCCGAGGGCGCGCCGGAAGAAGAAGGAGATGTCCGAGGGGTCCTTGACGATCAGCTCGAAGGTGGCGATGACGTTCGTCTTCGTCACCCAGACCTTGGCCACCTTCGTCGACATCATCGCCTGGTTGGCCGCGTTCAGGGCCCGGCGCCGGTCCTCCTCCCCCTCGAACTTCCAGAAGCCGGGGAAGAGGAGCTGGAAGAAGTTCTTGTCCTTCGGATCGATGATGATCACGTAGCTGCCGCCCTCGTACTTGAAGGCGACGTTGCCGTCCGCGTTGATGGAAGGCGCGTAGCCCTCCTGCTTGAGGAAATCCGTGTAGACCTTCTGCAGGTCCTCCCGCGGGGCGGGCGTGTTCTGGGCGCGGGCAGTGCTGGCGCAGGAGGTGAGCAGGGCGAACAGCGCGACCATGGGGAGGCTGCGGCGCATCCGGTTTCTCCTCGGGACAGGGTGTGCCGTGCGGGCGACGGCGGGCGTGCTTCGGCCCAGTCTTGCGTATGCCCACGGGCAGAGGCAAGGGCCGCGAGCGGCGCCGCCGAACGTACACGCGCCGCCGTTGCCCGGACCCTGACGCCCGTGCCAGCATCGGGGGTGCGAAGGGAGGGGCGATGGCATTCCGCGGTGCTCGGCGGGTCCAGCGGTCCGCCGGGGCGCCCGGGGCCGCCTCCCGGGCGTTCGCCCTGGCGATCCTCCTGCCGCTCGCCTCGGCCTGCCTGCCGCCGCGGACCGCGTCGCGGGACCCCGCCAGGGAGGAGCGCCTCTACCAGGCGGCCGTCCTGCACCAGGCGTGCGACGGCGGGGAGGCGGCGAGCTGCACGGCGCTCGGCCTCATGTACTGGAAGGGCGATCCGGTGGCGAAGGACGCGGCGCGCGCGGCGGCCCTCTTCCACCGAGGGTGCGACGGCGGCCACCCCCAGGGCTGCGGCCAGCTCGGCATCCTCTACTTCAAGGGCGAGGGGGTGGAGCGCGACGCTCCCCGCGCGGCGCTCCTCTTCCGGATGGCCTGCGACGACGGCTTCTCGATGGGATGCACCGACCTGGGCGTGCTCCACGAGCGGGGCGAGGGGCTGGCCAAGGACCTGGCCCAGGCGGTTTCGCTCTACGACCGGGGCTGCAACGGCGGGTCGGCCGCGGGCTGCTTCGATCTCGGGCTGCTCTACGCCCGGGGGGACGGGGTGGGGAAGGACGAGGCCCGCGCGGCCTCGCTCTTCCGGATGGCCTGCAACGGCGGCCATGCCCCGGCCTGCGCCCGGGCGAGGCAGACCGCAGGCGGTCCGGCGGGAGGGAAGTAGGCGGGGCCGGTCCGAGCGCCCCCCGGCTTCGCTTGGCCCCCCGCGGGGGTGGCGGAGGCGAGCGGGGTGGGTACACCTCCAGGGCGCGGCCGAAACCTCCCGGCCGCCTGCGGGTTCGAGATCCCGGCCGTGAACCGCGTCCTCCGCTCGTGCCTCGCTGTCGCCCTCGCCTCGGCGGCGGGATGCGCCGGCTCGCTGCCTGCTCCTCGGCCCGGGGGGCAGGACGATCGCCTCGCCGCCGCGCACGCGCTCGACCGGCTCGCCTTCGGCGCGCGGCCCGGGGATCGCGAACGGGTGGAGCGGATGGGCGTCGACCGGTGGATCGACCTCCAGCTCCATCCCGAGCGCATCGATGAGCGCGCGCTCGAGGAGCGGCTCGCGCGCTTCCGCGCGCTCGAGCTCGGCGGCCAGGAGCTCCTGGCGCGCTACCCGACGAGGCCCCTGCTGCAGGACGTCTCCCGGGGAGAGCGGCCCATGCCGGGCGATCCCTCGCTGCGGGCGATCTACGAGGATCAGCTCGCCGGGGAGCAGGGGGCGGAGGCCGGCGCCACCGGGCCGGCCGTCACCCTCGAGGAGCTCGCCGACCTCCCGGCGGCCGAGCGCCTGCGGCGGCTGCTCGCCCTCCCCCCCTCGGTCCGCCTCGAGCTCCTGCGGGAGGCGCGCGGCCCCGCCCGGCGGCGCCTCCTCGATGGGCTGGAGCCCGAGGAGCGCGACCTCCTCGCCGCCCTCGAGTCGCCGCGGCGCGCCCTCGCGGAGCAGGCGGCCCAGGCCCGCCTCCTCCGCGACGTCTACGCCGAGCGGCAGCTCCTCGAGGTGATGACCGACTTCTGGCTCAACCACTTCAACGTCTACGCCGAGAAGGGGCCGGACCGGTGGCTCCTGGTGGAGCTCGAGCGGGACGTCCTCCGCGCCCACGCCCTCGGGCGGTTCCGCGACCTCCTCGGCGCCACCGCCCGGAGCCCGGCGATGCTCTTCTACCTCGACAACTGGCTCTCCGCCGGCCCCTCCTCCCTGCGCGCCCGGCGGCACCCCGGCGCAGGGCTGAACGAGAACTACGCCCGCGAGCTGCTCGAGCTCCACACCCTCGGGGCGGAGGCCGGGTACACGCAGCGCGACGTCGTCGAGGTGGCGCGTTGCTTCACGGGCTGGACCATCGAGCGCCCGTTCAAGGAGGGCCGGTTCGTCTTCGATCCGCGGATGCACGACCCCGGCGACAAGCTCCTCCTCGGCCACCGGATCGCCCCCGGCGGCGAGCAGGAGGGCGAGGAGGTGCTCGACCTCCTCGCCCGGGATCCCCGGACCGCCCGGCGGATCGCGCTGAAGCTCGCGGAGCGGTTCGTGTCGGACGATCCCCCGGACGCCCTGGTGGAACGGCTCGCCCGCCGGTTCACCGCCTCCGACGGCGACGTCCGCGCGGTGCTGGTCGAGCTCTTCCACGCTCCCGAGTTCTGGGACCCGTCCTCCCGCCGCGCCAAGCTGAAGACGCCGCTCGAGCTGGTGGTGTCGGCGGCGCGGGCCTCGGGCGCCGAGGTCGAGGACGCCGGGGCGCTGGCGGCCGCCCTGGGGCGAATGGGGATGCCGCTCTACGGGATGGCGACCCCCAACGGCTGGGCCTGGACCGCCGCGGCCTGGGGCGGGCCCGGCGCGCTCCTCGAGCGGTTCGCCTTCGCCCGGGCGCTCGCCACCAACCGGCTGCCCGGCGTGCGCGTCGCCCCCGGGCAGCTCGCGGGCGGCGAGCCGGCGGCGGCCCCCGAGGCGGCCCAGGCGCGGCTCGAGGAGGGGCTCCTCGCCGGGGAGGTCTCGCGGAGCACGCACGCCGCGGTGGCGGAGGCCCTCGCCGACCCGCGGCGGCGGCCACGGCCAGGGGGCGATCCGCTCGAGCTCGCCGTGGCCCTGCTGCTCTCCTCCCCGGAGTTCCAGCGCCGGTAGCCCGCCCGGAGGCCGACCCCCGTGACCCTCTCCAGGCGCGACTTCGTGAAGCGGGGGCTCCGGGCGGCCGCCGCGGCCGTGGGCGCCCCCGGCCTCGCCCGCGCGGCGCTCGCCGGCGGGCCGCCCGGGAAGCGGCTCGTGGTGGTCTTCCTCCGCGGCGCGATCGACGGACTCAACGTCGTCGTCCCCCACGGCGATCCCGGGTACTACGCGCTGCGCCCCTCGATCGCCGTGCCCCGGGACCAGGTGCTCGACCTGGACGGCTGCTTCGGCCTCCACCCGGCCCTCGCCTCGCTCGCGCCACTCTACCGGGGCGGCCACCTGGCGCTGGTCCACGCCGCTGGCTCCCCGGATCCGACCCGCTCGCACTTCGACGCCCAGGACTACATGGAGTCGGGCACGCCCGGCGTGAAGTCGACGCCCGACGGCTGGCTCGACCGCTGCGGGCGGCGGGTCGGCTGCGGCGCGGCCCGGCTCTGCGCGGTCTCGGCCGGGAGCACCGTCCCGCGGATCCTGGCCGGTCCGGGCGGGAGCTTCGCCCTGGGCACCGGCACGCGCGGCGGCCGGGACGCACGGGAGGAGCAGGCGGTGCGGGCGATGTACGAGAGGAGCCTGGACGCCCCGCTCCGGGAGGAGGCGCGGCAGGCGTTCCTCGCCTCCGCGAGGCTCGGGGCGCTCGAGGGCGCGGGCGCGCCGCCCCCGGGCGGCGGCGGCGCGCTCGGGCAGGCGCTCCCTCGCCTGGCGAGGCTCCTCCGCGCCGATCCCGGGATCCGCCTGGCCTTCGCCGACGCGGGCGGCTGGGACCACCATGTGAACGAGGGGGGCGCGGAGGGGCAGCTCGCGAACCGGCTCCGGGAGCTCGCCGGCGCGCTCGAGCGCTTCTGGGAAGGCCTCGGGGACGCCGCCGGCGAGACGGTGCTGGTGGCGCTCTCGGAGTTCGGACGCACCGCGCGGGAGAACGGATCGCGCGGGACCGATCACGGCCACGGCAACGTGATGCTCGTGCTCGGGGGACCCGTCCGCGGAGGGGCGGTGTACGGCCGCTGGCCCGGGCTCGCCCCGGAGCAGCTCCACGAGGGCCGGGATCTGGCCGTCACCACCGACTTCCGGCTCGTCCTCGCCGAGGTGGTCGATCGCCACCTGGGCTGCGATCGCGTCGACGCGGTCTTCCCCGGCTACGCGCCCGGTCCCGCGGGGTACCTCGGCCTGCTCGGCTGAGGGGACGGCGCCGCGACGAGGACGCCGCTACCGCTGGCAGATCACGAGATCGCTGGTGTGCGCGGGGTCGACCAGGTCGCCGACCACGACGCAGCGCTGCAGCGCGCCGATGTCGCTCGAGAAGCTGATCGACCTCGGGCTCGAGCTCCCCTGCACCCGCGTGCCGACGAGCACGTAGCCGTTCGCGCCGCCGTTCCCCGCCCCCGCGGCCGTGAGCAGGTAGCCCTCCGCCGCGAGGCCGATCGCCTCCACCTGCACCTGGTCGAAGGTGGTGACGACGGTGCGAGCCTCGTAGACCGTGGCCGGGTCGCGCGACCAGGCCGTGGAGACGTAGCCGATCAGGCCGCCCTGGAAGGAGGCGGCGGTGATCACCCGCCCCTGGGCGGCCTCTGCGGAGGCGGCGGCCTGGAGCGCGTCGGGCGCAGCGGTGCCCAGCGCGGAGGAGAAGGCGCCGGTCTGGGTGGTCTGGGCGAGCGACGCCGCGTAGACCCCCGCCGCCTCCTCGAGGTCGAGCGAGGTGACCACCGAGTCCGGAGCCAGGCCGGCGGCCCAGCCCCCGACGTCCTCGACCCGCCCCGAGTGGTAGACGGTGGTCATCCCCGGCGCCGGAGCGACGTACTGGGGCCAGCCGCAGCTCGCGTACGACGCTTCGACCCCGCAGTAGCCCGGGAGCACCAGCGGCGTTCCATGCCCCGACCCGTAGGTCGTCGTCTCCGCCGAGTACGTCGAGGCCTGGAGATACCCGAAGACGTCGTAGCTCAGCGTGAATGGCGCGCCGATCCCCTGGAACCGGAGATCGAGGGGCGGGAAGACGGAGAGGCGCGCCGGCTGGCTCTCGAGGCTCCCGCCCCCGAGGTTGACGACGAAGACCGAGTAGATCGTGCCGTCGTCCGCGAGCGTGGCGGGGGGCGTGACGAGATGGGAGTCGGTGGCCCCGGGAAGGTCGACGCCGTTCCGGCGCCACTGGTAGGTGAGGCCGCCGGTGCCGGAGGCGTGGAGCTGGAAGACCGCGGTCTCGCCCACGAACGCGGCCGTGTCCCCCGGCTGCTCGAGGATCTCCGGCGGCGCCCCGCTCCCGCTCCCGCCCCCGGCGCAGGCCGGCAGCAGCGCCGCGGCGAGGAGGCCGCGCAGCAGCCGCCCCGCCTCAGCGGGCGATGATCGCGATGGCGCGCGCATCGGCATCGACGCTCCCGTCGGTGAGCGCCACCGGCGCCCCGTTCTTCCAGTACGTCACCACCGACCCCTGGTAGCCGGCGACGTAGACGTCGCCGCCGTCCACCGCCACCGCCTTCGCGAAGGACTGGCTCGCGCCGTAAGTCAGGTCCGTCGGGACGCCGTTCGTCCAGACCTTGGCGACGTCGACGTTCCCGTCGTTCTCCCCCCCGGCCACCAGGACGCCCTCGAGGCCCACCGCCAGCGCGACCGCCTTGGCGCCGAAGAGCCCGTCGGTCAGGTACGTGGGGATGCCGTCCCTCCAGAGGGTGGCCACCAGCTTCGATCCGGAGGCGGTCCACCCCGCGACCAGGACGTGACCGTCGGAGACGGCGATGGCCGAGGCGACGGCCGGGCTGGTGCCGTCGGAGAGCACGTGGACCACCCCGTTCACCCAGTACCTGGCCACCTGGGTGAAGAGGAACGAGCCCGGGGAGACCTCGGTGCCCTCGACCTCGTACCCAGCCACGTAGACGTCCTCTCCCGACACCGCGATGGAGAGGGCGTTGGCGCCGCTCGTCCCCGTCGACAGGGTCGTCGGGACGCCGTCCTTCCAGACGCGCGCCGCGGGCCCCTCGTAGCCGGCCACGTAGACGCTGCCGTTCGAGACCGCGATCGCCTCGGCGAAGGCCTGCACGGTCCCGTCGGTGAGCGGGACCGCCACCCCGTTCCGCCAGGTGGTCGCCACGTCCGCGGTGCCGCCGTCCACGCCGCCAGCCACGTGGACGTCCTGCCCCGAGACCGCGATGGCGGTGGCCAGCGCACCGTGGATCCCGTCGCTCAGCGCGATCGGGGAGCCGTTCTTCCAGAGCGTCGCGACCTGGACCGTGCCGTTCGACTCCCACCCGGCCACGTAGACGTCCGAGGGATGGTGGGTGACGCACCCGGTGAGCGCAGCCGCGGCGAGCGCGGCCAGGCGCGCGTCCCTGCGGGACGATGCGGACACGTTCCGACTCCCCCCGGCGTCCGAGGCGATGCCCTCGAGCCCGGCCGCCGGAGCAGAAGCTAGCACGGTTTCACTCCCCGGACGGTGAAGCCAGGCACCCGGGACCCTCTCTCTTGCGCGCCGTCAAGGCTGCACCGCGGAGACGTGCGCTCCTGCTAGGCTTCGACCATGAAGCGAGCCCCCGCCCGTGCCGAGGTCGCACAGGAAGCCTCCACGAGGCCGCGCCCAGCCGAGGCGGGCTCGAAGGCGGGGAACGCGAGCGACGTCCCGGACCCGTTCAAGCCGCGGTCCGTCACGCGCGCCGGGCGCTGGTTCAACGCCCTCACGGCCCTCGTCTACGTGGTCTATGTCGCCACCCGCTCCTCGTTGAGCGAGGCCCTCGGCTGGTGCCTGGTCCTCGGCGCGACCCTGGTCGACGCACGCGTCCGGAACCGGAGGCCGCATCCCGTCGGCTTCCGGGAGGGCGGCGGTGTCCGGGTGGGCTTCCGGCCCGAGGTACGGCGGTCGCTGCTGGTGGGGGTGGCGGCGGTGGTCGCGCTGGTCGGAGCGGAGGAGGCCTGGTCGTTCCACGGACGCACCTTCATCCCGATGAGGACGCTCATGACGCTCCTCGTCCTCTCCCCGACGCTCCTCCGGCTCGGGGGAAGCGTCCTCGTCACCGAGACGGGCCTCGAGCAGCGTTTCCTCGGCCGGCGCCGGGCCCGGCTCGCCTGGCAGGAGGTCGCCGAGATCCGGTTCGACGTCCAGGCAAACGCCTTCGTGGTCTCCGCGGGCGGGATCCGGATCGCGCTGCACCGGACCCTGGACGGCCTCGGCGACTTCGCCGCCCAGGCGCTGGCGAGCGCGCCGGCATCCGCGCTGGACATCCAACCGGGAATGCGCGCCAGGCTCGAGGCGATGGTCGCCCGCCGAGGCGGGGAGCGGAGGATGGTGACGGAGAGCGAGCCGGTCCTCGGCTGACGGAGGGCTCGGCGGGGGGGGAGTTCTTCGGCTCGCCCCCATCAAGCTTCGCGTCGACCACGTCCCGTCTCGCGCTGAAACGCGCTGCGCCGGGGCGACACGAAACGTTGCGGCCCCGTGTCAGGGGCGCGCGCCAAGTGCGCGGTTCCCGAGGCCAGCCCGCCGGGCACGGCACGCGCAAGGAAGCGCTCGGCGGCGAGCTGGCGGGGATCCCGAGCCAGGAAACGGCCACCTTCTCCCTGCGGCGAAAGGGCGCAGCGATGAAGATCATCTGCATCCCGATCGAGGAGAACCGCGGCATCCAGAGCCCGCTCTCGCGGACGTTCGCGGCATCGCCGATGTTCCTGCTCGTGGACGCGGACTCGCTCGCCTATCTCGCCATCCCGAACTCGACCCAGCGGCAACGGGACCGCGGCTGCGACCCGTGCGACATCCTCGGCGACCTCAACATCGACGTGGTGATCGCGGACGAGATCGAGGCGAGCACGCTCGTCCGTATCGCGCGCCGCGAGATCCCCGTCTTCGGCGGGGCGCGGGGAACCGTGCGGAGCGCCCTGGCGGACCTGATGGGCGGGAGGCTCGCCGTTCTCCCCGCCGGCGACGGTGGCGCGAGCGCCGCCCGGGCGGTCTGACGGCGAACGCGACCCGGGGCCTGCTCCTCCGCCGGCCGGCCGACCTCGTCGACGAAAGGCCCGGGAGAACGCGCCACCCCGCGCTCACGGGTTGATTACGCGCCTCCCGGGCCGGACGCACCGTAGCCCAGCGCCGAGCGGGAGGAAGTGACGTTACCGGATCGGATCCGCGGCGTGGAGCGGGCCGCGTCGCGCCGGCGCGGCGTCGGCGCGACGCGCATCCCGTGCCAAGGGGACACGTTCGGCACGACGTCGAGCGTGCGCCCATCCTCGGCGCGGGCGCTCGCCGTGTACGGCGCCGCGGAGCGAGCCGGCCGAGCCGATCGAGCCCTGACCGGCCGCCCCCTCCCGGCTAGCGCTCCACCGCCGACATCATGGCGGGCAGGTAGCGATCCCCCGCCACCCGGCCGGCGAGCGGCTCGAGCTCGGCCAGGTCCTCGGGCAGAAGCGCCACGTCGAGGGCGCCGAGGTTCTCCTCCAGCCGCGCCCGCCGGCGCGTGCCGGGGATGGGCACCACGTCCTCGCCCCGGGAGAGGACCCAGGCGAGCGCCACCTGGGCCGGCGTGGCGCCCCGGCGGGCGGCCACGCGGCGGACGACCTCGCGGATCGCCTCGTTGGCCCGGGCGTTCTCCGGCGCGAACCGTGGGACGTTGTGGCGGAAGTCCCCCTGGCCGAGCTCCCGCTCGTCCTTGAAGGCGCCGGCGAGGAACCCGCGCCCGAGCGGGCTGAAGGGCACGAAGCCGATCCCGAGCTCGCGGCAGGCGGGGAGGATCCGCTCCTCCACGCCGCGCTCGAAGACCGAGTACTCGCTCTGCAGGGCGGCGATGGGGTGGACCCGGTGCGCGCGCCGAAGCGTGTCCGACCCCACCTCGGAGAGCCCGATGAAGCGGACGAGGCCGTCCTCCACCAGCCGTTTCATCCCACCCACCGACTCCTCGATGGGCACCTTGGGGTCCTTCCGGTGCAGGTAGAAGAGGTCGATCACCTCGACCTGCAGGCGCCGCAGCGAGGCCTCGGCCACGCGCCGGGCGTTCCCGGGGCTGCCGTCGGGGCCGCCGTGGATGCCAAACTTGGTCGCCAGGACCACCCGGTCCCGGCGGCCGCGGATGGCCTTGCCGACCAGGGTCTCGTTGGTGAACGGCCCGTAGACCTCGGCCGTATCGAGCAGGGTGACGCCCAGCTCGAGGGCCCGGTGGATGGTGGCGATGGCCTCCGCCTCGTCCACGTCCTCGGGCCGCACGTAGGCGTGGGTCATCCCCATGCAGCCGAGCCCCAGCGCCCCGACCTCCAACCCCCCACCGAGCCGCCGCGTTCGCATGGAACCTCCCGTCGCTCCCGGTGTATAGCGCGGGAGCCGCCGGCCGTCCCGCGCCGCGCGCCCTCGAGGGAGGAGTGCCCCGGATGAAGCTCCTCGGTTCCGACACCAGCCCCTACACCCGCAAGGTCCGCCTGGTGCTGCTGGAGAAGGGCTTGCCGCACGCCTACGTGGTCTCTCCGCCGCGGGAGCCGGGCAGCCCGGTGCTGCAGGCCAACCCCCTCGGCCGGATCCCGACGCTGCTCCTCGACGACGGGACGGCGGTCTACGACTCGCCGGTCATCTGCGAGTATCTGGACGCGCTGAACGACCTGCCGATCCTCATCCCCCGCGCCGACCCGCTGGCGCGGATGCGGGTCCGGCGCTGGGAGGCGCTCGCCGACGGGATCATGGACTCGGCGGTGGTGATGCGCGTCGAGTCGCTCCGCCCGGCGGCCCGGCAGGACCCGGCGACGCTCGCCCTCCACGGGAACGCCATCGGCCGCGCCCTGGCCCTGGCCGCGCGCCTTCTCGGGGAGCGGGCCTGGTGCGAGGGCGCCGCCCTGACGCTCGCCGACCTGGCGCTCGTCAGCGCGCTGCTCTACCTGGACCTGCGGCAGCCGGAGCGGGACTGGCGGGGATCGCACCCGGAGTTGCGGGAATGGGCGGCGGGGACCTCCGCCCGGGAGAGCGTGAAGGCGACCATCAGGTGAGCGGGCGCCCGCGAGTGGGGGGGGCGGAGTCGGTGGCCGGGCGAGGACGCCCCCCCCGCTCGCCGAGGCCGGGGCTATGATCGACCGCCCCTCTCGCCGGGAGGCCGCGATGGTCCGTGAAGAGCCCGTCCGCCGGAGCTCGACGGGGCGCCCGCCCGCGCTCGAGCCCATCCGCTTGCCCCGCCCCGCGCTCGCGCCGTCGGCCTCGCTCGCGCGCGCCCTTCGGCTGCGCCGGACCACGCGCGAGATCGGCGCCGGGACGCTTTCCCTGCAGCGGCTGTCGGATCTCCTCTGGGCCGCCTGCGGGGTGAACGGAGGCAGGGACCCTTCGGGCTCCCGGGCAGGACCGCGGCCTCGGCCAGCGACTCCCAGGAGATCGACGTCTACGTCGCCCTGGCCAGCGGCACGTACCTCTACGATCCCCGCCGCCACGCGCTGGCGCTGGTGGCGGCGGAGGATCTGCGCCCCCTAGATGAGCCGGACCGGCGCCCGGGCAGACGGTCGGGCAGCCGCCGCGATGGCACCGGCGAGCCGATCGCTGAGGCCGCTCCTGACACGCGCGCCGGGGGTGGCAACCCGCTTGCGGCTAGGGCGAAGGGCCGCGCCCCGCCTTGGCCACCGCCCTGGGGATCGGAAGGCGCACGCAGGGTGGAAGATCCAACCTGAGGGAGGGAGACCCGATGGCCACCTTCAAGCACGTCATGGCGGCGACCGACTTCAGCGAGACCTCCCGCCGAGCGGTCGAGCTCGCCGTGTCGCTGGCGCGCGACACCGGCGCGCTCCTCACCGTCGTCCACGCCTGCGAGGTCCCGGCCTACGCGGAGCTGCCGCTCCCCACCGAGGTCTACGCCGCCGTCGAGAAGGAGGCGCAGGCGACGATGGGGACCCTGCTCGCGTCGCTCCGCGACGCCTGCCCGGGGGCGAGGGGCATGGTGAAGGTCGGAGCGCCGCTCGAGCAGCTCCTCGCGGCCGCCGCGGAGACGAAGGCGGACGTCCTGGTCCTCGGCACGCACGGCCGCCGCGGCGTCGCCCACGCGCTCCTGGGCAGCGTCGCAGAGCGGGTGGTCCGGCTCGCCCCCATCCCCGTGCTCACGGTGCGAGGGCAGCGCGCCGGCTGATGCAGGCCGCGCAGGCGCGGGCCACGGGTGACACGCTTCGTCACGAGACCGCAACACGCCAGGCAGCCGCCTTGGCGATGATCCGGCCCGAGGCTCCTCTGCCGGGGGCCTGGGGGAAGAGGAGGGTCGGAATGGGTCATCGCGTCTGTCCCTGGTGGCTGGGCTACCTGCTGGCGAGTCCCCTCCGGAAGCTCATGCAGGACCCTGCCCGGATCCTCGCCCCGCACGTGCGGGAGGGCATGACGGTGCTCGAGCCCGGGCCGGGGATGGGGTTCTTCACCCTGGAGCTGGCGCGGCGGGTGGGGCCGGGGGGGCGGGTGGTGGCGGTGGACGTCCAGCCGCGGATGCTCGACGGCCTCCGGCGGCGCGCGGCGAAGGCGGGACTGGCCGGACGGATCGAGACCCGCCAGGCCGGCGCCGAGTCGCTGGGGATCGACGACCTGGCGGGCAAGGTGGACCTGGTGCTCGCCTTCGCCGTCGTCCACGAGCTGCCCGACGCCGGGCGTTTCTTCGAGGCGATGCGCCGCGTCCTCGCCCCCGGCGGGAAGGTCCTGGTCGCCGAGCCGTCGGGCCACGTCGGCGCCACGGCGTTCGAGGCCACGCTCGCTGCGGCGGAGGGCGCCGGCCTGCGCCGCGAGCCGGGACCTGCCATCGGCCGGAGCCGGACGGCGCTGCTCCTCGCGAGGTGAACGCGCCCGCGCCCGGCGATCCCGGGCGCGGCCGGAGCGACCTCGGACGGCTCGCCTCAGGGAGCGGGCCCGCCCGGCTCGGCGACCGCGGCGGTGGCCGTCGCGCCGAACAGGTGCGTGAACCCGAACGTCCCGCGCACCCCCACCGTGATCCAGGTGTGGACCGCCGTGGCCGGGAGCGCGCCCGACGAGCTGCCGAGCGGGCTCTTCACGTCCAGCTGGTCGTATCGGCCCAGGCTCATCGCCAGGAACGGACCGACCGAGAGCTGATCGAGGACGCGCCAGTCGGCTCCGCCCTGCAGCCCGAGCTCCAGGCCGCGCGAGGTGACGTCGAGCTGGTCGCCGCCGCTCTTCGCCCGGTAGCCGCCCCACTCGTAGCCGGCGGCGCCGCCCGCCCAGGGCGAGACGCCCAGCACGCGGTCGAACTGCCAGCTGGCCTGCAGGCCGAGCCGGACCACCTGACCGCTGCACGACGCCCCATCGCAGATGGAGCCGACCTGGGCCGGGGCCCAGGACCCGTACCCGCCCAGGCCGAGCCTGGGCAGGAGCCGGTAGGCGACGTCCAGCTGAACGGGGACGGCGCTCTTCAGGGTGTCGGACATCGCGCTGCCCTTGGCCGCGCTCCCGCCGGCGAGCCCGAAGCCGAGCCGGAGGCCGACGTCCACCTGGGCGGCGCCGACGCCAGGCGTGATCGCGGCCGCGAGCAGCGCCGCCACGGCGGCCGTCCTCGCCGCCCCGCGCCGGCCACGCCGGCGCAGGAAGACGAGGCCGAGGAGCGCCAGCGGCAGGAGCGTGGAGGCACCGCCGCCGCCGGTGGAGCAGCCGCCGCCCCCGTTGGACTGCTCGGGCGCGTCCGCCCGGACGCCGACGGTGGTGGTGGACGGGTCGAAGGTGAGCGCGCCCGCGGCGTCGGGCGTGTAGTCGGCCTGCAGCGTGCGCGACCGCCAGCCCATCACCTGTACGTTCACGCTGGCCTTGCCTCCGGCCAGGGTCGCGATCACCGCGTCCCCGACCTGCGAGACGCCGGCCTGCCCGGGCACCAGCCGCACCGCCCGGGAGGCGTGGAGCGTGACCGTGCCGCTCGGCGCACCCCCGCCGGCGCTCGGGCCGACGGCGACGTCGAGGCGGGTGATCCCGTCCTGGCGGATCACGGTCCCGTAGACGGGCAGGCCGATGTCGACCGCGAGCTGGGTCGCGATCGAGTTGTTGGTGAGCGTGAAGACCGCCGGCGCGGCGACCCCCTGGGCCGAGGCGCTGACCGAGACCGCCCCCTTCGCCGAATTGGCCGTGGCCGTGACCTGCGCCGCGCCGGAGGCGTCGGTGGTGGCGGAGGCGGCGCTGAGCACGACCGACTGCGCGCCGGTCGAGCCCACCACGAAGGAGACCGCCGCGTCCGGCACGACGTTGCCGAAGCGGTCCTTGACCACCACCGCGAGCGGCGCGGCGTAGGCGGCGTAGACCGGGGCGCTCTGGGCAACGCTCGACACCGCGGCGATGGTGCCAGGCAGGCCCACCAGGTTGGCGAGCTGGTAGGTCACGGGCGGGAGCGACCCGACCGAGGCGGCGACGGTCAGGCTGCCAGGCCGCTCGCCGGCGGTGGCGTTCGCCGCCGCGCGGCCCGCGGCGTCGGAGACGGCGTCCTGCTGGTCGAGCGAGCAGGTGACCGGGTCCGCCGGACAGGCGAAGGCCACCGCGGCGCCGGGCACGGGGTTGCCGTGGACGTCGAGGACGGTGAGGGCGAGCGGCGCGGCGAACGGATCCCCGACGCGGGCCGACTGGCCGCTCGAGCTCGGCGAGGCGACCAGGGAGGCCGGGGCGCCCGGGAGGTTGGTCAGGGCGAGCTGGGCCGGGGCGCCGACGCCGTCGGCGCCGGCGGTGACCAGGAACGGCCCGGAGACGGTGCCGGCGGTGGCGGTGATCGAGGCCTTGCCGTCGGCGCCGGTCGAGACCGCCGGGGCGGAGAGCAGCGCGGTCGCCCCCGACGACGGCGCGGAGAACGTGACCGTGACCTCGGGGACCACGTTGCCGTATGCGTCGCGGACGACGACCTCGAGCGGGCTGGCGTATGCGGCGTCGACCACCGCGCTCTGGGCGCCGCCGGCGGTCACGGCGATGCTGCCCGGCGCGCCGGGCTGGTTGGCGAGGGAGAAGGCAGCCGGGGTCGAGACCCCCTCCACCGAGGCGGTCACCGGGTAGGCGCCCGACACGGTGTTGGCCGTCGCCGAGACGCTCGCCACGCCGTCCGGACCGGTGGAGGCCGCGCCGGAGGTGAGGCTGGCCCCGGGGCCGGACGAGGGGACGGCGTACGAGACCGCGACGTTGGGCACGGCGTTCCCGTAGGCGTCCCTCACGGTCACGGCGAGAGTCGCCGCGAAGGACGTGCCGACCTGGGCGGTCTGGCTCGCCGCGGCCGGGCTCGCCGTGACCGAGGCCGGGGCGCCCGGGTCGTCGACGAGCGAGAAGATCGCCGGAGCGACGGCGCCCGTGGCGTGCGCCGTGACCTGGAACCCGCCGGCCACCGTGCCGGCGACCCCCGCGACGCTGGCCGTCCCGTCGGGTCCGGTGGTCACCGAGGTGGCGGCGAGGTCGGCCGACGCGCCGGACGCGGGCGCCTGGAAGCTCACCGGCGAGCCCGGCACGGCGTTCCCGTAGGCATCCGCAACCGCGACCACGAGCGGCCCGGCGAAGGCGCTCGCCACGGTGGCGTGCTGGCCGTCGCCCGAGACCGCCAGGAGCGTGGCCGGCGCGCCCGCGGTGTTCGTGAGCGAGAGCGCCGCGGACGGACCGTCCGCGATCGACGCGGTGGCGAAGTAGGACCCGGTCACGGTCGCGGCCGTGGCGCCCACCTGGGCGTGGCCGCCGGCGTCCGTGACGTCCGAGGCCGCGGAGAGGGTCGCGGTGGCCCCCGAGCCGGGCACCGAGAAGGCCACGGGGACGCCGGGGACGGCGTTCGCGTACTGGTCGGTGACGGTCACGCTCAGCGCGGCCGGGAACGGCGCGCCCACCTGCGCCGACTGCGCCGACGCGCCCGGGTCGACGGTGACGCTGGCCGGCAGGCCCGGGTCGTTGGCGAGCGAGAAGGTGGCCGGCGCCGAGACCCCAGCGGCGCTGGCGGTGACGGCGTACGGGCCGGCGACCGTGCCGGGCGTCGCCCCCACGCTCGCCTGGCCGTTCTCGTCGGCGAGGGCGGTCTGGGCGGAGAGCGTGGCCGAGGCGCCCGAGGCCGGGACGGCGAAGGCGACCTGGCTCCCCGGGACGGGGTTGCCGAAGGCATCGACCACCGCGACGACGAGCGGCGCCGCGAAGGCCCCCTCCACGCTGGCGTGCTGACCGTCGCCGGAGACGACCTGGATCGCGGCCGGGCTCCCGGCCAGGTTGGCGAGGCGGAAGGTGGCGGACGCGCCGCCGGGGACGGAGGCGATCACCGCGTAGGAGCCCGCCACGCTCCCGGCCTGGGCCGTGATCTGGGCGTGGCCGGCGGCGTCGGTGACGGCGGACGTGGCCGACAGGGCGGCGGTCGCGCCGGCGCCGGGCGCGGCGAAGGAGACCGTCGCCGACGGGACCGGGTTGCCGTAGGCGTCCCGCACCAGCGCGCCGAGCGGCTGGGCGAAGGCGGTCCCACCCACCGTCGCCGCCTGGGGAGTCGAGCCCGCGTCGGCCGCGACCGTCGCCGGGGCCGCCGGGAGGTTGGTGAGGCCGATCGGTACCTCGAGGGCGCCCGAGGTGACGTCGACCACGTACGAGCCGGCGACGGTGCCGGGGTGGGCCACCACCGCGGCGACGCCGAGCGCGTCCGTGACCGCCACCCCCGGCGCGAGCAGGGCGGACGGGCCCGAGAGCGGCGCCGCGTAGGCCAGGGTGACGCCGGGGACGGGGTTGGCGAACTGGTCCACGGCGATGACGGCGAGGGCCGCGGCGAACGCCGGGCCGCCGGCGACGGCCGCCTGGCCCGAGACCCCGGCCCCGGCGAGGAGGGCGGCGGGGACGTCCGGCGCGTTGACCAGGCTGATGGAGGCGATGGCCGGGCCCGACCAGACCTCGATGGCGTACGGGCCCGCGACGGCGTTCGGCGTGGCGATGACGCTCGCCAGGCCGCCCGCGTCCGTCACGGTCGCGGGGAGGTCGAGCGTGGCGCTGGCGCCGGACCCCGGGGCGAGGAAGAGCACCGACGCGCCGGGCACCGGGTTCCCGTAGGCGTCTTGGACGGTCACCGCGAGCGCGCTGGCGAACGGGGCGCCGCCGACGATCGCCACCTGCCCGGAGGCGCCGACCCCCACCGAGATGGACGCGGGGGCGCCGGCGCTCACGTCCTGGGTGATCGAGCCCGACGAGCCGAGGTAGTTCCCGCTCGCCGTGAACACGGCCGCGACGGCGTGCGCCCCGGCGGCGGTGAGGTGGAGGGAGGCGACCGCCGTCCCGCCGGAGACCGCGACCGGCCCGCCCACGTTGGTCCCGTCGACCCGGAACTGGACCGTCCCGGTGGCGGCGGCCGGCGTGAGCGTGGCGGTGATCTGGACGGTGTCGTCGGCCGTCGAGGGCTCGAGCGAGGACGACAGGGCGACGCTCGTCGAGGTGGGGGGCAGCGCTGAGGTGACGACCCCGACGGTGACGTTCGTGGTCTGCCCGCCAGCGTTGCGGCCGACCGCGCGGAGGGTCACCGAGGTGCCCGCCGGGAGGTCCGACGTGTCGAAGGTCGTGGCGAACGGAGCGGTGGTGATCGTACCCAGGGTCACGGTCGGCTTCCCGGACACCTCGCGGTAGAAGGTCACCTGGGTGGGCTGGTTGAGCAGGTCGGTCGCGTCCACGGCGACCGCCAGGTCATCGCCGTTCACGCTCGCGCCGTTTTCGGGCGCGGTGAAGGAGAGGGGCGGGCCGGAGTTGTCGACGATCACCGTGGAGGTCTTCTCGACCGGCGTCTCGTCGATGATCGCGACCGCCTTCAGGGAGAGGCTGCCGTTGGGGTAGGCCGTGGAGTCGAAGGTGGTGGAGAAGGAGCCCGCCACCGGGGTGGTGCTGGTGCCGACGAGCGTGCCGTTGACGTAGAAGTCCACCTCGCTCGTCTCCTCCAGGTCGTCGGTGGTCACCTGGAACGGGACGGCGGCGCCCGAGACCGTCCCCGTCGGCTGCTGGATGGTGACGGCGGCGAGGCTGCCCAGGGCGGCGTTGAGGTCGGACGCCGAGAGGATGTAGGCGTAATCGAAGCTCGCCGACTGGCCCGGCGCCAGGGTCCCCACGTTGAAGGCCAGACCGATGTCCACGTCGTTGGTCACGGAGCTGACCGGCGAGAGGAGGATGCTGTCGGGGCTCCCGCGCGTCGCCTGCGCGGAGACCTTGGCCCGCGCGTCGATCGCGCCGAGGCCGAGGGTCATGTCGGTGACCTTGGTGCCGGTGGCGGTCACGAGCGCCTGGTTGCTGGCGTTGGGCGGCTGGCTCACGACCAGGTTGGCGGTGGTGTAGCTCCCGCCCGGCCAGGACTCGTCGTTGTCCGGGTCCACCTGCCGCACGAACTTCACGCTGTTCAGGGTGGTCGTGCCCGTGTTGATGAGCTGGACGTTGGCGGTGAAGAAGAGGTCGCCGGTCTTGAAGCTGTAGGTCTGGACCACCTTCAGCTGGTCGGAGCCGCTCGTCGCGACCCCCGTCCAGACCGCGGAGTGGGTGCTCCCCGAGCTGGTGTTCACCAGGCTGGTGGAGGGGATCTGGACCACCGGCGAGCTCGCGCCGTAGTTGCCCTTGACGACGGTCGAGCCGGTGGTCCACCCGACGTAGAAGCCCTCGTACGGATTGCCCGGGGTGAAGTAGTCGCCGCCGTACTGGCCCACCCAGCCCGTCTTGCGGTAGTCGGCCACGAACCCGAGCCCTCTCCCGGCGTCCGAGTGCCAGTGGTAGCCGGCGGGGAGCTCCGCCTGCGGGATGCCGAAGTAGCCGTCCTTGTTGACGCCCACCTCGATGTACGTGCCCTGGAGGGCGACGTGCCCGCTCGCGGTGGTCTGCGCCAGCGCCCCGGTGACGGGCGCCGCCGCTCCGGCCGCGATGGCGAGCGCGGCGGCGGTCCTGGCGATCAGGCGTGAAAGGCGAAGGGTGTGCTCGTTCATGTCCGGTGTCCCTCGGGCGCGGGGGCGCGGCCCCCGGCCGCGGCGCCCCTGGCGGCGCCACGTGGAACGACCGGGCCCACCGGCCGCGGCGCCGGGATTCGGACGGTCCGGAGCGGTGGCGCAGCGTGAATGATGTGGT
>Ga0335084_10001579_pt1 | contig 21439 bp, 19 predicted proteins | sample Lox_Sample_44_FD_206721 | JGI IMG/M metagenome (GOLD analysis project Ga0335084, IMG submission 206721) | Soil microbial communities from Loxahatchee National Wildlife Refuge, Florida, United States - Lox_Sample_4.4 | ecosystem: Environmental > Terrestrial > Soil > Wetlands | place: USA...
CCGAGGATTCCAAGAGGAGGCATTCCATGTTGAACCCGGCTGAACGACAGCCATGCGCATATAGTACGAGGCTCAAACAATATTCGCTCACCCTATTTCTATTTCTCTTTGTCGCGTTCCAAATTGCTGGCCACGCCCAGGTCCTCTACGGATCGCTCACCGGCAACGTCACGGATCCTAATGGGGCCACCGTGGCTGGCGCGAAGATAGAAGCACGCAACGTCAACACGGGTACAGTGCAGGAAACAGTCACCGACAGCAGCGGGATCTATCGTTTTGTCACCGTCCTGCCGGGCACATATACCATCACGATCACGGCCCCCGGATTCGCCAGGCAGGAGAATCAAAACATCCTCGTGATCGTGAATACGGTTCGGCGCGTGGACGTGTCCCTCACGCTTGCGAAAGTGAACGAAAGCGTGACCGTAACTGCCGAGCAGCCAATCCTCCAGACCGACAAGTCCGACGTGCATACCGACCTCAACGCCCAGCAGATTGACACCCTTCCGGACGCTGGGTCGCAAGGCCGGAATTTCCAGTCGCTGCTGCGCATCATTCCCGGCGTTGGCCTGACCGCGGAGACCAACTCCCTGGCCGGCAACCCGCAGCGTGCCATCAACGCCAACGTCAACGGGCAATCGAACCAGACGAACAACACGCGAATCGATGGTGCGCAGGACGCATACGTCTGGTTGCCCGCGAACGTCGCTTATGTGCCGCCCGCCGACGCGATCGAGGCCGTAAACGTCGTGACCAACGCGTTTGACGCCGAGCAGGGAATGGCCGGGGGCGCGGCGGTGAACGTCCAGATCAAGTCGGGCACGAACCAGTTCCATGGCAGCGGCCATTGGTTCCACTTCGACCAGAATTTTGCTGCGCGAAACTACTTCCAGACCGACAAGACCAGATTCCCGAAAATCAATCGCAATAACCAGAACCAGTTCGGCGGTACGATCGGCGGCCCGATCATCCGGAACAAGCTGTTCTTCTTTGGGGACTACGAACGGACCACGCAGCGCGGACTGGCTGGACCCGTGACCCGGACCTTGCCGACATCTGTCATGGCGCAAGGTGATTTCCGTGGTCTGCCGGGAGATCCCATTATCTATGATCCCACTACCGGCGATGCGCACGGTGCAGCTAAGGAGCAAATCTCGTGTGACGGAGTGCTGAACGTCATTTGCTCCGATCGGTTCGATCCGGCCGCAGCAGCGATGATCACCCTCTTACAACCGAAAATTGATCAAGTTATCGACACCGCAAACGACTTGAACAATTTCTCCGGCAGCGGAACCCAAAAGTTCAATCGCGACACCGCTGATATCAAGGTCAACTACGTTCCCAACCAGAAGTCGATGGTCTTTGGGCGCTATAGCTTCTCCAAGAGCCTCGTGTTCGATCCGCCACTTCTGGGCGCAGCGGGGGGTGATGCCACTGCCGGCGGGCAACTGGGCAACGCTCCCGGCCTGATTCAGAGTGTTGGTCTGGGCGCCACCTACGCGTTCCATCCGTCTCTGTTACTGGATTGGAACTTCGGGTTCACACGGCAACGACTGGGAGCCGAATTTGATCTCGGTTCACCCAAGGGCCTTGAGTTGCTCGGTATCCCCGGCACGAATGGCGACGGCGCACCCGGCGGAGATTCGTTTCTGTACAACGGGCTTCCGTCGTTTCAATTCTTGGATTCAGGCGGGAATTCCGTGGGTACGAACCTCGGAAACCCGAACACTGGCAATCCATTCCTGTTCCGCGACAACCAGTGGGTCAGCGGAGCGAACCTGAGCTGGATCCATGGCAAGCACGCCCTGCGCGGCGGCATCGAATGGAACCATGGGCAGATCAACCATTTTCAGCCGCAGGGTGCGGCCTTTCAGACGGCCCGCGGCACGCTTCGGTTCAATGGCAACGTGACTTCTCTGCAGGGCACGACGCCGACCTGGTTCAACGATTGGGCTGATTTCCTGCTTGGTCTGCCAACTTCAACCGGCAAAGCGACCCAACTTTTCAACCCGATTGCTCTGCGCTGGTCGCAGTGGGCGTGGTACGTGCGCGATCAATGGCAGGTCACTCCCAAGCTGACCCTGAACCTGGGAGTTCGATGGGAGTACTATCCGTTCGGCTACAGCGACAACGGCAAGGGGCTTCGTTACCTCGATCTTAGTACGGGTAACGTTGTGCTGGGTGGGTACGGCAGCGTTCCGCAGGATGACGGCATCGACGCTGGACACGGCCAGTTTCTCCCACGCATTGGCGCCGCTTACCGTCTTACCTCATCAACCGTGATCCGGGCTGGTTACGGTCAAAGCGCCGATCCCAACAACTGGCGGTACTTCCGCAACGCCTATCCGTCGGTCGTCATTGTGACGAATCAGCCGGCGAGCACCGCGGACTTCATCCCTGCCGCCAGCCTGACCGGACTGAATGGCACTGACCTGGGGGGCGGGAGCTACTCCGTACCAACCGGCATCCAATTGCTGCCCCTTCCGGACCTGAGCAGCGGTTCCATTGCGCTGCCAACGAGTGCGGGCACGACGACCATCCCGAATCCCTTCCACCGCGGATACATCAACTCCTTCAACTTCACTGTCCAACAAGAGGTGAAGGGCTTTGTTATCGAAACCGGTTATGTCGGCGCGCGCGGCATTCGGCCACTCGTGAACATGAATGCCAACCCCTCGCTGCCGGGGACCGGCACCGCCGGCGGATTACTTAGCGTTGCCCTGGACAAGAACTACACGGGGACAATCAACAAGTTGGTTCCGTTCAAGAACAACTACTACGATTCGTTGCAGACCAAGGTCACGCGACGGCTCGCCGGGGGATCGACAGCCGGCTTCGTGTGGACGTGGTCGAAGGCCACCGACTACCAGGGGAATGAGGAGCTCTCCGGCTTGCGGTTCCCGCACCCGAATTTCTGGCAGAAGGACCGCGCTGTGGCCGACTTTGACCGCACCCACAACATCAAGATGTTTGGTGTTTTCTTCCTGCCCTTCGGCAAGGGACAGCGGTGGGCGGAGAACGGTGTCGCCAATCATATCCTGGGTGGCTGGCAAATCAGTCCTGTCATCAGCTACCTCACCGGATTGCCGCTCACCGTGGGCGCCGGCGGCAGCCTGACCGCCAACGGTTCTGGACAGACCGCCGATCTTGTCGGCAATTTCCACATTACGAATGGCAAGCCGCCGCGCACTGGCCAGACCTGTGCGCAAGACGACCTCAGTTGCCACTACTTCGACGCGAGCGCGTTCGCGGCTCCGCTGATTACCAGTGCCGACAACGCTCATTACGGAAATACCAACCGCAATCAGTTCCGCGGGCCAGGGTACTTCGAGATGGATCTGAGCGTAGCCCGTAACTTCAAACTGACGGAGCGGTTCACGCTGCAGGTGCGTGCCGATGCCTTCAGTCTGACTAACACGCCCCATTTCGCCAACCCCAACCTCACCTGTCCCGGAAGTGCGACGGTGGAAGGCCCGGTTCCGGGCAGCGGCCAGTTGTGCGACACGGGCAGCAACAATAACTTCGGCGTAATTACCGGAACTCTCTCACCCGGCGGCTTCTTCGGACCGGACCCCGGCAACCGGACCATGTGGCTGGCGGCGAAACTGACGTTCTGATTAGTTCTGTGTCCAGACGGGCGCGTCGAACCTGGCGCGCCCGCACTGCCAGAGGAACGTGCGCACTGAAAACGGAAAGAGGCTGGCTCTTTGCTACTGCCGACGTGAGGCCCCTCGTGTATCATCATGTGTTGCTATAAAATGCGGCGCTCAAACTATATGGCGGTGTGGCTTGTGATGCGGTCCGTAAACGTTCACGCAACGCCCCCAAGCGTCGCCGGATTTCGACCGCTTTTAGTTGTCATTTCAACATAGGACTCTTAGCCAATGACCAATCCCTATCAACCGAAGCCGGAGCATAAGTTCTCCTTCGGCCTTTGGACTCTGGCCAATCGCGGTCGCGATCCCTTCGGAGATGCGGTCCGCCCCGTTCTTTCACCTGTCGATAACGTTGCCATGCTCGCCGAGGTTGGCGCCTGGGGCGTCAATCTCCACGATAACGACCTGGTTCCTATCGATGCGACTCCCTCGGAGGGCGACAAGATCGTGCGCGAATTCAAGGCCGCCTGCAAGAAGGACGGCATTGTCGTCCCGATGGCGACCGTGTCGCTCTTCTACCACCCTGTTTTTCGTGATGGAGCTTTCACGGCGAACGATCCGGAAGTGCGCGCCTACGCTGTGCAAAAGACGGTGCGCGCCATGGATATTGGAGCCGAACTGGGCGCGAAAATCTTCGTCCTCTGGGGCGGACGTGAAGGAGTCGAGACCGACGCCTGCCGCCGCGCGGATGAAGCGGTGAAGCGCCTCCGTGAAGCGATCGACTATCTCTGCGAGTACAACATTGATCGCGGCTACGGCTACAAGTTCGCTTTGGAAGCCAAGCCTAACGAGCCGCGCGCGGATATCTATATGGCGACGACCGGCCACTACCTCGGCTTCATTCCCACGCTCGCCCATCCCGAGATGGTCGGTGTGAATCCGGAGGTTGCGCACGAGCATATGGCCGGCCTCAACTTCATGCATGGCGTTGCCCAGGCATGGGAAGCTGGCAAACTCTTCCACATCGACCTCAACGACCAGGCTCCGGGCCGCTATGACCAGGATCTCCGTTTTGGTTCCGCGAATCTGAAGTCAGCCTTCTGGCTGGTGAAGTTCCTGGAAGACGTGGGTTATCAGGGCCCGCGACACTTCGATGCCCATGCCTATCGAACTGAGGACTACGAAGGTGTCAAGGACTTCGCTCGTGGCTGCATGCGCACCTACCTTATCCTGAAAGAGAAGGCCGCCTGCTGGAACGCGGATAAGGAGATTCAAGCCATCCTCAAGGAGTTGTCAGCAACTCGGAAGGGTGTACCGGCAGTCGGACGCTTTTCCAAGCAAGGCGCCGACGCTCTGCTCAAGCATCAATTCGATAAAGATGCGATCATGAAGAAGCGCCTGCCATATGAAAGGTTGGACCAGTTGACAATTGACATTCTTGCAGGCGTGCGCTGACCACTGGCGCCGCCTGCCGCGGGTGACTCCAACCTGCGCACGAAACAGAAAGAAACGGGGGACGGAGTGGGAGTCTACAGGTTGTGGCGTCGAACTCGGTTGTTCCCGGCACCGGCCGAACCGAGTCGGGGGAGCAACTGATGGATTTCATCCACGATGATTTCCTGCTCCATTCCGAATACGCACGCCGCCTGTATCACGGCTATGCGGTTCAGGAACCGATTGTCGACTACCACTCCCACCTCCCGCCCGCCGACGTAGCTCAAGATCGCTCATTTCAGAATTTGTTCCAGATTTGGCTCGAAGGCGACCACTACAAGTGGCGCGCCATGCGTGCCAACGGTGTCCCAGAACGCTTTTGCACCGGTGATGTGCCGCCGTATGAGAAGTTTCTCGCTTGGGCTCGCACCGTTCCATTCACGCTCCGAAACCCTCTGTACCACTGGACCCACCTCGAGTTGAAGCGGTACTTCGGCATTCGCAAGCTGCTCGACGAATCCACCGCCGAATGGGTGTGGGATTGCGCCACCTCACAACTTCAGCAGCCGGAGTTGTCTTCCCAGGGTATTCTCCGCAAGTTCAAGGTCCGCGCTCTGTGCACCAGCGACGATCCTTGCGACGACCTGGGACACCATCGTGCTTTGGCCAATGCCAACTCAGTGTGTGCAGTCTATCCAACGTTCCGGCCCGACAAGGCTCTGTTTGTTCATGCTCCCGAAGCTTTCAATACATGGGTCAACCGGCTCGGAGTCGCCGCACATTGTGAAATCAATTCATTTGGCAGTTTCCTGAACGCGCTCAAGCTCCGTCATGACTTCTTTCACGAGAATGGATGCCGGCTCTCCGATCACGGCTTGCCGCACTGCTATGCCACCATCTGTACGGAGTCTGAAGCCGCGACGATCTTCTCAGACGCCCGCGCCGGCACCGCTGCAAGTCCTAACGAGCAAGATCGTTTCGCGTCGTTCATGATGTTGTTCTTTGGCCGGCTCGATGCCGAAAAAGGGTGGACAAAACAGTTGCATCTGGGAGCTCTGCGCGCCGTTAATGTTCGCGCTACTTCGGAAATCGGGCCCGACACGGGTTTCGATACCATTGGCGACGACAATCAAGCCGTTCGCCTCTGTACTTATCTGGACTTGCTGGAACGCGAGCGCGCTCTTCCCAAAACGATCATCTATAACGTCAATCCGAGCCACAATTACGCATTCGCCACTGCGATCGGTAACTTTCAGGATGGTTCTCTTGCCGGGAAACTGCAGTTTGGCAGCGCCTGGTGGTTCCTTGATCAGAAGGACGGCATTGAAGCGCAACTCGACGCGCTTTCCAACACCGGCCTGCTGGCTCGCTTCATTGGCATGGTCACCGATTCTCGCTCGTTCATGTCATTTCCACGGCACGAATACTTTCGGCGCGTCCTCTGCAACTTGATCGGCGAAGAAATGAAGAACGGCGACCTTCCCGGCGATGAGGCCCTCCTGGGAAACATGATCCGCAATCTGTGCTTTGAAAACGCTCGTCAGTACCTCGGCTTGCCGGTTGCGCGCGATTTCGATAGCAATCAAGCTTCCGAGGCAGTTTCCGCTCAGCGCGCGAACCGCGTCTGAGCCGTGTCGGATTCACACGCCACATGGGCAAGACACTCGATCTGAAATCTCGAACGGCAGTCGTGATCGGCGGCACTTCGGGCATCGGTCTGGCCCTTGCGCGTGGTTTGGCGGAGGCGGGCGCCGACGTGATTCCCAGCGGCCGCCGCGCTGACCGCGTCGAGCATGCGGCCGCGGAAATTCGCGAACTTGGGCGCCGCTCTCTCGTCAGCGTATGTGATATTTCGGATCGCGCCAGCGTGGAGCATTTCCGCGATGCTGTGGCCAAGGAATTTCGTGCAGTCGACATCCTTGTCAACTGCGCCGGCACGACGATAAAAGTCCCCACGCTTGATCTGGCCGAGCGCGACTGGAACCGCGTGGTCGATACCAACCTGAACGGCACTCTCCGTGCCTGTCAGGCGTTTGGACGTCAGATGATCGAGCGCCGCTACGGGCGCATCATCAACATCGCGTCGCTGGCTTCTTTCGCCGGCTGGTATGAAGTCGCCGCCTACGCCGCCAGCAAGTCGGCCGTCGTTTCCCTGACGAAGACTCTGGCGGTGGAATGGGCAAAGTATGGAGTGTGCGTCAATGCAATCGCGCCGGGCGTTTTTCGCACTGATTTGAACCGCGCTCTGCTCGATGGGACCCCCCGGGGAGAGGAGCTTCTGATGCGGACTCCGATGCGCCGCTTCGGCCAGGTCGAAGAGCTCATCGGCGCCGCCGTGTTCCTCGCCTCCGAGGCGGCAGGATTTGTCACCGGGCATGTGCTCGCTGTGGATGGAGGCTTCCTGGCGAGCGGAGTCAATCAGTAGTAGAGGTTCCTTCCGTAGTTTAAGCTTTTCGACGACAAAGAAGACGTTATGCCGCTACAAGTCAAATCCAAAGAAGGCTGCCGCTGGGACCTGGTCGCCCTCGGAGAAGTCATGTTGCGGTTCGACCCCGGCGATCGCCGCATCTGGACCACCCGTCACTTTGAAGTCTCGGAAGGAGGAGGCGAGTACAACGTCGCCCGAGGTCTGAAGCGCTGCTTCGGGCTCGACACGGCTATTGTCACGGCCTTCGCCGACAACCCTGTCGGTCGCCTGGTCGAGGACCTGATCTACCAGGGCGGCGTCGATTCATCGCTCATCCGCTGGGTCGAATACGATGGAGTTGGCCGTTCCGTCCGCAACGGCCTCAACTTCACCGAACGCGGCTTCGGAATTCGTCCTGCCCTGGGCTGTTCCGACCGCGGGCACACGGCAGTTTCTCAACTCAAGCCGGGACAGATCGACTGGGACGAAATCTTCGGCAAGGACGGCGCTCGTTGGTTCCACACGGGCGGCATTTTCTGCGCCCTTTCCGATACGACTCCCGAGGTCGCGATGGAAGCCATGCAGGTGGCTCGCAAGCACGGCACGATCGTCTCCTATGACCTCAATTATCGCGAGTCTTTGTGGAAGGAAATCGGCGGCCAACCCCGCGCCCGGGAAGTGAATCGCGGCCTCGCGCCGCTGGTCGATGTGATGCTCGGCAACGAGGAAGACTTCACTGCCGCGCTCGGATTCGAAGTTCCAGGACTCGACGAGCACATCTCGAACGTCGAAGTGGAGTCGTTCAAAAAGATGATCGAGGCGGTCCGGAAGGAATTCGCGTTCCGGGTCGTCGCCACAACTCTCCGCAAGGCAAAAACGGCCACGCTGAATGACTGGGGAGCCATCTGCTGGTGCGACAGCGCTTTCTATGAAGCCAGGCATCGCGAAAATCTGGAGATTTTCGATCGCGTCGGAGGCGGCGATTCTTTCGCGTCCGGCCTGATCTACGGCTTCCTCGCAGGACAAGGCCCGCAGTGGGCTGTTGACTGCGGTGCGGCGCACGGCGCTCTTGCCATGACGACTCCCGGCGACACGACGATGGTGACGCTGAAAGAAGTCACGCAGGCAATGCGTGGAAGAGGCGCCCGTATCACGCGCTGACCGAGAGAGCAACGCCATGACCTGCGAACAGACTCAGAATCGTATTCTCGAGATCGGAATCATTCCGGTGGTGCGTGCCACTTCATCGGACCTCGCTATGCGCGCTGCCGATGCCGTCTGCGCCGGTGGAATCCCGATCGTTGAGGTCACGATGACGGTTCCCGGCGCCATCGGCCTGATCGCCGCCATGTCGCAGAGGATCGGCAGTGACGTGCTCATCGGTGCCGGCACGGTGCTTGACGCCGCAACTGCCGAGCGCTGCTTCAACGCCGGCGCTCAGTTTGTCGTCAGCCCAGGGCTCGATCTCGATACGGTCACACTCGCCATATCAAGGAATGTGCTGGTCATCCCCGGCACACTCACTCCCACGGAGATCATCGCCGCGCGCAAGGCTGGCGCACCGATGGTGAAGGTCTTTCCTTGTGGCACGGTAGGAGGCGCGAAGTACATCAAGGCTCTGCGGGGACCATTTCCTGACGTTCCCATGGTTCCAACGGGCGGGGTAAATCTCGAAACTGCCGGCGACTTTATTCGCGCCGGCGCGGTGGCTCTTGGAGTCGGCGGCGAGTTGATCTCCGCGGCTGCTCTGAAATCCGGAAACGCAGCGGAGATTACAGACGCGGCAAGGAAGTTCGTCTCAATCGTGCGGCAAGCCAGGCAGGAAGCAAGCGCCAAGCCGTAACCGTATTTCTATCCCCGGCCTCGTGCGCGGGTCTTTTTCTCTTCTGCGTCGGCCATCGGCTCGATCCGGTTCCTGCCTTTTTCTTTGGCAGCGTACAGCGCAGCGTCAGCTTTGCCCAGCAGTGACTCCATCTCGCCGGTTCCCGACGCATTCGATACAGCAATCCCCATACTGATGGTGATCGTCCGCTTCTTGTCACCATGGACCACCGGTTCGCTCGCCACGAATTCCCGCAACTGATTGGCTCGGCCCATAGCACTGGCCATGTCGCATTCCGGCAGGACCAGCAAGAATTCTTCTCCCCCATATCGCCCGATCCCGTCATACATTCGCAATTTCGCCCGCAGGCGCCGGGCGATCTCTTTGAGCGCTTCATCCCCGTACAGGTGGCCGAGCGTGTCGTTCACCTTCTTGAAGTGGTCAATGTCCGCGAGGATCACGGCCACGGTCTTCTTCTGCCGCCGGGCCCGCTCCAGTTCGCGCTGCATCATTCCCAGCACTTCGCCACGGTTCAACAAGCCCGTCAGCGAGTCGTGAGTGGCCGCATGCCGCATCGATTCCCGCGCCGACACCAGTTCCTGCTGCAGGTTGACGATCCTCTTTCCCACCAACAGTCGCGCCCGCAGTTCCGATTCGTCGAACGGCTTGACCAGATAGTCATCGACTCCCGCCTGCATGGCCTCCAGCATGTTCTGCTGTCCCTCGTTACTGGTTAGAAGGATGACGTAGACGTAAGGTCCGGTGCTCGCGGATTCACGAATCCTTCTGCAGAGTTCGGTGCCGTCCAGGTCTGGCAATACCCAATCGAGCAAGACGAGATTCGGAGCATTCGGCTGCTCCAGCATGGTCCAGGCAGCGGCTCCGCTCTCAGCGATACACGGAGTAAACCCCCAGCCTTTCAGCTGATCGCAAATCAGCTTGCGGTAAACGGCGGAATCTTCAACGACAAGGACCTGCATACGGCTTTGCCTCCGCCCGCTCGGACCTGCCGCTCCAACACCGGCGTTCACGCGGTTCTTTTCCCTCTCGATTATTGCTCATGGCCGCCCTCAACGAAAGAGTGAATGTAGGAACCCGAGTCTTCTCGCAGTCAATTGCGGCGAGACCTCCAATGTGCCATCCTGTCCGGGCAACTCCGAACTCCCGGAGAGGAGACCCACAATGCGAAGTGCGTTGCTGTTGTTCTTGATCCTGCTGTGTGCCGCCGCCGTCTGGGCGGGTGACGCCCCGAACTTCAATGTGAAACTCGGTCTTTGGGAAGTGACGACTACATCTTCCACGTCGGGAATGCCCCCCCTGCCTCCTGAGGCCCTTGCCAACATGACGCCGGAACAGCAAGCTCAGATGGAAGCGCACATGAAGCAGTCCATGTCCGGCGCTCCGCACATCACGACGGAAAAGACCTGCGAGACCAAGGAAAAGCTTGAAAAAGACCTCATGTTCAGCGACAAGAACGACGAGTGTACACGCACGGTCATTACGTCCACGAGCAGCCGCATCGAGATGAAGGTGCAGTGCTCCAACAAGGGCCAGAAAACAGAAGGCACCATACGCATGGATGCCATTACGCCGGAGAATGTAAAGGGCACGATCGACATGAACATGTCCGGTTCAGCGCAGTCGATGAAGATTAAGGTGAACCTGGCTGCGCGTTGGCTGGGCCCGAACTGCGGAGACGTGAAGTAACCGTTTCTGGCATCTCGCCGGCGGTTAAGGCGGAGTCGGCGTGTCGGTTTGTTCGGAGGGTCGATTCAGACCTGTCGGACAGCGAAAGCCCCGCTCTTTCAAGCGGGGCTTTGTATGGTGCGATTCCTGCTCAAACTACTTCTGTGGTGCCGCCGAATTCGTGTCTTTGACGACCTTCACTGGCTCGTGCTGGCGCTTGCCGCTGGCTTGGCCTGTCGCGGCATCGCGAGGACTCTTCACGCTCCCGCTGGCCGCCGTCTTGTCCGCCGTGCCATCAGCGTCAACGTCTCCGGTGGCTACGCTCGTCTTCCCCAAGGACGCCTTGCTTGGGCTCTCGCGGACTGCGGACTGATCCCCGTTCGCATTCCCGGTTGAGACGTTCTCCACGTGCGGATCACCGCTCGTATGCGCCAATTGCGCGTTCCAATCATCCTGCGCCGTCTTCTTGCCCGTGGCCATGCCCGAACCGGTCTCACGCGCCGTCGCGGGTTGTTCTGACTGCTGACCCGATTGATCCATCTTGCGCCCGGACGCTTGGCCGGTCGCTGCGTCGCGCGGCGACTTCACTTCGTGGCTCGCCGGCTGCTCTTTCTTCTTGTCAGACTGCTGGGCTGCCGCGACCACCGACAGACATGCCACTACCGCAACCAGAAACTTGGTTTTCATTCGATTCTCCTGTGTAAGAAACCTTTTTCGCCGCGCGTTTTCAGCGACTTACGATGCGCGGGGTGACACCCCAGATTGGGCTATCTTCCGGGTGCGGGCCGCAACCGGCAAGTTACGAAGGTACAGCGATGTCTCCTCGTGACGATTCTGCCACGTCGGCCAAAATATCCGTATCCTCCGTTGACATCGCCACAGCTCACGCTCATAATCCGTCTCACTTCCCTTCGAAAATCAGGGCTCCTTCGCGCGGTTTACACCCACGTCACCACTTCAAAAGGAGGTTCCTATGCCTAGTCCCATTTTTGGCGCTTTCAATCAGGGAGAGATTCCCACCATCGCCTGTTTCAACCAGGCCAAGACCGATCTTCAAGTCAACTACGACGACCTGATCGCGGCCATGCAGAAGTACATCGACGACTTCATCGTGCCTGTCTGGAACACTCCGGCGAAGCTGGTGAAGACCGCCGACTTCGAAAAGGGAGCCTGGGCCATGGTGTTCCTCGATGATGCCGATCAGGCCGACGCCCTGGCTTATCACGACCTCACACCCGATGGTTTTCCTGTCGCCAAGGTCTTCGTCCGCACCACGCTCTCGAACGGCGATCAGGTCAGCGTCTCGGCCTCCCACGAACTGGTCGAGATGCTCGTGGACCCGGCCATCAACCTCATGAGCACAGGCCCCGACCCCAAGACCATCTATGCCTATGAGAGTGCCGATCCGGTTGAGGCCCTGAGCTTTGAAGTCGATGGCATCCCTATGAGTGACTTCGTCTATCCCTCGTACTTCGAGGTCTTCCATCCCGCCGGTTCGGTACGCTTCGACCAGATGGGAAAGGTCAACAAGCCGTTCCAGATCCTTTCCGGCGGATATCAGATCATCTTCAAGAACGGGAAGTGGAGCCAGATCTTCGGCTCTGAAAAAAAGAAGAAAGCGTTTGCCAAGGAAGATCGCCGCGAGCATCGCAGCGAGCAACGAAAGCTGGCGCAGAGGGGAAGGCTCGAACGCTCGAAACCGCGCCGAGCGCGCGCAGCTGCCTAGAATCTTACGCTTGGAATGACGGCCCCGCCCAGCGGAGCGGGGCCGATCTTCTGGACCTTACCGAGGCCAGAGCCAACCGAACGTGCCTGCGGTGAGCAGTCCGTAAATCAGGCCGTCAATGACCTCTTTGATTGTGGCGCTCCAGCGCTGTCCTTTCCAGATGCCATTCGCCAGATTCCCAAGACCGTAGGCCAGAAAGGCGGCCGTTCCTACCACGCGAAACACCGCCAGGTAGTGGACGCCAAACGCCAGCGTGTGCGCCGCCAGGTACGCCACGAAGAAGCTGATTACCAGGCAGAATACGAACCACTGGATCAGGAACTTCGGCATGTTGGGCGGACCACTCGGCAGAATTGTCAAGAATCCGACCGGCCCTTGCTTGTATTTCTCCATCGTCGCTGGCGACTTCATTTCCTGGTGCGAGCAGTACGGCATCACGTAGAGGCCGGGCTTCAGGTTCTGGGGACGAATCACGTCGCGAACCTTGTCTTCATCCGGCAACTTGCCGTAGTCGCTTTGGTGGTACTTCAGCACCGTGTGCATGATGGAACTGGCGATGAAGACAATCACCGCCGACAACACGATGGGGAGCCACAACCCAGCCAGAGTAACCATGCGCATCCTCCTGAGCACGTCAACGGGCGTGAAATTTGCACGCGAGACTACGCTGGCGGGGCAGCCCAGGTCAAGAGGGAACTGGAGAGGCAATCGGCTTCACATCCGAAACCATGCGCGTGATACTCTTGCGCTGCTATGAGCGATCGCGGACATGCCGCCACCGCCGGAATCGGTTTCGGATCTGCGCTGGCGATGATTCTTTCGTTTCAGCTAAATCATTCGATCCTGTGGGCCATCGCACACGGCATCTGCTCCTGGTTCTACGTCATCCACCGTGCCTGGAAAGGGAACTACTAGGCCGCCGCCGGTTTCGATCCGCCAGCCCGGCCTTCCAGTACTTCCAGAAATGCGGCCAGCCACGCCGGATGCGCCGGCCATGCCGGAGCCGTCACCAGGTTTCCGTCGACGCACACCTTGTCCATCGCCACCGCGACGTAAGTTCCTCCCGCCCTGGCGACATCAGGAGAGACAGCCGGGTAGCAACTGCACTTCCGCCCACGGAGTACATCGGCCGCAGCCAGCAGCTGCGCGGCATGACAGATGGCGGCGATCGGCTTGCGTGTGTCGGCGAAGTGGCGCACGATCTCCAGCACGCGAGGATTCAGCCGCAGATATTCCGGGGCACGCCCGCCGGGTACGACCAGCGCGTCGTAGGCCTCCGGCTTTACGTCGTCGAAGTTGGCGTTAACGGTGAAGTTGTGTCCGCGTTTCTCGCTGTACGTCTGATCGCCCTCGAAGTCGTGGATCGCCGTCCGCACAAACTCCCCGGTTTTCTTTCCCGGACACACCGCCTCGACCGTATGCCCCACCATCTGCAAGGCCTGAAACGGCACCATCACTTCGTAGTCTTCGACATAATCCCCCACCAGCACCAGGATCCGCTTTGCCGCCATGAGAGCCTCCTTTAAGTATTGTGCCAGAACTTCAGTTCACCGCCCGCCCAGGCGCGGGAGGTAGAAGCGGAAAAACATCTCTGGATCGGAGTCGAGACACACTTGCGCGTTCGCATTTCCCGCTTCCGTTCGCGTGTAACCTTCGTCGTCGACACGAATGCGCAGCGGCTTCACCGGGCACAACTCCGGGTTGACAAGATACGCGACCGGCATGGCGTCGAACAACGTCGGCGTCACGTATCCCCACTGGTGATAAAGGACCGTGAGCGCGTCGGTGAGGGGAGTGCCTGCGCGAAACAGGATGTCGCGCTTTACCTCATCGAGTTTCAGCTGTGTCGAATCGAGCGGCATCATAAAGATCGGCACGCCGGAAGCAAACAGTTTGCGGGCCGAGGGAATGTCGTTCTTGATGTTCCACTCCGGCTCGGGGCCGCGCGCGGGCGCGTATCCCATGTCGCCGTAGCGCCGCTCGATCGACCCGCCCATCAGCACAACGCGGCGCAGTTTGCTGAATGTTGCGGCATCTTTGTCGATCAGCGCGCCGACGTTGACCAGCGGCCCGATCGCGACCAGCGTGATCTGTCCTGGATAGCGGTGAACCTGGTCGAGAATAAAGTCGGCCGCGGCAGGATGTGGCGCACGTGCCGTCTGCCCGCCCTCGGCATAGCGGCGTTGCGTCAAAACGTTATTGACCTGGGTTGGAGTCCCGGCAGCGACCGGGATGCCGGAGTGTCCAGTCTCGCCCAGCAGGCGATCGACGAGCCGGGCGCGCGTCTCGGTATCGCCGAACGTGGTCGTGATGCCCAGGATCTGCAGTTCAGGACTACGCAGTGCCAGGCCGACGGCGAAGGCGTCGTCGACGTCGTCACCGATGTCGGTGTCGATGATGATCTTTTCGGGAGCAGCGGGGACAGACTGCGCGTGACCAATGAAAGTGAGAGCAAAGGTCAGAAGTGCAAGCAGGCAAACAGCTCGCGGAGTGCGGGACATGAGCGTGCTCCTGGTCGCGAGAAGTATTCCACAGACGAGCCATAGCTGCCATGATGTGAAGCGGACGAAACAAATATGATGGTCGTTAAGAGGTCGGCAGCCTAGGGCGTTCAGTCGGCGAATCAGTAGGCGAATTTGTGGTAAGCAAGAGTTCCGCGCAGAGCATTGATGTACGCAACAAGGAACCTGCTTCCCACAATCAGGTGCACGATCATTCCGACCGATGACCCGTCACTCGATAGGGCCGAGAGGATCAGCAGCGAGCACGCGGTGACGCCGACGGTCGACCCCGCACGCGAGAGGCTTGCGATCCCCCAGGCAATCACCAGAAAAAGAGCGGCCTCCAGGGAAGCAACGGAAGGCATGCCGAAGATCCAGTTCCACTGGCTCACGAGCTTGGCGTCCATGAAATCGACGATTGCCATCACTCCAAACGCAGCCGCAAGGAAATAGCTGATCCAGACTGCGGTTGTCGTCGCGTAACGGGCGGAGTCCTTGTCGGTGATGTTGTTCCAGTACCAGGACATGTCCCGGCGGCTATTGTGGCGAAGTTTGGAGGGGAAGAGCAAGATCGAGTATCCATACAGGCGTGATATGGGCGGATCAGGCTTGTGGAAAGCCGGTATACTGGCTTCTTCACAACACCAGGTGGGGCGGAGAAGGCATGTCGAGTCTGAAGGAATTTCAATGCGAGATCTGCGGCATCGTCAGCGACAACCCGATCCACTGGTTCGTGATCGAGTGCGGAGACCAAACGTTGACGGTTCTCAAGTGGGATTTGGCTGCCGCTAACCGTCCGACCGCACGCCATTTCTGCGGCGAGGCGCACGCCCAGGTATACATCAGCCGCTGGTTCGAATCGATCTGCGCGCCGCCGAAGAAGGTTTCGAGAGTGTCGTAGTCTGTGTCGAATCATGAGCCACTCGAAGTTTTCTTCCAGCACGGTTCAGGCTTCTCCGCATGGGGAACGTCTGCTGGATGCAGCCCCCATGCTGGCAGCGGGATACGAAGGAATTCGCCTTCCTGCTGCGGTTCTGCTCGACAACGTCCGCAGCATGTACAACGTAGGCGCATTCTTTCGCGCCGCGGATGGAGTTGGCCTGGAAAAGATCTGCCTCTGTGGAATTACCGCGCATCCACCGAAGAAGGCGATTACGAAAACAGCGTTGGGCGCCGAGGAAGTCGTGCTCTGGGAACACGATTGGGATGCCATCAAGGCGGCCGAGGAGATGCGCCGACGCGGATTCGAAATCGCTGCGATTGAGACCAGCGCTCGTTCCATGGATCTGTTCGAGTGGCAGCCCAGATTCCCTGTTTGTGTGGCGTTCGGAAACGAGGTGGAAGGCCTGCGTCCGGAACTTCTGGAACTCGCTGACGCCCACGTGCGCATTCCCATGCTGGGGAAGAAAACCTCGCTGAACGTCGCCACTGCGGCCGGGATAGTGCTCTATGAATTGCTGCGCAAATATCGCATGCTGACCATGAAGACCGGGTGATTCCGACCTGAGGTGACGTCGCGGCATGGACACCATCAAATGGCTGCTCGATTCGGACCCGGCAGTACGCTGGCAGGCGATGCGCGATCTGGCAGACGCCTCCCCGGCAACGATCGCCGCCGAGCGCGCCCGCATTCCGCACGAAGGGATCGGCGCCAAGATTCTTGCCGGCCAGGGAGCAGACGGCACGTGGCACCGCCTCGGCGCGCCCGACTGGTTACCGACCCTCTTCACGATGCAGCTCCTGCGCGCGACAGGCGTGGACCGTGCCGATCCAGCTGTCGAGTTGGCCGTAACTCGTCTTGAAGCGGGCTTCCGCTGGGACAAGGAATTCGGCGCGAAGCCATTCTTCGAGGGCGAAGTGGAGCCCTGCATTAACGGGGGCACGCTCGCCCTCGGCGCATACTTCGGGCGTCCTGCGGAGAGCCTCGCGCGCCGCCTGGTCAGCGAGCAGCTCGAAGACGGCGGCTGGAACTGCGAAGCGCCGAAGAGCAAGCGCTCCTCCTTCCACACGACGATCTGCGTGCTCGAGGGGCTGATCGAGTACGAGCGCGCTCTCGGCTCCGCGCCAGAAATCACGGAAGCCAGAAGGCGAGGGGAGGAATACCTGCTCAAGCGTGCCCTCTTCCGACGGTACTCGACTGGTGAAGTCGCGAATTCCGAGTTCCTGCAGTTCGCGTTCCCGCCTCGCTACCACTACGACGTCCTCCGCGCGCTTGATTACCTCAGGGACGCAGATCTCCAGAACAGGATCCACGCTGACGCGCGTATCGGCGATGCCGTGCATCTTGTCGAGAGCAAGCGGCAGGCAGACGGCCGATGGCTCCTCGATCATGTGTACGATGAGGCGCTAGCCCTGCCGTTCAGTGAATCTGCGAGTGAGCCGAGCCGCTGGAACACGCTCCGTGCCCTGCGGGTGCTGCATTGGGTTGACGGACGAAAGCGCCATCCGGTGAGCAACCGATAGATCAAGGTCGCTGAAAGACTTCGAACCTGGACTTGAACAAGTGCGGCTGTGGGGCCCCGGGCGGGCGGCCATAAATCTGGACAAAAGTTTAGATTAGATATAGTCTAACTGTCCATGGATGCCGAAGCGATTCAGCGGTCCTTGCAGGGTAGCGGGTTGCGGTGTACTCCGCAGCGCTATGCGGTCATGGCATTCCTGATGGAGCACACGGGGCATCCCACGGCTGCGGAAATTTTCGAAGCGGTCAATCGGGTGGATCCACGCTCTTCCAGGGCTACGACGTACAACAATCTGCGGGATTTGGTGAAGGCTGGACTGGTGCGGGAAGTGGCCGTCGAGGGACGCGCCGCGCGCTTCGATGCCAAAGGCATGCGGCATCATCACTTCATCTGCGACCGCTGCGGCAAGGTGGAAGACATCGAGTGGTATGGCGTGCCCAGGCCGGCCTCGCGCTCGCTTGGGAAGCGGATTTTTCGCGAATGCGAGGTCATTTTCCGCGGGCTCTGCACAAAGTGCGCCCCGCGGCGTGCTTCTCGCTAGGTTCAGAAGCGTGGACGCCGGGTGAATGTCTCACGCGGTAGCGGCACACGGCGGTTGCGCGCCCTGGAAAGCCCAGGGATGGATTTGTAACTCGTCACAGTTTTCTTACTAGTTGGTAATCAAGATAAACACGTGGAGAAGGAACCGACCACGACAGCCGGGGCGTCTGTCCCCAAGAATCAGGAGCAAAACGTGTCAACCGAAGCCAAGTGCCCGTTTACGAGTAAATCCACCGGAACAACGAACCGTGACTGGTGGCCGAAGCAGTTGAACCTTCAGGTTCTTCATCAGCACTCGAACCTTTCCAGCCCCATGGGCGAGGATTTCGATTACGCCAAGGAATTCAAGACTCTCGATCTGAAAGCTGTAATCAAAGACCTTCATAAAGTGATGACCGACTCGCAGGATTGGTGGCCCGCCGACTTTGGCCACTATGGGCCGTTGTTCATTCGCATGGCGTGGCACAGTGCGGGCACGTACCGCATCGGCGATGGCCGCGGCGGCGCCGGAGCGGGCCAACAGCGTTTTGCACCGCTCAATAGCTGGCCGGACAATGTGAACCTCGACAAGGCACGCCGCCTGCTCTGGCCGATCAAGCAGAAATACGGCCGCAAAATCTCCTGGGCCGACCTGATGATTCTCGCCGGCAACGTCGCCCTCGAGTCGATGGGTTTCAAGACCTTCGGGTTCGGCGGCGGTCGCGCGGACGTTTGGGAAGCGGAGGAGGATATCTACTGGGGTCCGGAAGGCAAGTGGCTGGCCGACGAACGCTACTCTGGCGAGCGCGATCTCGATAACCCGCTGGCTGCTGTGCAGATGGGCCTGATCTATGTGAATCCGGAAGGCCCGAATGGCAATCCCGATCCCATCGCTGCGGCCAAGGATATCCGCGAAACCTTCCGCCGCATGGCCATGAACGACGAAGAAACGGTTGCACTGATTGCCGGCGGTCATAGCTTCGGCAAGACTCATGGCGCTGGCGAGGCTACCAATGTGGGCCCAGAGCCGGAAGCCGCGGGGATTGAAGAGCAGGGCCTCGGCTGGAAGAGCAAATTCAAATCCGGCAAGGCCGGCGACGCCATCGGCAGCGGCCTGGAAGTCATCTGGACCACCACGCCGACGAAGTGGAGCAGCAACTTCTTCGAGAACCTGTTCAAGTACGAATGGGAACTCACGAAGAGCCCAGCGGGTGCACATCAGTGGGTAGCAAAGAACGGTGCAGGTGCCGGCACAGTGCCCGATGCGTTCGATCGGTCGAAGCGGCACGCACCAACCATGCTGACGACAGACCTCTCTCTGCGCTTTGACCCCGCGTACGAGAAGATCTCCCGCCGCTTCTACGAGCATCCGTCAGAGTTCGCCGACGCGTTTGCCCGCGCCTGGTTCAAGCTGACCCACCGCGATATGGGTCCGATCGTGCGTTATCTCGGGCCGCTCGTTCCGAAAGAGCACCTGCCGTGGCAAGACCCGATTCCTGCCGCGAACCGCAAACTCGTCATCGGAGACAAGGAAGTTGGCGCCCTGAAGGCCAAGATCCTCAAATCCGGACTTTCGATTTCGCAATTGGTCTCGACGGCTTGGGCGTCGGCCTCGTCGTTCCGCGGCTCCGACAAGCGCGGCGGAGCGAACGGTGCTCGCATCCGCCTCGCACCGCAGAAGGACTGGGAAGTCAACCAGCCGGCTGAGCTGGCGAAGGTGCTGACGAAACTAGAAGCAATCCAGACCGAATTCAACTCTAAGTCCAAGATGAAGGTGTCGATTGCCGACCTGATTGTTCTGGGCGGTTCGGTTGCCATCGAGGAAGCAGGGAAGAAGGCGGGCCTCAAGCTGAAGGTTCCCTTCACGCCCGGTCGCATGGACGCGTCGCAGGAGCAAACCGACATCGAATCCTTCGAGCCGCTCGAACCGAAAGCCGATGGATTCCGCAACTACGTCCGCGGCAAACAGCGGCTCTTGCCGGAAGAGATGTTGGTCGATAAGGCGCAACTGCTGAGGCTGACCGCGCCGGAGATGACCGTCCTTGTCGGCGGCCTGCGCGTCCTGGGCGCAAATTATGGAAAGTCTTCGTACGGCGTGTTCACCAAAAAGCCCGGCACGCTGACGAACGACTTCTTCGTCAACCTGCTCGATATGGGCACGCAATGGCAGCCCAACGGCTCCGATGGTGCATACGACGGCCGTGACCGCAAGACGAATCAGGTCAAGTGGACCGGCACCCGCGTCGACCTGATCTTCGGTTCAAACTCGCAACTGCGCGCCCTCGCGGAGGTCTATGGAAGCTCGGACGCGAAAGAGAAATTCGCCAGAGACTTCGTTGCGGCATGGACCAAAGTGATGAACGCCGATCGCTTCGAACTTACCTAACCGCATCGGGAAGGGGGCCGTCAAGTGGGTACGGCCCCCACTCCCGCTGATGGGCTCGGCAAACTGGATTTCTCCCGGATCTCCAACGACCCGCGCGGCGACGATTACGTTGGCTTTCTGGCCGCCTACTTCTCCACGAACACCAGATCCAGCAGGTCCGCCTGCAGAGAAACATTTCGGTTGTGTTGCTGGATCAGGTCGGCGAAATTTACTTCGATTGCCGATGTCCCCGCCCCGAGCACGATCACCTTGTCGTTCTCGCTGCGGGATCCCTGATTCTTCGAGCGTATCCAGTCGGCAAGATTGCCATCGAACTTGCCGTCTTTGACATCCTTCAAATAGTCGGTACAGCGGCGGAACAGTTTCGGCAGAATCAGGTTGCCACTGGGCCCAATGGATATCTGATCATCCAGGACGAAATCGCTGCTGGCGTCGAGCGACCAGACGCTCTTCTTGCCTGTGGTCGTGCCGGTGCCTCCGCCCGCTGTTGCGGTCGCCGCAGCCGGCCGTGCCGCATTTCTTGTCTGCGTCGCTGCCGCCCGGAAGAAGGTGCGATGAGTCTTCGGCATCGAGGTATAGACGGTGTAATACGCCAGTCCCGACTCGATCATGTGTACGTTCATCGTCTTTTTCAGCATCGTGTTGTCGACATGAACCCATGTCTTCTCGGGAGGCAGGTTCTCATCGACGAGCACGTAGGACACGGGCCGGCCGTTCGCCTCTGCCGCGGTTGACAGGATCGCACCCGGCAGCGAAGCAGGTTTCGAGGCGGTCACCGTGGTTCCATTGAACGTCAAACCCTTGAAACCCATTTTCTTAAGCAGTTCGTCGCGGGCCTCCGCCCCGAGTGGTTGTGCAGCTGACCCGTAATGTAATTCCGGAGCATCGATTCCTTCGAAG
>Ga0335084_10001581_pt1 | contig 21431 bp, 16 predicted proteins | sample Lox_Sample_44_FD_206721 | JGI IMG/M metagenome (GOLD analysis project Ga0335084, IMG submission 206721) | Soil microbial communities from Loxahatchee National Wildlife Refuge, Florida, United States - Lox_Sample_4.4 | ecosystem: Environmental > Terrestrial > Soil > Wetlands | place: USA...
AGAGCCCACATGGGCAGAAGAGAAGGAAAGCTGAGGGTGCCTTTTCTTGAGGATATTTGAAAGAATGTCCAGCGTATTGTCATGACTGCCGATACACACAATAGTATTCTTAATCTCATCTTTTGGCCTCAAGAGTTCCACATCCACTTCAGCGCCTGCACCGGCGCCCTCAGACAGTGAGGCAATTCTCACAAGTCCATCAGCCCTCACCAAGGACATGATCACCCCTGCCCCCCTGCTCACGGGAGTCGCGACAGTCTTCTCTCCCACTACTCCCACCTTCACCCTTACAAACTCTTCTTGTCCCAGTGATGACGCTACCTGTCTCGACAGCTTCGCCCTTATTCTTTCAGGAGCCTTCTGCTCGATACCCTGCCAGAGATAGATAAGGGGAGCGGCAAAAAGATGGAATGTGACAAATGCAGACACCGGATATCCCGGAATCCCCACTACAGGCTTCCCTCCCACAATTCCGAGAACTACTGGCTTGCCAGGTTTTATCCCTACGCCATGAATAACCACCTCACCAAGTTCCTGTATAGCCCTTGCGGTATAATCTTCTGACCCTGCCGAAGATCCTGCGTTCACCACCACAAGATCGGCAGTACTGCATGCCTCCCTTATTGCCTCCTTCAGTGTAGTGACATCGTCAGGGACTATGCCAAATCGAATGGGCTTCCCACCCCATTCGTGTGCGAGACCGCTCAAAACCCTGGAATTGTATTCGATAATCGACCCCCTATGCAATGGACTGCCAGGTTCGACAAGTTCGTCACCCGTAGGAATGATCGCAACGAGGGGTTTCTTTCTCACCATAATGTCCGTATGCCCCCCTGCAAGTAATGCCCCTATATCCATCGGTCGAATCTTGTGGTTTTCTGGGAGTATCAGCTCCGTGGCAACGATATCTTCGCCAATGGTTCTCACATGCTGCCATGGGGTTGCAGGCTCTATGATCTCGATATGCTCCGTCGGAGAAGAAACTTCATTCGTTGCATGTCGACAGTCACCGTCTGATTTCTCACCCCCTATTCTATTTACCTCCTCTATCATCACCACCGCGTTAAAGTCCTCGGGCATCGGATCACCTGTGTCCACATAGAGGGCCTGTGCACCTATCGCGAGTTTCAGAGGATGGGTCTCAGAAGCACCAAAGGTCTCAGCAAACCTCACCGCATACCCGTCCATGGCTGCTGCATGGTAAGAAGGTGATGAGGTCTTTGCAATGACCGCTCCAGCCGTTATCCTGCCAAGGGAATTGCTCACCTGAATACATTCAGGGTCCAGGACTCTATGCAGCCCTTCCCTCTGAAGTCTCATTACCCATGCGTCCATAGCCTTGTCCAGCGGGGTACTCTCAATGTATATGTTTTTTTTCATTTCCATATTTCCTTTATCCGATCGACTCGCGTTCAGCAATCCAAACTGTGAATTATGGGTTATGTAGTTCTCTGGTGTAAATGCATTCCTGCACTCTCTTGCTACCCTTGACTCATAGCCTGTGATCCCTCACGGAGATCATCAGCGTTTTCAAAGACTGCTTGCAATGATTTCAGGGGTGTCCTCCACCACCATATGGCAGTAAACGCGTACTCCTTTATCCTTTAAGCATCTCTCAGCATTCACCCTCGCTGCCTGACATATTCTTCTGAGGATATCAAATCTTCTTCCGTAATAAAGCCATGGAAATATATCAGCCGGTTCAGATTCCCTGAAAGGCGCAAGCTCTTCAGCCTTAATACCTGCATTTTTTAGAAGAAGGAACAAATCTCCCATATGCGGCCTTGTCTTCCCCATGGCAAGCATGACCATAATGATCCAGGGCGAGGCGATATGAAGCCTGCTGAAATCTCCTCTGAACTCCATGATGGATTTCATGAGATCCTCTCCCGTAATGACATAGGAGCTTTCTGAGAAATGATAGAGTTTCTTGTGCGCGTCCTTAGATGCAGGACTTGAGGCAAAGACCCATTCAGTCATGCATGAGACACCTTTCTCCGAAGAAATGTCAAGGCCTCTATATGATAGGTATTAGGAAAAAAGTCCACCATACGAATCGACTCCACCTCGTAGTGTTCTCTCATTTTCTTTAAATCCCTTGCGAGGGTCGCAGGGTTACAGGATACATATACAACTCGCTCACTTCCTGCATCCATGACCTCCTTTATGCAGTCGGCGGGAAGGCCGGTTCTCGGGGGATCGATAATTATACAGCCATAAGGAGCTTCTTCAAAAAGTCTTGCCACTGAGCCTTTCTTCCTGCTCCTCAGATTCTTTCCCACGGTTCCGTGAATAAAGGCACAATTCTTAATACCATTAAGTATGAGGTTCCTCTTGCCATCCTCCACTGCAGCAGGATTTTCCTCCACAGCCACCACTTCCTGTGCAACGCGGGAAAGAGGAAGGGCAAAATTCCCCGCACCCGCGTAGAGATCCAAAATCCGTGTTGGTCCCATGGAGGTGAGTTCCCGTATCATCTCTGCCACCACCTCTCTGTTGAGGGACCAGTGGCTCTGGAAAAAACTCCACGGGGTCACAGAATATTTGAGGCCATTCAGGTCGAGAGTGACGTAATCTTTCCCCATGGAATCACCATTCTCAAAGGCAATTCCTGATATCCCCCTCTCCATAAAACCCTGCAGTGTATCTTCAGCCGCGGTTCCTTTAATGAGAAGACTCATTGAATCCCCTGATGACACATGTAATTCCCTCACTCCTCTCAGATCCAGGCCCCGCACTTTCCCAAGAAAGCCATTGATTTCGTCCACCATGAGTGGGCACTCCTCAATATCCACTACCTCTCGTGTCCCTTCCCTGTAAAACCCGATTGCGCCGTGAGCAGAAACCTTCAGCTGAGCCCTGTGTCTGTATCTGAATTCCTTACCCACCATGGAAGGCATAAGGGTGATATCCATCTCACCAATCCTTCTCAGTGCATCAAGAAGTATCTCCTCTTTTACTGATACCTGCTTCTCGTATCCCATGAATTGCAGCTGACAGCCACCACAGGTTCCGAATACAGGACAAGGGGGTGTTCTCCGGTAAGGTGACGGTTCTAAAATACGGCGTGCGGTGGCGACAGAGTAATCCCTCTTCTTCTCTTCCACGAATATCTCCACAAGTTCTCCGGGGATGGCGCCTTTGATAAATACAACCTTTCCATCCCTGCAGATTGCATATCCCCCGTACACGGGCAGTTCCGGCCTTGCGATGCGCTCTTGAATCACGCTCTCCGGGGACGGCGTTGTTTCTTCAATGTCATGAGGCAACGTCATTTCTTACCAAGGAGATTCTTAATGGTCTCCTTCAAGTCACTCAATTCCGCGGATTTTACGATATACGCCTCAGAGGCCCACACCGCGAAATCGTCCCGATAGTCGTACGCAGTTGACATGATGATAGGCACTCTGGGCCTTTTTTCCTTCATCTGTCGCAAGAGCTTAATCCCGTCAATATCGGGCATGAGAATGTCAAGGGTAACGAGATCGGGATTCTCTTTGTCGAAAAGATCCAGAGCCTCTGCACCGGTTGACGCCACCACAACCTCGTATCCTTCCTCTTCAAGCTCTTCCTTATAGAGACGTCTGATATGCTGGTCATCATCCACAATCAAAAGCTTCATCCCTCCTCCTTTCCACTTGAGAGAAAGACCTTAATGGTAGTGCCTTCCTCAATCTTGGTTTTCACCTCTATTCTTCCTTTGTGCTCTTCTATAATTCTCCGGGTAATGGCAAGACCGAGGCCCGTACCTGCAGGTTTCGTGGTGTAGAATGGATCGAAGATAAAAGGAAGATCTTTTTCTGAGATTCCTTTCCCTGTATCCTGTATTTCCACAACCATATATCCGTTCCAGGGATAGGTGAGTATCTTGATCTTCCCGTGATTTCCTACAGCCTGTATTGCATTGTTCATTATATTCAAAAACGCCTCTCTCATTCTGTCCATATCCAGAAGGATATCCGGGACCTCGGCAAATACGGTCTCAAGGGTTATATCTCTCTCTATGATTTCCGTTTCTACCAGTGAGAGCACGTCCCTGACAAGGGTATTGATATTCACGGGGGCCATAGAAAGCCGGACCTCTTTCACAAACCCAAGGATATCCCTCAGGATGTCCTCAAGTCTCTTCACTTCCCGTGCGATGATGGTCGCATACTCCTTGAGATTCCCGTCGAGCTTATGCTCCAATCGTTGTGCGAATCCTCCGATGGACACAAGGGGATTCCTTATCTCATGGGCGACCTTTGCCGCAACCTCTCCCAGTGCAGCCATCCTTTCCGAAGTTGCCAAGCGCTCCCTGATCTGCTTGAGTTCCGAGATGTTTCTCAGAATATGGACAGTCCCCAAAAACTTCCCCGAGAGGTCAAAGAGCGGGGAGGTCGAGGAAAGAAACGTCTCCCCGGTGCGGGGATCAGCCACCTCCTCGATATATGCTTTTTTGTCTTCGACCGTTTTATGGTGCGGACAGTCCTGCCATGGTTCATTCATGCCATGGAACACTTCATAACATTTCTTTCCCATAATCGTACCCTCACTCATTCCAATCCTGTCGGCAACCGCTTTGTTCACTTTCCTAATAGTGTAATCCATGTCCGTAAAATATACCATGTCCGATATGGATCTAAAAATATTCTCAAGTTCCGCCTCTGCGAGGGAAACCTGCGCGAACAGCTTTGCTCCCTCGATGGCCGTGGCCATCTGATTGGAGAACGCGGTGAGGAACCTCATGTCTTCTTCTGTGATGGGCCTTTTGTTAAAAAAATTATCCACAAAAAGTACCCCGATGACCTTATCTCGTGAGATGAGGGGAACCACCGCATACGCCTCAGTGCCCAGCTGCTGGATGAGTACCGCATCCGAAAGGTGCTCATGTTTTGCATCAGGTACGTGAAACAACTGCTTTTCCTTTACTGAAAGGGCAAGGACCGAGTCTGAGTCCAACGGAATCTCGATGCCCGTACTCAGGCGGTCCAGAAATGTGTCACCCTCCTGAAGTCCTGTCTCGATGTCCTGCATCACGTCAGCGAGGGTCTTCTTTTCCCTTGAAAGCCTCTCCCACACTTTTCCCGCCTCTTCATAACTCGAGGGCCCGACGCCCATGGCCCCTTTCAATACTTCCTTCTCCTCATCCACAAGAAAGAGTACTGCGCGGTTGAATCCAAGGCCATCCCCCATGGTCACCGCAGTCAATATCATCCTCAGGAGCCTGTTGAGATCCAGCGTGCTCCTCATGGCGGAGCTTATGAAAAAGAGCCTTGAGAGTTCCTGGTTTCGTTTGATAAGCTCCTTTTCTACTGCCTTTCTCCCCGAGATGTCCCTCGATATCCCACTCACCCCGATAATAGCCCCAGACGCGTCCTTAATGGGGGAAAGGGTAAGACTCACCTCGATGAGTGTGCCATCCTTTTTTTGGCGGAAGGTCTCTATGTCCTTCATCACCTCGCCGTTCTTAACCCTTTCAGTGTATTCCTTTTCGGTCTCTTTCAGCAATTCAGGCACAAAAACCAGATACTTCCCCATCGCCTCTTCTTCGGTAAAGCCGTAAATCCTTCCGGCACCCTGATTCCAGGAGGTAACCAGCCCGTTAAGGTCGGAAGTTACGATGGCATCCGCAGAATTTTCGATAAGGCTCTCAAGATATTCCTTTGTCTGTGTTACCTCACGGTAGAGCGCGATCATTTCCTCCTGGTACAGAACCCTGTCTGTAATATCCATAATATATACCGCGCATTCCCCAACACTACCCTGCTCATCCTTAATTGGATACGAGGTAAGTTCTGCATAGTTCAGGCCACTCATCTGGGTGATCGTGTTAATCCCTCCTGTCTCGAAGGTCACCTGCGCAACGCAATGGGGACATATCCCCTTGTGTTCGTGGAACAACTCAAGACAGTTCTTTCCTATAATCTCATCCACAGGTTTTCCAGTCCATGTCTCAGTATGTCGGTTCGCAGAGAGGATCGCGTAATCGCTTGCCAAGGTTATGATTCCTCCCTGAACACTCTCAAACAGGACATCCAGTCTCTTTTTTGCCTCCAGGGCCTCTTTCTCTCTCATCAATTCCTGCTCGAATATCTTTGCCTTTTCTATCGCAATGGCCGAAAGCGATGCAAACCCTTCTGCCATGGTGAGGTCATCCCCTGAAAAGGAGACCACTTCACCATTTGGTCCGATTTTATCGTAAAGCGCCCAGGTGCCAATCACCCTCTCCCCAACCTTCAGCGGCACATTGAGCACGGACCGCGCATCAAGAAAAGGGATCCTCCACTCAGCAGGCATCTTTGAAATATCTTCCACAAGAATAGGCCTTCCCTCTGCAGCAACCTTTCCGGGCAGCCCCTCGCCAATGGAAAGGGTCATCAAGTCCTCCACCTCCTTTGACACCCCGAAGGATGCCCTTACCGTCAATTTATCATCCTCACGCAACCGGATCACGCATCCTTTTGCATGAAAACTTTCCGTGGCATTTTCCGCGATGTTTCTCAAAAGCGCATCAAGGTCGAGGGTGGAGGTAATGGCCTTGGCAAGCTCGTGCATTGCCCTTAACTTCTGCAATTGATCTCTCGTAGAAAGATAGAGTTCAGCATTCTCTTCACTCGTTTTCTGAAGTTCATCCACCATCTGGTCAAATCTATTGGCAATGACTCCGAATTCATCGCTCCTTTTGGAAGCGATCCGATACCCAATTTCTCCAGAGGTAATTCTGCTCGTTGCGGTCAAGATATCATGAAAGGGAACCGCAATCATCTTCCTCATGAAAAGGACGAGCAACAGGAAGGCAAAAGAACTTGCGATAAAGAGGGCCGTGGAATAGAATTCCATCTCACTCTTGACCCCTTCGGCCTGAGCAATGCGGGCGGATAATCCTTTGAATGAGTTGAGATATAAGGCATCAAGTTCCGCTATGAGTGTTTCGCTCCCGTTATGAAGTGTAAGCAGTTCACGGGAGACCGTGGCGTTCCCCACAGGATTTTCAACGGACATGATGGCATCTGCATGACGCTTAATCTCTTCGAAATCTTTCCCTATAGCGCTGATTACTTCCCTTTCCTTGGCAAACGTACTAAGATTTCCAAAGGACCTGTATACTTCTGCAAGTCGCTCGCGATATTTTGGCTGTAACCTCCGGTCCCCTGATATAGCCCACCAATCGGGGATATCCAGATACATGACGATGGATGACCTCAGTCCTCGATGAAGATTATCTTCTTCGACAGATCTCTTTATCATCCCGAAATTGCTGCTGAGCCGCCCAAAAATAAGAATGCTCACCGCAATAGAGAGTGCGACCACAAGGAGAAAGCTGATGGCAAACACGGTAAGTTTGGAGCGGAGACTCATGAGATCATAGTCCCCTCTTTCTTTTTATCGCATCGTCATAGAGGGCAATGTATTCTTTCGCTGAACGCTCCCATGAGAAATCCTGCACCATTGCTTGAGAAACTATCTTTCCCCATCGTTGTTTGTCCACATACGCACAGAGGGCGCGTCCCAGGGCATCCGTAAGGGACGAAGCCTTGGAGTCGTCAAACAGGAATCCGGTGCCGTATCCCCTCAGAGGCTTGTAATCTGCTATGGTATCTTGAAGTCCGCCAGTTCTCCTCGCCACAGGGATTGTCCCGTATCTCATGGCAATGAGCTGGCCGAGTCCGCACGGCTCATATCGTGAGGGCATGACGAAGAGGTCACTTCCTGCATACACCCGATGGGCAAATGCTTCATCATACCCTATTTTTACAAAGATTCTTCCCCTATGCTTCCGGGCAAGGCTCAGGACGTTATTCTGGATTTCCTCATCGCCCTTACCGAGGATGATTACCTTTACGCCCGCAGCAATGATATCGTCAGCAGCCTCAATAAACACATCCAGTCCCTTCTGGGCCGAGAGTCTTCCTACGAACGACAGGAGAGGGGTATCCTTGTCGTAAGGGGAAAGAGAACATTCCTTTATTAGCTCATTCTTGCACACCGTCTTTCCGGAAAGGTCTCTCACTCCATAAGGTGCAGGGATAAAGGTATCCCTAAGAGGGTCCCACTCATCAGTGTCTATTCCGTTCACGATCCCATGGATCACAGACTCACGTTTTCTCAGTAAGCCATCCAGGCCATATCCGTATTCAGGGGTGAGGATCTCTTTTGCATAGGTGCTGCTCACTGTGGTGATCACGTCTGAAGCAACAAGCCCCGCCTTGAGAAAGTTGATCTTTCCATAAAATTCAATGCCCTCAGGATTAAACCATTCTGCAGGGAAACCGGTGAGAGGGAAGTGGGACATGTCGAATAACCCCTGATATCCGAGATTATGAATGGTGATAATGGTCGCTGTCCTGCTAAACAGGCCGTTATGGTACAGTGTTTTCATATAGAGAGGCAGAAGGCCTGTCTGCCAGTCATTACAGTGTATCACGTCTGGCTCCAATCCCAATGCAATGCATGCCTCCAGTGCTGCCCTGGCAAAGAAGACAAATCGTGCGGCATTGTCAGGGTAATCCCCGTCTGGCGTCCCGTAGAGATCACCCCTGTCAAAAAATTCATCGCACTCCAGGAAGTATGCAGAGGGGCCATGGGAAAATACTCTCCCGATTGCACCTCGGCCCCCCATAGGCACATTCACCCGATGGCCGGTATCCGTGAGCGTAAAATGCTTCCGTATCTGCCGGTAGAGGGGAAGTACAAGGGAGGGCTGATGGTTCATCCTCCTGTATTCCTTAGGGAGGGCACCAGTGACATCTGCAAGCCCTCCGGTCTTCACATAGGGAGTTGCCTCTGGGGTTGCGATGAGTATCTTCATGGGAGACTTTTTGTCCTTATGCTTCTTACGTTCAATCCTGATACCGCACACCGAATGCTATATTTTTGCCTCCCTCATAAAACGTGCTGCTTCTTCAGGAAGCGTGGGGTTTATATAAAACCCTGAACCCCATTCAAATCCCGCAATATTCGTAAGCTTCGGCATCAGCTCGATATGCCAGTGATAATATTCATTTATCTCTTCAGTGAAGGGAGACGTATGAATGATAAAATTATAAGGCGGGGTATCCAGTATCCTGTCCATCTGTTTGAGAACCCTCTGCAGGGCATCTGCAAGGCCTGAAAAACTCTTGTTGGGCGGGTTGAATACCGATTCGTGTTTCTTGGGAAGTATCCATGTCTCGAAAGGTGCCCGGGGGGCAAAGGGTGCGATGGCGATATACCCTGGATTCTCGTAGATTACCCTTTTACCGTCCTCCATCTCCTGATTAATCACGTCGCAAAATATACATCGTTCCTTAAATTCAAAATAATGTCTGGAGGAATCCACCTCTTCTTTCACGAGCTTTGGCACAATGGGAAGCGCAATGAGCTGGGAGTGGGAGTGTTCAAGTGACGCACCAGCCGCATCACCCTCGTTCTTGAATATGAGCACATACTTAAAGCGTGAATCTTTCTTCAGGTCACTCAGTCTCAGGTAATATGCCCAGAGCACATCCTCCACCGCATTAAGGGGCATGGATGCGAGGGAGAGTTGATGGTCAGGTGTCTCTATAATGACCTCATGGGCGCCCACGCCGTTCATCTTGTCGAACATCCCCTCCCCGCTCTTGCCCAAGACACCATGGATCTGGAGCGCAGGAAATTTGTTCGGCATCACCCGTAGTGTCCAGCCTGCACTGTTCGGCTGGGTGGACGAGGGCCTAAAGGCCATGATCTCTGAGGGGGTCGTGTACTCATTTCCCGGACAGAAAGGACAGAAGCCCCCCTTCCTCCTCTGCACAGGTGGAGAAGCAAAATCGGTTGGTCTCTTCCCCCTTTCCACTGCGATGATGACCCAGCCCCCTGAAACAGGATCCTTCCTTAATTCAGGCATATACCCTCCCGTACCATCAAAAGAATATCAGGTGAAAACTTTATCACAGGCGCGAATATATAATCCCCGTTTTTTGATTCTCTAGCTTTGAAATTTCACTATTATATCACAATAGTATATAATCTCTTAGTCATCCGCTATGAAACCCACTTTTCATCACAGACTGGTGAACAGCCAGTATGAGGATCCCTGTCTCTTTGTGAGGTTGCTCCGGGAGCGGCGCGCATTCCTCTTTGACGCCGGGCATATTGACCGGTTAAGTCCCGGTGACCTTCTGAAGATCAGTGATGTATTTGTAACCCACATGCACATTGACCATTTCGTGGGTTTTGATACGATTCTCAGGGCACTGCTTCGAAGAGAGGCTCCCTTGAAGGTATACGGGCCGAAAGACATAATAGAGTGCGTTGAAGGGAAACTGAGGGGCTATACGTGGAATCTTATAGAAGAATATCCTCTGAAGCTGGAGGTATTCGGCATTACTGACCAGGAGATCAGCCATGCCAGCTTCTATGCTGAGAATAGGTTCAAGAGAATTGACCGTGGTGCGACGGCCTTCCGTGGGAGCGTCTTCCGGGAACCCCCGTTCTCGGTAAAGGCTGTTACCCTTTCCCATGGCATCCCCTGTCTTGGGTATGCCTTGGAAGAAGATTTTCATATCAATATCAATAGGGATGCACTGCATTCAATGGGTCTCCCTGTAGGTCCATGGCTGAGTGAATTAAAAAGAATGATTCGTGATCAGGCGGGTCCCGACAGCCCGTTGACCATAAATGGAAGGGAATATCCCTTGTCCGACCTTGTCGCGGTTGCCATGATCACTTCAGGGCAGAAGGTCTCTTACATCACCGATATCTCTCCAGAAGAGGATAATCTGAACAGAGTAGGTGAACTCGTCAGGGACTCAGATACCCTTTACTGTGAGGCATACTTTCTCCATGAAGATCTCGAAAGGGCATTTGAGAGGCATCATCTCACCGCAAAGATCACTGGACAGATCGCCCGCAGGTCTGGGGTGAAACACCTTGTACTTATGCATTTCTCGCCAAGATATTTTGATCACCCTGAGGTTATTGAGAAAGAGGTCATGAGGGAATATACACCTCCCCAAAAATAAGCTCACCGGGAAGGCGTCTTCGGTCTTTGGCAGCAAAAGTTTCCCTTGCAGCTTAATTGCAAAACGCGAAACGAGTTATTCTTTTACAATCTTCATGCTGATGTCAGCTGCGGGGGCGGAATGGGTGAGTGCGCCAATGGATATAAAATTAACCCCCGTTTCTGCGACCGCCCTCACCTTGTCGATGGTGATATTTCCGGATGCCTCGGTAATCACTTTGCCCTGCGCACGCTTCACCGCTTCTCTCATATCCTCAAGGGACATGTTATCCAGCATTACGACATCGGAACCGGCAGCCAGGGCCTCCATGAGGTCGTTAAGGTTTTCCACCTCAACCTCTACTCTCAGGAGATGGTGGGCTTTGCGGGCATCACGTACCGCGTGTGTGATGCTGCCCACAGCTTCTATGTGATTATCTTTTATCAGTATCCCGTCGTAGAGACCGAAACGGTGATTTCTGCCTCCTCCCACCTTCACGGCATACTTTTCCATGAACCTCATGCCGGGGGTCGTCTTTCTCGTATCTACAATCACTGCCCCTGTTCCCTTTACCTCGTTCACGAATGCATTGGTGAGGGTTGCGATTCCCGAAAGGCGCTGGAATACATTGAGGCCGACTCTCTCACACGAGAGAAGGGTCCTCGTGTTTCCATGAAGCTCGGCAATAATTTCACCCTTCTTTACCTTTCCCCCTTCCTCAAAGAAAATGGTGAACCCCGTAGTCCGGTCTCCAAGAGTAAATACCTCCCTCAGGAAAGGCATCCCCGCAACAATAAAGCTCCCCTTTGCGATTATCAGTGCGCGGGATTCCTGCTCTTCAGGGATGAGGAACGTTGTGGTGAGGTCGCCGTTCCCCAGGTCCTCTTCCAGGGCAAGGCGGAGCATATTTGTCACATGAAACGGAACACGCATCAGCGTACGTTACCTCTTTCTGAACAGAGAGAGGAAACCCAGCGTTCCCCCTACCACCGCGCCCAGTGCAAGGGCCGATCGCCAATCAAGTATAGTGGTAACTTCTCCTTCCACCTTACTTGCGATGAGCATAATTGCCGAGGTGTGCTCTGCACGCACCTCACGGGCGCCGATCACGCCTGCCGCGCTCCGGTTTGCGGCAACGGAATCCCTGGCCAGCACAAAGGGAGAGAAGGAATAGTTGAGGCTGATGGTATTCCCCGCCGCGATGAGGCTCATGCTCTGGTTAATATCCACATCACCGCCATGGGTGATCGCAGAGGCGCTCTGTGTCATTTCAACGCGCTCACCATCTATGCTCAGTGCGCCCACCTGCTGCAGTTCCACGTGGCCCCCTTCCACTGCCCTGATACTGCTCTGTTTGATAGTGACAAATTCCGCCTCTATAAACTCCAGATCCTCACCCTCAAGCTCTTTTGCCTTGGACTCAATCATGTGTTCCCCCCATTTCCTTCAGACGTTGAATGCTTCCCTGGAGTCTCTCGTCCTTAAGGACGAGTTCCTGATACTTCGCCTTCTCCTTTTCCACTACCTCCTTCGGGGCCCGCGTCAAGAAGTCTTCGCTTGTCAGTTTTTTGTTCAGGAAACTCAAGGACTCAACAACCTTTGTTTTCTCTTTTATCATCCTTGCGACCTCCTCCTCTATATTCAATACCCCTTCCAGAGGAACATAAAGTTCAAAGGAAGCCCTCACCCCGGTTGCACTTCCTTTTGGTTTGTCCACATCCTTTCCTATGGTTATCTCTCCGGCCTTAGCGAGCTTCTGGATAAGATGGAGGTTCTTCTCAAGTGTCCCCTCCACCCCGTTTCCGAAGGTCTTAAACAGGGCCTTCACCTCTGCGCCAGGGGAAATATTTAATTCCCCTCTGATATTTCTGATACCTGTGACCGCTTCCATAACGTGAGACATCTCCTCTTCAGCCTGGAGGTCGCGGGGCATTGCTTCTGGATAGGCGGAAATCACGATACTCTCAGGGCTGTTGGGAAGATATGGCCTTAAGGTCTGCCATATCTCTTCAGTCACAAAGGGCATAAAAGGGTGGAGAAGGCGCAACGCATGATCAAGGACAGAAACAAGGCAGGCAATGGTGGATGGTTTATCCCTCCCCCCTTCATAAAGCGCATGCTTTGACATTTCGATATACCAGTCACAGAATTCACGCCATATAAACTGGTAAATCGCGTTTGATGCATCATTAAATCTGTACTCCTTGAGCGACTCATTGACTTCATGAACTGCCAGCGCAAGCCTGCTCATGATCCATCTGCTGGGAAGATCCAGAGAGACACTCTGTGAGATAAGCAAGGGCCCCCCTCCATCTCCCCTGATAGTCTGACGGTCTTTTGTTTCCAGGTCGTTGAGGTTCATGGTGATAAACCGTGCGGCATTCCATAGCTTGTTCACAAAATGGCGGTATCCCTCGACCCGTTCCTCAGAGAACCGGATGTCCCTTCCCTGGGCTGCGAAGGCTGCGAGGGTAAACCGGAAGGCATCCGTGCCGAACTTATCAGCCATGATAAGGGGATCAATGACATTGCCCTTTGATTTTGACATCTTCTCTCCCTTCGGATCTCTCACAATGGCATGAATGTACACGTCTCTGAATGGCACCTCACCCATAAATTTCTGCCCCATCATGATCATCCTTGCAACCCAGAAGAAGAGGATATCAAAGGCGGTAACGAGTACACTGGTCGGGTAAAAGGTGGTGAGATCACTGGTCTTGTCAGGCCAGCCCAAGGTCGAAAAGGGCCAGAGTGCGGAAGAGAACCATGTATCCAACACATCAGCGTCCTGCCTCAGCGCGCTATTTTTGCATATTCTGCAAGCCTTGGGGGTTTCCCTGGAAACAATTACCTCTTTGCATTCATCGCAATACCATACAGGGATCCTGTGTCCCCACCATATCTGCCTGGATATGCACCAGTCCTTGATATTCTCCATCCACGCAAAATACGTGTTTTCCCAGGATGAGGGGATTATCCGTATCTTCCCTCTCCTCACCGCATCCATAGCCTCTTTCGCAAGGGACTGCGTGCTCACATACCACTGCAGTGTGGGGAGAGGCTCTATAATCGTCTTGCAGCGGTAACAGTGGCCGACCGAGTGTCTGTAGCGTTCCTCTTTTTCTATGAGATCCGACGCCTTGAGGTCTTCCACCACCCTCTTCCTGCATTCGTACCGGTCCATGCCCGCGTATCTCTTTCCCGCCTCCGGCGTCATCCTTCCCTCATCCCCAATTACCGTAACGAAAGGCAGTGCGGGTTTCTGGCGTTTTGCCATAGCCTCATCATTGAAATCATGGGAAGGCGTAACCTTTACTGCACCAGTTCCGAATGCCGGGTCCACGGCGGCGTCTGAAATTATGGGTATTTTTCTATCGGTCAAAGGCAGTGCAACATTTTTTCCCATGATTTCGCGGTAACGCTCGTCATCAGGATTCACTGCAACGGCGGTGTCCCCGAGCATCGTCTCCGGTCTCGTGGTCGCAACCACAACACTCCCCTTCCTGTCCGAGAGCGGATAACGTATAAAGGTGAGGGTGCCCTCAATCTCTTCATGCTCAACCTCAAGGTCCGAAAGCGCGGTATGGCACCTAGGACACCAGTTGATGAGTCTGTTATCCCTGTAAATGAGCCCTTCCTCATACAGACTCACAAAAACCTCTCTCACTGCTCTGGAAAGACCTTCATCAAGGGTGAACCTCTCCCTTGACCAGTCACAGGACGCTCCAAGCCTCTTCAGCTGATGACTTATCCTTCCGCCATATTCAGCCTTCCATTTCCAGACCTTCTCAATAAATACCTCCCGTCCCAGTTCATGACGGTCACTCCCTTCACGGGCAATTTCCCTTTCCACAACATTCTGGGTGGCAATCCCTGCATGGTCGGTCCCTGGTATCCAGACGGCCTTGTATCCCAGCATCCTCTTCCATCTGACAAGGATGTCCTGCAATGTGGCATTCAGGGCATGACCCATGTGTAATGAGCCGGTGACATTAGGGGGTGGAATTACTATGGAAAAGGGGACTCTTCCCTCGGGGTTGGGACTGAAATATCCCTTCTCCAGCCAGAGGGTATACCACTTTTGTTCTAGTCCTTGGGGGTTGTAATGCTTTTCTAAATCTGTCATACGAAGGGGAAGAATCACTCAGCGACGCTGGAGGAGAAAGACCGCCTTACATGCCGGATTTGATCTTCTCTATCTCCTTGGCAATCATGCTCTCTGCGAGGTCAGGAACGGTTTCCCAGATCACTTTTTCCACTTCCTTGGTAAGCGATGCAAGGGCGCCCTGGAGCATCTCTTTAAGCAGCCTTTCTGAGAGTTCCGGCGCGACCTCCCACAGCACCTTCTCCGCGGAATCCTTTAACGAGGAGGCAAGGGATGAACGCACTATATCCTTCATATCAACAGAGAGCATTGAAGAGACCTTCTCAGCAACCTCCCTTCTGACGATATTGGCGACCTCTTCCCTGGACAGATACTCAACCCGGGGAGGGGCGACTTCCGCCCTTTCCGCCGGCCGTCCAGGTGCAGGCTTTTCGAAAGGCTCTTTTTCTGCCTCAACCTCAGCTTCCTCCGCAAATCCAAAGGCATCCTCGAGGCTCACTTCCTCGACAGGCGTCTCTTCCTTGAGGGCCTCTGTAGCGAGGGGCTCCGAGGCAATCTCTTCCATGGTCCACAGGTCTTCTTCTGGCTCGATTCCCTCCATAACCTCGGAAGCAGCAACCTCCTCTGCAACTCCTTCTGTTGCCGTTTCACCAGAAAGGACCGCATGAAGTTTGTCGATTAGTTCCTGGGATTCAAATGGCTTCACAATAAAATCTTCTGCACCCACATTTCTCGCCAGCTCGTCGTCCAGAGGCTCAAAGGCACCTGCCAGCAGAATAACAGGGATACTCTTCGTTGCAGGATTTGTTTTTATTCTTTCGCACAGCTGGTATCCATTCATTCTGGGCATATCAATATCAGCGAGGACAACATCAGGCTTAAAGGAGGAAAGGGCAGAAAGGGCGTCTTCACCGTTGCCTGTGGCCTTAATATCATATCCCTCCTCAGCGAGGACGAGTTCAACCACCTTCTGGATTGTGATACTGTCATCAGCAAGGAGAAGTTTGCGCGCCATGTTCCCTTCCCTCTGGGGAATGCACCCCTTTTAACACGATATACTCAAGGGACAATGTCCCTTGCAAGCTCCACAGCCAATTTTATTGCTACAGGAAGGGAAATGTCAAGATTTTTTCTTATTTAGGTATTTACGTATGATTCCCTGAACCAACGGTTCAGCAGGAGGAGACCCCTCAGCCACCGCCGGTAAAGCGGGGTGCTGAAGAAGAAGTAGCTGTAGATGAAGCTCCTCCGGGGGAGCAGCAGAATGCGGAGAATTTCTTTTTGACATCATTTGAGCCACACTCAGGACACTGTGTGTCTTTTTCAGCACAACCCATCTTCTGGAGCACAGAAAAGTCCTTCTTACACTTTATGCAGGTATACTCATATATCGGCATCTTAACCCTCCATTGTTGTTTCACTTAATCTAAATTATTTTAGAATAGTCTTCTCTCCTGAGTCAAACACATTGAATTCCCGTAATGACAACCTGGGATTTCACATTGCCCTATCCCACAAGCATCACTCCCAGGGTGTCGCCCACCTTTATATTGAATTCTGTAGCTGCATCACCCCGGTAAATGAAGAGCTCAAGATAATTCATGCTGTTGATCAGTGCATAAAGCCCTTTATCCTTCGCCTGACTGTAGTATTGCTTGAAGGGGATCTCTTTTCCTTTGGCCACGATCTTCAGCACCCCTTTTTCGCTGGCATTACGGAGGAGCTTAAGGTCCGACACCTTGATGTTTATGATGGCATTGCCGAAGTGATCGATATGGATGACCTCACCCTCCAGCGTTGTCTTTGTGGGCGTGGAAGGCACGGGGAAAGGCAGCTTTACAAAGTCGGTCACCGGTTCACCAAACTTCGATGAAATAACACCCTTTGAAAGCCACGAAGCCACTGGGGCGAAGACATCCCTGCCGTGAAACGTTGCGCTCTTGTCACGCATGAAATAGTGGTCAGCGGTGAGATGAAGGACCTCGCACCGCTCGCTCTCGCTGTAGACGAGGGAAAACACCCCGTTGTCAGGACCGATGAAATAGTAGTCTTCAGTCACCACCATGATCGGTCTTCTTTCTGAGCCAACACCCGGATCGGTCACCACTACATGGATGGTGCTTGAGGGAAACTCATGATAGCTCATCCCAATGGTGAGGGCAGCCTCCCTCACGTTGTATTTGCCGATTCCGTGGGTGATGTCAACGATGTTTACACCAGGATTGATACTGAGAATGACCCCCTTCATAATTCCGGCCAGGGGGTCCCTATATCCGAAGTCGGTGGTCAGGGTAATGATGGGATTATCCGCCACTGTACACCTCCATATAATGCTTCGTTAAAAGGCGATGATCACTTTGTGATCAGGCCGCCAATGAGATCCTTGATATGCGTGATCCCTCTTCCTCTCATAAAGTTTTCCATTTCTTCAATAACCTGAACAGAGGCAACCGGATTTATGAAATGCGCGGTTCCCACTGCCACTGCCGTGGCCCCTGCAAGCATGAATTCTATGGAATCCTGTCCATTCATTATCCCCCCCATACCAATGATGGGGATTTTCACGGCCTTGTATACTTCCCACACCATTCTCAATGCTACAGGCTTCACCGCAGGTCCTGACAGGCCACCGGTGATATTCGCAAGCCTCGGCATTCTTGTTTCGATATCGATCGCCATGCCTGTAATGGTATTTATGAGAGAAACCGCATCAGCACCCGCATCCTCAGCCGCCCGAGCCATAACCCCAATGTCCGTTACATTGGGCGAGAGCTTTACGATGAGGGTCAGGTCAGTTGATTTTCTGACTGCACTCACCACTTCAAAGGTCACCTTGGGGTCAGTACCGAAAATACACCACTCAGCTTGCTTGTTCGGGCATGATATGTTCATCTCGAGACCATGTATCCCTTCGCCTGCACTGAGCCTCTCTGCCGCTTTTGCATACTCTTCCACGCTGTCCCCGAAAAAGTTCACTATCACCGGGGTATTAAACTGCGTAAGAAAAGGGAGTTTCTCCTGGATGAACCTCTCTACCCCGATGTTCTGGAGTCCGATGGCATTGAGCATTCCTCCGGCCGTCTCTACAATGCGGGGAGATGGATTTCCTTCCTTGGGCTGAAGAGAAAGTCCTTTCACCACCACGGCACCCAGTCTGCTCAGGTCCATGAATTCCGCATATTCCTCACCATAACCGAACGTTCCTGACGCGGTCATCACAGGATTCCTGAGCTTTAATTTGCCTATTTCAACGCTTAGATCCATAGTATCCTGGCCTCATCCTGACGCGCGCGCGGGGGATAATTTGTCGCATTTAAAACTTCTAAACCCAATATCCCGGATTGTGCAGTTACCACACAATCTCTTGTCCATTAAATACTGGCCCTTCCTTGCACACTCTCTTGTAGCCGTTTACCGTCCCCACCACACATCCGAGACAGGCACCCACTCCGCACGCCATAACTTCCTCCATGGAGAGATATGCCTCGATTCCCCTCTGTTTTGCCATCCCTGAAACTGCTTCAAGCATCTTTCTCGGACCACAGGCATACATCACACAGTTGGTGCTTAACGCAGGGATATGAGAGAGAAGGTTACCCGCAATATCGGTGACGCATCCCCTTTCACCGCAAGAGCCGTCGTCCGTGCTTATGGAGAGCTCTTTTGCAAATCTCTTCAACTCCTCCACCATGAACAGTTCTTTCTCGGACCGCACGCCATAGGAGATGTACGCCTTCTTTTTTGCTCTTGAGAGCCTTTCCGCAAAATAAAAGAGTGACGCGATCCCGATGCCTCCTGCAATGATCAAGGGAGTCTTGTTCCTGGGAGGAGAGGGATAGGAATTCCCCAGAGGTCCCAGAACCTCTATACGCGAACCCTTTTTTAACTCCCTCATCATCGCAGTCCCCCTGCCCCTTATCCTGAAGAGTATCTGGAGCCCCTTCGTGGTTTTTCTGAAAAGGCTGAATGGTCTCTTCAGAAGGGGATCATGGGTATCTTCGTAGGACGACTGAGCCCCGGACTTCCCGAAAGTGCTGATCATGTAGAATTGACCGGGCTCAGGCTCTTGTGCAGGTGCCAGCGGGGAAAAGGTGAGAAGGTTGTATTCGTTATTGAGCGGCCTGTTGTCTGCTATCTCTGCAGTAAAATATCTACTCAAAGCTTATCTCTAGGATTTCATATTCCATTGTCCTTGCAGGCGCCTTAATGGTCACCGTATCCCCGATCTCTTTCCCGAGCAACGCCCTGGCCACAGGAGAGCTGATGGATATCTTCCCCTGCCTTACATCAGCCTCCTCTGCACCCACGAGAATAAAGGTATATTCCTCATCTGCCTCGGTGTCAAGGACTTTCACCTTTGCACCGAAGGCAACTTTTGACTGGTTTATCTTCGACGGGTCGATCACCTCTGCAAGGGACAAGTTGCTCTGGAGCTCCTGTATCCTCCCTTCCAGAAAGGACTGCCTTTCCTTGGCAGCATGATATTCTGCGTTTTCCGAAAGATCGCCATGCGCACGTGCCTCTGCAATGGCCTGAATATTCTTCGGCCTCTCCACCTTAAGAAGCCTCTCAAGCTCCTCCTGCAGTTTCAGAAAACCCTCAGGCGTCACCGGTACTCTCCTCTGCATCACTTCTCCTCCCTCATTAAGACTAAAGTAATGTAACACTTTCCCTGCAACTTTTTAAAGTTCCCTTGACTATTGTGAGCGTATTCATTACTCTAACCTACGATAGTGAATAGCCGCGAGTGAATAGTGAGCAGCGAAAAGAAATACCGACTTTTAAAACTACTCTTCTGTTGCTTGTCTTTTTTTGGTCATATTTTTCGCCCTTCACTATCCACCCTTCACTAACAACTGATTTCAGGAGGACACATGCGCTTCTCAAAATTATTGATACCCACCCTGAGGGAAAGCCCTTCAGAAGTTGAGGCAATAAGCCATAATTTAATGCTCAGGGCCGGATACGTCAGGCAGCTTGCTGCAGGTCTCTATGTCTTTCTCCCCCTGGGCTGGAGGGTGCTTCACAAGATACACGCGATCCTCAGGGAAGAGATGGATGCCATCGGCGCTCAGGAAATATCCATGCCTGTGCTGCATCCTGCGGAATTGTGGCAGCAGACAGGGAGATGGGACGCCATCGGTGATGAGATGTTCAGACTGAAGGACAGGACAGGAAGGGATATGTGTCTGGGCATGACCCACGAGGAGATCATGACATGGCTCGCATCAAGAGAGATCCGTTCCTACCGGGACCTTCCCCAGATATGGTATCAGATACAGACAAAGCTGAGGGATGAGGCGAGGCCAAAGAGCGGCGTATTGCGTACAAGGGAATTCATCATGAAGGACAGCTACAGTTTTGATGCTTCCGAAGAAGGCCTCGGAAAAAACTATCAGCTCCATGCTGAGGCGTACCACAGGATATTCTCACGCTGCGGCCTGAATTTCTATCAGGTAGAGTCTGATCCAGGCATGATGGGAGGCGCGACCTCCCATGAATTCATGGCCCCAAGTCCTGCAGGCGAGGATGAGGTTGCTCTTTGCGTCAAATGCGGTTATGCCGCGAATGTCGAGCTTGCGCGCTCAATCCCTCCAAAGAATGAGCAAAAGGACTGGCAATTTGAAGAGGTACACACCCCTGACAAGAGGACTGTCCAGGAGGTCTCGAATTTCCTTAAACTGCCTCCTTCTTATTTCATCAAGAGCATACTCGTGATGAGCGACAAAACCCCGGTGCTTGCTCTGGTGAGGGGAGACCAGGAGCTGCATGAAAAGAAACTCTCAAAGGTGATCGGCAGTTTCAGGCCGGCGCAAAAGCCGGAAGTCAAAGAGATACTTGGCGTGGAGGCAGGTTTTATAGGACCAATGAATCAGCGGGTGAGGATCGTTGCGGATGAATGTCTTAAAGAAGGTCTGTTTGTGAGCGGGGCGAACAAACCCCACTATCACATGAAGGGGATAAAGGCGGAAAAGGATTTCATTGCAGAATGGCACGATATCCATACTGCAAAGACAGGGGACCTCTGCGCCTCCTGCGGGTCTGTGCTTCGCATTGAGCGGGTCATAGAAATCGGCAACATCTTTCAGCTCGGCACAAAATACTCAAACCCGGTGAAGGCATTCTTCCTTGATGAAGACGGCAAAGAAAAACCGATTATCATGGGAAGCTATGGCATCGGTCCTGCAAGGATCGCGGCTGCTGCCATAGAGCAGAGCAATGACAAGGACGGCATCATCTGGCCAAAAAGCATCGCCCCCTTTGACGTGGAGCTGCTGCCCCTCAATATGAATGATTCCCTGACCGCGGGTATTGCCGAGAAGCTTTACCATGATCTTAAAGAAAAAGGGCTGGATGTGCTCATGGATGACCGCGATGAGAGG
>Ga0335084_10001583_pt1 | contig 21417 bp, 22 predicted proteins | sample Lox_Sample_44_FD_206721 | JGI IMG/M metagenome (GOLD analysis project Ga0335084, IMG submission 206721) | Soil microbial communities from Loxahatchee National Wildlife Refuge, Florida, United States - Lox_Sample_4.4 | ecosystem: Environmental > Terrestrial > Soil > Wetlands | place: USA...
CGCGACACTCGACGTGCTGCACGCGGTCTGGCTCTCGGGCACCGCGAAGCCGAACAACCTGGAGGCATCGATCTCGAAGGCCAAGGGCGGCGAGATCGCCCGCACCGCCACCCAGCGCTGTCTCGCGCTGCTCGGCTCGATGGGCATCTCGTACGACTTCCTGCTCGAGAAGTGGTTCCGCGACTGCCGGATCACGGACATCTACGAGGGCACCGGACAGATCCAGCGGCTGATCATCGCGCGCGACATCCTGGGCTACTCGGCGGCGGAGCTCTCGTAGCGCGCGGCCGCCGACGAGGCAGCCTGCCGCATTGCGCGGATCGGGTCGTGGGACCAGCATGACTTCCACGGAATCCGCGTCACCGTCACTCACCGCGGCGGGCCGGAGGAGCTTCGCGTCGTCGAGCCGGAGTGCCCCGAGCCGAGGCGCGGTGAGGTCCGCGTGCGGGTGCAGGCCGCGGGCGTCTCGCTGCCCGACGTGATGATGCGCGAGGGCATCCATCCCGAGACACCGCGCGTGCCGTTCACGCCCGGCTGGGATCTCGTCGGCGTGGTCGATCGGCTCGGCGCGGGCGTATCGGGCGTCGAGCCGGGCCAGGTCGTGGCTGTGCTGCCGATCCACGGCGCCTACGCAGAGTTCGTCTGCCTGCCGACGCGCGCGCTCGTGCCGGTGCCCGCCGGGCTCTACGCCGGCGAAGCCGTCAGCCTCGTGCTGAACTACACCACGGCGTACCAGATGCTGCACCGCTCGGCGCAGGTCCGCGCGGGGCAGCGCGTGCTGATCCACGGCGCGGCGGGCGGCGTCGGCACGGCGCTGCTGCAGCTCGGGCGGCGGCCCGCGTGGTTCCGCGAGGACCTCGTCACGCTGTTCGAGCTGTTGCGACAGCGGAAGATCGCCCCGCTGATCGCGCAGCGCCTTCCCCTCGCGGAAGCGGGCCGCGCGCACGAGCTGCTGGGAGCGGGAAGCGTGACGGGCAAGCTCGTGCTGCTCGGCAGCGGCCGAGCGTAAGATGGACGGCATCGGAGGGGTACCTCGATGGAAGCGAAAGGCTGGTCTCACGTCGGTCTGGTCACTCGAAACATCGAACGCACTCGCGCATTCTACGAAGGTGTGCTCGGCTTCCCGCTCGTGCGCGGCGACGTCATCCGAGTGAAGGAGGGTGGCGAGGTCCACCACGTCTTCTTCGACGTCGGCCGCGGGCAGCTCCTCGCATTCATGGAGTTCCGCGGCGTGCCGGGCACGCAGGCTCGACTCGACACCAACCTGAACCAGCGGCTGTCGATTCCGAGAGCCTTCCACGCCTACCACTTCGCCCTCGAGGCGGGGAGCGAGGCCGACCTCCTCGCGAGGCGAACCGACCTCATCGCGAAGGGCGTGAGGGTCAGCCCGATCGTGAACCACGAGTGGGCGAAGTCGATCTACCTCCGCGATCCGAACGAGGCGATCATCGAGTTCAGCTTCCAGACGCGCCCGTTCGACGCCGACGACGCACGGGTCCGGCCGCGTTTCGAGTTCGGCCTCGGCGATCCCGTGCCCTGGTCGGAGTTCCTGGCCGAGTAGCCCCGCGATCCGGGCTGGATCCCTACTCGCACCCGTAGCAATGGTCGGCGAGCTCGATCCACGCGCCCGCCTGGGCGCGCTGCTCCCACACCATGCGGCCGCTCGCGCCGCTCGGCAGGCGGTACGCGGTCCAGAGCTCCTTCTTGCCGTCGCCGTCGAGGTCGGTCGCGTACAGGATGCGCAGCTCGGCGCTGCGATCGTCGTCGGCGAGGAAGCGCAGGAGGCTCTGCGCGAGCTCCGCGGACGGCGGCGCGGAGGAGCGCGGCTTCGCGCCGCGGTCGAGCTCGAAGAACGCGTCGTCGTACGAGCGCCCGGGCAAGAGGCCGTACTTCGCGGGCTCACCGCTCGGGTCCGCGTACTCGCGCTCGGCCTGGATCGGGAGCTCGGCGCCGCCGTCTCGGAACGCATCACGTGCGACGCCGCCGCTGAGCGGCATCGTCCGCGGGTCGAACGGTCCGAACTGCCCCGACTCGACGATCAGCAGCGGGTGGAAGCGCCCCTTCTCCACGTACCCGATCACGTGCGGCTGCGCGGACGCGTCCGGCGATGGTCCCGCGAGAAACACGGCGAGGAGCGCGCTCCAGAGCATCTCCGCTTGTCGGCAGACCGCGAATCGGGCTAGATAGGGCGCATGTCGTCGCGCCTCGCGCTCGCGCTCGTCGCGGCTTCGCTGCTCGCTCCCGCCGCGCGCGCCGAGCTCGGCCCCGAGCCGGTCGGGCGCGTCGCGGTCCTGCCCGAGCGGCCGGGACCGCACTGGTTCTGGCTGTCGGACGTGCTGCTTCACCGCACCGCGCTGTTCGACGCGGACTCCGGCGAGATGCTCGGGCTGCTCTCGTCCGGCACCGCGAACGTGGGCTTCGTGGTCGACCCGCTGTTCTCGCCCGACCACCGCGAGATCTACCTGGCCGAGAGCTTCTTCTCGCGCGGCGTGCGCGGCGAGCGCACCGACGTGGTGACCGTGTACGACGCGCGCACGCTCCAGCCCCTGCAGGAGATCGCGATCCCGCCCAAGCGCGCGGAGTACTACCCGGGCAACGCGGCGAACGCGCTCTCCGACGACGGGAGCCTCGCCGCGGTGTTCAACCTCACCCCGGCGCAGTCGCTCTCGCTCGTCGACGTGCGGGCGCGCCGCTTCGTGAAGGAGATCGCCACTCCGGGCTGCGGACTCGTCTTCGCCGCCGGGCCGCAGCGCTTCTTCATGCTCTGCGGCGACGGCTCGGCGCTGGTGGTCACCGCCGGCAAGGGCGGCGCGCCGTCGGTCTCGCGCACCAAGCCGTTCTTCGACCCGAACGCGGATCCGCTGACCGAGAAGGCCGTGCGCTGCCGCGACGAGTGGCTGTTCGTGTCGTACGACGGGATCGTGCATCCGGTCGACGTGTCGGGCGCCGAGCTCCGGTTCGGCGAGCCGTGGCCGCTGTTCGGCGACGCGGATCGGGCGGCCAAGTGGCGGATCGGCGGGAACCAGCACCTGGCGGTGCACGCCGGAACGAACCGGCTGTACGCGCTGGTGCATCAGGGCCCGCCCGACACGCACAAGCAGGCGGGGCGCGACGTCTGGGTGTACGACCTCGCGTCGCATGCGCGCGTGCAGAAGATCGGCCTCGGCAACCCGCTCGCGGGGATGGTCCGGCGGCAGCTGGGCTTCGCGCGAAACGGCACCGCGGCGTGGCTGCTCGCGGCCGTGCTGCCGAACCCGGGCGCCGACCTGATCTTCGTGACCCAGGACGTCGCCCCGGTGCTGCTGGCGGTGAGCCAGGGACCCATGCCCGTGCTGGTGCACGACGCGAAGAGCGGAGAGCCGGTGGGCGAGGTCGCGGAAGCAGGCCTCGCCGCCACCCTGCTCTTCGCGCCCTGAGGAAGGGGAGCCGCATGGCGCCGCACATCGATCCGGTCCTGATCGCGACGCTGCGCGCGGGTCTAGCGCTGCTCTTGGCGGCGGCGGCGCTGCACAAGCTGCGCGATCGCGCGAGCTTCGCGGTCGTGCTCGCGGAGTACCGCGTGCTGCCGGGCGCGCTCCTACACAGCGGAGTGTGGCTCGTGCCGGCATGCGAGGCGGCCATCGCGGTCGCGCTCCTCGCGCCGGGTCCGCTGGGCCCCGCCGCGGCAGCCGCGCTCCTCGCACTCTACGGCGGCGCGATCTCGGCGAACCTCGCGCGCGGCCGGCGCCAGCTCGACTGCGGCTGCCTCGGCCCGAGCCTGCGCCAGCCGATCTCGGGCGCCCTCGTCGCGCGCAACGCGCTGCTCGCCACGGGCGCGCTCGCCTGCCTGCTGCCGGCCGCGCCGCGCGCGCTGGTGTGGCTCGACGCCGCGACGGTCGCCGCGGCGACCGCGTGTCTGGCGCTGTTCTGGCACGGCGCGCACCGCGCGCTCGCCCTGCAGCCGCGCCTCGCCGAGCAGCGGGGGACGCCGTGATCCAGGCGCTCGTCATCTCGAACCTCGTGCTGTGGGTCGCGGTCGTCGGGCTCGCGGCTCTGGTCGTCGCGCTGCTGCGCCAGGTCGGCGTGCTGTACGAGCGCATCGCCCCGGCAGGAGCGCTCGTCGCGGGCGCCGCGCCTCGCGTGGGCGAGCCAGCCGCACGCGTGACCGTCGCCGACCTCGCGGGCAGCCCGGTCGCGCTCGGCGGGCCCAGCCTCGACGGCCGCCGCACCCTGTTCTTCTTCCTCTCGCCGACCTGCCCGGTCTGCAAGACGCTGCTGCCGGTCGTGCGCCAGATCGCGCGCGCCGAGGCGCCCTCGCTGCGTGTGCTGTTCGCGAGCGACGGTCCGCGCGACGAGCACGTCGGCTTCGCGCGCGAGCACGGAATCGACGAGCGCGACTACCTGCTCGGCGCCTCGCTCGGCCTGGCCTACCGCGTCGCGAAGCTGCCCTACGCGGTGCTGATCGACGGCGCGGGCGTGGTGCGCGGCGAGGGCCTGGTCAACACGCGCGAGCACCTCGAGAGCCTGTTCGAGGCAATGGAGCGCGGCGTCGCCTCGCTCGACGAGTATCTCCGCCAGAAGCAGGAGGTCGCCTGACATGGCGAGCGATGGGCTGGACCGCTGGATCGAACGGCGCGCACGCGGGCTGGCGCGCGGCACCTCGCGGCGCGGGTTCCTGGCGCGGCTCGGCACGTTCGCCGTCGGCGCGGCGGGCCTGCCGCTCCTGCCCGTGGTGCGCGCGTCGGCCGGCGAGCGCGCGCCCGCGCCCGACGAGGTCGCGCTCGCGGGCAAGCCCGAGGGCGACCCGAAGCGCTGCGAGTACTGGCGCCACTGCGCGATCGACGGCTTCCTGTGCGCCTGCTGCGGCGGCAGCCAGAACACCTGCCCGCCGGGCACGGAGATGTCGTCGATCACCTGGATCGGCACCTGCAAGAATCCGGCGGACGGCAAGGACTACATCATCTCGTACAACGACTGCTGCGGGCAGAGCCTGTGCGGCCGCTGCCAGTGCCAGCGCACCGAGCGCGAGAAGCCCGTCTACATCACGCCGAAGAACAACGATGCGCTCTGGTGCTTCGGTACGAAGAGCCGCGCGGTGCAGTGCTCGGTCGCGGTGGTGCTCGGCGTCGTCACCGAGTCGTGATCCGCGCCGCGCTGGCCACGGCGCTGACGCTCGCCGTCCCCTCGCCCGCGCGAGCCTTCACTCCGGACGTCGACTACGCGGTGCACTGCCAGGGCTGTCACCTGGCCGACGGCCGCGCGACACCGGGCAGTGTCCCCGCGCTCGCCGGAACCGTCGCCCGCCTCGCGCGCACCCCGGCCGGGCGCGACTACATGGCGCGTGTCCCCAACGTCGCGCAGGCGCCGCTCGGGGACGCCGAGCTGGCCGCGCTGCTCAACTGGGTCGTGCGGCGCTTCGCTGGTCCCGAAGCGGCGGCGAGCTTCACGCCGTACGGCGCGGAAGAGATCGCGAAGCTCCGCGCCGAGCCGCTCGTCGACGTCCAGGCCGCGCGCCGCGCGCTGCTGCCGGACTCAGCGGCGCGCTAGCACGCTCGCGAACTCCGGCCGCTCGGACAGGCGCGAGCCCGGATAGAACGCGGTCCCGAACGACGCCCGCGCCCGCAGGCGCGCCAGCCACGCCGCGAAGAGGGGCTGGTCGCCCCACAGGCTCGACAGGCCGAGATCGTCCATCCGGTCGACGAGCGGCGCGACGCAGCACTCGGCGAGCGTGAACTGGTCGCCGAGCAGCCACGGGCCTTCCTCGAGCGCGCCGTCGATGCGCTCCACCGTCTGGCGGAGCTGCGCGCGCGAGCTCTCGAGCTCCTCGGCCGAGAAGCCCCGCCCCGAGTTCATCTTGCGATAGAAGCCCTTGCGGATCGGTCGCCGCGCGCCGCCGGCGTCGAAGACCTCCGGGCTCTGGAACTTGCGCAGGAGCGGCAGGAACACGTCCTGGAACGACGGCACCCGCACCGCCGCGGTGGGCACCTCCTCGAAGTAACGCAGCCACGCGCGCATGCGCGCGCGGCCGAGCGCGTCGCGCGGCGCGAGCGGCGGCGCGGGCACGACCTCGTCCAGGTACTCGAGGATGCACGACGAGTCGATCACCGGCTGGCCGTCGTGCACCAGCGTCGGCACGACACCGTTCGGGTTCAGCTTCAGGTACTCCGGCGCCAGCTGCTCCTCGCGCGCGAAGTCGATCTCGCGCGAGGTGAACGGGAGGCCCTTCTCGGCGAGCGCGATGCGGACCTTCTGGCTGCAGGTCGAGTACGCAGAGTGGTACAGCTCGAAGCCCATCCCGCGATTCTAGACCTCTGCGGGCGACTCAGTTGTCGGGCGGCTGCAGGTTCTCGAGGTCCTTCAGGCGCTTCATGGCCTGCATCGCCTGGAGGGAGGTGTAGTCGATGTTCGCCGCATTCAGGCTGCTGCCCTGCTGGAACGGGAACTCGGGAAGCGTGACGAGGAAGTTCCGGAGCTTCTGCTGGACCGGGACGAACAGCCAGATGTTGTCGGCGTACCAGCGCAGGTACAGCCCGGACTCGTGCGACGCCTTCTCGAACGGATCCGCGCGCAGGTTGACGATCACCGGCCAGGCGGGGATTTCGCGCACCGCCGTGGCGATGTTCCCCTCCTGCACGGCGAAGTGGACCTTCCAGTCGTTCCAGCGGATCGCGTTCAGCTCGCCGCCCTGTCCGAAGTAGAAGATCTCCTCGCGCGGTCCCTTCTTCGCCTCGCCCTTGAAGAACGGCAGGAAGTTGTAGCCGTCGATGTGGACCTTGAAGCTCTTCGAGCCGGCCTTGTAGCCCTTCTTGAGCTCCTCGACGATGTTCGGGTCGCCGGCGGCCGCGAGCAGCGTGGGCAGCCAGTCCTCTTGCGACATGATGTCGTTCACGATCGTCCCGGGCTTGATCACGCCGGGCCAGCGCACGACCTGCGGCACGCGGAACCCGCCCTCCCAGGTCGTGCCCTTCTCGCCGTGGTACGGCGTGGTGCCGCCGTCCGGCCAGGTGCCGGTCTCGGCGCCGTTGTCCGTGCTGTAGACGACGATCGTGTTCTCGGAGATGCCGAGATCGTCGAGCTTCTTGAGCAGGTCGCCCACCATCTTGTCGTGCTCGACCATTCCGTCGGGATAGAGCCCGATGCCGGTGACTCCGTCCGCTTGCTTCTTGAGGTGCGTCCACACGTGCATGCGCGTGGTGTTGAACCAGACGAAGAACGGCTTGTCGTCCTTGTGGGCCTTGTCGATGAAGGCCGTGGCTGCGCCGTAGATCTCGTCGTCGACGGTCTTCATCCGCTCGCGCGTGAGCGGGCCCGTGTCCTCGATCGTCTGGCCGCCCTTGCCGTCGGCGCGCGTGTGCAGCACGCCGCGCGGACCGTACTTCTTCCTGAACTCCGGGTCCTTCGGGTAGTAGTAGGTCTCGGGCTCCTCTTCCGCGTTCAGGTGGTAGAGGTTGCCCAGGAACTCGTCGAAGCCGTGCACCGTCGGCAGGTGCTCGTCGCGATCGCCGAGATGGTTCTTGCCGAACTGGCCCGTCGCGTAGCCCTGCGCCTTCAGCAGGTCCGCGATCGTCGGTGCCCAGTCGGGGATGCCCTGCGGGGACCCGGGCATGCCGATCGTCAGCAGGCCAGTCCGGAACGGGTGCTCGCCGAGGATGAACGACGCGCGTCCCGCGGTGCAGCTCTGCTGACCGTAGAAGTCGGTGAACAGCGCGCCTTCGCGGGCGATCCGGTCGATGTTCGGCGTCCTGTAGCCCATCCCGCCGAGGCTGTACGCGCTGATGTTGTACACGCCGATGTCGTCGCCCCAGATGACGAGGATGTTGGGCTTCTTCGCAGCCGTCTGCGCGAGCGCGGGCGCCGAGGCGAGCGCGGCCGCTGCGAGCGCAGCGAATGCGAGGGTCCAGTGAACGCGCCGAGTCATCGGGCCTCCTGCGAGAAGGGTCGCGCGGACGACTCTAGTCGGCGCCCTTCCCGGCGACGACTAGACGTTGGTCTAGTGGCAAGGGGCCGAAGAAGATCCGGGTCACCGTCTCGCGGCCGACCACGCGGATCAGCTCGCGCGCGGTGCAGTAAAGGAGGATCAGCAGGAACAGGAGGATCTCGATCGCCCAGAAGTGCGGCCAGACGATCTGCGCCGCCATCTTGTCCCAGCCGGCGGCGAAGCTTCCCGCGTCGAGACCGAACTCGACCACGCGCTCGCCGAAGTGGATCGCGGTCGCGACGAGCAGATAGAGCGCCGTCTTCCAGGTGACGTTGTAGATGAGCGGGCGGTCGGGAAAGCGATTGATCGCGGGCAGCAGGTCCGCGATCAGCACCGCCTTGCCGAGGATCAGCGCGGCGACGCCGATCGCGGCGGTCGAGGAGGGCTGGTAGGCCGTCTCTCTCGCCATCAGCGTGCGGATCACCGACACGATGTGCAGCGACACGAAGAAGAAGACCGTCGGCGGGAGGATCGCGAGGAACTCCTCCTTCACCTTCTCGATCGCACGACTCATGGATTCTCCCTGTGGGCGCGACACGAAGACGGACCTCCGCTCGTCGCAGCTCGCTCGGGAGCTCAGCGCAGCGGGGCGAGCTCCTCCACGGCAGGGATGATCTCATAGTTCGCGTAGCCGAACTCGTTGCTCCGCGCGGCCAGGTACTTGTCGCCCAACTTGTAGACGGCGATCTCGAGCGGCGTGCCGCCGAGATCGGTGAGGATCTTCCCGTTCTGGATCGCGTACGTGCGCGCGGCGCCCTCGTAGCTGGCCGCGACCGCGTCGCCGGTCAGGCTCTGCATCTGCACGTTCCTTCCGACGTAGCGCACCTGGAACTGGCCCTGGTTCGCCGGGAAGCGCTGCGTCTCGAAGTTCGGCTCGGCCGGAGAACGGACGGCTCCCCCGCCCTTGCCCAGCGCGCCGTACACGATCATGTACTTGTCGCCGGTCACCTCGTTCTGCAGCCAGACCGACTTCTCGGCGACGAGCTTGACGAGCTCCGCGTTGCCGAGCGGCTTCGCGCCCTTCTTCGTCAGGTCCGCGACGGTCGTTCCGGGCTTGGCCATCTTCAGTGCGTCGGCGCTCGGCGTGTACCAGATCGGCGAGCCCCAGGCGCGCTCCTGCAAGGTGGGCGCGACGGTGTCGGGCGGAGCGATGCCGAGCTGGTGCGCCTGGATCGTGGTCCAGCGCGGGGTGGGGATCTCGAGCGCGCGGGCGTAGTAGAACGCGTGCACGCTGGGATCGAACTCGGGATCGGTCCACACGCCCTTCAGCTCGACCGAGCCGATCGTGTTCGTGTAGGTCGCGTTCTCGATGTCGACGGTGCTGCCGATCGGCGGCAGCTCGCCGGTCGACTTGTCGAGCTTGCGGTCGCCCGCCCAGACCGCGTCGAACACCTTCTCGAAGCTCTGCCCGTTCCGGGCCCAACCCTTCACGACCTGGATCCGGTCGAGATTCCCCGACGTGGGATCCTTCACGGCCCACACGATGAACGTCGGCGCCTTCGCCGCCGCAGGCGGCAGGTCGCCTCCCATCGGCACGCCGCCTGCGTACGCGGCCTTCACCCAGTCCCTGTCGTCGAGCGCGCTCGCGCCGTAGGCCCAGCCGCCGAACATGCGCAGCTTGATTTGGGGACCCGAGACGCCGAACGTCTCCTTGCGCGCGAGCGCCGCGAAGATCGCCGGCCGCGTGTTCTCCTCGGCCCACGCGCCGGTGAGCCCCGACGTGCTCTCGATGCGCGCGTCGAAGAAGCCACCGACGATGTTCCCCGCCATGCGCTTCTCGATCGTGCCGTCGGTGAAGGAGTGCCCACCGAAGAAGTTGCTCTGGCGATACGGCACCGCCGTGTTGTGCGAGTCCGACGCCGCGCCGAAGCCGAACTTGTACGGGTTCCAGCCCCTGGCCTGCTGCATGGCAAGGCCGTCCTTCAGCGCCTGTCGCGCGTAGCTGCCGACCACGTGCGCGAAGCGGCCCGGCGGGTTGCCGAGCAGGACCGACATCAGCTCGAAGCTCGCGAACTCGTCGTTCGGCGAGAGCAGCGGGTGCGTCTCCGACGTGCCCTTCAGCTGGTGCATCTCGGTGAGCGGCTCGTTGCGGTTGCGCGAGGCCGCGTACGCGGCGTCGATCGGCCGGCCCTTCAGGTCGACTTCGGTCGGGAACATGCGGCCGTCGGACAGGTTCGCGTTGTGGGAGATCGCGAGCAGGTCGTTGCCGGCCTTGCGCTGGCCGTCCATCCAGTTCCACAGATCCTGCGGGTCGAACGAGTCGAGCGCGCTGAACGGCTGCGGCGGCACGTGCGCGCAGTCCTGGAAGAAGATGTTGCGGTGCAGGTTCATGTTGTGCGGCATCGAGGTCCACTCGTAGGAGCAGAACGCCGTGAACTTGCCCGGCTTGTTCGCCGCCTGGGCCATGTCGACGTTGCGCTTCCACACCTCGCCGGCGATCTCCGGCGCCATCAACGCCTTGATCGGCGGGCCGGCGACCATCACGTTGATCGCGTAGAGCGCGACCCGGAGCATCTCCTCCTGGTTCCGCTCCTTCATGACGAGCGGCTTCGCCTGCGGGATCTTCGAGACCGCCGAGCCGGGCACGTTCGCCATCTGGACCACGCCGGCGTACTCGGAGTGGTCGGTGACGCCCGCCCAGTCGAGCGGAGTCTCGATCTTCACCTCGAAGCCGAGCGGGTGCTTGATCGGCTCGCCCTGGAAGTACTTGTAGGCGTCCTCCGGCGTCAGGACCATGTTCCCCATCGCGAACGCGTCGAGCGACCAGCTCGTGTGCACGTGCGTCTCGCCGAAGTACGCGTCTCGGTCTGGGTTCGGGTCCGCGAATGCCGCTGTGCAGGGCAGCAGCGTACAGGCGGCAAGGGCCGCAAGTGCGAGAGCGTGCCGTGCCATGGCCATGACGAGTTCTCTCCTATCGGAAGTGGATCCGTGTCGCTCGGAGAGCGAGCGAGGAAGTCGACGCTATCGCGGCGCGCGCTTCAGGTACCGCGACGCTACTCGCTCGCCTTGTTGTTCCGCTCCGCCTCTCTGAGCTTCCTCTCGTCCTCGGGCGTGAGCTGCGGCCGGTCGATCGTGAGGGTGATCTTGCCGATCTTGCCCGTGAACGCGAACGGAACCGAGTAATCCTTGTCCTCCACGGGCGTGCCCGTGTCGGAGCCGACGTCGAGGTTCTCGTCCCACGCCAGGATGAGCGGAATCGTGTGGTCCATCGTCTGGCGCGCGACCTCCTTGCCGTCGACCTTCAGGACCCCGGTGCCGCTGCGCCCGATGCCGCTCAGGCTGTTGAACGCGAGCGTGCCCATGCCCAGCCCGTCGTACTTGAAGTCGAACTCGAGCATGTGCTTGCCGGGCGGAAGCGCGTCCGGCCCTTCCCAGCGGATCCACTTCAGGCCGACCAGGTTCCAGTTGAAGACCGGCTTGCCCTTGAGCAGGTAGAAGCCGTAGCCGGCGAACCGGCCTCCCGTCGTGATGAGCATGCCTTCGGCGCCGCCTTCGGGAACCTCGACCTCGGCGGTGAAGTCGTACGAGGCGTTCAGCAGGCTCGGCGCGTCGCCGTACGGCGTGCCCGTCAGAGGCGCCGTCCACGTGAAGGTGGTGCGGCCCGCCGTGATGCTCGGACGCGGCGTGATGAGCCGAGTGGCCACCGTCGAGTCGAGCGGCTCGACCTGGTACTTTCTCGCTTCGGCCCAGAACAGCTTCTCCATCTCCTTGACCTTGGCGGGGTACTTGGCGGCCACGTCGTCCGACTGCGTCCAGTCCTTCGAGAGGTCGTAGAGCTCCCACGGGTACGTGGCCGGGTCGAGGCCGACGCCCCCCTGGATGTCCCACGGCGCGCGCATGACCTTGGTGCTGGCGATCCAGCCGTCGTGGTAGATCGCATGGTCGCCCATCATCTCGAAGTACTGGGTCTTGTGAGTCGAGGGCGCCTTCTCGTTCTTCTTGTCGAAGGTGTAGACCATGCTGACGCCCTCGATCGGGCTCTGCTTGATGCCGTCGACCACCTTCGGCTGCGCGATCTTCGTCGCTTCGAGGATGGTCGGGACGATGTCGATGACGTGGTGGAACTGGTGGCGGATGCCCCCCTTGTCCTTGATCACCGCCGGCCACGAGATCGCCATGCCCTGCTTGATGCCGCCGAAGTGCGACGCGATCTGCTTGGTCCAGGAGAACGGCGTGTCGAACGCCCAAGCCCACGGGACCGCCATGTGGTTGTAGGTCTTGTCGGAGCCCCAGACGTCGTAGAAGTCCTTGAGCTGGACCTCGACCGGCACCTCGACGCCGTTGAACATCGCCACTTCGTTGGGCGTGCCGAGCAGCGTGCCTTCCGCGCTCGTGCCGTTGTCGCCGTTGATGTAGATGACCAACGTGTTGTCGAGCTTGCCCATGTCCTCGACCGCCTGGATCACGCGGCCGATCTCGTGGTCGGTGTAGGCGACGTACGCCGCGAAGACGTCCACCTGGCGCAGGAACATCTTCTTCTCGTCGGCGTTGAGCTGGTCCCACTCCTTCAGCCGGTCCTTGGGCCACGGGGTCAGCTTCGCGTCCTGCGGAATCACGCCCAGCTTCTTCTGGTTCTCGAAGATCGTCTCGCGCAGCTTGTTCCAGCCGGCGTCGAACAGGTGCATGTCGCTGATCTTCTTGATCCACTCCGGCGTCGGATGATGCGGCGCGTGCGTGCCGCCCGGCACGTAGTAGACGAAGAACGGCTGGTCGGGGGTCAGCGTGTTGATCTGGTTCATGTACGCGATCGCTTCGTCGGCCATCGCGGTGGTCAGGTTGAAATTCGGGTTGCCCTGGAACGGATAGATGTAGGTCGTGTTGCGGGCGAGGTTGTCCGGCTGCCACTGATTGGTGTCGCCGCCCATGAACCCGTAGAAGTATTCGAAGCCCATTCCGGTGGGCCACTGGTCGAACGGTCCCGTCGACGCCGCCAGGAACGCCGGCGTGTTGTGGTTCTTGCCGAACCAAGAGGTCCGGTAGCCGTTGTCCTTCAGGATCTTCCCGATCGTCGCCTTGTCCTTGGTGATGATGCTGTCGTAGCCGGGGTAGCCGGTCGCCTGCTCGGAGATGACGCCGAAGCCGACCGAGTGGTGGTTGCGACCGGTGATGAGCGCCGCGCGCGTCGGCGAGCACAGCGCCGTCGAGTGGAAGTTGGTGTAGCGGAGACCGTTGGCGGCGACCCGGTCGAGCGCGGGCGTGGGGATCACGCCGCCGAAGGTGCTGGGCACGCCGTAGCCCGAGTCGTCGGTCATGATCAACAGCACGTTGGGCGCGCCCTTCGGCGGCACGACGCGCGCCGGCCAGTACGGCTTCGAGCCCTCGGTGGTGGGCTTGATCAAGCCGCCGAACTTCGGCGGCGGCGGCGGGAGCTGCTCACCGCTGATCGTCGTCGTGGCGGCGGGCGATCCCGGTGGCGCCTTCGTCTCCTGCGCGAGCGCGGGCAGCGCGAACACGACCAGCACCGCGATCCCTAGAAAGACTCGGAGACTCATCTCTGCTCCTACTGTGGGAAGTCGGGAGGTGGAGATCGACAAGCGCCTTCCCGATCCTCGAGCGTGTCTGCGCGCGCTCGACCCTACCACGGCGCGCGCGCAAGGAGGGTTCCGGTCGCAGGATCGGCGCAGCGACACTGAGGCAGTCGGTCCCGCTGATCCGCAGCAGCGTGGTCCGGCGCGTGGCCGACGTCCTCGAGCGGAGCGACGGCGGCGAGCAGCTCTGCGCGCTCTGGCGCTCCTTCGAACTGGCTGTGCGCGCGGGCGGCGCACGAGCTCGGCGTTCCCGACCTGGGTCGCCGAGTGCTCGCGCCTCGAGTCGCCGCGAGCTAGCTGCTCGAGATCAGGCGCAGGAACGCGATCAGGTCCTTGATACCCTGCTCGGGGATGACGCCTCCCCACGGCGCCATCATCGGCGACTTTCCGACCGACGCGCCGCCCTTCGCGATCACCTGGTACAGGTGCTGGTCGGTCTTCTCGGCCATGAACACGTGGTCCGTGTGGTTGGCGGGGCGCGGGTTGAGCGTGCTCGCGACCGGGCCATCGCCGTGGCCCTTCGCGCCGTGGCAGCTCGCGCAGTACTGCGCGTAGAGGCGCGCCCCGTTCTGCGCGTCGCCGCGCAGGTTGCCGGCGGGAACGCCCGTAGCCGGAGCCGCGGGTGCTGGCGTCGATGGGGGCGCGGGAGCCGGGGGCGTCGGAGTGGGAGCGGGAGCCGCGGCCGGAGCGGGCGCTTCGCTCTTCTGCGCGTCGCCGCAGGCGGCGAAGAGCGCGGCGGCGCACAGCGCCGCGAAGGCGCGCCTCAAGCGGCGCTCCGCGCGACCAGGTCGACCAGCATCGCCGCGAACGTCCCCATCAGATAGACGAGCGAGACGCGGAAAGTGCGCCGCGCCGTCGGCGCGTCCTGGCGCCGCAGCAGCGCGACGGCCGTGGCGAAGAACCAGACCCACAGCGCGGCGGTCACCGCGCCGTAGCCCCAGCCGAGCATGCCGAGCCAGACCGGCGCGAGCGTCACGGGCAAGAGGCTCAGGATCCAGACCAGGCTTCGCCGACACGTCGCGGTGTCGCCGATCCGGTCGAAGAGCATCGGAAAGCCCGCACGCGCGTAGTCGGCGCGGTGGTTCATCGCGATCGCGTAGAAGTGCGGCGGTTGCCACAGGAAGATGATCGCGAAGAGCAGCCAGCCCGCGGCCGACACGTGCCCGTCGGCGGCGGCGTCGGCGATGAGCGGCGCGATCGCGCCCGACACGCCGCCGGCGACGACCGCGAACGGCGTGCGCGGCTTCAGCCAAAGCGTGTACACGAACACGTAGAAGAGGATCGCGGCGAGCGCGATGCCGGCCGGCGCGGGGCCCGCGGCCAGCCACAGCACGCCGGTGCCGAGCACCGACAAGACCAGGCCCAGGCAGAGAGCGCGCGCGGGCGCGAGCGCGCCCGCAGGCAACGGCCGCGTGGCGGTCCGCGCCATGCGCGCGTCGCGCTCACGCTCGAGGTAGCTGTTCAGCGCGTTCGCCGCGCCGGCCGCGAGCGCCGTGCCGAACAAGGTCCACGCGGCGAGGTGCAGCGACGGCCAGTGGCCCTCGGCGAGCACCAGCGCGGGCAGGCCCGAGAACAGCACCAGCGGCAGCAGCCGCGGCTTCGTCAGCGCCAGGTACGCGTTCACCGCGCGCCTCCCAGCGCGTGCGCACCGCGTGGCGCGGCGGGCAGGGTCGCGCTCGCCCGCGCCGCGCGCAGCGCCTCGCGGACCAGCAGGCCCGTCGTCAGGAAGATGCCGGCCGCGACGAACGAGTGCAGCGCCGTGATCTCGACCGGCACCCGCAGGAGCACGTTGGCCGCGCCGACCGCGATCTGGACCATCACCCCCGCGAAGGCGAGCTGGGCCAGCCGGCCCGCGCGGCCCGCGTCGCGCAGTGCCAGAGCCACGAGCGCGAGCACCACCGCCACTGCGTAGCCGTTCAAGCGGTGCAGCACGTGCAGCCCGATCGGACCGGTGAACGTCGGCGCCAGCGAGTCGCCGTTGCAGAGCGGGAACGTCGCGCAGGCGAGGCCTGCGTAGTGGCTCGACACCAGCCCGCCGAGGGCGAGCTGCAGGAACACGAGCGCCACCGCGCTCCACACCAGAGTGCGTTGGCGCGGGCCGAGCGCCGGCGGCGCGATCGGCCCGCCCGCCGTCGCCTCGAGCAGATCGCGCGCGAGCCAGGCGAGCCCGAGCGCGAAGGAGTTCCCCACCAGCAGGTGGCCCGTCACCGTCCACGGCGCGAGCCCGAGCAGCACGGTCAGTCCGCCGAGCACCACCTGCAGCGCGAGCAGGCCGACCACGACGAGGAGCGGCGCCGCGAAGCGCTCGCGCAGCGCGCGCCGGCCGAAGATCACCACGCCGAGCAGCGCCACGCCGAACGACAGCGTGCCCGCGATCGCGCGGTGCCCCCACTCCAGCGCGATCTTCGCGTCGAACTCCGGCACCAGCTGCCCGTGGCAGAGCGGCCAGTCCGGGCACGACAGCCCCGCGCCGTGCGCGCGCACCAGCGCGCCGATCACGATCAGCGCCCACGCGGCGAACGCGAGCGCGGCCGCGCCGCGGCCGGCGCGTCGCGCCGCAGTGCGCGCGGCGTCGGGGAGGGCCGTCATCAGAGGCGACTTCCTTTCGTGCGGTCAGCCGGAGAGCGCGCGGGCAGTCGGAGAACGGTCCCCTGCCCCCGTCGGTAGCCGGCGCGCAGGTTACTTTCGGCCCAAACCTCGGTCAAGCGAGCGGAAGGACTGCAACTTTCGGCTGCGGCCGCGTCAGTAGGAACGCGGAAGCCCCAGGACATGCTCCGCCACGAAGTTGAGCGCCATCTCCTGCGAGATCGGCGCCAGTCGCATCAGCCGGGCCTCGCGCCAGTACCGCTCGACGTGGAACTCGCGGGCGTAGCCGAACCCGCCGAGCGTCTGCAGCGCGCGGTCACAGGCGCGGAACGCGGAGTCCGCGCAGCGCACCTTGGCCATGTTCGCGAGGGGGCCGGCGGGCTCGCCGCGGTCGTACGTCCACGCCGCCTTCTGCCAGAGCAGCTCCGCCGCGACGAGCTCGCTGTACGAGTCCGCGAGCGGGTGCGCGATCGCCTGGTTCTGCCCGATCGGCCGGTCGAACACGACCCGCTCGCGCGCGTAGGCGACGGCGCGCTCGAGCGCTCGGAAGCCGATGCCGACCGCCTCGGCCGAGATCACGATCCGCTCCGGGTTGATGCCGTCGAGCAGGTTGTAGAACCCGCGCCCCACTTCGCCCACGACGTCCTCGTCCGACACGGGCAGGTCGCGGATGAACACCTCGTTCGAGTTCACGGCGTTGCGGCCGAGCTTGGGGATCTCGCGGATCTCGACGTGCTTCGGGTCGAGGTCGGCGAGGAACAAGGTCATCCCGTCGAGCCTGCGCGCGCACTCCTCGCGCGGCGTCGTGCGCGCGAGCAGCAGGATCTTCTGCGCCTGCTGCGCCTTGGTGTTCCACACCTTCTTTCCGTTCACGATCCAGCGGTCGCCGTCGCGCTTGGCGAACGTGCGGATGCGGCTGGTGTCGGTGCCCGCGTCGTCCTCGGTCACGCCGAACGAGACGTGCAGCTTCCCCGTCGCCGTCGGCGGCAGGTACTTCTGCTTCATCGCCTCCGTGCCGTGGTGGATCACCGGACCCATTCCGAAGATGGACAGGTGCATGGTCGAGGCGGCGTTCATCGCGCCCGCGCTGCCCGCGATCGCGCGCAAGAGCGCGCCCGCGTGCATCACGCCGAGCCCTGCACCGCCGTACTGCTCGGGCACCAGCACGCCCACCCAGCCGGCCTCGGCGAACGCGTTGTAGAAGTCCCAGGGGAACTTCTTCTTCTCGTCGTGCTCGAGCCAGTAGTCGTCGTCGAAGCGCTGGGCCAGCTTGGCGGCCTGGTCCGAGATGCCCTGGTAGTCGGCGTCGGCTGCGAAGTCCATCGCGCGATCTTACGCCGCGAGCCCGCGGTATGCTGCGGCGAGCCATGGCCGCCGAGACGCGCCCCGCCAGCCGGACCGCCGTCGGCGTCGCGTTGCTGCGCGCGATCCACCAGCTGCGCGACGGGACGCCCAGGATCCTCGACGATCCCGTCGCGGCGGCGCTGGTCGGTCCCGACGCGATGGCGCGCGCGCTCGCCGCGCCGGACGCGTTCCAGAGCGAGGCGATGCTCGCGCTGCGCGCGCACGTGGTGCTGCGCAGCCGCTTCGCGGAGAACTGCGCGGCCGCCGCCGCGGCGCGCGGCGTGAGACAGCTCGTCGTCCTCGGCGCCGGCTTCGACAGCTTCGCGTACCGCCAGCCGCGCTGGGCCGCGGGCCTGCGCATCTACGAGGTCGACCATCCCGAGAGCCAGCGCCTGAAGCGCGAGCGCCTGGCCGCGGCGTCGATCGCGATCCCCGCGAACGTCGCCCACGTGCCGGCGGAGCTCCTCCGCTGCGGCTTCGCATCGGTCGGATTCCTGGAGCCGGAGGAAGCCGAGCGCCGCTACTTCGGACGCCGCAGCGACGGCCTGCTCGCGCCGCCGCGGGTCTCGATCGCGCGCGCCCTTACTTGAGCTTGGCTTCCTTGAAGACGACGTGCTTGCGCACGATCGGGTCGTACTTCTTCACCTCGAGCTTGTCGGGGGTGTTCTGCTTGTTCTTCCGGGTCGTGTAGAAGAACCCGGTCCCCGCGCTCGACTCGAGCTTGATCTTCTCGCGCGCGCCCTTCTTCGCCATGGGCGGCCTTATAGCACAGGCGAAGCCTGCGCGAGCGGCCGGAGTTAGAATCCCCGCCCATGTCCGCACCGCTCGAGGGGATCCGGGTCGTCGAGATCGCCAGCTTCGTCGCCGCGCCCTCGGGCGGGGCGCTCCTGGCCGACCTGGGCGCCGAGGTGATCAAGGTCGAGGTGCCCGAGGGTGAGATCTACCGGCACACCCGGCCGCACATGGGCGGCTACAAGTCCGACTTCGCGGGCGCGCCCCCGTTCGAGATGGACAACCGGGGCAAGCGCTCGCTCGCGCTCGACCTGACGAGGCCGGAGGCGCGCGACGCCCTGCGCCGGGTGATCACGGGCGCCGACGTGGTGCTCACCAATCTCCTGCCCGGGCGCCAGCGCAAGTACGGGCTCGATCCGGACAGCCTGCGCGCGGGGCAGCCCCGGCTGATCCACGCCACCCTGAACGGCTATGGGGTGCGCGGCGAGGAGGCCGACGCGCCGGCGTTCGACTACACGGCGTACTGGTCGCGCACCGGCATGATGGACATGTTCCGTCCGCCGGGCGCGCCGCCCGCGTACCTGCGGCCCGGCGTCGGCGACCACGCGGCGGGCATCTCGCTCGTTGCGGGCATCCTCGCCGCGCTGCGCGTGCGCGACCGCACGGGCGAGGGCCAGGCGATCGAGGTGTCGCTCCTGCAGATCGGCCTGTACATCCAGGGCAACGACATGGCGAACGTGCTCGCGACGGGCCAGAGCCCGCCGATGCACGACCGCAACGCGCCGCGCAACCCGCTCTGGAACTACTACCCGACCGCCGACGGCCGCTGGCTGTTCCTGGTGATGGTCGAGTCACAGCGCTACTGGCCGAACGTCTGCCGCGCGCTCGAGCTCGGCGAGCTGGAGCACGACGAGCGCTTCGCTGACGTGGTCGCGCGCTACCGCAACTCCCGCGCGCTGGTCGAGCGGCTCGACGCGGTGTTCGGCGCGCGCACCCTGGCCGAGTGGGAGGTCGAGCTGCGCCGCCACGCGCTGATCTGGGCGCCGGTCCGCCGCATGCACGAGCTGATCGACGACCCGCAGGTGGCCGCGATGGGCTACTGGTCGACCGTCGATCACCCCGAGCTCGGCCGCTTCAAGAGCGTGGGCCCGCCGTTCCGCATGTCGGCGCACGCGATGCCCGCGAGCCGCCCGGCGCCCGCGCTCGGCGGCGACAACGCGGCGATCCTGAAGGAGGCGGGCCTGTCGCCGGAAGAGATCGCCGCGGTCGGCCGAAGAGAGCCGGCATGAAGGGAATCGTTCTCGCCGGCGGCGCCGGCACGCGGCTGCACCCGATCACGCAGGTGGCGAGCAAGCAGCTCCAGCCCGTGTACGACAAGCCCATGATCTACTACCCGCTGGCGACGCTCCTGCTCGCGGGCATCCGCGACATCCTGTTGATCTCGACCCCCGCCGACGTGCCGCGCTTCCAGTCGCTGCTCGGCGACGGCTCGGCCTGGGGCGTGTCGATCCAGTACGCGGTGCAGCCCGAGCCCAAGGGCATCGCGCAGGCGTTCCTGGTGGGCGAGAGGTTCATCGCCGGCGAGGAGGTCGCGCTGATCCTGGGCGACAACCTCTTCTACGGGCGCATGCGCCTGGACGAGATCGTGCGCGAGTTCCGCTCGGGCGCGGTGATCTTCGGCTACCCGGTGCGCGACCCGCAGCGCTACGGCGTGGTCGAGTTCGACGACGCGGGCAAGGTGCTGAGCCTGGTCGAGAAGCCGAAGCAGCCGCGCTCGAACCTCGCGGTGCCCGGGATCTACCTGTACGACCGGCAGGTCGTGGCGCTCACCAAGGCGTTGCGGCCGTCGCCGCGCGGCGAGCTCGAGATCACCGACCTGAACAAGGCGTACCTCGAGCGCGGCGAGCTGCGCGCGGTGAAGCTCGGCCGCGGGATCGCCTGGCTCGACACCGGCACGCACGAGAGCCTGCTCGAGGCCGCGAACTTCATCGCCACCATCGAGCAGCGCCAGGGGCTGAAGATCGCCTGCCTCGAGGAGATCGCCTTCCGCCGCGGTTTCCTCGACGCCGCGAGTCTGGAGCGGACGCTCGCCGCGATGCCGCCCTCGCCCTACCGCGACTACTGCGCGGCGCTGCTCGTCGAGAACGGATGACCGCCGAGAAGGGCCCCGAGATCTTCCGCCGCACGCGCGTGGTCGCGGCGTCGGACATCGACGAGCTCGGCCACGTGAACAACGTGCGCTGGCTGGCGTTCGTGGCGGAGCTCGCCGGCGCGCATGCCGGCATCGTCCCGCAGGGCGATGCCCCGCGGGGGGGCCGCGACTCCAGCCTGGCGCAGCTGCGCGAGCAGGGCGCGCTGTGGATCGTGCGCCGCCACGAGATCGACTACCACCGGCCCGCGCTGCCCGGCGAGACGATCGTCGAGGAGACCTGGGTCGAGCGCATGACCGGCGCGAAGAGCGAGCGGCGCTCGCGTTTCACCCGCGCGTCCGACGGCGCGCCGCTCTGCGAAGCGCTCACCGTGTGGGCGTACGTCGACGCCGCGACCCTGAGACCCAAGCGCATCCCCGCCGAGCTGCGCGCGCGCTTCGAAGTCCAGCCCTAGCCGAGCGAGGGCCGTCCCGAGCGAGGCGTGCAAGCGCAGCGACGCGGAGCGCGCAGCGAGCCGCAGGCGAGCGTAGTCACATCGGACTAGGGCCCCGCAGCGGCTGCGCAGACCTGGGCGAGGCCTGGCGCGAGCGGGCCGCCGGGCGCGAGTGCACGCGCGAGCACGGCCACGTCGACGATCGAGCAGCCAGGGCTCGCCGCGCTGATCTTGCACTTGGCCGGCGCCGTGACGGTCGCGGGATCCTGGGTGAGGAAGCTGCGGTACTGCGCGAGGTCGGCCGCGTCGACCACGCCGCTGCCCGCGACGTCGCCGCACTGGCATGCGTCGCCGATCCCGTCGGGGGTCGTGCTGTTCAATCCGCCGCCGTCCGCCTGGCCCGGGTTGGCGACGAAGCGGCAGTTGTCGACGCTGCCGCACACGTGGTCGCCGTCGGCGTCGCCGAGCGGATCGGCCGGGCACGTGTCGCACGCGTCGCCGACGCCGTTGCCGTCGCTGTCGGCCTGATCGGGATTCGCCACGCCGGGGCAGTTGTCGACGTTCCCGCACACGCCGTCGCCGTCCGCGTCGTTCGCGGGGTCGCTGGGGCAGGCGTCACAGGCGTCGCCCACGCCGTCGCCGTCGGCGTCGAGCTGGTTCGGGTTGGCGACCGACGGGCAGTTGTCC
>Ga0335084_10001584_pt1 | contig 21413 bp, 15 predicted proteins | sample Lox_Sample_44_FD_206721 | JGI IMG/M metagenome (GOLD analysis project Ga0335084, IMG submission 206721) | Soil microbial communities from Loxahatchee National Wildlife Refuge, Florida, United States - Lox_Sample_4.4 | ecosystem: Environmental > Terrestrial > Soil > Wetlands | place: USA...
CGGGCCGGTGCACCGCTGGGGCGGCTGGACCCGCGACGGGCTGTACGCGATCGCGGCCGCGTCGGCCGGCCTGGCGGCGCGGGAGGCCTGGGCGTGTCGCACCGGCGGGCGGCCGGACCGCTACGGAAGGCTGCTGGTGCGCTGTCCCGGCGCGGCGGAGGCGCTGGTGCGCGCGGGGCACGCGATGGTCTACGCGGTGGACGCGGCCGCCGACCCCGCGCTCCTCGACGCGCAGCGGGACGCGCAGCGGCGCGGCGCGGGGATGTGGGCGAGCGGCGTGCCCGCGGAGATCGTGACCAGCGTCCACTCCGCGGACGAGCCGGACCTCGGGCCGGGCGGCGCGTACGATCGGCTCGCCGACACGCGCACCGGCCTCACCCGGACCCTCCGACACGATCGCGTCTACGGAACCTGCCAGGAGGTGTGCCACGGCCGCGGCGAGGACCGCTCCTGCATGGTCTACGTGCCGTTCGCGCGGCGCTACCGCGATCGGCCGGCCTGCCTGCGCGCGGGACTGGCACCGTGAACGGTGAGTGGAGCGTAGGGACGGGCGGAGGAGCCCGGCCCCGGAGCGACCAGGGGGTTCGGGGGGGCGGCACGCCCCCCCGATGAGATGCCGCGCGGGGGCGGGCGGCGGAGCCACCCCGGACTGCGGTTTAGGACCGCGGGCAAACCCCCCGACGCGATCAGGGTGCGGTGGCGGCGTCCACCGGGATCGGCGAGAGCAGGCGGGCCAGGTCGCCGGGGGAGATGCCCACCAGGAAGCCGCGGGAGCCGCCGTTCACGTAGAGGCGTGGCAGGTCCAGGACGGTCCGCTCGACGTACACCGGCATGGCGCGGCGCGTGGCGAACGGGCTCGTCCCCCCGACCTGGTAGCCGGAGTGACGGTTCGCCACCTCCGGCTTGCAGATCTGGATCGACTTCCGGCCCAACTGCCGCGCCAGGGCCTTGGTGGACACCTCGCGGTCGCCGTGCATCAGGACCACCAGCGGCTCGCCCCGGTCGTCCTCCATCACCAGCGTCTTCACCACGGCGTGCTCGTCCACGCCGAGCTCCCGCGCCGACACCCGCGTCCCGCCGTGCTCCTCGTAGCGGTAGGGGTGCTCGGTGTAGGGGACGCCTCGCTCGCGCAGGAGCCGGGTGGCCGGGGTGGACGGGGTCTTGCCCATGCGCGGAGGATAACGCCGGGGCCGCCCGTCCGGCGCGCCTCAGGGGCCGGGGAGGACCCGCAGCCGCGGCGCGGGAACGCCCGGGGGCGGAGGTCTTCCCCAGGCTCGCTCGCGCAGCTCGGCGAGGTGGCAGGCGCGGCTGCTCGGGCCGTCGAGGTCGCCGTCCTCGAGCAGCGCCATCGCGCTGCAGCGGCCGCAGTACCCGCTCCGCGCGCAGGTGCCGCACACGGCGAGGTCGCCGAACCGCCGGGCGCGGAGCCGCTCCATCAGCGGCGCGCGCCAGACGAGGCAGAGCGGCGCCCTCCTGACGTTCCCGGCCGGTGTCCGGAGGACCGGGCAGGCGAACACGTCGCCCTCCGCGGAGACGACGGCGAAGGTGCGGGCCATCCCGCAGGGCGGACCGGCCGGCTGGCGCGTCCCGCTGCGCGGCGCGTCGTGCGCCAGCGTCGCGGGATCGGCGAAGAACCGCTGGAGCGCCGCGTCGTCGCCGCGGCATCGGGTGGGAGCCGGGTCTCCGTCCACCGCGGGGTAGATGCCGGGGTCGAAGAGGATGCCGGCGCCGAGGCGTGCGGCGAGGCGGCGAACTGCGCCCTGGTCCTCGGCCGTCCCCGCCAGGAGCGGGCATTTCAGGACCGTCGGTACCCGGGCGCGCTTCAGGCGCAGCAGGCCGCGGATCGTCCTGCGGAGCGACCCCGGGACGCGGGTGACGGCGTCGTGGCGTTCGGCACGGAGCGAGAACACCGTCACCTCGACCGATGCCGGACGCAGCGCCGCGAGGCGGCGGACCGCGCCGCGCCCGAGAGCGAGGCCGTTGGTCAGCAGCCGGAGGGCGAGCCCGACGGCGCGCGCCCGCTCGGCGATCGCCCAGAAGTGCGGCGAGAGCAGGGCCTCGCCGCCGGAGAGGGTCAGGAACATCGCCCCGGCGGCCCGCGCCTGGTCCACGACCGCGATCCACTCCGGGAGCGAGAGCTCGCGCGGCGAGGCCGCGTGCGCCTCGCCCTGGAAGCAGTGGCTGCACCGGGCGTTGCAGGCGGCCGTGAGCTCGAGGTGGACCGTGAGCGGGACGCTCCCCCGGACCGCGGCGGCGCGGACGGCGCCGAATCCGGTCATGCCGGGCGCCCCGGCTTGCTCAGCAGCGCATCCACGCGGCTGTCGGGGCGGAACGCGAGGCGGCCGAACGGTACGGCCGAGGCGACGCGCGAGCACGCGGAGAACGCCGTCTCGAGCGCGGATCGCCCGGTGACGGGGAGGAACAGGTTGGTGACGAGGTGCCGGAGGGCCAGCGGGGGAGGCAGCGGCTCGGTCCCCTCGCCGTCCCACGCCAGGGTCCAGACCGCCGCGATCGGCGCCGAGCCGGCACGTCCGGTCCGCCAGGGCGTGCCGTGCGCCCGGAAGCCGGCGCGGTCCGGCACGACCGCGCAGAGCTCGTCGCTGAGCCGGCTCGCCGCGAGCGACGCGAAGGTGGTCTTGCCCGCGCCCGAGCGGCCGGGGGCGACGTGCGCCAGCCCGCCCACCTCGACCGCGGCCGCGTGGAGCAGGCATCCTCCGCGCTCCAGCACGTCGAGGCAGAACGTGGCGAGGAGGAGCGCGTCGGCGATGACGAGGTTCGGGTCCAGCCGGGCGTCGCCGCAGCGGCGGGCGACGTCGAGCGCGCCATGGCCCTCGACACCCTCGAGCCGGACGGTGGCGCCGGCCGGAACGGCGCGGCCGCTCATGGCCGCGAGCGAGGGGACCGGTCCGGGGTGGAGACGGAGGCGCCAGCGAGCCGGCCCGGACCGGGCGGCGAAGCCCGCGTACCGCGCCTCGAGGAGCGGCGGCACGGTCCCCTCGACCTCGAGGTCGATGCGGGCGCCCGCCAGATCCAGGGCGATGGTCATCCCGTGACCGTGAAGCCGCTCGCGGCGCAGTCCGGATCCAGGGAGTCCTTGAGCAGGCAGCCCGAACCCGCCGCGAGGATCTCGAACGGCTCCTCCCACGCCACCGCGGGAGGTGCGTAATCCGCCGACACGGGCGCCAGCGGCCTCTCCTCGGGCAGGGTGTGCGCGTCGGTCGGTGTCGCGGCCATCGTGTAGGTCCTCGAATCCCTCGCACGGCATTGTACGACGCGCCGGGGTCCCGTTCCAACCCCACCCCAGTTCACGTTTAGTGACAAGTCCGTCCCACATCCCCCCGGCGATTCGCCGCTCCCACCGGAGGTGGAATGGAGGCCGCGCCCCCATTTGCACACATTCACGGTACGTGCTGGATCCGTCCCACATCCGCGCGTCACGCGCCGCTCCGTCCCCCGGACGTGGAATGGCGATTGGACCTCCAACTGCTATCGTCGAGCTGGGTTTTTGGCCGGCGGGACGGGGCGCCCGCCGCGCGGAGAGGAACGGAATGCGCCACCGGCGGATGCTGGCCGCAGCTTGCGGCTGCGCCCTCCTGATGCTCACGAGCTGCTCCCGCGACCACGCGGCGGGGCTGCAGGCCCGCTATCCGCAGGTCGCCGGACGGATCCTCTCGGGCACGGGGTTCGCGCGGACGGGCGACGGCTACGTCGCCGCGGACGCGTCCGCCGATCCGGCGGCGGCCACCGCCCGGCGCGGCTACGAGGCGCGGCTCCCGGCCGACGGCGGGGACGCGGCGACCTTCTCGGCCCCCGGTGCGGCGGCGATCCAGGTCCGCGAGCTCGGCGCCGCCGGCGCTCCGGCGGCGGTGGGCAGCGCGCTCGCCTACGGGCGCGCCGGTGGGACGTCGTACTGGGCGGCGGGGGATGCCGACCTGGAGGAGTGGATCGAGGTCGAGGACGCCGGCGAGTCGGCCGTCGCGTCGTGGGAGATCTCGGGGGCGGCGCTGCGCCAGGCCGGGGACGCGGTCGAGCTGGTGGACGGCGGCGGCGCGCCGGTGCTGCGGGTCTCGGCGCCGCGGGCGTACGGCCCGGGCGGCGCGGAGGCGCGGGCCTGGCTCCGCGCCGGCGGGCAGGTGATCTCGCTCTACACCGACGCGCGCGGGCCGGCGCTGGTCGACCCCGCGTGGACGACCGCCACCTCGATGGCGTCCGCGCGCCGGTACCACACCGCGACGCTCCTCCCCAACGGCAAGCTCCTGGTCGCGGGCGGCAACACCACGGGCACCACCGCCACGGCGGCGGCCGAGCTGTACGACCCCGCCACTGGGACGTGGGCGAGCGCGGGGACGATGGCGAGCGCCCGTTACCAGCACACCGCCACGCTCCTCACCAGCGGGAAGGTGCTGGTCGCGGGCGGCACGAACGGCGCCGCCGCGGTCGCCACCGCGGAGCTGTACGACCCGGTCGCCGGCACCTGGACCTCGACCGGCTCGCTCGCGGCCGCCCGGCAGAACCACACCGCGACGCGCCTCGCAACGGGCAAGGTCCTGGTGGCCGGAGGAGCGGCCGCGAGCCCGCTCGCCTCGGCCGAGCTGTACGACCCCACCGCGGGGACCTGGTCCACGGCGGGCAACCTCGCCACGGCGCGCCAGGGCCACACCGCGACGCTCCTCCCCAGCGGCAAGGTGTTCGTGGCGGGCGGCGTCGGCGGCGCGGGCGGGACCACCGTGCTCGCCAGCGCGGAGCTGTACGACCCGGCCGCGGGGTGGAGCCCGGTCGCCGCGACGCTCGCCGCCGCGCGCCAGAACCACGCGGCGCTGCTGCTCGCCAATGGGCAGGTGCTCCTCGCGGGCGGCATCAACGGGACCACGGTCCTGTCGAGCGCGGAGCTGTGGAACCCGGCCACCCTGGCCTTCACCACCACCGGGACGATGACCAACGCGCGCCACCAGTTCCCGGCGGTGCTCCTCCCCTCCGGCTACGTCTTCGTCGCGGGCGGCTTCAGCAACAGCACCCTCACCGGCAGGACCCAGACCGAGCTCTACAACCCGAGCGCAGGCACCTGGGCCACCTCGAGCGCCCTCGCCACGGCCCGCGGCGCCAGCACGGGCACCATCCTCCCGTCCGGCCGCGTCCTCGTCGCGGGGGGATCGAGCACGACCACCTACTACGCGACGACGGCGGTGTACGACCCGACCACCTCGGGGACCTTCACCGCCACCGGCGCCCTCTCCGCGGCGCGCGAATTCCACACCGGCACGCTGCTCCCGAGCGGGAAGGTCCTGGTCGCCGGCGGCAGCAGCACCGGCCCGCCGCCGACGACCGCCGTCCTCGCCACCGCCCAGCTCTACGACCCGGTGGCCGGCACCTGGGCCTCGACCGGCTCGCTCGCCACGGCCCGCACCCTCCACTCGGCCGCGCTCCTCTCCACCGGCAAGGTGCTCGTCGCCGCCGGATACGACGGGACGAACGCGCTCGCCACCGCGCAGCTCTACGACCCGGCGGCCGGAACCTTCGCCGCGACCGGGGCGCTCGCGGGTGCGCGCTACTGGCACACCGTGACGGTCCTGCCGAACGGGAAGGTGCTGGTGGCGGGCGGGACGGCGCAGGCGAGCGGCGGCATCAACCCCACCTCCGCGCTCGCGACGGCGGAGCTGTACGACCCGGCGCTCGGCACCTGGACGTCCACGGGCTCGTTCGCGGGCGGCGTCCGGTACGCGCACACCGCCACCCTCCTCCAGAACGGAAAGGTGCTGGTGGCGGGCGGCGGGGACGGCACCGGCACGACGGGCACGCGCCAGACCGCGGAGCTGTACGACCCGGCCACCGGCACCTGGACCGCGACGGGGAGCCTGGTCGCGGCGCGCCGCTTCCACTCGGCGGTCCTCCTCCCGAACGGCAAGGTGCTCCTGGCCGGCGGGACCAACGGGAGCGCGGCCCTCTCCAGCGCCGAGCTGTACGACCCGCTGAGCGGTACGTTCACCGCGACGGGCTCGCTCGCGGCGGTTCGGTACCGGTGCCAGATGGTCCTGCTTCCCTCGGGCGTTGCGCTGCTGGCCGGCGGCACCTCGAACAGCACCACCGCGCTCAACACCGCGCAGCTCTACGACCCGGTGGCCGGCACCTGGCGCAGCACCAGCAACAACATGTCGAACCGGCGCCACGGCGCGAGCCTCACGCTGCTCCAGAGCGGAAAGGTCCTGGCCGCAGGCGGCGACGCGAACACCGGGCCGGTGGCGACCGCCGACCTCTACGACGACGGCCGCGCCGCGGCGGCGGGGACCATCCCGGCCGTCACCAGCGCCGGCTCGAATTTGCCTGGCGGCACGATCGCGCTCGCCGGCACGCTCTTCACCGGGGCCTCGGAGGGCTCCGGCGCGGGGGCGGACACGTCGCCCACCAACTACCCCCTCGTCGAGCTGACGGCGGCGGGGACCAACGCCCAGCTCTTCGCGCCCTTCTCGGCCTTCACGCCGACCTCGGCCACGGCGACCATCCCGGCAGCGGCCCAGCCCGGCACCTACCTGCTGCGCGTGGTCGTGAACGGCGTCCCGAGCCCGGCGGTGCAGATGTACGTCTACCAGGCGCTCGCCATCGCGCCCGCGACCGCCAGCACGGCGCCCCGCGGGGCGATCGCGTTCGGCGCCTCGGGCGGCAGCCAGACCGGGTACGCCTGGACGCTCTCCACCAACGCCTCGGGCGGGTCGATCAACGCCTCCACCGGCGCGTATGTCGCGGGCCCGACCGGGAACGTCACGGACGTGGTCGCCCTCGCCGACTCGCTCGGCAACCGGGCGACGCGCAACGTGACGGTGACGGCGGGCCTCTCGATCTCGCCGGCGGCGGCGACGCTCGCGCCGAAGGCGAGCCAGACCTTCACGGGATCGGGCGGCAGCGGGACGGGCTACGCCTGGTCGATCTCCACCAACGCCTCGGGCGGCTCGATCAACTCCTCGACCGGCGCCTACACCGCCGGGGCGACCGGAAGCGTCGGCGACGTGGTCACCCTCACCGACTCGCTCGGCAACACCGCCACCGCCGCGGTGACCGTCACCGCCGGCCTGGCCATCGCGCCCGCGACCGCCTCCGTGGCGCCGCGCGGGAGCCAGGTCTTCACCGTGAGCGGAGGGAGCGGCACCGGATACGCCTGGTCGCTCTCCACCAACGCCTCGGGCGGCTCCATCGACGCGGTGGCCGGCGCCTACACCGCCGGCTCGACGGGCAGCGTGACCGACGTGGTCCGCGTCACCGACTCCCTCGGGAACGTCGCGACGCGCAACGTGACGGTGACCGCGGGCCTGACCATCGCGCCGGCCACGGCCTCGCTCCCGCCGCGCGGCTCGCAGACCTTCACCGTCTCCGGCGGCAGCGGCACCGGCTACGCCTGGTCGCTGGCCGTCAACGCCTCGGGCGGCTCCGTCAACGCGTCCACCGGCGCGTACGCCGCGGGCTCCACCGGCAGCGTCACGGACGTCGTTCAGGCGACCGACTCGCTCGGCAACGTCGCCACGCGCAACGTCACCGTCACGGCGGCGCCCTCGATCTCGCCGGCGACCGTGTCGCTCGCGCCGAAGGGGAGCCAGACCTTCACCGCCAGCGGCGGCAGCGGCACCGGGTTCGCCTGGGCGCTCGCCACCAACGCCTCGGGCGGCTCCATCAACGCGTCCACCGGGGCCTACGTCGCGGGCTCGACCGGGAGCGTCACCGACGTCGTGCGCGTGACCGACTCGCTCGGGAACACCGCCACGCGCAACGTGACCGTGACCGCCGGCGTGTCGATCTCGCCCGCCTTCCTGTCCATCGCGCCCAAGGGGACGCAGAACTTCAGCGCGTCGGGCGGTAACGGCGCCCCATACACCTGGTCGCTCACGGTCAACGCCTCGGGGGGGAGTGTCAACGGCTCTGGGCAGTACACGGCCGGCTCGACCAGCGGCACCGACGTCCTCAAGGTCACCGACTCGCTCAACAACTCGGCCACCGTGACGATCACCGTCACGAGCGGCGTCCTCATCGCGCCCGCGGGCGTCACCGTCCCGCCGCACGGGACCCAGACGTTCACGGCGACGAAGGGCAGCGGGACCGGCTACACCTGGGCGCTGCTGGTGAACGCCTCCGGGGGCTCGATCAACGCGTCCACCGGCGTCTACGTGGCCGGCGCGACGCCGAGCGTCACCGACACCATCCAGGTGACCGACTCGCTCGGCAACACTGCCACCGCCCCCGCCGACGTCGGCCCCGGCGCCTCGCTCGCGCCGGCCGGCGCCTCCGTCCCGCCGCGCGGGACCGTCACCTTCTCGGCCAGCGGCGGCAGCGGTGCGGGCTGGACCTGGTCCCTCTCCACCAACGCCTCCGGCGGCTCGGTCAACGCCTCCGGCGTGTACGTGGCCGGCGCGACGCCGAACGTGACCGACGTGGTCCGCGCGGTGGACTCGCTCGGGAACGCCGCCACCGCGAACGTCGTCGTCGGCGCGGGCGTCACCATCGCCGCGGCCGGGACCGTCCCGCCCCGCGGCAGCCACACCTTCACGGCGAGCGGTGGGAGCAACACCGGCTGGGTCTGGTCGCTCACCACCAACGCCTCCGGCGGCAGCATCAGCTCCGCGACGGGCGCCTACGTCGCGGGCGCGACGCCCAGCGTCACCGACGTGGTGCGGGTGGCGGACTCGCTCGGGAACTCCGCCACGCTGAACGTCACGGTCGGTCCGAGCGTCACCATCGCCGCGACCGGGACGGTCCCGCCCCGCGGCGGCCACACCTTCACGGCGAGCGGTGGCAGCGGGACCGGCTGGGTCTGGTCGCTCACCACCAACGCCTCCGGCGGCAGCATCAACGTGAGCACCGGCGCCTACGTGGCGGGTCCCACGCCTTCGGTCACGGACGTGGTCCACGTCACCGACTCGCTCGGGAACACCGCGACGTCGAACGTGACGGTCGGCCCGGGCGTCTCCGTCGCGCCGGCGGTGGCCTCGGTGGCGCCGCGCGGAGCCCAGGCCTTCACGGCGAGCGGCGGAAGCGGGGGCGGCTGGACCTGGTCCCTCTCCACCAACGCCTCCGGCGGCTCGATCGACGCCGCCACCGGCGCCTACCTGGCCGGCCCCACCGGCAGCGTGACGGACGTGGTCGCGGTCGCCGACGCGCTGGGGAACACCGCCAGCCGCGCCGTCGCCGTCACCGCCGGCGTGACCATCTCGCCGGCGGTGGCGGACGTGCGGGATCACGGTACGCGGACGTTCGCCGCGAGCGGCGGGAGCGGCTCCGGGTTCAGCTGGTCGCTCTTCACCAACGCCTCGGGCGGGTCCATCGCCTCCGGGACCGGCGCGTACACCGCCGGCGCCGCGGCCGGCACCGACGTGGTCGTCGCGACCGACTCGCTCGGCAACACCGCCACCGCCAGCGCGCGCGTCTGGACGGTGTTCGCCGCCTTCGCGCTCGACCTCGACAGCGCCGGCAGCGGCGCGACCGTCCGGGCGACGCTCACGGTGACCAACGACACGGCGGCGGCCGTGACCGTGACGCCGCCGAGTCTCGGGCAGCTCCAGCTCACGAACCTCGGGCCGGCGCCGGGCGCCGTGGACCCGACCGCGATCTCCGTCGCAGCCGGATCGAGCGTGCGCTTCGTCTATCCGCTGGCCGTCTCCGGCTCTCCGGGCGCCGGGTACGCGGTCTCCGCCGCGGCGCAGACCCCGGCCGGGCCGACCAACGTCGCGACGGCGGCGGGGACCGTCGCGGACGTGCGCGTGGACTGGTCGCCCGCCGCGCTGGTGCCGCCGCGCGTGGGGGCGCCGTACCGGTTCAGCCTCCAGCTCCGGAACGACGCCGCCTACCCGGTGACGCAGGTGGAGATCGACAACCCGCAGCCGGCGAGCTTCGCCGGCCTGGCCGGGGACCCCGCGAGCTGCACGTCGGCCTCGCTCGGCACCGTCACGGCGGGGAGCGGCTTCGTCCGCTTCTCGGGCTCGCTCGCGCCGGGCGCCAGCACCGCGGTCTGCTTCCTGTTCACGGCGGTGCCGTCCGTGACCGCGAAGACCTCCTATCCCTTCACCGTGGGCGTCACCCGCTCGGGCGGCAGCCCGGCCGCCACGGCCTACGGGCGGGCGGTGCGCCTCGACGTCCCGCCGCCCGACGTGGCGTCGCCCACGGTCCAGTCGGACGCGAGCGGCCAGCAGCTCTACTGGACCAACACCGGCCGCGCCGACGCGCCGCACGACGGCGTGGTCGTCTTCCGCGCCGCCGCGCCCGCCGTCCCGACGATCCCGGCGGACTACGTGGACTTCCGCGTGACCCCCGCCGACGACCTCCTCTACGCCGACGCGGGCCAGTCCCCGGTGGCGACGCTCGCCGACGCTTCACCGGGCGTCTACAACTACCGCATCTGCAACCACGACGCGGACTTCGTGTACTCCAGCTGCAACTCCGGGTTCTGGAACGGGCAGGGGTGGCTCGACTCCGCGGTCCCGACGCCCGGCGGCTGGACGCACCAGCTCGGCGGCGCGGTCTACGGCCTGCCCGGCGTGCTGCCCGGCGCGACCGTCTCCGTCGCGACCAACGCGCCGGCCGCCGTCACGCTCGACGTCGACACCGGCGAGCGGGCGGACGCGCCGGTGGCGCTCTCGGCCCTGCCGTCGCGGTACACGCCAGCCGCGCCGCTCGCCGACGGGCGGACGCTGTTCCTGGCGGCCGACTCGGCGGGGGTGGTGACCGCCCTCGACGTCTCGACCGGCGCCCCGGCCTGGCAGGTCTCGGAGTCCGGCGAGTCGTTCGTCGCCGGCGTCGCCGGCGTCACCCGGCAGTACGCGGCGGTCGCGTTCCAGGCCGCGTACGCGACCGACGTGCTCTTCCTCGGCTCGACCAGCGGCCGGCTCTTCGCCCTGAACGCCAGCACCGGCGCCGCGTACTGGACCGTGAACGCCGGGGCGGCGATCCGCGCGCCCACGCGCTACGACGTGTCGAAGAACTGGCTGTACGCCCACACCGCGAGCGGCATCGTGGCCTACGACCTCGGCACGTCGAGCCCGACGCAGGCGCCGTCGCCGGCGGCGGGGTGGGTGAACCCCGGCGGCGACTACCGCATCGCCTGCGCGGCCGGGCTCGCCTCGACCGACCTCGCCTGCGCGGACAACTCCGGCGTGGTGCGCGTCGTGAACAAGACGACCGGTGCGGTGAAGGCGACCCTCGCCAGCACCGTGACCGGACCCTCGACCCTCTGGCCCGTCACCGGGGCCAGTCCCGGGTACGTCCTGTCGAGCGCGACCCGCGTCCAGCGCCTCCGCGTCGGCGGCTCGCCGCTCGCCATCAGCGTCGCCGGCGAATGGGCGCCGGGCGTGACGCTCTCGCCCGCGCAGGTGTTCTCGGCCGACGGGACGATCTACGTGGGCGGCTCGGACGGCATGGTCCACAAGCTCGCGCTCGCCGACGCCTCCGACACCGGTGTGTCGGTCGCGATCGCGACGGAGGCGGGCGCCGTCCAGATCGGCCCTCCCGCCTACGACGGCCTGAACCAGCAGTTCCTCTTCGGCACCGACGACGGCCGGGTCTGGGCCGTGAAGAAGTTCTAGGAGACGCCATGCGCAGAACGGGGTTCCTCGCGCTCGCCGCCGCGCTCGCCTGCCAGGCGCCGGCGGGGCCGGAGCGCCAGCGCCCGCCCGCGCCGGCGCCGCCCGCCTCCGCCCGCGCCGCGCTCGTGGTCCGCGACGCCCAGGCCGCGGCGGCCGCCCCGGTGGTGCAGCTCGCGGGGCTGGACCGGTTCCAGGTCGACCTCGCCTGCTCGGGTCTCGCGGACCCGGGGCCGTTTCACGTGGACGTGACGAGCCCGCGCGGCCTGCTGTACGCGCAGCTCCCCGCGACGCTCCAGCTCGACGCCCAGGGAAACGGGACGGCGTCGGCGACGCTGCCGGTGGGCGGGACGCCGATCGAGACCTACCGGATGGTCGGGACCTGGCAGTTCGCGCTGAAGGGCGGCTCGGGCGCGCCGCTGGCCACGGCGGCGATCGACCTGCAGTGACCCTCCGCCGCGGCGTCAGGGATCGATCAGCCCGCGCCCGTGCAGGTCGGCCAGGAAGGCGTCCACGTCGGCGCGCGCCCGGTCCGCCCCGATCCCGAACCGCGCCGCGACGGCGCCGGCAAGGTCGGTGGGGGCCCGGCTGCCGTCGAGCAGCCCCCAGACGAACGATCCCACCGGGTTCAGGCCCAGGACCCGCCGCCCCTCGAGGTCGAGCAGGACCGCCTCGCCCTCCACCACCTGCCAGGCGCAGCGGCCAGCCGGGCGAGGGCGCGCGCCGACAGGGAGCGGGCTCGGAGGAGCCACGCGCGGCACCCCGCCGCCGGGATCGGCCCCTCCACTCCGCCGCGGCGGCGCCGCGTCGCCAGCAGGAGGACCGCCCGCACCGGGATCGTCGGATCGGGAGCTCGGCATGCGTCACCCCAGGTCTGCACCTCGCCGCGACGCACCGAGACCACCCGGTGGATGGCGAGGCCGCCCGCCCTCCGCCGGAAGACCACCACGTCGCCGCGCCGGGGCGGCGCGCGCAGCGGCTCGAGCAGCACCTCGTCGCCCTCGGCGAGGGCCGGCGACATGCTCGTCCCGCGGACCGGTTGCCAGCACGCGATCACGATCTAAGCCGGGCGGGAGACCCGGTCGAGGAGGTTCATGATCGAGCGGTAGGGGATGCCCGAGTGGAGCGACAGCCCGATCTCGCAGGTGCGCGAGGTGGAGTAGCCCCCGGCGCAGCCGGCGGGGAGGCCGGCGGGGAGCCGCGCCAGCGCCGACGCGTTCAGCTCGGGGTGGCTGAAGCCGCGGTCCCCCGCGAACCCGCAGCAGCCGACCCCGGCCGGCGCCACCACGCGCTCGGCGCAGGCAGAGGCCACCTCCCGCAGGGCGTCGGCGAGCCCCATCTTCGTGGCGCTGCAGGTCACGTGGACGGCGACGGGTCCGGGCAGGCGCTCGATGCGCAGGGCGGGCAGGAGGTGCCGCCGCGCGAACTCGGCCGGCTCGAAGAGGGCGAGCTTCGGGTCCAGGGCCCGCCGCATGCGGTAAAGGCAGGGGCTCGTCTCGCAGAGCACCGGGAGCTCGCCGCCGCCGCTGGCGGCGAGCAGCGCCCGCTCCAGCTCCTTCGCCTTCGCGTCGGCCTGGGCGACGAAGCCCTTCGACTCGAAGGGCATCCCGCAGCAGAGGGCGTCGAGGGGGCGCGGGAAGAGGACGTCGAACCCCGCCTTGGCGAGCACCGAGAGCGTCGCCTCGAAGGCGCCGGGCTCGGCGTCGCCGCGCGCCGGTCCCATGGTCCGCACCACGCAGCTCGGGAAGTACACGACGCGCTTGCCCCGCCCGGCGAGGCGGTCGTGGAACGGTCCGAGGTGCGCGGGGCGGGGCATCGCCGGGTTCCACAGCGGGAGCGCGCCCCCGGTGGCGGCGCGCGCGGCGCGCGACAGCGCGGCGGAGAGGCGCGACCCCAGCACCGCGTGCGCGGCGTCGGCCACCGCCAGGGCGCCGCGGATCCCCGTCGAGACCGCCGCGAGGTTCACCGCCGCGGCGCGGGCGGCGGTCCGCGCGGCCGATCCGTGCGCCGCGGCGCGGAGCGCCTTCACGAACTGCCCCGTGTCGATCCCCACCGGGCAGGCGGTGGCGCAGAGGCCGTCGGTGGCGCACGTCTCCTCGCCCAGGTAGACGAAGTCGCGCTCCAGGCGCGCCCGCCGCTCCGGCTCGGCGCCGCTGGCGCGCAGCCGCGCGATCTCGCGCTGCACCACGATGCGCTGCCGGGGGGTGGTGGTCAGCTCCCGCGAGGGGCAGCGCGGCTCGCAGAAGCCACACTCGATGCAGCGGTCCACCACGTCGTGCGCCCTGGGCAGCGGCTTCAGGTTCTCGAGGTGCGCCCGCGGGTCCGAGTTGACGATGACGCCGGGGTTGAGGAGCCCCCTGGGGTCGAGCAGCAGCTTGAGGCGGCGCATCACGCCGGTGGCGCGGGCCCCCCACTCCAGCTCCACGAACGGCGCCACGTTGCGGCCGGTGCCGTGCTCGGCCTTGAGGGAGCCGTCGTACCGCTCCACCACCATGCGGCAGAGCTCGTCCATGAAGCGGGCGTACCGGGCCACCTCGGCGGCGTCCCCGAAGTCCTGCGTGAAGCAGAAGTGGAGGTTCCCCTCCAGGGCGTGGCCGAAGATGATCCCCTCGTCGTAGCCGTGGGCGCGCAGCAGGCCCTGCAGCTCCACGGCCGCCTCGGCGAGCTTCTCGATGGGGAAGGCGACGTCCTCGATGACCACCGTGGTGCCGACGCGGCGCACCGCGCCCACCGCCGGGAAGAGGCCACGGCGGATGTCCCAGAGCTTCTCGAACTCCGCCTTCCGGTCGGTGAAGGACACCGGGGCGAGCGTCTCGATCCCGCGGACCAGCCCGGCCGCCTCCGCGATCCGCGCCGCCAGCCCCTCCGCGTCCGGCGCGCGGACCTCGACGAGGAGCGCGGCGGCGTCCGGCGGCAGCGCGCGCAGGCCGGCGGGCATCCCGGGCTTCTCCTCCACCGCGCGCAGCGAGGCCCGGTCCATCAGCTCCACCGCCGAGACCGGCCCGGTGCGCAGCGCGCGCGTCGCCTCGGCGGCGCGGCGGAGGTCCGGGAAGAGGACCAGCGCGCTCGCCTTGTGGGGGTGATCGGCGACCGTGCGGAACACCACCTCCGACACGAACGCCAGCGTCCCCTCGGAGCCGACCAGCAGGTGCGCGAGCAGGTCGGCGGGGTCGTCGAAGTCGAGGAAGGCGTTGAGGCCGTAACCGGTGGTGTTCTTGATCCGGTACTTGTGCGCGATGCGGGCCGACAGCTCCGGGTCGGCGCGGATCTCGTCGCGCAGCGAGGCGAGCCCGCGGACCACGTCGGGGCGAGCCTCGGCGAAGGTGCGGCGCGAGGCCGGGTCCGCGGTGTCGAGGGGGGTGCCGTCCGCGAGGAGGAGCCGGAGCGACTCCAGGGTCCGGTAGCTGTTCTCGGCGGTGCCGCAGCACATGCCGCTCGCGTTGTTCGCGACGATCCCGCCGATCATGCACGCGCCGATCGAGGCCGGATCGGGGCCGATCTTCCGGCGCAGCGGGGCGAGGAGCGCGTTCGCGTCCGCGCCGATCACGCCCGGCTCGAGCCGGATGCGCGCGCCGCCGTCGAGCACCTCGGCGCCGCGGAAGCCGCCGGCCAGCACGATCAGCACCGAGTCGGAGACCGCCTGGCCGGAGAGGCTCGTCCCCGCCGCCCGGAAGGTGACGGCCACGCCGTGGCGATCCGCGCCGGCGAGCAGCGCGGCGACCTCCGCCTCCGTCCGCGCCAGCACCACCATCTTCGGGACGAGCCGGTAGAAGCTCGCGTCCGTCCCGAAGGCGAGGGTGCGGAGCGGGTCGACCAGGATCCGGTCGGCGGGGACGGCGCGCGCGGCCTCGCCGTGAAAGGCGCGGTGCGCGGGAGGGAGCGAGGCGAGATCGCGGGTCCGGGCGGCGTGCGCCATCGAGGTCGGCGATGATAGGGACGCGCGCGGGGCGCGCGCAAGCGCTGCCGGGAGGGGCCGGGTGCGCGGCGGCCCGCCGGCTGGCATGATGGACCCATGGCGCTGCGCCGCGACCTCATCCAGCGCATGGTCGAGCAGCTCGCGGCGGCCCTCGCGCGCGTCGCCGCGCTGCGGCGGCGCGGCGAGGCGGCGGCCGCCCGGACGGAGCTGGACGACGCCGCCGCCCGGATCGCCGGGGTGGACCCGCGGATGATCGCGGCCGTGGACAGCGCCTCCGTCGCCGGGCTGGTCCGCGACGCCGATCGGCTCGCGGTGCTCGCCCGGCTGCTGCTCGAGCGCGCCTCGGTCGAGGCGGACGCCGGTGACGGCGCCGCGGGGTCCGCCTGGCGGCGGCGCGCCGTGGAGCTCGGCATCGAGGCCGCGGCCGGCGGCGCCGGGCTCGATCCGGACCTGCGCGCGGCCATCCACGGCCACCCCGAGGCGGAGCTGGCCGTCCGCCACCGGGAGGCGCGATCCCGTCTTCCGCGCCCGTGACCGGGGGGACGCGTGTCCCCGCGTCCACGGTGGCGCGCAGGCCGGCGTTTCGCGGCCGCTCCGCCACGGCATGCCCGCTGCACCTCCTGCGCTGGAACGTCCCAGGAGGACCCCATGTTCGACCCGAAGTGGAGCGCCGCGGTGGCCGTGTCGGCCGCCCTCGGGCTCGCGGGCTGCCAGCGCCCGCACCCCGAGGTTCACACCATCACGCTGCCGCCGGTGGCCCTGGCCGCCGCCGAGTCGGTTCCGCCGCCGGGGGCCGGCGGAGGCCAGCCCACCCGCGGGGACGCCGGGCCGGCGCCGGAGAGCACGGCGGCGGCCGCCGACGCCCCCACGCCCGAGGACGTCGCCCGGTTCAACCAGCGCGTCCCCAAGTGAGCCGAACATCTTGACTGGGGGGCAACAGCCCCCCAGACCCCCGGTCGCTCCGGGCCAGGCTCATCCGCCTGGCCCTGCGCTCACTCGGGACAGGGGGGCAACAGCCCCCCAGTAGGATAGACTGAGAGCCGGCGCGCGCCTCTCCCGCCCCGCGGTCAGGGCTCCATCTCGAGCCGGAGGCTGCTCACCGCCAGCCGGATCTCCGTCAGGAACGCCACCAGCGCGCCGATGAACGCCGCCATGGCGGCGATGAACAGCGCCGCGACCAGCGACGAGGCGCTCGCGCCGATCACCGCGGCGACGAAGGCGCAGCCGATCAGGACGCAGACGAGGAGCGCCGCCGAGGTGGCGAAGACGATGGCGGTGTTCACCCGTCCCCGGCGCCTGAGGAGGAGCGCGATCTCGGCGCGGATGGGATCGCGCTCCGCGGGAGCGCCCGCCCGCAGCCGCTCGGACAGCGCGCGGGCGCGGTCGACGATGCGCCCCAGGCGCGCGGAGAGCACCGCGAGCAGCGTCCCCAGCGCGGTGAGCAGGAACACGGGAGCGACCGAGAGCTGGATGGTGTGCGCGACGTCCGAGAGGGCGGTGGGCGGCATGCACCCATTGTTGCACAGCCGCGGAGGCGCGCCCCGCGGAGCGGCCGCGCCTCGACGGAGCCCGGTGGGACGTCGAGTGCGTACCGCTCCCCTGGCGCTCCGGCTCATCCACGGCGGGCTCCGCTCCCGGGCCGCGCCGGGCGTCAGGGCAGCGAACCGGCGCCGGCAGCCCCCGGAGGAGCTGCGGACACCAGGTGGTCCGCCTTGCCGTTGGCGCGCGCCGCCGGGAGCGCCGGCTTGCGCGGCGCGGCGTGGGGCGGCGGCGCGGCCGGAGCCACGGCGCGGGCGCGGCCCGCGCCGCGCGGTGCCGCGCCCTCCTCGTCGAGCAGGAAGAAGGCCATGAGCTGCTGCAGCGACTCGGCCTGCGACGCCATCTCCTCCGCGGTGGACGAGAGATCCTCGGCGGCCGAGGCGTTGCGCTGCGTGACCTGGTCCACCATCCCCATCGCCTTCGAGACCTGCTCCACGCCGGCCGACTGCTCCTGGGACGCCGCCGCGACCTCCTGGACGAGGTCGGCGGTCTTGCGGATGGTCGGCACCAGCGCGCCGATGAGCTGCCCGGATCGCTCCGCCACCCCGACGCTCTTGCCGGCCAGCCCGCTGATCTCGCCGGCGGCCTTCTGCGCCCGCTCGGCCAGCTTCCGGACCTCGGTCGCCACCACCGCGAACCCCTTGCCGTTCTCGCCGGCGCGGGCCGCCTCGATGGCGGCGTTGAGGGCGAGCAGGTTCGTCTGGTAGGCGATCTCCTCGATGATCGAGATGCGCTCGGTGATGGCCTTCATCGCCGCCACCGTCTCGCCGATTGACCGGCCGCTCTCCTCGGCGCTCTGCGCACCGTCCTTCGCCATCGACTCCGTCTGGCGCGAGTTCTCGGCGTTCTGGGTGATGGACGCGGTCATCTCCTCGAGCGACGAGGTGGTCTCCTCCACGCTCGCCGCCTGCTCGCCCGTGCCCTGCGAGAGGGTCTGCGCCGTGGCGGAGACCTCGGCGGAGGCGCCGGAGAGGGCCTCGGCCCCGCCGCGCACCTCGGCGATGACGCCCGCGAGCTTGCGGGTCATCGCGCCCATGGCCGCCTGGAGCGCCGCGATCTCGTCGCTGCCGCGCGCCTGCACGGCGTCGCGGAGGTCGCCGCGGGCGATCCGGTCGGCCGCCTCGACCGCGCCGGCGAGGCGCCGCGCGACGTTTACCGCTCCCGGCGGCGCGCGGGCTTCACAGGATGTGAGCGGCGCGGCGGCAGGGCCGATGAATTTCCGCGGTCTTCCGCCTGCGCCGGCCGCTGCCCCGGCCCGCTCCCCGTCCCGATCCGCCGTACCCGGAGACAGTTCGAACCCGGCAGACGCCTGCCGCAGGCGGCCCGCGTCGAGAGGGGCGCGAGGCGTCGGGCCCCGCACTGCCCGGCACCACCCGACGGTACGGGCTAACCGCGGAGGAGGCCAACCAGGATCACCGCGAAGGCGAGGGACACGAGGACGGCGACCAGGCCGCCGACCGCGAGCGCGAGCAGCACCGCCCAGCGCCGGGGCCCGGGCGGCGGGAGCTGCGAGCCGAGGATCGACTGGAGCCGCTCGAGCACGATGGATGGTAACCCGGGACGGCGAAGGGGGGGCACCCGACCAGGCGCCCCGCGGCGTCCCGCGCCGGAGCACACTCGAGTGCGGCCGTCGGGCCGGCGGAGGAACGCATGGAGCAGCGGAAGCTGGGAACGCAGGGGCTCACCGTCTCGGCGGTCGGGCTCGGGTGCATGGGGATGAGCGAGTTCTACGCCGGCGCCGACGAGGGCGAGGCGGTCGCGACCATCCAGCGCGCCGTCGAGCTGGGGATCACCTTCCTCGACACCGCCGACATGTACGGACCGTTCAAGAACGAGGAGCTGGTGGGGCGGGCCATCCGCGGCCGCCGCGACCGCGTGGTGCTCGCCACCAAGTTCGGGAACGAGCGCGGCGCGGACGGGAGCTTCCTCGGGATCAACGGGAAGCCCGAGTACGTGCGCCGGGCGTGCGACGCGTCGCTGCGGCGGCTCGGGGTGGACCGGATCGACCTCTACTACCAGCACCGCGTGGACGCCACCGTGCCCATCGAGGACACCGTGGGCGCGATGGCCGAGCTGGTGCGGGCGGGCAAGGTCCGGTTCCTGGGGCTCTCCGAGGCAGGCCCCGCCACCATCCGGCGGGCGCACGCCGTTCACCCCGTCAGCGCGCTCCAGACCGAGTACTCGCTCTGGAGCCGCGACCCCGACGACGAGATCCTGCCCACGGTGCGCGCGCTCGGGATCGGGTTCGTCGCGTACAGCCCGCTGGGCCGCGGGTTCCTCACCGGGCGCTTCCGCAAGCCCGAGGACCTCCCGCCCGGCGACTTCCGCCGCAACGCGCCGCGCTTCCAGGGCGACAACTTCGCCAAGAACCTGCGGCTCGTCGAGAAGGTGGGTGACCTGGCGCGGCGCCGCGGGGTGAGGCCGTCGCAGCTCGCGCTGGCGTGGGTGCTGTCGCGCGGAGCGGACGTCGTGCCCATCCCGGGGACGACCACGCGCGCGCACCTCGAGGAGAACGCCGCCGCGGCGGCGATCGCGCTCACGGCCGAGGAGCGGGCCGAGCTCGAACGCATCGCGCCGCGCGGCGTGGCGGCGGGAGACCGCTATCCGCCGGAGGGGATGAAGCGGCTCGGCCTGTAGGCCCGCCGGGCCCTTCCCGTCCGGGTCCGCCGAGCGGGCTTCACCAGGAGGCCGCCGCGCCGGGAACGTGGCCGGGGACCGCGAACGCACGTATCATCCGCTGCCGTGTTCCTGGCCCTCTCCAAGGTGCTCGACGTCGCGCTCGCGCCGCTCTCCTGGGCGCTGGCGCTGCTCGCCATCTCGCTGCTCCTGCGCCGGCGCCTGCGGAGGCCCTGGCTCCCGGCCGCGGCGGCGGCGGGGATCCTGCTGCTGTTCTCGGCGGAGCCGGTCGCGAACCGGCTGGCGCGCCTCGCGGAGCGCTCGGCGCCGAGGACCTTCCGGGCGGACGTGGTCTACGACGCCGTGGTGGTGCTGGGCGGCGCCGTCGACGACGCGGCCTCGCGGAGCAGCGGCGAGGTGGAGCTGACCGAGGGCGCGGACCGGATCGTGCGCGGGTTCGAGCTGGTGCGGGCGGGGAACGCCGCACACGTCCTCTACTCGTGCGGGTCGGTGGCGCCGGGCCCCGGGGACGTGCCCGAGGCGGAGCGGGTGGCGGCGCTCTACCGGCGCTGGGGGCTGCCCGAGGAGCGGATCGTCGCCGAGGTGCACAGCCGGAACACGCGCGAGAACGCGGTCGAGTCGGCCCGCATCGTCCGCGAGCGCGGCTGGCGGACGCTGCTGCTCGTCACCAGCGCCGCCCACATGGACCGGGCGCTGGGGTGCTTCCGCGCGGTCGGCCTCTCCCCCGACGCGCTCGCGGTGGACCACCACGCCGGCGACGGCCGGGGCCTGTCCTGGCTGCCGCGGGCCAGCGCGCTCGCGCTCAGCACCAGCATGCTGCGCGAGTGGTTCGGCCGGATCGTCTACCGGATCGCGGGGTGGTCGGCTGGCTGAGCGCCCGCGCGGGCGAGCGCCGCGAGGCGCAGCGCGAACGCCGGGCCGCGCGCCGTATCCTCGTGCCGGAAGAAGACCCACGTCTCCTCCCAGGGCTGCGACCGGACCCGGTCCAGCCAGGCGGCCAGCGCGGCGTCGCCGTAGTCGGAGCGCCGCAGGCGCAGGTAGCCGAAGCGCGCGGTCGGCGCGAGCGGTGTCACGCCCTCCTCCGTCTCGGTGACGCACAGCGCCGCGCCCGCGCCCGACAGCAGCCGGAGGATCTCGTCGTCGAGCCAGCTCGGGTGGCGGAACTCGAAGACCGACCGGCCGTGCGGCAGCAGGGCGAGGAACGCGGCGAGGCGGTCGGCGTCCTTCTTCATGTCCGGCGGGAGCTGCCAGAGGACCGGACCGAGGGCGCCGCCAAGCTTTCCCGCGGCCCGCTGGAAGCGCGCGAGGGGCGCGCCCACGTCGCCGAGCCGTAGCACGTGGGTGATCCGTCGCGATCCCTTGAGCGCGAAGCGGAACCCCTCCGGAACCCGGGAGCGCCAGGCGTCGAGCGTCGCGGCCGACGGCATCCGGTAGAAGGTCGCGTTGATCTCCACCGCGGGCAGGCGGGACGCGTAGAAGGCGAGCATCCGCGAGGACGGGAGGCGCGGCGGGTAGAAGATGCCCTTCCACGGCGCGTAGCTGTACCCGCTCGTCCCCGCGAGAATGCGCATGGCTTGGCGGTACCCGGGCGCGATCGGTGCGGCTGCACCGGGGCGGGTAGCGCCCTTCCGGGCGAGGGCGAGGGCGAGGGCGAGGGCGAGGGCGAGGTCGGGGTCGAGGTCGGGGTCGGGGTCGGGGTCGGGGTCGAGGTCGAGGTCGGGGTCGAGGTCGAGGTCGGGGTCGAGGTCGAGGTCGAGGTCGGAACATCC
>Ga0335084_10001585_pt1 | contig 21411 bp, 14 predicted proteins | sample Lox_Sample_44_FD_206721 | JGI IMG/M metagenome (GOLD analysis project Ga0335084, IMG submission 206721) | Soil microbial communities from Loxahatchee National Wildlife Refuge, Florida, United States - Lox_Sample_4.4 | ecosystem: Environmental > Terrestrial > Soil > Wetlands | place: USA...
GCCGACGCACGGCGTCGGCACGACCAGCACCGGCATCTCCGGCGGCGCTCCGAACACCACCGCCGCCTTCGAGAACGCGATCGCGGTGGTGATCGTCAGCGTCAGCTCGACGATCTCCGCGGGCGTGAACTCGGCCAGCAGCTCGCGACGGAGGTCGGCGTCGATCGCGTGCGGGTCGAGCAGCAGGGCGTCGGTGTAGCGGATCGCGAGCTTCCAGCGGGCGGGGAGGGCGCTGGCGGCGTACGCGTCGTCGATGCGTGCGACGGCGGCCTCGTCCAGCCCGGCGGCGCGGGCGCCCGCGAAGCGGAGATTCTTGCAGATGCCGCAGCCCGTGACGCGTGCGTTGCGGAGCCGCGCGACCTCCTTGGTCGGCTGGTCGACGAGGCCTTCGGACCACAGCGTGCCGTAGTAGCGATTGAACGCGGCCCACAGGTCCGGCCGGTGATCGAACGCGGTGGCGCCGCCGGGCGGGGGAGCGAGTCGCATCGTCAGTCGGCGCCCATCGCGACCGCGAAGCGCATGGTCGCGTCGAAGGTGGCGACGGCGAGCGCCAGCGTGGCGAGGGCGCGGGCGTCGAGGTGGCGGCGCAGGTCGGCGAAGGCCGCGTCGGTCATGCCGTGGGGGTCCATCACGAACTGCTCGGCGAACCCGAGGCAGGCGCGCTCGGTCCCGGTGAACAGCGGCGAGGTGGGCCACGCCGCGAGCGCCGCGCACTGCGCGGCCGGCGGCTCGGGGCCGGGCGCCGGTCCCGGCGCATGGCGGTGCAGCATCGCGATCCGGCGGCGGCACAGCTCGAGGACGACGGGGGCCAGGGCGTCGCGGCTCCAGAACCCGGCCGTCAGCTCGCCCAGCCGCTGCGCGACCGTCGGCGCGACGGCGGCCAGCAGGCGCTCCGGCGTCTCGCCTCCCGTGACGGGCAGCCAGCTCATCAATAGAGCAGCGGCGGCATCGGCATCCCCGCCCGGATGCGCGCCGAGAAGTCGGGGTCCTGATCGGCGGCCTTGGCGGCGGCGTCGATCACGCTGGTTTCGTGCACCACGGCGAACGGCCGGCTGGTGTCGATGGCGCCGCGCTCGTAGAGCAGCTCGTCGATGTAGCCGTTCACCAGGATGCGCCAGTCCCACGCCATGCTGAGACCGATGTTCCGCACGTGGGTGCGGATGGTCGTCGTGCAGTTCTGGGTGGCGGCGTTGTACCACTCCGGCTTCTTCGCGAGCGAGTTCATCGACGCCACGTAGTCGAGCAGCATCTTGCGGGCGCGGTCGTGCGGCGCTCGAAGCGGGTAGAGGTGCACGGTCTCGCCGCGGTAGTTGGTGCGCAGCCGGATCAGGTCGCGCTCGTCGGCGACCACGTAGTACAGCTCGTAGCGGCGGAAGAACCCGGCGACCGGGTCGTACGACTCGCCGACCTCCTTGCGGGTCTCGATCGAGATCGCGAGCGGCGGCCCGTCGGTGAAGGACCAGCTCATGATGGTATGGGCGATCGACGGGCCGCTCCAGTACGACAGGAAGAGGTTCAACCGGTCGAGGTGATCCAGGTCGTAGGTGCGGGTCTCCCAGTGCGGGGTGTAGTCGGTCTCCGAGCGGTAGTCGAAGTTGCGGACGTTGTGGATCGTCAGCCGGGTGCCGTCGAGCTCGGCGTAGGGCGCGTTCGCGACGTCGGGCTGCCAGTTGCGGTCGTTGCTGGGCCGGATCGTGCTCCACCACAGCGACCAGACCAGGAGCAGTGCCGAGAGCGCCAGCAGCCGCCGCCGGAAGGGGCGGACCAGGAGGAGGATGCCGAACCCGATCACGAGCCAGACGACGATCAGCGGCGTCGCCGCCGCGGGCGGAGCCTGGAAGTGCAGCCCGAGCGCGCCCCAGCCGAGGCAGGCCGCTCCGACGACGAAGAAGAGGATGCGGCCGAGCAGCCTCATCGCGAGCCCCCGGTGTAGCGCTCGGTCATGGCGACCTTCACGGGGAAGCCGGCCTCGAGGAGCGTGCCGGGCGTCAGTGCGTTCGCGGCGGCGATCCGCTCGGCCTTCCATGCCGACCTGCTGCGCGCCGCGAGCGCGGCCACCGTCTCGCCGCCCTGGGCGCGGACGATGCGCAGCCGCTCCTCCGTGATCCCGGCGCGATCGGCGGCGGTGAGCGGTCGGAAGCTCCCGGCCGCCGCCTCCAGCGCCGCTCGCACGGCGTCGAAGCGCTCGGGCGTCGAGCCGCCGGTGACGCGGAAGACGGAGCCGCCGTGCGCGATCCAGGTCAGCTCGAGCGCGATCGTGTCGCGCGAGGTCCGGAAGCGCCCCGCGATGCGCGCCGCCGGGAGCCCGTTCACCTGGAGCTTCTCCGGCATCGGCGCGGGCGTGAGCCCCGCCTTCTCGGCGAAGGTGCGCACGGCGGCCACCGGATCGTTCCCTTTGCCCTCCAGCTCGACGATCAGCGCCGCCGCGCGGTCGGGCGCCTGCCCGCCGACCGCCGACGGGGTGTTCTCGGTCTTCCATCCGTCGGGGAAGCGGATCGCGAAGTCCATGTCGGGGTGCAGGAAGAGCTGCTCGTGGAAGACCCCGGCGCTGGCCGCCGCGCCGACGACCACCCCGTCCAGGCGCGCGACGAACTCGGCGCGCGAGCCGGCGATCGCGTTCCGCGGTGCCGCCGTCAGCTCGCGGGCGTGCGCGACCGTGGTGGTGATGCGCTCGGGCGTCGCCGGGTGCGTGTCGAAGAAGGACGGACGTCGATCGCCGCCGGGCCGGAGCGCGTCGTCGCGCTCGAGGGCCTCCAGCGCCCGCGACAGGCCCGCCGGATCCCAGCCGGCCCGTGCCGCGAGATCCTGCCCGACCTGGTCGGCCTCGCGCTCCTGGTCGCGGCTGTAGGGCGCCAGGAACGCCGCCTCCGCGAGCGAGCCGACGCCGCCCACCAGCCCGCCGAGCATCGGGCTCACCAGCCCGGTCACCGCGGCGCCGACGCCGGTCAGCACCGCGAGCGGCGCCGCGCTGGTCGCGCGCCGGGCGGCGTGCCGGGCGGCGACGTGGCCGATCTCGTGCCCCACCACGCCGGCCAGCTCGTCCTCGGAGTCGAGCAGCGCGAGCAGGCCGCGCGACACGTAGATCCATCCGCCCGGCAGCGCGAACGCGTTCGGCTCGGGCGTATCGACGATCTGGAACGTGTACGTGACGTCGCGGCGCGGCGACTGCGCCGCCAGCCGATCGCCGACCGCGACGACGTAGGCGGTGAGCGCCGGATCGTCGACGATCCCCATCGCGGCCTTGACGTCCTCGGCGCCTTCGCGGCCGATCTCCTGCTCCTTCGCCGAGGAGAGGATCGTCATCTCGGGGTGCCCGGTCACCGGATTCACGACGCAGCCTGGGGCCAGCAGCGCGAGCAGGGGCATCAGCAGAAGGATTCGCATCGGTCTGCGCGCCATAGCAACCTCCGGCCCCGCGGGCCAGAGGCGCGGCGCCGCGCTCACCTCGAATCCGGCGCTTCCGAGGGCGGCTCGCGTTGCACCGACGTGCGCGGGCATGCCACGTCGAGCGTCCGGCACACCTGGTCGGCGTGCTCGTTCAGGATGCGGCGCACCTCCTCGATGGCCGCCGGGTTCCCCTGGACCGAGTGCGTCGAGCGCGGCACGACCAGCTCGGACTCGACGCCGTCGACGTGCGCGCTGTCGTACTTGACGACGCCGTCGCCCTGGCCGTCGGGCGGCGGGTCCCCGCTCACCGGGATGATCGAGTGCGTGACGACGCCCGGGACCGTGGGGAGCGCCGCCAGCGCCTCGATGAACGGGCTCCCGGGCGTCATGCCGTAGACGCTGCCGATCTTCGGATGCTCGGGATCCCACGCGATCGCGTCGGGATTGCCCTTGAAGAGGTCGGCGGCGGCGTCGAGCATGCCGCGCGGCAGCCGCGCGAAGCTGCTGATCCACTGCGACAGCGAGTACGCGGCGACGTAGCTCCCGTGGTGCGGCGTCGAGATGTAGACGAGGCGGCGTACGAACGGCAGCGGCTGGACGAACATCGTGTGCGACAGCAGGTCGCGGGTCGCGGCGCTCACGTTCAGCTGGTCGAGCGGCCGCGAGCTGGCGGTGTTCCACAGCCGGTCGCCGGAGTCGATCGCCGTCATCTTCGTGAGCAGCCCGCCCTGGCTGTGCCCGACGACGACCATCTGCTGGAGCGCCGGGTCGGTGCCGTCGGGATCCAGTCGATGCACGACGTCGGTGAGGGTCTGCCGCAGCCGCATCGCCGAGAAGGGAATCGGGTTGCCGGTCTCGTAGAAGAAGAACCAGTACTGGAACCGCCCCCGGAGCTGACGGCTGTTGCTGAGGACGTTGAGCATGTCCGCCCATCGGCCGGGGCTGGACGCCGTGCCGTGGACGAACACCACCGGGATGCGGCCGCGTCGATACGGTTCGATCAGCGCGAGCGACGTCTTCCGTTCGACGCCGAGCAGGTCCCCCAACAGGAAGCCCTTGAGCTCCCAGTCCCACACCTTCGAACGGCTGAGCGAGTAGGCGAGCACGGCGCTCGGCTCCACCTCGAGCGGCACCGGGTGACCGTCGACCTCGATCGTGCGCGTGTCGAAGGCGCTGTAGATCTGGAGTGTGGCGTCGATCGTCGGATCGGCGAGCTTCCGGCGCGCGTCGTCGATGTGCAGGACCGCCGTCACCGGGATCGCGCCGTTGCCGACGTAGTCCTTCTCGTACTGCGTGGGGTCGATGGGGCGCATCTCGGCGGCGAGCGGCGCACCGATGCCCGGCCGTCGATAGCGGACGCCGAGCCCGCGCACCGCCAGCTCGGCCACCGGGACGAAGTCGACCAGTTCCCGGTTCGACCACACCAGGCTCCCCGCGGGCAGGTCGACGGCGATCGTCTGCCCGCCCGGCAACGGGTAGCTGCCGGACTTGAGCTCGACGTGCGAGCCGTCGGCGGACGCGAAGGCGCGGGTCAGCCCGCGGTTGTAGATGTCGGCCGCGATGCGCGCGCGGGGGTCGATGGCCTCCGGGAGCTCGTCGGCGCCGTGGGGAAAGAGGAACGCCCACGCGTAGAAAGCGGCGCCCAGGTAGTACTCCCGCTTGCGCGAGTCGTCGGCGTGCTTGAAGCACAGCTCGGCGAGCGCAAAGACCGTGTTGTTGCTACCCATACCGGCCGTCACCTTCTCGCGGAGCGTCGCAATGGTGCCTTCGGGATCCTTCTCGAAGCGCTCGATGAGGCCCCAGCGGTAGAGGACGCCCACGCTGAAGAGGCTCGGCCGGCTGGAGTTGATCGCGCTGCGTGCGAGCTCGCTGGTGACGATCCGGGGCGCCACGCGATGCACCGAGATCGGCGGCCCGCACCCGACGACGAGCAGCAGGACGACGGCGAAGGCGCGCGACGCGGCTGGCATCGGTGCGCCTACGACCCGAGTGGGAAGGCGGCGCACTCGGCGCGCGCGGCATAGTCGGCGCGGCTGATCGCCCGGCCCCAGTCGACCAGCGCCCGCAGCGTCCGGCAGCGCTCGGCGGCCGTCGGCAGGCGCGGATCCCTTTCGAGGTCGGCGAGCACGCCGGTGCGCGTCTCGCTGCCGGCGGCCATGCGGATGCCGCCGCCGTGCTCGCTGTCGAGCACCAGGTAGCGGCCGTCGCTCCACCGCTGCCACGCGGGCAGGTCGTCGTGCATGCCGCGCCCCGGCGCGCCCTGGCGGATGAAGGCCGCCCAGTACGACATCATCGCCTTCGAGAGCGCGAGGCGGCCGGGCTCGTTGGCGCTGGTGTAGATGACGTTTCCCTCGCGCCCGAGGTCGAAATGGCCGAAGACGAACGGGATCTCGAACGCGTGCGCGGCGCCGAGCATCTTGCCCAGGTCGGCGCCCAGCACGGTCGGCTCGTCGCGCCAGTCGAAGCGGTAGACGAAGACGTCGGGCTGGCTGCGCGCGATCGCCGTCGCCGGGGCGTCGGCCCCGGCCGCCTTCCAGACCCGGCCGAGGTACTCGGCGTTCACGAGGTAGGTCTGCTCGTCGACGAAGCGCGGGACGACCCAGAGCACGCGGCGGACCTGCGCCGGATCGGCGAACATGAAGAGCTTGTTCTCCTCACGGTTCGTCCCGACCAGCACCGGCACGTGGGCCCAGCGGTCGGGGCGGGCGAGCGCGTCGAGCGGGTCGCCGGCCGGGATCACCGCGCCGTCGCGGACGACGCGCGGCATGTCGATCATGCCGCTCGACAGCGGCTGGTAGGCGGCGAGGACGTTGCGTGCCGACGTGCCGCGGAGCCATGTACCGACCTCGGCGGGCGGCATCGCCGCCAACCGGGCCAGCGCGCCGGCGCGGTCGGGGGCCTTGCCGTCCCGCTGGAGGAGGCGGGCCGCGATCTCCGCCGGCGTCTGAACGACGGGCCCGTCCGGCCGCGGCGCCGCCGGCGGCTCGTCGAACCAGAGTCCGCCGCTCTCGACGATCGCGCGGTGAAAGAGCCCGCGCGCCGGCGATGCCAGCAGCAGCGCGTTCACGTCGAGCGCGCCGGCCGACTCGCCGGCGATCGTCACGTTCCCCGGGTCGCCCCCGAACGCGGCCACGTCGTCGCGCACCCACTCGAGCGCGCGCACCAGGTCCAGGATGCCGAAGTTGCCCGACGCCTCGGTCGCGTCGCGCGCCTCCGCCTGCAAGGCCGGGTGCTGGAACCAGCCGAACGGGCCCAACCGATACTGCACCGACACGACGACCAGGTCGTGGGTCACGGCCAGGTTGCCGCCGTCGTAGAACGCGGCGTGCCCGATGGTGTTGCCGCCGCCGTGGATCCAGACCAGTACCGGCCGCCGTTCCCCCGCCTTGGCAGCGGGCGGCGTCCAGACGTTCAGCGTGAGGCAGTCCTCGTCGCCGCCGGGCGTGCCGGGGGCGACGCCGGGCGCACCGCCGAAGCGGCTCCCGTACTGCGCGCACGCCGCACCGAACGCCAGCGCCTCGCGGCGGCCCGACCACGGCGGCAGCGGCTCGGGGGCGCGCCAGCGGCGCGGCCCGGTGGGGGGCGTCGCGTACGGGATGCCGAGCCAGGCGAGCGACCCGTAGCGTCCGGCCCCGCCGATCACCTCACCGGCCGGCGGCTGCCGCACGGTCGACGGATCGGCGGCGGGTACGCGGTACGGAAGCTGCCCGCGCCGGCAGGCGACGAGGGCGCAGGCGGCCAGGAGAACGACGAGCGAGCGACCGGGCATGGCGCGGGCGATCCATGCACGGACCGCCCGGCCGTCGCAAGGTCTCTGGCTGCGGGAGCCGGTCTAGAAGCGGTACTCGAACCGGAACCGCAGGAGCTCGCTGCCGTCGCCGATCTCCTTGTGCTCGTTGTCGTACCGGAGCGTGAGCGTCCAGCGCTTCTCCGGGCCGCCGAGCACGTCGAACGAGACCAGGTTGTCGCGGTCGACCGGCTCGCAGAACCGCGGCGGGTCGGCGACGAGATCGATCTCGTAGCCGTCGGGGACCTCGACCCGCGGCGGAATGATGCTGGGCCCCGCGAGCGGTGGCGGGGTATCCGGCATGCTGAGGTGGGCGTCGCGCATCTTGGCCTGTGCCATGCCGCCGCTGATCGCGAGGTATTGGATCAACGGTGGAAGGAGTCGACCAGGACCACCGTCGGCGAGCGCCGACGGTGCGACGAAGAGCAGGAGGCCGGTGACGATGGCTCGGCACACGGTCCGGGAGGGTGGGGTGGTCCGCGTGAACATGCGCGGAGCGTACGCCGACCGATGCAGGCTGCAAGAAAAAAATGGATGACGATCGAAGTCCGACGCTGGAGAGAAGCATGGCTCACGGCACCCCACGCGACCCCGCGCACGGCATGCGTCCTGACGCGGTGTGTTCTGCGCGCATGCGTTGCGGTGTGCGTGGCACGAGGTAGGATCGCGCGATGCGAACCCACACCGACTACCTCTGGTTCACGACCCAGAAGCGCCAGGAGCTGATCAACATCACGGAGCGCGTGGCCGCGATCGTCGCCGCGTCGAAGGTGAGCGAGGGGCTGTGCCTGGTCTCCGCCATGCACATCACCGCCGGCATCTGGGTGAACGACGAGGAGAGCGGGCTGAAGCACGACGTGATGGAGTGGCTGGAGGAGCTGGCGCCCGCGGGCGACTACCGGCACCACCAGACCGGCGAGGACAACGCCGACGCGCATCTGAAGCGCACGCTCGTCCACCATCAGGTCGTGCTGCCGATCACCAAGGGGGAGCTCGACCTCGGGCCCTGGGAGCAGGTTTTCTACGCCGAGTTCGACGGCCAGCGGAAGAAGCGCGTGGTCGTGAAGATCCTGGGCGAATGAGCGCCGCAGCGAGTCTTGTCACCGCGCCCGACCGCTCGCTATAGCGGGGCCACATGGCGTATCGCATCGGCATCGACGTCGGCGGCACCTTCACCGACCTGGTCCTCGCGCACCCGAAGGGGCTCACGATCGACAAGCACCCGACCACGCCCCGCGACCAGTCCGAGGGCGTGCTGGGCGGCATCGGCCAGCTCGCCGCGCGCGAGGGCAAGACGCTCGCCGCCTTCCTCGCCGAGACCGAGATGATCGTCCACGGCACCACCACCGCCGACAACACGATGATCGAGATGTCGGGGGCGGTGACCGGGCTCGTCACCAGCGACGGCCACCGCGACGAGATCGAGATCCGCCGCGGCTTCAAGGAGGACATCTGGGACCCGGCGTTCCCGCCGCCCCCGCCCATCTGCCCGCGCCGGCAGCGCTACGGCGTCCCCGAGCGCCTGGACTTCGAGGGCAACGTCGTCGTCCCGCTCGACGAGGCCGCGGTCCGTCGGGCGCTCCGGCGCATGAAGCTCCAGAAGGTCGAGTCGCTGGCGGTGGTGCTGCTGTTCTCGTTCGTCGACGGCGCACACGAGCGCCGCGTGCGCGAGCTGGCGGCGGAGGAGCTGCCCGGCGTCATGGTGTCGCTGTCTCACGAGGTGATGCCGTCGGCGCCGGAGTTCGAGCGCACCAGCACGACGCTGGTGAACGCGTACGTCGGGCCGAAGATCGAGCGCTACCTCTCGCGCCTCGACGGCCGGCTGCGCGAGGCCGGGTTCCGCGGCGAGCTGCTCATCATGCAGTCGAACGGCGGCGTGATGCCGGGCGGCTACGTCGCGCAGAAGGCGATCGCGGTCATGGGCTCGGGGCCGGCGGGCGGCGTCATGGGGGCGGTGGCGGTCGCGGGCGCGGCCGGCATCACCGACTTCCTCTCCGTCGACATGGGCGGCACCAGCTACGACGTGTGTCTCGTGCGGAACGGGCAGCCCGACGTGAAGGCGGGCTGGAACTGGCACCACCGCTACCTGATCGGCCTGCCGATGGTCGACGTGCAGTCGGTCGGCGCGGGGGGCGGGTCGATCGCGCGCGTCGAGTCGGGGCAGCTGAAGGTCGGGCCGCAGAGCGCCGGCGCGCAGCCCGGCCCGGTGTGCTACGGCCGCGGCGGCACCGAGCCCACCGTCACCGACGCGAACCTGGTGCTGGGCTACCTGAATCCGGCGAGCTTCTGCGGCGGCACGATGCGGCTCGATGCGGAGGGCGCGCACGCCGCCATCCGCGAGCGCGTCGCCAGGCCGCTCGGCATCGGCGTGATCGAGGCGGCCGACGGGATCTCGCGGATCGTCAACGCGAACATGGCGAACGCGGTCCGGAAGGTCTCCGCCAGCCGCGGCATCGATCCGCGCCCGCTCACGCTGGTGGTGTTCGGCGGCAACGGCCCGGTGCACGCCGGGATGCAGGCGGCCGAGCTCGGCATCCGCCGCATCTTCGTGCCGAAGCTGTCGCCGGCGTTCTCGGCGCTGGGGCTGCTCCTCACCGACCACGTCGTCGACGAGATGCGGTCCTACATCGCGCCGGTCGGCCGCGCCGACGTGGCGCGCGTGAACGCGCTCTTCGCCGACATGGAGGCGTCGGCGCGGAAGGCGCTCGAGCACAGCGCCACGCGCGGGCGGAAGGCGCGGCGGCTCCGCTTCGAGCGCTTCGTCGCGATGTGCTACCCGGGCCAGACCTTCGACATGCCGGTGGCGCTGCCGGCGAAGGGCGGGGCGGTGACGGCACGCGTGCTGGCCGACACCGTCGAGCGGTTCCACCGTCTGCACGAGGAGCTGCACACCTACGCCAGCCGCGACCAGGAGCCGCTGCTGCGCGGCGTGAGTCTGAAGGCGATCGCGGTCGAGGAGCGGCCGACGCTGCCCAGGCTGCCGCGCAAGGCGAGCGGCGGCGCGCGGCTCGGCGCGCGGAAGGCGTTCTTCCGCGGCCGCTTCATGGCGACGCCGGTGTACGCCGGGCCGAAGCTGTCGCCCGGGCAGGCCATCCTCGGCCCCGCGATCGTCGAGGAGCCGTTCACGACCATCGTCGTCTATCCGGGGCAGCGTGCGACGGTCGACGCGTCGGGGAACTACAGCATCGCGCTCGGTCGCTAAGGCGCGCCCGGATCGCTGCCGTCCGCGGGGAGCAGGACGGCCCGCACCGACGGGGGGTCGAGGTCGTAGCGCGCGCCGCTCCGCTGGTCGGCCAGCATCCCGACTCCTGCTCCCAGCAGCGTGCCTCCCACCAACACGTTGGTGTCGTCCGCACCGTTCGTCGCCTGGGCGAGGTGCGCCCGGGCCGTCAGGTAGCCCGGCTTGGAGATCTCCACCTCGTGCGGACGGTTGCGCGCGAGGCTCAGGCTGCCGGGCGTGGTGGTCGTCTGTCCCTCCACCGTGACCGTCGCTCCGCTCGGCACCGACTCGAACTGCACGGTCTGCTGCGTGCCCTTGATGATGGTGGCGCACGCCGATGCCCCCAGGACGCACAGCCCGACGACCAGCAGTCGTTTCACAGCGCACCACCAGCCGCGGTCGACGCCTCGACCTCGTCGAGCACGGCGCCCAGGTTGTGGGCCAGGTCCTGGAGCAGGTTGGTCGCCGCGGGCTCGAATTGCTGCTCGTGCGGGTACGGACTGGAGATATTGAGTCGGGCCTTGTCGCTGCCCGTGCCGTACCCGATCACATACCGCCGCCAGACACGCTCGCCGGAGCAGCGCCGGTTCGTGATCGTCAACGCGATCTCGAGCGTCGATCCCCCGAACTCGCCCCTGGGGTCCGGGGTCCAGAACAGATGGACGTAGGGAGCGCGCGCCAGCCCGACGGAGAGCAGGCCGCGGGCGTCGGGCGGGCACGCGTCGGTGGTCACGCGGACGGCGTTCTCGCCGCGCGCGCGGAGCGTTGCGAGCACGGTCCCGGTCACGGCGGAACCCATCTCGTAGTCGACTGCGAGCTCGCTCAGGACCGGCCCATCCTGGTCGTGCATCCGCCGCACTCCCTCGACCTGAAGCGCGTCGAGCGCCGGGTCGAACCGGATGGCGAGCGGCCGCTCGTGTCGCTGGGGTGCGGTCGACTCGAGCGAGACCGGCGCCGGTCGCAACATCAGCCGCGCGTGAGGAAGCTCGCACCCGCCGACCAGCAGCGCCATGGCGAGCGCGAGCGGGAGGCGCGAGCGGAGCGGCACGCGGCGACCGATAGCAACGTCATCCCGCTAGAATCAAGCGTGACCGCCCAAAGCCGTCTGGATGCGCCGTCCCGAATGTGGAAGGGGAGACATCCATGACGACCGCGGACCTGACCTTCCCCGGCTCGACCGGCCGCCCGATGCGCGCCTGCCTGGCGCTGCCGGCGGTCGCCGGACCGCGACCGGCGGTGATCGTCATCCACGAGATTTTCGGACTGAACGGCGACATCCGTCGGATCGCCGGGCGGTTCGCGGCGCTGGGCTACGTCGCCCTCGCGCCCGACCTCTACGACACCGGCGGCCCGCGCGCGCTCTGCGTCCTGCGCACGATGCTCGCGCTCCGGCGCGGCGAGGGGCCGGCGCTTGCCGACCTGGAGGCGGCGCGGACGTTCCTCGCCGCGCGCCCCGAGGTCGACGCGGCCCGCACCGGCGTCGTCGGCTTCTGCATGGGCGGCGGCTTCGCGCTGCTCTACGCCGTGCAGGCGCCGCTCAAAGTGGCCGGCGCATTCTACGGCGACGTACCGAGCACGGCCGAGGAGCTGACGGGCGTCTGTCCGGTGCTGGGCGGCTTCGGCGGTCGCGACCGCATCTTCGCGGCGCAGGGCCGGCGGCTCGAATCCCACCTGAGCGCGCTCGGCGTCCCGCACGACGTCCGCATCTATCCCGACGCCGGCCACAGCTACATGAGCCGGCACGGCGGCGTGATGGCGACGCTCGGCGCCTGGGGCCCTCTCGCTGCCGGCTACGATCCGGCCGCCGAGGCCGATTCGTGGACGCGGATGGAGGCGTTCTTCCGGACGCACCTCGGCTGAGCGGCTCGGCGACGCGGGACGATGCCGAGCGAAGACGAGATCCGACGTCTGGGCGGCCTCAGCGAGGCGGAGGCCGCCGAACGGCTCCGGCGCGAGGGCCCGAACGAGCTGCCGTCGACGAAGGCGCGTGGGATCCTCGCACTGGCGTTCGAGATCCTGCGCGAGCCGATGCTGCTCCTGCTGGTCGCGTGCGGCGTCGTCTACCTCGTGCTGGGCGACCGGCAGGAGGCGCTCGTCCTCCTCGCGTCCGTGTTCGTGATGATCGGCATCAACCTCTACCAGACCAGCCGGACCGAGCGGGCGCTCGAGGCGCTGCGCGACCTCTCGAGCCCGCGCGCGCTCGTCATCCGCGACGGCCGCGAGCGTCGGGTCGCCGGGCGCGAGGTGGCCCGCGGCGACCTGGTCGTGCTGGCCGAGGGCGACCGCGTGCCGGCCGACGGCGTCGTGCGGTGGTCGATGAACCTGGTGCTGGACGAGTCGCTGCTCACGGGCGAATCCGTTCCGGTCCGCAAGGCGAGCGCCGGCGACGACGCGCCGCCCGCGCGCCCCGGCGGTGAGGATACCCCGTTCGTCTACTCCGGGACGCTCGTGGTGGGAGGCCAGGGAATCGCGCGCGTGCTGGCCACGGGCGTGCAGACCGAGCTCGGCCGGATCGGCCGGTCGCTCGAGACCACCGACGGCGGGGCCACGCGTCTCGCGCAGCAGGTCGCCGTCCTGGTCCGCGTCGTCGGGATCGCGGGGTTCGCCCTCTGCGGGCTGATCACGGTGCTCTACGGGCTGCTGCGTGCGAGCTGGCTCGAGGGCGTGCTCGCCGGCCTGGCGCTCGCGATGTCGCTGATGCCGGAGGAGTTCCCGGTCATCCTGACGCTGTTCCTGGCGCTCGGGGCCTGGCGCATCTCGCGCCGCAACGTGCTGGTGCGTCGCATGCCGGCGCTCGAGGCGCTCGGGGCGACCACCGTGCTGTGCGTCGACAAGACCGGGACGCTGACCCAGAACCGGATGGCGGTGGCCGTGCTGTCGGTCGACGACCGCTGCTGGCGGCCGTCGGAGCACGATGGGGAGGCGCTGCCGGAGGAGTTCCACCGTCTCCTCGAGTTCGCGTTGCTCGCGAGCCAGGAGAACCCCTTCGACCCGATGGAGCAGGCGATCAACGCGATCGGGCGCACGGCGCTCGCGGGCACCGAGCACCTGCACCGGAACTGGACGCTCGCCCGCGAGTACCCGCTCTCGCGCGAGCTGCTGGCGATGTCGCACGCGTGGAAGGCGACGCGGCGGGACGGCTGGGTGGTCGCGGCCAAGGGCGCCCCCGAGACGATCGCCGACCTCTGTCACCTGGACGAGGCCCGCACCCGCGCGCTCGGCGCGCAGGTCGCCGGGCTCGCCGACCAGGGCTTCCGCGTGCTCGCGGTCGCGGCGTCGACGGCGGGCGGGCCCGCGCTCCCCGAGGGCCAGCACGATTTCCCGTTCGTGCTCCTCGGCCTCCTCGGCCTCGCCGACCCGATCCGCCCGGCGGTCCCGGCCGCGGTCACCGAGTGCGCGGCCGCCGGCATCCGGACGGTGATGATCACCGGCGACTATCCCGGCACCGCTCGCCACATCGCCGCGGAGATCGGGCTCGCGAACGCCGACCGCGTTCTCACCGGCGCCGAGATCGACGCGATGGACGACGCCACGCTCGCCGCGCAGGTCGCCGACGTCGGCATCTTCGCGCGGGTCGTCCCGGAGCAGAAGCTCCGCCTGGTCCGCGCCTTCGAGGCGACCGGCGCCGTGACCGCGATGACCGGCGACGGTGTGAACGACGCCCCCGCGCTCAAGGCCGCCGACATCGGCATCGCGATGGGCGGCCGCGGCACCGACGTCGCGCGCGAGGCGGCCGATCTCGTGCTGGTGGACGACGACTTCGCCTCGATCGCGCACGCCGTCCGGCTCGGGCGGCGCGTCTACGACAACATCAGGAAGGGCATGAGCTACGTGGTGGCGATCCACGTCCCGATCGCCGGCATCTCGATCCTGCCCGTGCTCTTCGGCCTGCCGCTCGTGCTGATGCCGGTCCACATCGTGTTCCTCGAGCTGATCATCGACCCCGCCTGCTCGATCGCGTTCGAGGCGGAGCCCGAGGAGACCGACGTGATGACCCGGCCGCCGCGCTCGCCCGACGAACCGCTCGTCCGGGGACGTGCCCTGCTGGCCGCCGTGCTGCGGGGGGTGCTGGCGCTCACGGTCGTGTGCGGGGCGTTCGCGGTCGGCGTCCTCGGCGGCTACGACGAGGCGCGCTGCCGGACGCTCGCCTTCTCGACGCTCATCCTGATGAATCTCGGCCTGATCCTGTCGAGCCGGTCGGCGGCGGAAGGCGAGCTGGCGGCGCTGCGGATGCCGAACCGGGCGCTGTGGGGGGTGATCGTCGGCGCGCTGGTCGTGCTGGCGGCGAGCCTGACGTTCTCGCCCATGCGCGCGATCCTGCGCATGGCGCCGCTGTCGCCCTTCGACCTGGGCCTCGTGCTCGCGGCGGGCGTGGGGGGCCTCGTCGGGCTCGAGCTGGTGCCGCGGCTCGTCCGGGTGGCGCCGCGCCACGGTCCCGGGGTCACCGCCGGGGGGTGACGCGGACACGAACACCTTCGCTCACGTCGTTCGGTGGGTGGCGCGATGAGGCAAGTATGGGACGTCGGAGCACGGCATTGTCGCCGGCGAGATCCGAACGATCGAGATGCGCCCCGCGCGCCGGAAGGGGGACCGACATGAGACGTTCGCGAGTGCTCGTCCTCGGTATGTTGCTCCTGACCGCGAGAGTCTGGGCGGCGCCCGACGCCGCCACCATCGTAGAGCAGATGAAGCAGGCCCTCGAGCCCCCGAGATCGAGTCTGCGCAAGGTCGCGCTCACCGTCCGCCAGGGCAAGGAGACGGTGACGGTGCACCTCGGCGTGGCCCTCAGCAGCGGCGGTGACGGCGGCCGCCTCCTGGCCGTGGTGCTGGCTCCGGCCGAGCTGCAAGGCACCGCGTTCCTGATCAAGGAGGAGCGGGCGCGCCCGAGCGACACGACCTGGATGTACGTGCCCACGATCCGGCGCGTGCGCTCGCTGGTGTCGCCCGAAGCCTACTCGGCGTTCCTCAACTCCGACTTCGCGTTCTCCGACCTCGGCTTCACGAGCACGCGCTCCGCGGTCACGCTCGAGGGCGAGGACACGCGCGCCGGCGTGCACGTCTACCGCCTGAGCGCCGTGCCCGCGCAGAACTGGTACTACTCGAAGGTCGAGACCACGGTCGCCGTCGACACGCACCTGCCGATCGAGCGCCGTTACTTCGACCCCGCGGGCGGGCTCTGGAAGGTGGAGCGTTGGGAGCACGTGGTTGCGATCAACGGGATCCCGACCGCCCTCTCCGTGACCATGGAGGACGTTCAGGCGAAGAGCAGCTCCACGATCGCCGTGACCGACCTCGCGTACGACGCGACGGTGCCCCCGGCTCTGCTGGAACCGGGCAACATGCCCTCGGCCGCGACCTCTCCGGTCTGGGGCGCGCTGCAGGCACCGGTCGGACAGTGATCGGATCGTCCCCCGCAGGGGAACGAGGGCAGGGCCGGCTCTACCGGAGCCTCAGGGGCAGAACGCGCCCTGGACCCAGGTATAGATCACGCCGACGTCGGCGCTGCTGAGCAACGGGAACTTCGGCATCTTGCCGTCGCCGTTCGCCGACTTCTCCTGATAGTCCCCGAGCGACGAGCAGGCGATGTCCGGCCCCTTGACGCCGAGGCCGTTCCGGCCGCCGCCCGCGTCGTTGCCGTGACAGGTGCCGCAATTGCCGGCCCACATCTCGGCCCCGGTGCGCCCGCCCTGGACGCAGAGCTGCGAGAGATGGCCGGTGAGGTTCGTCAGATCGGCGCCGGCGAACGCGGAGAACGTCGGCATCCTGGTGCCGCGCCCCTTCTGGAGGGCGTCGGGGACGCGCGTCGCGCAGCGCACGTCCGGCGCGGTGCCGGCGCCGCTGCCGTCGGTGCCGTGGCAGACGGCGCAGTTGCTCGCCCACAGCTCGGGCCCGGTGACGCTCCCGACCGGGCAGAGCCCGGTGAGATACCCCTGCACCAGCGTGATGTCGGCGCTCGACATGCCCGGCATGGCCGGCATGTCGCCGCTCGCCCCGCCGGTGCTCCCCGCGACGACGTAGTCGTGGATGCCGCGGTTGCAGCGGATGTCCGGCTTGCCGTTCACGCCGCGCGCGTCGGCGCCGTGGCAGAGCTGGCAGTTGCCCGTGTAGAGGGCGGCGCCGGTGGCGACGCCCGCCGGGCAGAAGCCGTCGATGTAGCTCTGGAGCGACGTCAGGTCCGCGTTCGACATGGGGAACGCGGGCATCTTCGGCAGGTCGCCCTCGAGCACCGTGCCCGCGACGTCGCGCGCGCAGTGGACGTCGGGGCCGTCCACGCCGAGCGCGTTGGTGCCCCCACGCCCGTCCGCGCCGTGGCACGTCTGGCAGTTGCCGGCGTAGACGTCGGTGCCGGTGCGGCCGTTCGCGGTGCAGAGCTGGTCCAGGTAGCCCTCGAGGAGCGTCACCTCGGCGTCGACGAACGGGAAGCTGGGCATCACGCTGCCGCGGCCGGTGCCGACCGCGTCGGCGACGCGCAGCGCGCAGCGGACCGCCGGCGCGGTGGCGGTGCCGCCGGCCGTGGGACCGTGGCAGCTCGCGCAGTTGCTCGCGTAGAGGTCGGCGCCGGTGACGCCGCTCAACGGACAGAGCCCGGTGAGGAAGTCCTGGATCTTGCCGATGTCGGGATCGGAGAGGTTGGTGAACGCGGGCATCGACTCCGGCACCGCGACCCGGCCGGCGACGACGACGTCGTGGATGCTGCGGTTGCAGTGGATGTCCGGGCGTCCCTGGAGGCCGCGCGCGTCCGCCCCGTGGCACGAGGCGCAGTTGCTCGCGTAGAGGTCGGCGCCGGTGCCGCCTCCGCCGGGGCCACCGGGGCCGGTCCCGAGGCTGCATCCGGGCGCCGTCACGAGCGTGAGCCACTGGATCAGCGCCTGCTCCTCGGGGCTGCCGGCGGTGACGCGCTGGCCGCCGCCGTGCGGGAGGTCGGCCTTCGGCTTGAGGAGCAGCTTCGACTGCATCGGGTTCGCGGCGTCGACCTCGCGCGCCGCGGTGAGCACGGTCGCGTGCGGATCGCCCGCGGTGACGCGGAAGGTCGTCGCCGCCGCGGCGCCGCCCGCCACGTGACAGAAGGCGCAGATCGGCTCGAGGACGAGCGGCATCACGTCGCTCGCGAAGTAGTCGTTGCCGCACGTGGGCGCGGTCGCGCCGCCGTCGCGGGACAGCGAGAGCATCCCCCGCACGGGCGCGCCGCCCCCTTTGACGACGACCTTCCCTCGCCAGACGGACTGCGTCGCGTCCCACTTCCCCCGCCACCTGAGGTGCTGTTGCCCGAGCGCGCCGGCGAGCCGCAGCTTCCGCCCGCGCGCCCGCCCGCGGACCGGGAACGTCCCGCTCAAACCGTCGCCGGCGGCGTCCACGGTGAGGCTCCCGCTCACGTGCGCCCGCGCCTGCGCCAGCATGCACGTGGCGGAGCCGCCCTGCGCCGACCGCGCCAGGGTGACGCTTCCGTACCACGCGCCGCTAATGTCCTGACTGACCTGTGCCACGGCGACCCGCATGGTCCCCGCCAGCAGGAGAAGGGCGAAGGTCGCGATGGCGGCCGGATGAACGCGACGGAAGCGGCAGTTTTCGGTCATGGTCGTGGCTGCGGCGGGGCGGGTTGGGACAGCTCCACCGTCCTCGTGGCCGGAAGGGGAGCAAGGCACATGCCGTCGCCCGGCTGCCACGACGAGCGGGCGGCGTGGCACTCCGTACGGCACTCGCCGGCGCGTCGCGTATCGACGCCCGTCGCCCGGCGGTGCTAGGTCTCGCCCATGCGGAGGACGCTCTCGCTGCTCGCGTTGACGCTGCTCCTCCTCTCCACTCCCGCCGGCGCTGCCACCTTCACCGTCGACAGCTCCGACACGAACCCCGGCACGTCGCACGACATCGACCCGGCCGACGGCGTCTGCGCCACCCGCACGGGCGCCTGCACGCTCCCGGCCGCCATCGAGCAGGCCGACGCGCTCGGCGGCGCGAACCCGCACACGATCCAGTTCGCCCCGGCGGTGACCACGCTGACCCTCGCGGGCGTCTTCGGCAGCGATCAGGCCGCCGCGTTCGCGCTTCCGAAGGTGACGGCCGCGATCTCGCTCGCGGGGCAGGGTACCGTCACCATCCAGCACGGTACCCATCCGGTCGGAACCGCCGCTCCGACCATCTTCCTGGTCGACGGCGGCAGTCTCGCGCTGCACGGGCTCACGCTCACCGACGGCGCCTCGCCCAACGGTCCGTTCGGCGGCAGCGGCGTGGTGCTCGAGAACGGTGGCGCGGCCACCCTCGACGCCTGCCGGCTCCACGGCCTGCACGAGACCGCGGTCGCCGGGCAGGGCGGCGCGCTCGGGATCACCGGGACGACCTTCGACGGCAACAGCGGCACGCAGGCCGGCGCGATCCTCACCGACGGCGTGACGGTCGTGATCGGCGGCGGTGTCTTCACCGGCAACCATGCGCTCCTCGGCGGCGGCGCGATCCGCACGCTGGGCGCCGGCTCGGCGACGATCACCGAGACGACCTTCGACGGCAACGGCGTCGCGAGCGCCGCGGGCGGGCCGGTCGACGGCGGCGCGCTGCTCGTCGGCGGCGCGGTCACGTGCCGCGGCTGCACGTTCGTCGCGAACACGGCCACCGGCATCGGCGGCGCGGTGTGTACGACGGCCGACGCGACCGCACACTTCGAAGCGACCGACAGCACCTTCTCCGCCAACACCGCCGCGCAGGGTGGCGCGATGGGCGTGGCCCAGGGAGGCGGCGCGCTCGCGCTCGCGAGCGTCACGGTGAGCGGGAACTCGGCGCGCGCGAGCGCCGGCGGCGTCGCCGGCCCGGCGCGACTCCGCAATACGATCGTGGCCGGCAACAGCGCCCAGACCGGGCCCGACTGCACGGGCAGCCTGCTCTCCGAGTCGTACGACCTGCTCGGGACGAACGGCGACTGCACGTTCACCACGGCGACGGGCGACCAGGTGGGTACGCCCCAGAGCCCGATCGCCCCCGGCCTGGGCCCGCTCGCGGACAACGGCGGCCCGACCCGCACATTCGCCCTCCTGGCCGGCAGCCCGGCGGGGGAGGCGGGGAACCCGGCTGGCTGCACCGACCCCAGCGGCGCCGCGCTCGCCCAGGACCAGCGTGGCCAGCCGCGCCAGGTGGACGGCGACGGCGACGGCGCCCCGCGCTGCGACATCGGGGCGTACGAGGCGCCGGCCGGCACGTTCCCGACGCCGACCACCACCACGTCGACGAGCAGCACCTCGACCACCACGACCTCGACCAGCAGCTCGACCACGACGTCGACCTCGACCACCTCGACGAGCACGTCGACGACCTCGACCTCGACGTCCACGACGGTCTCGACCACGACCTCGACCACCGCCACCACGCTCCTGCCGCTCCAGCTGCTCCTGGAGCCCTGCCTGCTCAGCGGAGACGACACCAAGCCGACGAAGATCGTCGGCCACGGCGTCACCGACTGGCGCCTCCGCGGCGACACGGTCTTCTGGCACACCCCGCCGGCCTCGCTGAGTCTCTCGAACAAGGACCCGGAGAAGATCTCGCGGCGTCCGGTGTTCTGCGGCGTCTCGCGCCAGATCTTCGGCCGCTACCTCGACTGCTCCGGACGGTTCTGCGCCCGCTACCACATCCAGTCGAACGTCGTGGTCGACGACGCCTACGCCTACTGGGTCGACGGCGACGGTCTGGTGCGCCTCCCCGTGGGGGCCAACCCCGGCGATCCGGCCGAGGTCCTGACGCCGGACATCGCGCCGACCTCCGCGGGGGTGCCGCTCGAGCTGGCGATCGCGGGCGACCGCGTGTGCGCGCTCCAGACCACCGGCAACATCCTCGGGACCCGGCGGATCCTCTGCGTCCCCCGGGCCGGCGGCGACGTGAACGAGCCCTTCTCCCAGAACGGTCCGATGGGCTCGCTCGCCGGCGACGACGAGTTCCTCTACGTGGTCGTCGGTGCCACGCTGGAGCGCCTCGACCCGGCCGGCGCGCCGTCGGCGCTCACCGCGATCGCGGGTGGCGTGACGGCCTACTTCCCCGAGGGCCGGCGCACCATCTGCGGGAAGAATTTCTGCAGCACGACGAAGTTCGTCTGGGTCGGCAGAGGGGACCAGCTCTTCCGCTACAACAACATCGGCAACACGCTGAGCGCGGCGCTGTACACCAGCCCCGGGGGCGACGCGAACATCTACGGTGTCGCCGCCGCGGGACAGAAGGTGTTCGTGTTCGAGACCCGCACGCCGCCGGGGGGCAGCCGCGGCGCCTACCTCGTCCGCATGGGGCGGACGGGAGCCTCGCCGGCGGTGATCTACATCAAGGACGGCGTCGGGTTCGGCGCGGAGCCCGGGCCGCTCGCGGCGACGGAGCTGCCGAGCGTCGTCTACGTCGTGTGGCAGGACGGCGATGCGCTCTGGCGGCTCGCCGGCAACGCCGACGAGATCACGATCGGCAACCTCGTGCTCGGCGACGTCGAGGTGACGCAGTCGATCCAGGATCTCGCCCAGAGCGTGCCGCTCATCAAGAAGAAGCGGACGTTCGTGCGCGCGATGGCGTCGTCGGCCGGTGGGTCGGTGGCGGGGGTGACGGCGTACCTCTACGGCACCTGGTCGGGCGGCAGCGGCGGACCGCTGGTGCCCGTGAACCCGATCGGCACGAACCTCACGATCCAGTCGTCGCCGAAGTTCGAGGACCTGAACCACACGTTCCTGTTCGAGGTGCCCGCCGACTGGACGACCCAGGCCGGCCTCCGGCTCACGGTCCAGGTGAATCCGGGGCACCATCCGCTCGAATCCGACTACATCGACAACTCCACGACGGTCGGGCCGCTCACGTTCCAGAACTCGCCGCGGCTCGAGGTCCAGTTCGTCGCCTGGGGGTTCGACCTGAGCGGGACCACCTACTACCCGCGCTTCGTGAAGGACATCATCCAGACCTACTCGTGGGTCCGCCGTGCGTATCCGCTCGCCAGCACGCCCGGCTTCCTGAGCGATCCCGGCCCGGGCTTCCATCCGAACCTGTGGCTCATCTACGACGCCGAGCT
>Ga0335084_10001587_pt1 | contig 21406 bp, 19 predicted proteins | sample Lox_Sample_44_FD_206721 | JGI IMG/M metagenome (GOLD analysis project Ga0335084, IMG submission 206721) | Soil microbial communities from Loxahatchee National Wildlife Refuge, Florida, United States - Lox_Sample_4.4 | ecosystem: Environmental > Terrestrial > Soil > Wetlands | place: USA...
AGGTCGTTACGACCGTATCCGGGTTGAGCGACAGGCTCTCGATGCCCTGCTCCATCAGCCAGCGCGCGAAGTCCGGGTGGTCCGACGGCCCCTGCCCGCAGATCCCCACGTACTTGCCCTGCTTCCGGCAGGCGCGGATCGCCATCGACAGCATCGCCTTGACCGCGCCATCGCGCTCGTCGAAGGCCCCCGCCACCAGGCCCGAATCGCGGTCCAGGCCGAGCGTGAGCTGGGTGAGGTCGTTCGAGCCGATCGAAAAACCGTCGAAGAATTCCAGGAATTCCTCGGCGAGGACCGCGTTCGAAGGCAGCTCGCACATCATGACTACCCGCAGGCCGTCCTGGCCGCGCTTGAGCCCGTTTTGCTCGAGCAGCCCGACGACGCTGCGCGCCTCGTCCAGCGTGCGCACGAACGGCACCATGATCTCGACGTTGGCGAGTCCCAGCTCGTTGCGCACCTTGCGCAGCGCCGCGCACTCCAGCTCGAAGCAGGGGCGGAAGTCCGGCGCCACGTAGCGCGAGGCGCCGCGAAAGCCGAGCATCGGGTTCTCTTCCTCGGGCTCGTAGCGCTGCCCGCCAATCAGCTTGCGGTACTCGTTCGACTTGAAATCGGACAGGCGCACGATCACGGGCTTGGGCCAGAACGCCGCCGCGATGGTCGCGACGCCCTCGACCAGCTTCTCGCGGAAGAAGGCGCGCGGGTCCGCATAGCCGCGCGCGGCCTGCTCCACCGCCGCCTTGAGCTCGGCCGGCAACTCGGGCCAGGCGATGCAGGCCTTGGGATGGACGCCGATCTCGTTATTGATGATGAACTCCAGGCGCGCGAGGCCGACGCCCGCGTTGGGCAGCTGCGCGAAGCCGAAGGCGAGTTGCGGGTTGCCGATGTTCATGGCGATCTTGACGCCGATGCGGGGCAGTTCACCGTGTTCGCTGGTGGTGACTTCGAACGGAACGCTGCCTTCGTAGACGTTGCCGGTGTCGCCCTCGGCGCAGGACACCGTGACCGCGCTGGCCGCCGCGAGCCGCGTCGTGGCGTCGCCGCAGCCCACCACCGCGGGGATGCCCAGCTCCCGCGCGATGATCGCCGCATGGCAGGTCCGGCCGCCGCGGTTGGTGACGATCGCCGAGGCGAGCTTCATGACGGGCTCCCAGTTCGGGTCCGTCATGTCGGTCACCAGCACGTCGCCGCGCTTCACGCTGGCCATGAACGAGGCGTCACGCACGATCTTGACCGGGCCCGCGCCGATCTTGTGGCCGATGGCGCGCCCGCTCGCGAGCAGCACGCCTGTGCCCTTCAGGCGGTAGCGCTCGTCGCCCGCCTTCTTTCGCGAACGCACGGTTTCCGGCCGCGCTTGCAGGACGTGGAGGCTCCCGTCGAGGCCGTCCTTGCCCCACTCGATGTCCATCGGACGGCCGTAGTGCTTCTCGATCAGGCAGGCGGTGCGCGCGAGCTCGAGAACGTCCGCATCGGTCAGGGAGAACCGGTCGCGGTCGGCGGGGGCGACCTCCTCCGTCCGGACCGATTTGCCCGCGGACGCCTGCCCGGCGAACGTCATTTTCTGCATCTTGGAGCCCAGGCGCCGGCGCAGGATCGCCGGCTTGCCCGCCTCGAGCATGGGCTTGTGCACGTAGAACTCGTCCGGATTGACCGCGCCCTGCACCACCATTTCCCCCAGGCCCCAGGAGGAGGTGATGAAGACGACGTCGCGGAAGCCCGATTCGGTGTCCAGCGTGAACATCACGCCGCTTGCGCCACGGTCGCTGCGCACCATGCGCTGCACCGCCGCCGACAGCGCTACCGCGCCGTGTTCGAAGCCATGATGGGCCCGGTAGGAGATGGCGCGGTCGTTATACAAGGACGCGTAGACGTGGCGGATCGCCGCAAGCACCTGTTCCTCGCCCCGGATGTTGAGGAAGGTCTCCTGCTGGCCGGCAAAGGAGGCGTCCGGCAGGTCCTCGGCCGTGGCCGAAGAGCGGATCGCAAATGAGACATCACTCGAAATAGACGATGCAAGACTATGATAATACGTTCGTATTTCTTTTTCAACGTCCACGGGAAATGGCGTCATTTCGATCCAGCCGCGGATCTCCGACCCGCAACGGGCGAGCGCTTCGACGTCCTTCGGGTCCAGCGCCTTAATCCGTTCGGCGATGCGCCGGTCGAGTCCGTCCCTGGCCAGAAACGCCTGGTAGGCCGCCGCAGTAGTCGCGAATCCGTTCGGCACCCGCACGCCCGCCCTGGACAGGCCGCCGATCATCTCCCCCAGGGAGGCATTCTTGCCGCCGACCTTCGGCAGGTCGGCCATGCGCAGGTCTTTGAGCCACGCGACGTACATTTCCCTGTTATTTTAGCCGCCATGCCGCACCGCCGCACCGTGTTCTTCGTTTCCGACGGCACCGGCATCACCGCGCAGATGCTCGGCCACAGCCTGCTCACGCAATTCGAGGGCGTGGACTTCAACCAGATCACCCTGCCCTTCGTCGACAGCACCGAGAAGGCGGCCGAATGCGTCGAGCGCATCGAGCGCGAGGCGCTGCGCGGCAACGGCCAGCCGATCGTGTTCTCCACCCTGGTGAACGGGGACGTGCGCGAGGTGGTGCGCCGCGCGAACGCCCTCTTCGTGGACTTCTTCGAGGCCTTCATCGGCCCGCTGGAGCAGGGGCTGGGGCTGAAGTCGAGCCATACCATCGGCCGCTCGCACAGCGCGATGGACAAACAGGAATACAAGCAGCGTATCGAGGCGATCAATTTCTCCATGGCGCACGACGACGGCGCCTCGCACCGGGACCTCGGCGATGCCGACGTGATCCTCGTCGGCGTGTCGCGCAGCGGCAAGACGCCCACCAGCCTGTACCTCGCGCTGCAATTCGGCGTGAAGGCGGCCAACTACCCGCTCATCCCCGAGGATTTTTCGCGTGCGCAGCTCCCCGAGGCGCTGCGCGCGTCCAAGGCGAAGCTCTACGGCCTCACCATCGCGGCGGAGCGCCTGCACGAGATCCGCCGCGAGCGCCGTCCCGGCAGCCAGTATGCCGATCCCGCGAACTGCCGCTACGAGATCGAGCAGGCCGAGGCGATGATGGCGCGCGAGGGCATCCGCTGGATCAACTCGACGGCCAAGTCGATCGAGGAAATCGCCACGACGATCCTGCGCGAGCTCAGGCTCGAGCGGCACGTCTACTGAGCGTGCCCGATCCCCTTGCCCTGCAGCACGACGCGGTTCCTGCCGGCCGCCTTGGCGGCATAGAGCGCCGCGTCGGCGGCCCTCAGCAGCTCGCCCTCGCTGCCGCCGTGGTCCGGAAAGCTCGCTACGCCGACCGAGACCGTCACGCGGACCGTGTGCTCGCGGACCGCGATGGGATTCTGCTCGATGGTGCGGCGGATCTTTTCCGCGCGCTCGAGCAGTCCGGCCTCACCCATCCCGGGGAGGAAGATGATGAACTCCTCGCCACCCGCGCGGCACACCACGTCCTCTTCCCGCACGCAGCGCAGCAGGTCGCGGGCCATGGCGCGCAGCACCGCGTCGCCCGTGTCATGGCCGAACGTGTCGTTGACCCGCTTGAAGTGATCGGCGTCGATCGCGAGGACGCCGATCGGGTCCGAATTGCGCGTGGCGCGCATGATCTCGCGGTGCAGGCTTTCCTCCAGCGGCCGCCGGTTGTAGAGGCCGGTGAGCGGATCGCGCATGGCCTGCAGCCCCAGCTCCAGCTGGGCCATCACCTGCCTGGCCAGCAGCACCAGGTTCTCGCGCTGGTCGGCGCGCAGGCTGTTGGGCTTGAGGTCGATCACGCATAGCGTGCCCAGGCCGAAGCCGTCGGCGCTGAACAGCGGCGCGCCGGCGTAGAAACGCACTCTCGGCGCATCGACTACGAGCGGGTGGCCGGCAAAGCGCGGGTCGTTCCGCGTGTCGGGGATTTCCATGACATCGCGCTCCCGGATCGCATGGGCGCAAAACCCGTCCGGATAGGGCACCTCATGGGCATCGAGCCCATAGGCGGCCTTGAAGTACAGCCGGTGGGAATCGACCAGGCTCACGAGCGAGACCGGCGTGCCGCAGATATTGGCGGCCAGGCGCGCCAGGTCGTCGAACCGCGCCTCCCGGCCAGTGTCCAGCACGCAATAGCGGCGCAGGACTGCGAGGCGGGCCGCCTCCTGCGCGGCGGTGCCCGCGGAAGCCGCGACATCCCGAGAATCAGTTGCCATGCTGGACGCCCCCCTTGCCGCAAGCCACCGCCATTGCAGCGCCTAAGCTATCGCAAAAGCGTCGATTTTGCCGCGATTGTCAGAAGGTGTCAGGATCGCCGCGGCGTGCCGCTTCGTAAAAGCAGATAGCCGCCGCCGCCGCTACATTGAGCGATTGCGCGCCGCCCGGCATGGGAATGGTGACCTTGAGCGAGGCACGCGCCGCGAGAGCGCGGCTCACGCCCTGTCCTTCTGCGCCGAAGATCCAGCCGATCCGCCCCGACAGGTCGGCGCCCTTCAAGGCCGTGCCGCCACGCGTGACGGTGCAGGCGGCCCTTCCGCCGAAACGCTCGAGAGCGTCCGCCAGGTCCGCGTTCTCCCGGATCTCCATCCCGAAGTGCGCTCCCATCCCGGCGCGCAGCACCTTCGGCGACCAGGCGTCCGCGCAGCCTTTCGAAAGCACGGCGTGACGAATGCCAAACGCGCGGGCGCTGCGCAGGATGGCGCCGACGTTGCCCGCGTCCTGGATGCCCTCAAGGAAGATGCAACTGCGCGCCGCGCCCAGGTCGGAGGTCGCCTCAGGCAGGGCGATCTCGGCAGCGATGCCCGCCGGGGTCTCGGTATCGGCGATGGACCGAAACACTGCGTCGCCCAGCACCAAAGGTGTCTTGCCGATTTGCCTTGCAAGAGCCTCGAACCGTGCAGCCGCGGACTTGCTCAAGAGGAGTTCCTCGATCCTCTTTCCGGATTCCACAAAGGCCGAGACGAGATGCTCTCCTTCGATCAGCGCCCTCTTCGCCTTGCGACGCGTGCGCGCGTCTTCCGTCAATTCCCGCCAGCGGCGCACGCGCGGGTTGTCGCGGGAGGTGATGACGGTCATTCCGGATGCAGGATTCGGCGCACGGGCGCGAAGCTGCGGCGATGGATCTCACTCGCGCCGTACCGCTCGAGCAGCGCCAGGTGCTCGGCCGTAGGGTAGCCCTTGTGGCGGTCGAAGCTGTATTGCGGGTAGCGCTCGTGCAGGCGGAGCATTTCGGCGTCCCGCGCCGTCTTGGCTAGGATGGACGCGGCCGAGATGACCGGGTGAAGCCGGTCGCCCCGGACGATGGCGCGCGTGCGGCAGGCGAGCCTGGGGCAGCGATTGCCGTCGATCCAGGCCTCGTCCGGCGCCACCTCGAGCGCGGCCACGGCGCGCTGCATCGCGAGCATCGTGGCCTGCAGGATGTTGAACCGGTCTATTTCCTCCACGGTGGCAAGGGCGATCGCAAAGGAGAGGGCGTTTTCCCGGATTTGCCGCGCGAGCTTTTCCCGCATCGAAGAACTCAGGAGCTTCGAATCCTTCAGTCCCTGGATGGGCTCGTGCAGGATGACCGCCGCGGCGAAGACGGGTCCCGCGAGCGGCCCGCGCCCTGCCTCGTCGACCCCGCAGACTCTAGCGGCGGTGCGCATCGATGACGCCGAGCACCGCCTCGGCCGCCTTCTGAGCCGTGTTCTGGCGCAGGACGGCATGGATGGCGTGGAACCGGTCGATCTGCCGGCGCTGCGCACCGGCGTCATGAAGCAGCTCGAGCAGCGCATTGGCGAGCGCACCGGGCGTCGCCTGTTCCTGCACGAACTCGGGCACGAAGGCCTCGCCGGCAAGGATGTTCGGCAGGCCGATATAGGGGAGATAAGCCATGCGGCGCATCAGCGCCGAGGTGACGGGCGACTGCCGGTAGGCGATCACCATGGGCGTCTTGATCAGCGCCGCTTCCAGCGTAGCCGTGCCGCTCGCCACGAGCGCGACGTCGGCGGCCGTCAGCGCTTCGTGCGAGTGCCCGAACATCAACGTGAGGGGGAGCGCGCCGGCCTCGTTGCGGCGGATCGCGAGCTCGAACATCTCCCTCGTCTCGCGTGAGGCCGTCGGCACGACGAAGTGCGCGTCCGGCAGGTCCTGCATCAGGCGGCGCGCGGTCTTCACGAACACGTCGGCCATGTAGTGCAGCTCGGAGCGCCGGCTGCCGGGGAGCAGCGCCACCAACCGCCTGGCCGGCGGAACGCGCAGCTCGGTGCGCGCCTTGCCCTTGTCGGGCTCCATCGCGATCAGGTCGGCCAGCGGATGGCCCACGTAGGTCACCGGCAGCCCCTGCTTCTCGTACAGCGCCGGCTCGAACGGGAACAGCGCGAGCAGGTGCGTGACCGAGCGAAGGATGCGTCGCGTGCGCCAGCCGCGCCAGGCCCAGATCGAAGGGCTGACATACTGGATCGCGGGGATGCCCGCTTCCTTGAGCTTGCGCTCGAGGTCGAGATTGAAATCCGACGAATCCACGCCGATGAAAGCCGCGGGCCGCTCCCGCAGGAAGCGCCCCGCGATGTCGCGACGGATGCCGGAAATTTCCCGGTAGCGGCGGAGCACCTCGCCGTAGCCGCGCACGCCGAGCCTGTCCATCGGCACGTGCGACTCGAAGCCCTGCGCGATCATCCGCGCCCCGCCGATGCCGGAGAAGCGCAGCCCGGGCCGGCGCGCCTTCAGGGCGCCGATCAGGTGCGCGCCGAGAAGATCGCCGGACGCCTCCGCGGCCACCATGCCGACGTGGACGTTCGGTTCGCCGGCCACTAGCGTATGTAGCCGCGCCTGGAAGCGTTGAGAAAGTCGAGCATGGCCTGCACCTCCGGGCAGGCGCGCGCCTGCTCCTCGAGCGCGCGCCGCATCTCGTCCTGCCCGAGTCCGTGCCGGTAGATGGTCTTGTAGGCCTGCTTCAGGGCGTCGATGGTCGCGGACGGCATGCCGCGCCGGCGCAGCCCGACCGTGTTGATGCCGTACGGCAGCGCCCTGTTGCCGGCCGCGCGGACGTACGGCGGCAGGTCGCGGTCGAGGGCCGTCCCCATGCCGGTGAAGCTGTGCGGGCCCACGCGCACGAACTGGTGCACGAGCGTGTAGCCGCTGAGGATCGCCCAATCGCCGATCTGCACGTGGCCCGCCAGCGCGCAGGCGTTGGCGAAGATGGTGTGGCTGCCGATCTGGCAGTCGTGCGCGAAATGCACGTACGCCATCACCCAGTTGTCGTCGCCGACGCGCGTGACCCTCGCGTCGCCGATGGTGCCGCGATTGATGGTGACGTATTCGCGGAAGGTGTTGCGGTCGCCGATTTCCACCGCGGTGTCTTCGCCCGCGTACTTGAGGTCCTGCGGCGGGCCACCGATAGAGGCGAACTGCGAGATGCGGTTGCCGCGACCGATCCGCGTGCGGCCCTCGATCACCACGTGCGGGCCGATCACCGTGCCCTCGCCCACCTCGACTTGCGGGCCGATGATCGAGTAGGCGCCGACGCTAACGTCGGTCGCGAGCCGCGCGCCCGGCTCGATGATTGCCGCGGGATGGATCATTGGCCCTTGCCGGGCAGGCTGCGATAGGCGCAAAGAATGTCCGCTTCGCTGACCAGCACGCCCTGGACCTTGACGCTGCAGCCGAACTTCCAGACGCCGCGCTTGGATCCCTGGATCACGATCTCGACCAGCAGCTGGTCGCCGGGCTCGACAGGCCGCTTGAAGCGCGCATTGTCGATGCCGGCGTAGTAGTAGGTCGTGTGCTCGTCGGGCCGCGTGCCGAGCGTGCGGAAGCCGAGGATCGCGGCCGCCTGGGCCATCACTTCCAGGATCAGCACGCCGGGCATGACCGGCTTGCCGGGAAAATGGCCCTGGAAGTAGGGCTCGTTCGCCGACACGTTCTTCAGCGCGAGGATGCGCTTGCCCGGTTCGCACTCGAGCACCCGGTCGATCATCAGCACCGGATAGCGCTGCGGCAGGTATTCGAGCACCTCGTAGATGTTCATCTCAGCCATCGCCCTTCTCCTTGCCTTTTTGCCGCTTCTCCAGCGCCCGCACGCGCTCCACGAGTTCCGCCAGATGCCGGACGACCGCAGTATTGCGCGCCCAGGATTCGTGCTCGTCGGCGGGATACATCCCGGTGTAGGTGCCGGGCCGGTGGATCGAATGCGAGATCACGGTGCAGGTCGAGACCTGCACGTGGTCGCAGATGGACAGGTGCCCCTGGATGCGCGCAGCCCCGCCGATCGCGCAGTGGGCGCCGATCGTCGTGCTGCCCGCCACGGCGGCGCAGCCTGCCATCGCCGTATGCGTGCCGATGCGGCAGTTGTGGCCGATGTGGATCTGGTCATCGAGCTTCACGCCGTCCTCGAGGACGGTGTCCTGCAGAGTGCCGCGGTCGATCGTGGTATTGGCGCCGATCTCGACGTCGTCGCCGATGGCCACGCCGCCGATCTGCGGAATTTTCACCCAGCGGCCGGCCTCGGGCGCCATGCCGAAGCCGTCGGCGCCGATCACGGCGCCCGAATGCACGATCGCGCGCGCGCCGAGCCGGCAGCCGGCGTAGATCGTCACGCCGGGATACAGGCAGCTGTCGTCGCCGATCGAGACGCCCTCGCCGATGACGCAGTTCGCGCCGATCGAGACGCGCGCGCCGATCTTGACGCCGGGCGCCAGCACGGCGGCAGGGTGCACGCCGGCCGGCTGGGTGAACGGCGGATTGAACAGCTGCGAGACGTGCGCGAAGTAGGCGTAGGGATTGTCGCAGACGATGCGCGGCAGCGGCGTCAACGATTCCGCGTCAGCGCCCAGGACCACCGCGGAGGCGCGCGTGCCGGACAGCCTTGCGGCGTGCCTGGGACTGGAGAGAAAGCTGATCTGGCCCGGGCCCGCCCCCTCCAGGGTGCCGACCTGCCGGATCAGGACTTCCGGATCGCCCGCGATCCGTCCGCCGAGGCGCGACGTGATTTGCGCGAGCGTGAGCGGGACCGCCATGTCATTTGGCAGCGGCCGGCTTGGCCTCCAGCGCCTTGATCACCTTGTCCGTAATGTCGATGCGCGGGTTCGCGTACGCCGCTTCCTGGAAGATGATGTCGTATTTCTCCTGCTCGGCGATCTGCCGGATGATGCGGTTTGCCTGCTCGATGACCTGCGACAGTTCCTCGTTGCGGCGCTGGTTCACGTCCTCGCGGTAGTCGCGCTGCTTCTTCTGGAAATCGCGCGTCAGTTCGTTGAAGTCGCGTTCCTTGTTCCGGCGCTGCGCCTCGGCCATCGTCACGCCGTCCTTTTCCAGCTCGTCCTGCATGCGCTTGAGCTGCTCGGCGGTCTTCGCCAACTCCGCCTCGCGCTTGGAAAACTCCGCCTCAAGCTTCTTCTGCGCGCGCAGGGCCGGCGCCGAATCGCGCACGATCCGGTCGATCTGCACCACGCCGATCTTGCTCTGGGCGTAGGCCGCGCCCGCCGGGGCGCCCAGGCAAAGTGCGGCGGCGGCGGCGATCAGGAGGCTTCGGTGGGCTCTTTGCATAGGAATCCGGCGGATCTCGAAGGAAGGCTAGAAAGTGGAGCCAAAAGTGAATTGTAACCTCTCGACACGGTCGCCGGCCTTGTTGTTGAGTGGCTGCGCGAGCGACAGGCGCAATGGCCCGAAAGGCGACGTCCAGGCGAGGCCGACGCCGGCCGAGTAGCGCAGGTCGGCGAAATCGACCTTCTGGCCCGCGCCCCAGACCCAGCCGGTATCGACGAACGCGGCGAGGCGCAGCGATTTGTCCTGCTGGGCGCCCGGCACCGGAAACAGGATTTCCGCGCTGCCGGTGCCCTTGCGCGTGCCGCCCAGCACGTTGCCCTGATTATCCTGCGGGCCGAGCGAAAAGGCCTTGAAGCCGCGCACGGATTGAGGGCCACCGGCGTAGAAGTTCTTGAAGAAGGGCACCGGCTTGCCGCCCAGGCCGTTCACGTAGCCGAAATCGCCCGTGAGCGCAAACGTCGTAGATCGGGTGACCGGGAAGAAGAGCTGCCCGCCGAGGTTGGCGCGATAGTATTCGAGGTCGCCGCCGGCCAGCTCCAATCCGGCGCGCGCGACAGAGCCGCTGGTTGTGTTGAGGGCGCTGTCCCGCTTGTCGCGCACCCAGCCCATCGATCCCCATCCGTACCGGTAGTTGTCGCCGAACTGCGACTGGAACGTGATGTATTGCACCGGGCTGTTCGGGAACACGCCGAGCGTCACGTCTTCGGCGGCGATCGTGAAGTTGACGGAGTCGAATTCACTGAGCGGATAGCCGAACCTGAAGGCGCCGCCCACCGTCGTGGTCTTGTAGGCGCCGATCGCGAGGCTGGAAGCGTCGATCTTGCGGTCGTAGACGTCGAACCCTCCGCTGACGCCGTCCACGGTGAAGTACGGATTGAGGTATGAGAGAGAGATGTTCCGGTTGACCTTGCCGGTGTTGAGAGTCGCGCCAAGGAACTTGCCGCTGCCGAACACGTTCGCCTGCGAGACCGATCCCGAGAGCACGACCTTGTCTACCGTCGAGTAGCCCGCACCGAGCAGGACCGCCCCGGTCGGCTTCTCTTCGACCGTGAAGTTGACGTCGATCTGGTCGGCGCTGTCCGGCACCGGCGTCGTATCCACGCTCACGTCCTTGAAGTACTGGGTCCTGTCGATGCGGCGCTTGGAGAGCTCGATCTTCGACGCGTCGTAATAGGCGCCCTCGAGCTGTCGCATCTCGCGCCGCACCACCTCGTCGCGGGTCTTGGTGTTGCCCGAGACGTTGATGCGGCGGACGTACACGCGGCGGCCCGGATCGACCATGATGGTCAGCGCGACGGTCCGCTTCTCCTTGTCGAGCTGCGGCACTGCGCTCGCATTGGCGAACGCGTAGCCGTCATTGCCCAACCGGTCGGTGATCGCCTTGGTGGTCTCGGTGATGCGCTGCCGCGAGAACACGTCGCCCGCCTTGACGCGGATCATCTTCTGCAGCTCTTCCCTGGGAAGCAGCATCTGGCCGCCGAGCGCCACGTCGGAAACGATGTACTTCTCCCCCTCGATCACGTTGATCGTGATGTAGATGTCGCGCTTGTCCGGCGTGATCGATACCTGCGTCGACTCGACGGCAAAGTCCACGTAGCCGCGGTCCTGGTAGAACGAGCGCAGCGTCTCCAGGTCGCCCGCGAGCTTCGGCTTGGAGTACTGGTCCGCCTTCGTGTACCAGGTCAGCCAGCCCGGCGTGCGCAGGGACAGCTGCTCGAGGAGCGATTCCTCGCTGAACACCTTGCTGCCGACGATATTGATGGCGCGGATCTTCGCGACCTCCCCTTCATTCACGGTCAGCGTGATGCCCACGCGGTTGCGCTCGAGGGGCGTCACCGTGGTCTGGACCTCGGCGGCGTAGCGGCCGCGCGACAGGTACTGGCGCTTGAGCTGCTGCTCGGCATTGTCGAGCACGGCGCGGTCGAAGGTGCGGCCTTCCGCCAGGCCCGCTTCGCGCAGGATCTTCTTCACCGCGTCGGACTCGAATTCCTTGATGCCGATCAGGTCGATCGTGGCGACCGCGGGCCGCTCGTCGACGACGATGACCAGCACGTTGTTTTCCACTTCCACGCGCACGTCGCGAAAAAATCCCGTCGCGAAGAGCGCGCGCAGCGCCTGCTGGGCTTTTTCGGCGGTCATGGTCTCGCCGACCTTGACCGGCAGGTAGCTGAAGACCGTCCCCGCCTCGGTTCGCTGCAGGCCCTCGACGCGGATGTCCTTGACAACGAAGGGCGCGAAGGACTGGCCGAGGGCGGGGTTGGCGGCGGCCAGCAGCAGGCAAGCGGCGACACCGAGGAGGCGCTTGCGCATGGCTATCCGAAGAACAGGCGGTTCAGGTCGTTGTAGAAGGCGAAAGCCATGACGACGAGCAGCAGCGCGAGACCGACGCGCTGTCCGAGCTCCATGGCCCGCTCGGACACCGGACTCCCCTTGATTATTTCCACCGAATAATACATCAAGTGCCCGCCGTCCAGCAGCGGAATCGGCAGCAGATTCAGCACCCCGAGGCTGATGCTGATCAGCGCGAGGAAGGTCGCGTAGGCGAGCCAGCCCATCTGCGCCGACTGGCCTGCGTAGTCGGCGATGGTGACCGGCCCGGACAGGTGCTTCCATGACACTTCGCCGATCAGCATCTTGCCGAGCATCTTCAGGCTGAACGCCGAGATGTCCCAGGTCTTCGCGACGGCCTTGCCGAGGCTGTCAAGCGGGCCGTAGCTCACGCGCACGATGATGCGCTCGGAGTCGGCCGGCGGAATGCGCGGCGCCGCGCCGATGCGGCCGATACGCTCGCCGCCCTCGTTCACCGGGTCCGGCCGAACGTCGATGCTGATCCTCGCGCCGTCGCGCTCCACAAGGAGCTGCAGAACTTCGCCCGGATGGCTGCGGATCGCCTGCACCAGCGCTTCCCAGCTGCCGATCGGCTCGCCGCCGGCGCGCCTCACGCGGTCGCCGGCCTGCAGCCCTGCGCGCTCCCCCGCGCCGCCCTGCACCACGCGCCCGATCACCGCGTCGAGCGGCGGACGGTACAGGCGCAGCCCGATCCGCTCGAGCGCGTCGCTCTCGACTTCGTCCGACGGGTAGCCGCGCAGGTCGAGCAGGTGCGTGGAGATGTCGCCGCGCTCGCCGGTGACCTCGAAGCGCAGCGTCTCCTTCTGCAGCGCGCCCTGCAGCACGCGCCAGCGCAGGTCCTGCCAGGTCGCGACCGGTTCGCCCTCGATCGAGCGCACAGTGTCGCCGGCCTCCAGGCCCGCGGCGCGCGCCAGCGTGCCCGCGGCCGGCTGCGCAAGCACGGGGCGCGCCTCCGGCAATCCGTGCATGTACAGGCCCGCATAGAGCGCGATGGCAAAAAGAAAATTGAACAGCGGGCCCGCCGATACGATCAGCAGCCGGCGCCATACGCTCTGCCGGTTGAACGCGCGGTGCCGTTCGCTGTCGGCGACCGGCCCCTCGCGCTCGTCGAGCATCTTCACATAGCCGCCGAAAGGGATCACCGCGATCGTCCACTCGGTCGCATCGCGGCCCAGGCGCCAGGTCCAGAGCGGGCGGCCGAAACCGACAGAGAAGCGCAGCACGCGCACGCCGCAGATCCGCGCGACGAGGTAGTGCCCGTACTCGTGCACCACGATCAGCACGCCGAGCGCGACGACGAACGAGACTGCCGTGTGCAGCAGGTTCATGAAGGGTGTCTCATGCGGCGCGCCCCATCAGGTCCGTGACGATCTCGGCCGCGGCGCCGCGCGCCCGGCGATCGGCGTCGAGCACGGCATCGAGCGAATCCGCCGCGGCCGCCGGCACGGCGGCGAGGGCCTGCTCGATGACCTGCGGAATCGCCGTGTAGCGCAGCCTGCCGTCGAGAAACGCACCGACGGCGACTTCGTTGGCGGCATTGAGCGCCGCGGGCGCCGTCCCGCCATCGCGCAGCGCGGCGTAGGCAAGGCCCAGGCAGGGAAAACGGCGCGCGTCGGGGTGCTCGAACGAGAGCTGCCCGACCGCCGCGAGGTCGAGCTGCGCCGCGCCGGACTCGATGCGCTCGGGGAATCCCAGCGCGTGCGCGATCGGCACGCGCATGTCCGGATTGGAAAGCTGCGCGATGACCGAACCGTCGACGTACTCGACGAGCGAATGGATGATGCTCTGCGAGTGGATCAGGACTTCGATGCGCTCCGGCGGCAGGTCGAACAGCCAGCGCGCCTCGATCACCTCCAGTCCCTTGTTCATCATGGTCGCGGAATCCACCGAGATCTTGCGCCCCATCACCCAGTTCGGGTGCGCGCAGGCTTGCTCGGGAGTGACGCCGGACAGGCGTTCCAGCGGCGCCGAGCGGAATGGCCCGCCGGAGGCGGTGAGCAGGATGCGCCGCACCGACGCCGCAGCCCTGCCGGCGCCGCGCAAGCCCTCCTGCGGCAGGCACTGGAAGACGGCATTGTGTTCGCTGTCGATCGGCAGCAGCGTCGCGCCGCACTCGCGCACCGCGCGCATGAAGAACGGGCCCGCCATCACGAGCGCTTCCTTGTTGGCGAGCAGCACGCGCTTGCCGGCCCGCGCGCCGGCTAGCGTGGGCGCCAGTCCCGCCGCGCCGACGATGGCCGCCATGAGCACGTCGCAGCCGCCGTCCGCCGCCACCTGTACCAGCGCAGGCGGGCCGAACAGCAGCTCGCTGCGGCAACCGGTCTCGGCGAACCTGCGGCGCAGGGCCGCGTCCTCGGTCAGCCCCGACAGGACCGCGTAGCGCGGCGCATGGCGCAGGCAGAGGGCGAGCAGCGCCTCTGCAGAGCGGTGCGCCGTGAGGGCATGGACGCGGAATCGATCGGGATGGCGCGCGACGACGTCGAGCGTGCTCGCCCCGATCGACCCGGTCGCGCCCAGCAATGTCAGCCCCTGCGTCATGTCGTGCCCGTCATGTCAGACTTGCCGCCTGCATCAACAGCAACGCCACCGGCAGCATCGCGGTTGCGCTGTCGATGCGGTCCAGGACGCCGCCGTGCCCGGGCAGCAGGCTGCCGCTGTCCTTCACGCCGGCGCGCCGCTTGGCAGCCGATTCGAACAGGTCTCCGAGCACGCTCGCCGCGCACAGAAGCGCGGCGCACGCGAGGTACGGCGCCCAACCCGGGCCCTCCACCCGTGCCGCCAGTCCGGGATCGAAAAACGCCCAAATGATAGCGTAGATGATGCTCGCCATGACCGCGCCGGCGACGCCTTCCCAGGTCTTGCCGGGGCTGATCGACGGTGCCAGCTTGTGCCTGCCGAAAGCGCGCCCGCAGAGATAGGCGGCCGTGTCCGCGACCCATACCAGCCCGAGCAGCATCAGCACCTGGCCGCGCTCGAGCGATGCGGTCGCGATGCCGGCGGGAACCAGGACCGCGACGCCCGCCGCCGCCAGCCACGTCGCCGGCGATGCCTGCAGGCCGCGCGCAAGCCAGAGCGGCACGAGCAGAGCCCAGAACACCGTCGCGGCGCCGAAAATCCACGCCGCCGCCGGCAGCCCCGCAAGCCACCAGACCAGCAGCGCGCAGGCGAAACCATAGGCACAGGCGAGCGGGCGGGAAAGCCGGTCCAGCCGGGCCCATTCGTATCCGCCGATCGCCACGCAGCCGGACACGACCAGAGTGAACGCCGCGCGATCGAGGAACCAAAGGGCGCCGACGAACGCCGCCAGCAGGACCGCGGCGGTCAGGACGCGGGTGAGGAGCAAGCGCTCAGGCGTCGGTTGCGGCGGGCAGCGGGGCGCGCCCGGCAGCGCGTTTCTTCGCGTCCGCGAGCTGCTCGCTGGTGCGCCCGAAGCGCCGCTCGCGCTGGCGATACCAGGCGAACGCAGCGTCGAGCGTCGCGGCGTCGAAATCGGGCCACAGCGTCCCGGTGAAATACAGCTCCGTGTAGGCCATCTGCCAGAGCAGGAAGTTGCTGACGCGCTGCTCGCCGCCTGTGCGGATGAACAAGTCCGGCTCGGGCGCGTAGCTCATCGCCAGGTACGGCGCCAGGTCCTCCTCGCGCACCCCCGCCGCCGCCGCGTCGGGCCGCTCGCGCGCCAGGCGCGACAGGGCCTGCAGGATGTCCCAGCGTCCGCCGTAGTTGGCGGCGATCGTGAGAGTCAGGCCGGCGTTGCCCGCCGTGCGCTGCTCGCCTTCTGCGATCAGCGTCTGGATCTTCGGGTCGAAGCGGCCGCGCTCGCCGATCACCTTGAGGCGGATGCCGTTGCGGTGGAGCTTCTGCACCTCGTTCTCGAGCGCGGCGATGAACAGTTGCATGAGCAGCGCCACCTCGTCGGCCGGCCGGCGCCAGTTCTCCGAGCTGAAGGCGAACAGCGTGAGGAAGCCGACGCCGCGCTCGGCGCAGGTCTTGACGGTGGCGCGCACGGCTTCGACGCCGCGCTTGTGGCCGGCGATGCGCGGCAGGCGGCGCTGCTTCGCCCAGCGCCCGTTGCCGTCCATGATGACCGCGACGTGGCGCGGCACGTCGCCGTGCGGGGGGACCTCCACCGTGGAGCTGGCGTGCGCGCCGTGGGATCGCATGCGTGCGCCCTCACACCGCCATCAGCTCGGATTCTTTTTGCGCCAGCAACTTGTCGATCTCGGCAATGTGCCGGTCGGTCAGCTTCTGCACCTCGTCGGTGGCGCGGCGCTCGTCGTTCTCCGAGATCTCCTTCTTCTTTAGCGCCTCCTTGACGGCGTGGATCGCGTCGCGGCGCAGGTTGCGCACGGCGACGCGCGCCGTCTCGGCCTCCTTGTGCACGACCTTCGCGAGCTCCTTGCGCCGCTCCTCGGTGAGCGAGGGCATCGGCACGCGGATCATGTCGCCCGCCGACGCGGGATTGAGCCCCAGGTTGGAATCGCGGATCGCCTTCTCGATCGCCTGGCCGAGCTTTTTCTCGAACGGCGCCACGCCGATGGTGCGGCCGTCGATGAGCGTGATCTTGGCGACCTGGTTGAGCGGTGTCTGCGCGCCGTAATAGTCGACGGTGACGTGGTCGAGGATGCCCGGGTGGGCGCGTCCGGTGCGCACCTTGGCGAGGTCGGCCTTGAACGCCTCGACGCTCTTGTGCATCTTGGCTTCGGTGTTCTTCTTCCAATCCGCGAGCATGGCTGCCTCCGTCCCCGTTACAGGTGCACCAGGGTGCCTTCGTCCTCCCCCGCGACCACGCGTGCGAGCGCGCCGCTGCGGAAGATGCTGAACACATTGACCGGCAACCGCTGGTCCCGGCAGAGCGCCAGCGCGGTCGCGTCCATGACCTTGAGGTTGCGCTGGATCGCCTCGTCGAAACTGACGCGGCTGTAGCGCTTTGCGCCGGCATCCTTTTTCGGATCGCTAGTGTACACGCCGTCCACCTTGGTGGCCTTGAGGACGATCTCGGCGCCGACCTCGCTGGCGCGCAGCGCCGCGGCCGTGTCGGTGGTGAAGAACGGGTTGCCGGTGCCGGCGGCGAAGATCACCACCTTGCCCTCCTCCAGGTAGCGGATCGCCTTGCCGCGGATGTAGGGCTCGATGACCTGCTCGATGTTGAGCGCCGACTGCACGCGGCTCGCGAGGCCCGCCTGCCGCATCGCGTCCTGCAGCGCCAGTGCGTTCATCACCGTGGCGAGCATGCCCATGTAGTCCGCAGTGGCGCGGTCCATGCCGGCGGCGCCCGGCGCCACGCCGCGGAAGATGTTGCCGCCGCCGATGACCACGCCGATCTCGACGCCCTGCCGCGCGACTGCGGCGATCTCGGCGACGATCGTTTCGATCGTAGGGCGGCTGATGCCGTACGCGCCCTCGCCCCTCAGCGCTTCGCCCGAGAGCTTGAGCAGGATGCGCTTGTACTTCGGCTTCATGGGCGCTCGCTCGCCTAGCGCGTCATGGCGGCGACTTCGGCCGCGAAATCGGATTTTTTCCTCTCGATGCCCTCGCCCACCACCAGGAAGCGGAAGCCGAGCACCTTGGACTTGCGCGCCGCGAGCATCTTTTCCACTGTCTGCTTGTCGTCCTTCACGAAGGGCTGGCCGAGCAGGCTGATCTCGCCGAGGAACTTGTTCAGTCCGCCCTCGACCATCTTCGCGGCGATCTCCGCCGGCTTGCCCGACTCCTTCGCGCGGGCGTCGAGGATGCCGCGCTCGCGCGCGACCACGTCGACGGGCACGTCGCTCTTGGCCAGGTACGCGGGCTTGGAGAATGAAACGTGCATCGCGACGTCCTTGCCGGCGTCTTCCGCGCCCTCGTAGTCGACGAGCACGCCGATGCGGCCGCCGTGCACGTACTGCGCCAGCTTGCCTTTTGCCTGCAGGCAGGCGAGGCGCCGGATGGTGATGTTCTCGCCGATCTTCTGCACGAGGCCCTGGCGCTGCGCCTCGACGCCCGGCAGCGCGGCCAGCGCGGCCGCATCCGCGGGACTCTTCTCCGCGGCCAGCTGCGCCAGCGACTGCGCGAAGCCCACGAAATCGTCGTTCTTCGCGACGAAGTCGGTCTCGCAGTTGAGCTCGACGAGCGCGCCGAGACGCGCGTCCGCGGACAGGTAGGCGCCGATGACGCCCTCGGCCGCGACGCGTCCCGCCGCCTTGCCCGCCTTGGCCCCGCTCTTGATGCGCAGCAGCTCCTCGGCCTTCTTCAGGTCGCCGCCGGCCTCGGCCAGCGCCTTCTTGCACTCCATCATGCCCAGGCCGGTCATTTCGCGCAGTTCCTTGACCAGCGCCGCAGTTATCTCCGCCATATGTTCCTTTTCAGTCTTTGATTGAAAAAAGGGGCCTGGTTCGGCCCCTTTCTCTGCCGCCGCGGATGCCCGTTCAGTTGCCGCCCTCCTCGGCGACTTCGACGAACTCGTCGCGCGACGCCGCGACCACCTCCTCCACGGCCTGCGAGCGGCCCTCGAGCACCGCGTCGGCCATGCCGCGCGCGTAGAGCCGGATCGCCCGGCTCGAGTCGTCGTTGCCCGGGATCACGTAGGCGATCTTGTCGGGCGAGTGGTTCGTGTCGATGACCGCCACCACGGGGATGCCGAGCTTGATGGCCTCGGTCACCGCGCCCTTGTGGTAGCCGACGTCGATGATGAACAGCGCGTCGGGCAGGCTCTGCAGGTCCTTGATGCCGCCGAGCGAGCGCTGCAGCTTCGCGAGCTCGCGCTGGATGCCGAGCGCCTCCTTCTTCGACAGGCGCTCCAGCGACCCGTCCTCGGCCATGCCTTCCATCTCCTTGAGCCGCTTGATCGACTGCTTGACGGTCTTGAAATTGGTCAGCATGCCGCCGAGCCAGCGGTGGTCGACGTAGGGCATGCCGCAGCGGACCGCCTCTTCGTGCAGGATTTCGCGCGCCTGGCGCTTGGTGCCGACGAACAGGATGTTGCCCTTGTTGGCGGCCAGCTGGCGCACGAACTTGACCGCATCCTGGTACAGGGCGAGGGTCTTCTCCAGGTTGATGATGTGGATCTTGTTGCGGTGGCCGAAGATGTACGGTGCCATCTTCGGGTTCCAGTAGCGGGTCTGATGGCCGAAATGGACCCCCGCCTCCAGCATTTGACGCATTGTTACCGACATGTGCACTCCAGTTTTAGGGTTAGGGTCTGCCGCGCCGGCCGATCGCACCTGCGGAGAAACCCTCCGAAGGCACCCTAAAAGCCGGGCGGGAAATTTGACCAGGGCATATGCTCAGGTCAGCCCGAAATTCTAGCATAATCAGCGCTTTTGCCGGTCATCCGATGTCTGTCGCCGTCAAGTCTGCGGAAGAAATCGAAAAAATGCGCGTCGCGGGAAGGCTCGCCGCGGAGGTGCTCGACTACATCACCCCTTTCGTGAAGCCGGGGGTGACCACCGGCAAGCTGAACGACCTCTGCCACGCCTATATGGTCGGCGAGCAAGGCACCATACCGGCGCCGCTCAACTACGCCCCTCCCGGATACAAGCCCTTCCCCCGCTCGATCTGCACTTCGGTCAATCACCAGGTCTGCCACGGCATCCCGGGCGACCGCGTTCTCAAGCAGGGCGACATCCTCAACATCGACGTCACCGTGATCAAGGAAGGCTTTCACGGCGATTCGAGCCGCATGTACCCGGTCGGCGAGCCCGGCATCCTGGCGCGCCGCCTGGTGGACGTGACCTTCGACTGCATGTGGCGCGGCATCGCCAGGGTGGCGCCCGGCGCGCAGCTGGGCGACATCGGCTCGGCGATCCAGGCGCACGCGGAGCGGCACGGCTTTTCCGTCGTTCGCGAATTCTGCGGCCATGGGATCGGCCGCAAGTTCCACGAGGAGCCGCAGGTCCTGCATTACGGCAAGGCCGGCACCGGCATGCGCCTGGAGCCCGGCATGACGTTCACGATCGAGCCGATGATCAATGCCGGCAAGGCCGGCATCCGCGAGCTGGCCGACGGCTGGACCATCGTCACCAAGGACCACAGCCTGTCCGCCCAATGGGAGCACACCGTGCTGGTGACCGAGACCGGCTACGAGGTGCTCACCCTCTCGGCGGGCGCGCCGCCGGCGCCCGCGGGCATCGCCGGCTGACGCCAGCATGAACGCCCCGGCGCGGATCGAATCGCTGCGCGACGACCTGCGCCAGTCCCGCGACGCCCTGCGCGAGGCGTACCTGAAGGGGCGCAAGCCCGCCTGGCTGCTGCGCGAGCACGCGAGGCTGGTCGATCGCACCTTGCAGGTCCTTTGGCAAGCTTATGGCGCCGCCGCGGGCATGGCCCTGGTGGCGACCGGCGGCTACGGGCGCGGCGAGCTGTTCCCCTCCTCCGACATCGACGTGCTCATCCTGCTGGCCGCGGAACCTTCGGCGGAGGACCGCGAGCGGCTCGAGCGACTGATCGGCATGTTCTGGGACATCGGCCTGGAACTCGGCCACAGCGTGCGCACCATCGAGGCCTGCGTCGAAACGGCCCAGGCCGACATCACGATCGAGACCGCGCTGCTGGAAGCGCGCCTGCTCGCAGGCAGTGCCGGTCTGTTCCGGCGCCTCGAAAAGGCGATCGGCCGGATCGTCGACCCGGCGACGTTCCTGAAAGCCAAGATACTCGAGCAGGAGCAGCGGCACGCGAAGCATCGCGACACCCCCTTCGCGCTCGAGCCGAACCTCAAGGAAGCGCCCGGAGGGCAGCGCGACCTGCAGACGATTCGCTGGATCGCGGTCGCCTCCGGCATCGGCGGTCAGTGGCGGGACCTGGTCAAGCCCGGCCTGCTGCAGAAAGGGGAAGCGCTGCGCCTCGCCCGCCATGAAGCCTTCCTGCAGGACCTGCGAATTCGCCTGCACTATCTCGCCGGCCGGCGCGAGGACCGCATCGCCTTCGACTACCAGGACGCACTGGCGCGCCAGTGCGGCTTCGCCGGCAAGCCCTCGCGCCTCGCGAGCGAGCAGCTGATGCAGGCTTACTATCGCAACGCCAAGGCGATCACGCAGCTGAATACGATCCTGCTGCAGAACCTGCAGGCGCGCTTCGCGCCCGGGCCGGAAAGCCCGCCGCGCCAGCTGAACGAGCGCTTTCTGGCGCGCGGTACGCTGCTCGAAGCGCGGCGCGAAGATCTGTTCGAGCGCGAGCCGCACGCGATCCTCGAGGGCTTCCTGCTCATGCAGCAGCACGGCGACCTGCGCGGCATGAGCGCCGGCACGCTGCGCGCGCTCTGGCGCGCGCGCGGCCGGCTCGACGCGCGGCTGCGGCGCGACCCGGTCGCCCGGCTGCTGTTCCTGCAGATGCTGCAGCAGCCGCGCGGCATCGTGCACGAGTTCCGCCGCATGAACCAGTACGACGTGCTGGGCGGCTACCTGCCGGAGTTCGGGCGCATCGTCGGCCAGATGCAGCACGACCTGTATCACGTCTACACGGTCGACCAGCACATCCTGATGGTGCTGCGCAACCTGCGCCGCTTCACGATGCCGGAGTTCGCGCACGAGTTTCCGCTCTGCAGCCAGCTCATGAGCGGCTTCGAGCGCCGCTGGC
>Ga0335084_10001588_pt1 | contig 21402 bp, 23 predicted proteins | sample Lox_Sample_44_FD_206721 | JGI IMG/M metagenome (GOLD analysis project Ga0335084, IMG submission 206721) | Soil microbial communities from Loxahatchee National Wildlife Refuge, Florida, United States - Lox_Sample_4.4 | ecosystem: Environmental > Terrestrial > Soil > Wetlands | place: USA...
CCGCCGGCGCTCGCATCCGGCCACCTGGCCGACGCGTTTACGTCTTTTATTGCAGCGGCCGACCGCCTGGAACATACGCATGCGCAGCTTCACAACGAGGTTGTGCACTTGCGCACGCAACTCGAGAACCGCAACCGCGCCCTGGCCTCGAGTCTGGCGGAAAACGAGAACATGCGCGCCGCTCTGCGCCAGATTCTCGACACCTTGCCGTGCGGGGTCGTGGTACTCGATCCCGAGAGCGAAAAAGTAGTCCTGCTCAACCCGGAAGCTTGCAGGCTGCTCGGTATTCCCGGTGACCGAAGCGCGGAGTGGACTGACTTGCCAGGACGCATCCGGACGATGCTGGCCTCGGGGTGCAGCCAGGCGTGGAAGCAAGGTGACGAACAGGATTTCTGCTTCACTGAAAGCAAGAACAAGCGATGGGTTACGGTCCGCTGCAGCACGATGGGAGCGGCCAGTGACGGTTCCGTTGAAGCGGAGAACCGTCACTCCAACAAAGTGATTCTTACTTGCCGCGACACGACGACATTCAAGGCGGCGGAGCAGGAGCGGGAGGCTTCGCGGAACGTTGTCGCACTGGCGGAGATGTCCACCATTCTGGCGCACGAGATCCGCAATCCGCTTGGCAGTATGGAACTGCTGACGGGGTTGCTCGCCTGTGATGCTGGCCTGAGCGAAGATTCCAAGCAAGGGGTGCAGCACCTGCAAGCTGGGGTACGCTCGCTGTCTGCCGTAGTCAATAATGTGCTGCGCTTTTACAGCCTCGGCACTTCGACGCTCAATCCGGTACGGCTTGCCGATGCCCTGCGCAGCGCGGTCAATTTCGTACAGCCGCTGGCCCGACAATGCGGAATTGGATTGGCCTTAGAACAGACTCTGGGCGACGCCGAGATCGCCGCCGATGCCAACGAACTGCAGCAGGTAATTCTCAACCTGGTATGCAACGCCCTCCGTCACACTCCGGCGGGCGGGCGAATCACGGTGACGGGAAGTTTGGCGGAGCGTCAGCCGACGCCCGTGGCGGTGGTCGAGGTGGTCGATACCGGCGCTGGCATTCTGCCCGCGGACCTGCCTCACATCTTTGAGCCCGGCTTCAGCACCAGCAAGCAAAGCCCGGGGCTGGGCCTGACCGTTTGCCAGCGCATCGTGGAGCAGCATCACGGAATTATGACTGCGCGCAGTGAACCAGGGAAGGGCACCAGCTTTCGCATGGAGTTTCCCGTTCGATGAATAACTATCCCGATCAGTCGGTCCTGGTGGTTGACGATGAGCCCGGAATGCGGATGGCGCTAAAAGCCAACTTCCAGCGCGAGGGCTGGCGGGTCGAGACCGCGTGCGGCGCGTCCGAGGCCCTGACCAAAGTCAATGCAGAGCGTTTTCCGCTGGTGGTCACCGATGTTCGCATGCCCGACGGAAACGGCCTGCAGTTGATGCGTACGGTACGCGGCTCTCATCCCTCGACCGCGGTGATTGTGCTCACCGCGTTCGGCACCGTGCCCGAGGCCGTCCAGGCCATTCAGGACGGCGCCTGCGACTACCTGACCAAGCCAATTTCGTTCGAGCAGTTGCAATCTTCCGTCAAGCGAGTCATGCAGCACGTGAGCGGCAAGCCGGTGCATGCCGCCTTACCGGCGAACGCAATTGTCGGCACGTCCTCAGCGTTGTTGAAAGCCCTGGATCGTGCCCGCCATGCCGCCAAGACCAACGCTGACGTGCTGGTGGAGGCGGAGAGTGGGACCGGCAAGGAACTGCTGGCCCGTTTCATTCATGAAAACAGTTCACGCCGCGAAAACCCCTTTGTCGCCGTCAACTGCGCCGCCGTGCCCGAGCACCTGCTGGAAAGCGAGTTGTTTGGTCACGTGCGTGGCGCCTATACCGGGGCGACAACTGCAAAAGCGGGAAAGTTCGAATTGGCGCAAGGCGGCACTCTGCTGCTCGATGAAATTGGCGAAATGCCGGTCAATCTGCAGCCAAAATTGCTTCGCGCCCTGCAAGAGCGTCAAGTTGAACGCTTGGGCGACACCCGGACGACGCCGGTCAACATTCGAGTCATAGCGACCACCAACGTCTCGCTGCATGGAATGGTTGAAGAAGGCCGGTTCCGCGCTGACCTCTATTATCGACTCAACGTAATTCCTCTCAGCCTGCCCCCTCTGCGCGAGCGTCCGGAAGACATTCCCGCGCTGGCCGAGTTTTTTGCCCAGCAGTTTGCCGCGAAGGCGAACCGTCCGGTTCCGCTGCTCCTTCCGGAGTTTATCGGCGACCTCCAGCGGCAGGCGTGGCCGGGCAATGTGCGGGAGTTGGCCAATTTCATGCAAAGAGTGTTGACTCTCAGCGATGCCCAGGAGATCGGCGCCGAGCATATTGCGGCTGAACCCCTGCGGCCCAAGCCCAGGAAGGTTGGGGCCTTCGTCGCTCCGGCGGCATTGCAAGCCGGGACCTCGATCCGCGAGCTGCAGCGGCACCTGCTCGAAGCCACTCTGGACGTCACCGGAGGCAACCGGACCCGGGCCGCCGCCATGCTGGGCGTGAGCCTGCGGACCATACGCAACAAGATCAGGGAATACGGATTGCCCCCGCGGAGGTATGCATGAACGACATTTCCAGTTCCATCATGTCGTCGCTGGAGAAATTTCTGGACTTGACCTCGCAGCGTCAGCAACTGGTCACGGCCAATATTGCGAATGTGGACACGCCCGGCTATCAGACCAAAGACATTGACTTCCGGGGCGAACTGACACGGGCGGCGGCAGGCGGGCCGGCCAACTTTGTGCCCGTCGTACGCTCGGTTGGAGGTTTGCTGCAGCGACCCGACGGCAACAACGTGAGCATGGACCGCGAAGGCTTGTTGCTGGCCGAAACCCAGATGCAGTTTGGCCTGGGGGTGCAGCTACTGCGCCACGAATTTCAGAACATCCTCATGGCAATTAATGAAGGGAGCAAGGGATGAGCATCTTTTCTTCACTTGAAATCAGCGGATCGGCGCTGGCGGCGGAGCGGCAGAGGGCCGAGGTTGTCGCGGCCAATATGGCGAATGCCGAAACCACGCATACCCCGGCGGGCGGTCCGTACAAACGCAAGGAAGTGGTATTTGCGAGTTCCGGTAATCTGCCCTTTCGCCTCATGCTGGCAGGATTTCACTCCGGGGTCGCCAATATGGTTCCCGCGGTCCGGGTTCAAAAGGTGGTCGACGACAGCACGCCGCCCCTGCGCCGCTACGAACCGGGGCATCCCGACGCCGACAAGGAAGGGTACGTGGCTTATCCGGCCATCAATCCGGTCCAGGAAATGGTGGACCTGATGGGAGCGGTGCGATCGTACCAGCTGAACGCATCCGCGATCACTGCTTCCAAGCAGATGATCCAGCAGGCGATGGATCTGTTGAAGTAGCGTTACGAGGGAGAATAACCCGTGAACAACATCATTTTGCCAGGCCTGACCGGCCTTCCTACATCGCCGACGTTGCCGACCTCGCCGACCGGGCCCGAGAGCGACAGCGGCGGCGGCTTCGGTTCAATCTTGAACCAGGCGATTGATCAAGTAGGGCAGTTGAAGCAGACTTCCGACAAGCAAGTCGGGGAATTGTTGCAGGGGGACCGTCAGGACATTCACAACGTAATGATTGCGGTCGAAAAAGCCGAAGTTGCCTTTCAGCTCATGATGCAGGTGCGCAACAAGATCGTGAATGCGTACCAGGAAGTTTCCCGACTGCAATTCTAGCCAGAGGACTAGCACAAGATCGCGAATAGCATGCCATCCCTGAACCAGCTACAGAAACAGGCGACGGACTTCGTGACCGGGTTGTCGGCCAAGCAGATTGCGGTCCTCATTGGAGCGAGCGCTCTTACCCTGGCCATCCTCGCCGCCTTTGTCCACCTGATTGCGACCCCGGACTATAAACCGCTGGTGACGGGCATGGAGCCGGCAGATGCTGAAACGCTGGGGGCGCAGCTGGCCGCGAAAAACATTCAATATCAGATCAGCTCCGACGGCAAGACCGTGAGTGTGCCGAGTGACAAGGTGGACTCCAGCCGCATGGCATTGGCCACGGACGGGATGCCGCACAGCGGTCGTCTGGGATTCGAGCTGTTCGACAAGATGAACTGGGGCCAGACCGAGTTCGACGAGCGGGTGAACTACCAGCGCGCGCTCGAAGGTGAACTGGAACGGTCGATTCAAACCCTGAAGGATGTAGACAGTGTGCGGGTGCATCTGGTTCTGCCAACTGACTCCGTATTTCTGGACCGCGAGCGTCGGGCAAAGGCGTCGGTCGTCCTTAAGTTGCGCAATGGCAGGCTTTCCGATGATACACAAATGGCTATTTCGCGGTTGGTGTCGGGAGCCGTGGACAAGCTAGGGCCAGAAGATGTGACCGTCGTCGACGCGGAAACCAATCGTCCGCTTGGCCTCCCGAAACGCAACGGTTTCGGAATGAGTGGTGACTTGGAGCAGGAGCTGTCCGCTCAATTAGTTCAGACGCTCGAACCGGTGGTTGGCCCACAGCATGTTCGCGCCCGGGTCAACGTGGAGTATGACCCGAGCACCGCGGAAGAGAACGATGAAACCTACGACCCGAAGAGCCAAGTTGCGGTTTCTACGCAACACTCGGAAGAGCAGGTCGGCGGCATGCTGGCAGGCGGAGTGCCGGGAACTACCAGCAACGTTCCAGGCGGCAGCAATACGGCCAAGCCGACGGCTGAGCCCGGCGATGGATTCCAGATTTCCAAGAGCGACAGCAATACCTACGCGGTGAACAAAGTGGTTCGGCGCACGTTGCAGCCGGCGGGCCGGATTCGAAGAATCACCGCCGCCCTGCTGGTGGACGATGCCATTGAGGTCAGACAGGAAAACGGAAAGACCCAGGAGACGCGACGCAAACGTACGGCGGACGAACTGAAACAGTTTGAAGAACTGGCGAAGGCAGCAATTGGAGTGGACGCGAACCGGGGGGACATATTGACGGTGCAAAACCTGTCCTTCGACCAGAAGCCGGTCGAAGTCCCCGCCAAGCCAAACTTCATGCAGAAGGTGCGGGTCACGCTCGCCGACTGGTCGAGCCTGGTGCGCTACGCTGCGCTCATTCTGCTGTTCCTGCTGGCCTACGCTTTGTTGCTGCGGCCTTTGAAGAAGCAGTTGCTGGCCACATTCCGCGAATTGCCTGCCGCCCTGTCGGCGAAAAAGCGGCAGCCAGTAGCTGCCATGGATCCGGCTCCTGGTCAGGACGTCAGTGCGCTGCCTCCGGCACAACAACGAGCGGTTACGCTTAAGAAACAACTGTTGGAGAAGGTGAACGGGGAACCGGCCGCCGCCAGCAGATTGATCCAAGCCTGGATCCACGAAGAAGCTAAATGACCACGCCGACCAACACTCCGCATATGTCGGGCACGCGCAAGGCCGCGATCCTCATGGCCGTCATGGGCGAGGAGGCAGCCAGCGCGATCTATCGCCATCTTCCCGACCGGGACGTTCAGGTTGTGACCCGGGAACTGGCCGAAATGACCAACATCTCGGCCGAGACCGCCCACCAGATTCTTGAGGAGTACAGCCAGATGGCGATGACGCAAGACTATCTGGCGCAGGGCGGAATTGAGTTTGCTACCCGCTCCCTGGTGAAGGCCTTCGGCGATGAAAACGCAAACTACCTTCTGAAGAAAGTGGGACGCCTGCAGGAGTTGAGCGTCGGCCAACTGGATTCCTTGCAGAAAGCGGACCCCACGCAGTTAGCCAAGTTTCTGGAAAGTGAACATCCCCAGACCATCGCGCTCATCCTCGCCCACCTCGACGGGAAACAGGCTTCGACGCTTTTGATGAAGCTGCCCGAGCAGACGCGGGGCGCGTGCGTCAAACGGCTTGCGCAGTTAAGGCAGTTCTCTCCCGAAATGGCGGAGAAGGTTTCGGTAGTGCTCAACCGGAGACTGCAGTCGCTCGGCGAGCAGAGCCGAAAGACCTATGCCGGATTCAAAAGCGTGGCCGATATGATGAACCGGCTGGAAGGCGGAGTGGCCAAGACCATATTGGAAGCCATCGAACACGATGACCCGAAGCTTGCCATCAACATTCGGAACCTCATGTTCACCTTCGAAGATCTGATCGGGGTAACCGACGCGCACATCCGGGAGTGGCTGGGAGCCATGGACAAAAAGACCCTGGCCCTGGCGTTAAAAGGCGCCACCCAGGACATGAAAGACCACATCTTTCGCGCCATGTCATCCCGCGCGGTGGAAATGTTGAAAGAAGACATGGAAGCCCTGGGACCGGTCCGGGCTAAGGACGTGGCGGCGGCCCAGCAGGAAGCCGTGACCCTGGTGCGAAAGCTGGAAGCCGAGGGCAAAGTAGTTCTCAAAGCCGAGGGAGATGATGAGTACATTGTTTAACGGCGGATCTGCTACGCCCGGTGCGGAAGTAGAGTCGTTCATCTACCAGAACACCGACGAGAATGCCTTCGGCTCCGAAACAACCAATTCGGAGGAGTTGCCCAAAGATAAGGCGCCCGCACGGGATACGGTCCCGCGCATCAGCGAGCAGGAAATTACCCGGCTCCTGGCAGATGCGCGTGCCGAGGGGATGCGGGAAGGTGAGCGCCGCACCAAGGCCGCCACGGAAGAGGCCCTGGCGCGGGAAAAGGCCCGTATTACGGAGATGTTGTCGGGTTTTCAGCAGGAACGGAACGAATACTACTCCCGGGTCGAAGTCGAGTTGGTGCACTTCGCGTTAGCGATCGCCGCCAAAGTCCTTCACCGTGAGGCCCAGGTGGATCGCATGGTGGTGGCCGGACTGGTCAAGGTCATGCTGGAGAAGCTGGAACAGGGAAGCGCGGTAACCGTCCGCGTACATCCCGAAGCGGCGGAGAGCTGGCGGCACTACTTCCACGACAATCCCACGCTGCGCATCGTAGAAGATTTCTCGCTGGGACCAAAAGACTGCAGGCTCGAAACGCAAATGGGTACCGCGGAGTTGGGCCTGGATGCCCAGCTCAAGGAAATTGAAAAGGGCTTTTTTGATCTGCTGGCCCAGCGCCCCGGACCGAAATGAATTCTGGACCTTTGGAGTCGTGCCGCAGCTGGCTTTCCAACTGTTCACCGATCCGCTGGAGCGGTCGCGTGACCCAGGTGGTCGGCAGCCTGGTTGAGTCGACCGGGCCATTCTGCGCGGTGGGTGAGTCCTGCGAAATACTGGACGCCGGCGGAACCGCCTTTGCCGGCGAAATTGTCGGCTTCCGCGGCCCGAATGTCCTCTCCATGAGTCTGGACAAGCCGCAGGGCGTGCGTTTCGGCGATCGCATCGTGACTTGGGGAGCTAAGCCATCCCTGCGGGTGGGGCCGGAATTGCTGGGACGGGTCATCGACGCCACCGGGCAGCCTATCGATGGCTTGCCGGAATACAAAGCTTCCCGTTGCATACCCATCGACGGTCTGGCGCCCTTGCCCTTGGAACGGGTGCTGATTGACGAACCCCTGGGTTGCGGCATTCGCGCGATTGACGCCTTTCTGACCTGCGGGCGCGGGCAACGCATCGGCATTTTCGGCGGCAGCGGCGTAGGAAAAAGCACATTGCTCGGGATGATGGCCCGGGGCACAGCCGCGGACTTGACGGTGTTGGCTCTGGTGGGTGAACGCGGCAGGGAAGTCGGCGAGTTCCTTAACACTCTGGGTGAAGAAGGCCGTCGCCGCTCGGTAGTGGTGGTCTCGACCTCGGACCAATCGCCGTTGCTTCGTATTCGCGCCGCCCTGGCTGCGACTGCGGTGGCGGAGTACTTCTGCTCCCGCGGCAAAAACGTTTTGCTGGTGGTGGATTCACTGACTCGCTTCGCCATGGCACAGCGTGAGATCGGTCTGGCGGCGGGAGAGCCCCCAACTGCCAAGGGTTACACGCCGTCCGTTCTGACCATGCTGGCGCGCCTGGTCGAGCGGGTTGGACGGTTTTCCCAGGGCAGCATCACCGCTTTTTACACGGTCTTGATGGAAGGCGACGACCAGCAGGATCCGATCGTAGATACCGTCCGCTCGTTGCTGGACGGCCACATTGTTCTAGACCGCAATCTCGCCTTGCGCAACCACTATCCTCCGATTTCGGTGCTGGAGAGTGTCAGCCGTTTGATGCCCAGCGTGTGTTCGCCCGAACATCTGGAAAAGGCCGGAGCGTTGCGCATGCTAGTGGCGGCTTATACCCAGGCACAAGACCTGGTGCGCATTGGCGCCTACCAGAAAGGCACCGATCCGGTCCTCGATAAAGCCATCTCCGCCCTTCCGGAAATTAACCGGTTTCTGCGGCAGACGCCAGCCGACCGCACGTCATCCCAGGAAACCCTGCAACAATTGTTTGCGCTCCCGAGCTAGCCATGGCCTTTCGATTCGCTCTCGCCTCGGTGTTGAAGTATCGCGAAAGCCTGGAAAAGCAGGCCTATCTTGCGCTCGCCAGGGTCTTGAAGGATCTGGCCGAAGTCGAGGCGCAGCTAAGCCGTATGGAGCAATGGTGCGCCGAGTCGGCACGCCGCCGCGAAGCCGAAACCGCCCGTGGTATCGTCTCAGTACACCTGCAGCGAGCGTATGAACGGGAACTGGAGCTCGAGAAACAACGCGACGACCTTCGCGTACAACAGCAGGAACTCAAGATCAAGCGCGAACAATATCTCAAGGCCTACGATTTCGCCCGCCAAAAGCATGAAGTGCTGAAAGAACTCCGGAGTCGCCAACTGGACGGCTACCAGACCGAAGAAGCCAAGCGCGAACAAAACCGCATCGATGACCTGTTTTTGTCGCGGCGCAAGACCGGCGGCTAGGCAGACGTTGCCTAGCCTGGCCTGGGCAAATCTTGCCTACTCCGCACACGTCGCCACAATCGTCGTTCCTTTCTAATCGGCACATGCGTGAAAAGTCTTTAATTTGCTGCCTCGCAGTTTCAAAGCGGAAGGCGTCTCTAATCCGGAAATTTTGGCCAGGGACGTGCAAACCTTCTCTCCGGTTGAACAAGCACTGTGAACGTAAGCCTTCCACAAATCGGATTGCATGGCGCGGCCGCCAAGAGTTCCGCGACTCACATGGCGGGCCATGGTAAGTTCGCCGATATTTTGGCGGAATCTCAGGGTGCTGCTGGCGAGGCGAACACGGTACCTGGGGGTTCGGCCGACGCCCAGGACACACCGATGTTTGGAAACTCCCGGAGTGAGAGCCTGGCCGGCAGGCGCGGCGAAAAGGGTAACGGGGCGTCGGCGTCGCGACGGGGGGCGGACATCACCGGACAAAAGTCAACTGACTACGCTGTTACGAAGCTCATCGCCGGCCCGAACGCCCTTACTCTTCCGTTGATCCCTGCGGCAGTAGTTCAGCCGAAGGCGACCTCGACTGCCCTTCACGTCGACACCGCCGACGCCCAACGCGCCACGAAGTCCGCCGCAAAATCAGCCCTCGAGCCTACCGCGCATTTCAGTCCCGGGCACAATATCCCAGGTTTTCAATCCGACACGCTCCTCAAAGCCTCTGCCTCAGGCTTGCCCTCCCACGTCGCGGCGACTTTGGCTCCAGTGTCTTCTCCCCAGAAGCAGGTGAAGGGGACGGTACTGGAAGTGGGAGAACCCGGAAAGACAGTTGAACACGCAGCAAAGGCTGTCGCCAAGCAGGACGCCAAGTTAGAGGAAGACACCTCCAGGCAGGCCGCGGCATCAGCCTCGATCGGCAAAGTTTTCGATCACGCCACAAACTCCAGTGACGCGACGCTCCTCGCTCGGAGTCCGCTGCACCATCCCGGGCTGACTGCCGAGGACACAAACCGTACAGCGTCGAAGGGTCCACAGCCACGCGCAACCGTATCTGGCACCCCACGGTCATCCGTAGCGGACAGGCCAGTCGAAGACGGGCGCGAACTCAACCGCATGGCCCATCAGCCGGTCCCAGTTCTCGAAAGATTCGCAGAAAGCCTTTCCGCCCGGGGGCCCCAAGTCCAGGCTGAAGGACACCGCAGGAGCGCCGAGAGCGCCACAACCGGGGCGCCGCAGCACGGCAAGCCAGGTTTCCAGGTCAATGCAACGGCGAACGGCCATGGTGCGGAACGAACTTCTGCGCAAGAAGGCGCCACGACTGCGACCCCGGCGCCCACGATCTCTGCTCATGCCGTACAGCCGGTTCCGGTGGGACATGGCAGTGCATCCGACTCCGTGCATCAAGCATCGCAACCCTTGCCGCCGAGTCATGAGCGATCGATGGCGCAGGCGGCAGCCAATCGGGATGCTGCCGGCGAAGTTAGCACTCCGGTCATCGGCTCCGCAGTCCACACGGCGAGGCTGGTGGAGCGCATGGGGCAGTCGGAAGTTCGGGTGGGCATCCACGCCGGTGAGTTTGGCAACGTCGCGATCCGGACCTCTTTAGGACGGAACCAGTTCACGGCGGAGATTTCGGTGGAGCGCGGCGAACTGGGCCGGGCTCTCGCAGCGGAATTGCCCAGCCTGCATACGCGCCTCTCCGAGCACCACCTGCCGGAAGCCCAAGTGATTCTGCAACACCCCGCGAGCGGCGGATCGGGCGATGCCCGGCAGAACTCGCCGCACAACCAGGGGATGCGATCCGCGGGCGCCGTCGAAAAGACCGAGCGCAACGAGATTCAGGTTCCGATGTTAGCAGTGGAGGCGGCCGAGAGTAGTTCGTCGCGCCTCGATATCCATTTGTGAGGCATGAAAAAGAGAAGCACGCAAACGAGTAGGCAGGAGAAAACCAAATGAACTTTCACGGAATTTCGACGATCACACCGCTGGCGCAATCGACGGTGAACAACAGCGCGAAAGCGGCAAGCACGCCCGCCTCCGAGGCTGACCAGGCACAGAACACGTTCCTTACCCTGCTGGTCACCGAGCTCAAGGCGCAGGATCCAACCCAGCCGATGGATCCGATCCAGATGGTTTCGCAGATGTTTTCCATGAACCAGCTGCAGCAGCTGATCAGCATCAACCAAACGCTGACCAACGCGTTTGGAGGATTTTCGAGCACCCAGTCGTCCACAGGAGGAAACTAATGTCGTCCTTTTCGATTCCACTTTCCGGTCTTAGCGCCACCCAGCAGGCGCTGAACATCATTTCCAACAACCTCGCCAATTTGAATACGACTGGGTTCAAAGATCAGACGGCGAACTTCCAGGACCTCTTTTACCAGCACTATGGAACGACAGGGTCGGGCAACCCGATTCAGATCGGCGCCGGAACGAAGATTGGCTCCATCGCTTCGAACTTCACTGACGGCGGCCTGAACAATACCGGTGTCCCCAGTGACGTGGCCATTACCGGCAACGGATTTTTCATCACTCAGGACGCGAATGGAACCATTACCTACACGCGCGCCGGAGACTTTGGCGTCAATGCGGCTGGCCAACTGGTGACCGCGGATGGCCAAACCGTCATGGGATATCCCGCGGTAAATGGCGTGGTCAACCAGAGTTCGGTCCTGACGCCGCTGGTTGTGGGCTCAGCCGCCAGCCCACCGGTCGCTACCACCAATATGGAACAGCAGACCAATCTGGATGCCAGCGCGGCGGTAGGTACGACCTACTCGGCCCCGTTGACAGTTTACGACTCGCTCGGCTCGCCACACGTCCTAAGCTTCAACTACACCAAGACCGGCACCGGTACCTGGGACTATCAGGTCACTCTGCCCGCCGCCGATACGGGCGGTACCGGCAATCCTACTGTACTGGCTAGCGGTACTTTGACGTTCGATGCCAATGGCAACCTCACTTCCAGCGCGCCCGTAGCCGTTGCAATTACTGGCCTGGCGGATGGAGCTGCGGACATGAACGTGCAGTGGAACCTGGCCGACGCCAACGGGAGTTCGCTGTTGACGCAGGTCGATTCCCCCAGCGCAACCACTTCGACGCTGCAGGACGGCTACAGCAGCGGAACCTTGCAGAGCTACATGGTCGATTCCGACGGAGTCATCGAGGGACAGTTCAGCAACGGGCAGGTACAGGCGATGGGTCAGATCGCCCTGGCCAGCTTCGCTAATCCCCAAGGACTGCAGTTGAATGGCGGTTCCAGTTACGCGCCAACGCTAGCTTCGGGCGCCGCGGTGGTTGGCGTGCCGAACAGCGGGATCATGGGCAGCGTGACCGGCGGGGCGCTGGAGTCGTCTAACGTGAACATTTCGACCGAGTTCACGAATCTGATCGTGACCCAGCGAGCGTTTCAAGCCGACGCCCGTATGATCACGACCCTGGACAACGTGACCAACACAACGGTGAACCTGCAGGCGTCGCCGGGTAACTAATTCCGGCTAGCCGTTTTGGGAATGTTTCTCCATAGCTGTGGTGGTTTTTGGGTTCGAGTTGGATGGCTTGGAGGGCGGATTGCCAGACGAATATGCAAATGACGAAAGAAATTCCGTCACCCTGCCGATCAAGTCTGTCAGCCAATTGGGGCGCAGATTTGAAGCAGTGCAAATGAAAAAGATCAACCTCAAGGAGAGAGAATATGTTCATTAACCCACTTTCGAGTGCGCAGTTAGCAAGCCCGACGCCCTCGCCAGCAACGAGCCGCAGGCAGCAAGAAGACCTGTTGGCCCGGCAGCTGGCCGAGGACATCAAGTCCGGAGACCTGAAGGCGGCCCAGCAGGATTACGCCAAGCTGAGCTCCATGTCTTCTTCAACCGACGACCTGTTCAGCAACCCCAAATTCCAGGCCCTGTTCCAGGCTGTTGGACATGACCTGCAAAATGGCGACCTGGCGGCTGCGCGGCAGGACGGCCTATCCCTCGGCAAGCAGTTCCTCACCCAGGAAATCAAGATGGCGTACAACGACTACAAGACGGGCGACGCCAACTTCGCACAGTCTTTCGCTACCCTGCAGCGTGACTACTGGGCAGTGTATGGCAAGATGCCGTCGATCGGCGATCTGCGTTCGATGGTACTGGGCCAGAGCACGCAGGCCCCGGGCAACTCGACTGGAACCGACATCCAGGCGTAAGCGCGGGCATTCGTAATTGCGCCCAAGACCGTGGCGGTGCGACACAAACCGTCACGGTCAGGCGCTCAAATCCACCGCAGGCGAGCGGCGAACCTGCCGCTGATTCTTAGCCTGCAATTAGAAGACGGGCGGGCGTCGGTTCACGCCGGCGCTTGCCAGTCCAGATTTTCTATTTCCTGTCTAATTACCGCTTGCCGAAGAATCTTATGCCAGCCGTTGCTGTACCCGCCAAGTCACTGTAATAACAGGTCTTAGCTCGGCCTCGCAGCTCGCTGCTGCTGCCCACAAAATCCACGCTCCACGGACTCCGAATTGCACCTTCGCACTCGAAGCTACTCCCTCACCACCAATTTTGGCGGAGCCGAGATATACGCATGGATGCTGCTGTGCAACGCGCGAAGGAACCTCAGTCGAGCAGCGCTGAGGTTGCCACGAAAGATCCGATTGAAATGTACGGGTGGTTTCCGTGCTTGCTCTCGCTCGAAGTTCCTATAAGCCGCTTTACGGTGGGAGATCTTCTGCGGCTGCGAGCTGGTTCCATCGTCGTCACCAAAACCCACCACACCAGCGACATTCCTTTGCGCGCCAACGGGCTCCTGATCGGCTGGACTGAATTCGAGGTGATCGGAAAACATCTGGCGATTCGCATCACGGAGCTGGCATGAGCACCCAGCGGATAAGTCCCGGACCGGTGCTGATCCCTGCCGGAGCTGCAGGTGATGACGTCGCTTTGCGAATTCTGCCGGCTAAGAAATCGCGATCATCGGCAGCGAAGACTCGTCCCGCGAAGAAAGCCAGTTCCCGGAACAACAAGACTGCGTCCCGGGCCAAAAAGATGTCGGCCGCCAAATCCAAAACCAAGAACACTCTTTCTACCAGGAAATTAGAGGCCCGAACGATTTTCGACAGCCCCCGAATCCTCCTGGCGAACGACGCCGAACCTCAGCCGATGCTGGTGCTGGGGCCGGAAGGTGACCCGCCGCCGGACGCTCCGGCACCAGTGCGGGAATTTGTGGAGATCGCAGCAACAGAATTCGTCGTGCCTGCAGAACCCATTGCCTTCGAGGCGGCACCGCTGGCGGCTGAACCAATACTGGATCAGGAAAACGTGGTTCCGGCGCGGGCGGAGATGTCAAAGCTGGATTCCGTTGCGACAGCGCGCACGACTGAGGACGAGCAGCCCGAAAAAATTGAGTCGTCGCCAGAAGGTGGAGCGAACTGGACGGCCATCCTGCGAATTCTCGCTGCAGCCTGGAACTGGCTGCAAGACCGGTTCAAGACACGCCAGGGGAGAAAACGGCTGCGAGTTTGCGAGACCGTGTCTCTGGGCGAAAAGCGGTTCGTCGCTGTCATTCAGGTGGATGGGGAGCAGTTCCTGGTGGGAGGCGCCTCCAACTCGGTTTCTACACTGGCGCGCCTGACGGGATCCCGTGAGTTTGTGGACATTCTGCAGAGCCGCTGCGAACAGGATGTGAGCCAGGCATGAGACAACTCATGACTCGGGCGATCGGAATCGTGTTGCTGCTGCTGGCCGGCGGCATGCTTGCTTTTGCGGCGGATGGCGCAGCGCCGGAAGCTAGTGAGGCGGCCACGCCTGCCACCCCGGCCGCCATGCAGCCTCAGCCTCAACCCTCAGTTCCAACGCTCCCCCCGGCCCGACCGGTCGATCCCAACGAAATCCGCATCACCGGCATGGGCAGCGGATCGGTTCCCTGGACCATTGTTGTCCTGCTGACCTTTCTCACGCTGATTCCTTCGCTGCTGCTGTGCGTGACCCCGTTCGCGCGCCTCTTGGTGGTGTTCCACTTTTTGCGCCAGGCCCTGGGCCTTCAGACCACGCCGACCAATCAGACGCTGATTGGGCTGGCGCTGGTACTTACTTTCTTTTTGATGCAGCCGGTTGGCGCATCCATTTATCAGGTCTCGGTACTGCCGATGCAGACCGGACGAATTACGGCAATGCAGGCCGTGGAACGCGGAGCCGGCCCGTTGCGGCAATTCATGTCGCATTACGTACGGGAAAAGGACGTAGCTCTGTTCGTTGAGCTGGCCAAAGAACCGCGGCCGCGAGACTCGAAAGACTTGTCGATGCGGGTGCTGGTGCCGGCTTACATCGTTTCTGAGCTGAGCACCGGATTTCAGATCGGCACGGTTCTGTTTCTCCCGTTCCTGGTGATTGACATGGTGGTGGCATCGATTTCCACGTCGGTCGGCATGTTGCAACTGCCTCCGGTCGTGATCTCCACTCCACTCAAGCTGTTGCTGTTCGTGATGGTGGACGGTTGGAACCTTCTGATTGGTTCGCTGATGAGGAGTTTTAGCTGAGAAAAGTTATGCCCGTTGAACAAGTGGTGAATCTCGGACGTTTGACGATGCGCGAGGTTTTTGTGCTGGCCAGTCCGATCTTGGCGGCGGCCGTCGTGGTCAGTCTGCTGGTCAACATTGTGCAGGTCCTGACTTCGCTGCAGGAAACGACGATTTCGACGGTGCCGCGACTGCTGGCGGCCGGCGGAGCGACTTTCTTTCTGATGCCCTGGATGTGGAGGCAGGTGTGCGGGTTTACGTTGCAGTTGCTGTCGGACCTGCACCCTTACATACGGTAGAGACATGGAGATATCCATCACCAGCATGCTCGGTTCGCTGCTCGCGGTCGGATTGCGAGTGTCCGGACTCATGCTGTTTGCGCCCTTCTTCAGCAGCGCGATGATTCCGCCGCGCATGAAGGTGGCCATGACGGTGACCATTACCGCCGTCCTCTATCCGGTATATTCCGCGCGGGTGCAGCCGATTGCCGTAACCCAGTGGCCGTTGGTAGTCGGCAGCGAAATGCTGGTGGGAATCGCCATCGGTCTGGCGACGAACGCCATCATCGAGGCCGCGCAACTGGCCGGGCAGGTCCTGAGCATCCAGATGGGATATTCGCTGGTCAACATTCTAGATCCCAACACCCAGGTGGAGAGTACCGTGGTTTCCATCCTTCACCAGGGGCTGGCGCTCCTCATTTTTATTTCCCTCGGCGTGCATCGCTGGATTCTGCGCGCCGTCGCCCAGAGCTTTGACTACCTTCCGCCCGGCACCGCAATGATGAACTCGGTGCTCTCTCGTGCCCTCTTGCATGAGGGCGCCGTGGTGCTTGAGTTGGGGATGCAGATAGCCGCGCCGGTCCTGGCGGCTACCTTACTGGCGGACTTTGTCCTCGGTTTGTTGGGAAAGGCGTCGCCGCAGATGCCCCTGATGCTGCTCGGGCCTGCGATCAAGAGCATGCTCGGAGTTCTGCTGCTGGGCGCGACCATCGGGTTTTGGCCAAGGTTATTTGAGAAGTATTTCTTGCAGTCGATTGCGTATACGGAAAGCTTGCTGCACTTGACGAGATAGCGGGATATGTCCCAATCGAATAAGACAGAGAAAGCTACACCACAAAGGCGAAAAAAGGCGCGTGAGCAGGGACAGGTCGCGCGGACGAAAGAATTGTCCAATTTTCTCGCCTGGAGCGGTGCGCTCGCTTTGGTGGCGTGGCAAGTCCCGGATATCACGCGGCAATTTCGCGGCTTGCTGCAGAGCACGCTAGATCTATCCACCCGAGAACGGGTAATGCCCGGTGGACCCATCCTCTTTTGGACGGCGATCGGAGTATTCCGCTGGATTGTGCCAGTCATGGCAACGGCCTGGGTGTTATCTTTCGCCGCCGGCGTTGCGCAGGGCGGGCTGGTATTCGCGGGCGAGGCGCTGGCTTTCAAGCCGGAAAGACTGAATCCCGCCGCAAAGTTGAAGCAGATGTTCTCGCTGGCTGGTCTGAGCGGAGTTTTGAAGTCGCTGCTCCCGTTCGCGGTGATTATTTGGATTGGGGTCTCAACCATCAGCAAGCACTGGAACAGCATTCTGCATGCGTCCGACTTCGGGGCCCGCGTTTACAGCAGTTTTGTGCTGGGCGTTGTCTCGGAGTTGTGTTGGAAATCCGGGCTGGTCCTGCTGTCCTGGGCGGGTATCGACTACCTGCTGGTCTGGCAAAAGCTGGAGTCAGACTTGAAGATGAGCCGCCAGGAATTGCGCGACGAAATGAAGCAGACGGAAGGCAATCCTGCGGTGAAGGGAAGAATCCGCCGCCTGCAGCGCCAGATGCGCCGCCGCCAGATGCTCAAAGACACGGAGAAAGCCAGCGTTGTGATCACCAACCCGACGCACTTTGCGGTGGCGCTCCGCTATGAGATGGACATGGAAGCGCCCATCGTGGTCGCGAAAGGAAAAGACTTTTTGGCGCAGGAGATCAAGGAAGTGGCGCGCTGGCACGGTATTCCTGTGCTGGAGAACCCTCCCCTGGCCCAGGCGCTTTACCACACGGTGGAGGTCGGGAGCAGCATTCCCTCGGCGCTCTATACCGCGGTGGCCGAGATTCTGGCGTTCGTCTTCCGGGCTGAAGCCCAGGCGCGCCAGCAGGCGGCAGGTCAAGCACGTTGAACGTGAATTTAGAGGCACTGGAGAAAAATGGCGACGAATCCGAAACAGGCGGCCCCGGCACAAGGAAATAGAGCGGAGTGGCTGGTTCCTGCGCTGGCGGTGAGCATGGTTTTTGTGATGCTTATCCCCTTGCCTGCGCTCATGCTGGATATGCTGCTGGCCCTGAGCATGACGGCCGCCGTGCTGGTCTTGCTGGTGGCCCTGCAGATTCTCAAGCCGGTCCAGTTCTCCGTCTTTCCCAGCCTTCTGCTTTTGTTGACCTTGTTCCGTTTGTCGCTCGGTTTGGCCAGCAGCCGTCGAATTCTGTTGCATGGCAACGAAGGCTCGGCCGCCGCTGGAAAAGTGATTGAGGCTTTTGGGCAGTTCGTGGTCGGTGGCAATTACGTCGTCGGCTTCGTGCTCTTCCTCGCTTTGATCGCCATTCAATACATGGTGGTCAGCCACGGTTCGGTGCGTACCGCTGAAGTCACCGCCCGCTTCACGCTGGATGCGATGCCGGGCAAGCAAATGGCGATCGACGCCGACCTGAACGCCGGATTGATCGATGAAAAGCAGGCCCGCAGCCGGCGTGAACAGATCGCGCACGAGGCCGAATTTTATGGCGCCATGGACGGCGCCGCGCGCTTCAGTCAAAGAGATTCACTGGCGACCATCCTGATCACAGCCATCAATATCATCGCCGGCTTCCTGATCGGCGTGTTTCAGCATGGCGTGCCTTTCATGGAGGCCCTGAAGACCTACACCATCCTGACGGTCGGCGACGGACTCGTCACCATGATTCCCTCGCTGCTCGTTTCCGTGGCGGGCGCCATCGTGCTGACCCGGGCCTCGTCCGACAGCACGCTGGGCGTGGATGTAGGCAAGCAGTTGTTTGGGAAGCGCAGGGCATTGTGGATCGCGGGCGGAGTGATGGCGGCTCTCGCCCTGATTCCCGGACTGCCGAAGCTGTCCTTTGTTCTCATGTCGGGAGTGATGATCATCCTGGCCCGGCGCGCGAAGCCGGATGCGGCGGTCGAAGGTCAGGTCGTGCCCGGAACAGCCCCGGTCAAGGGCCAGGCCGCTGCCGCTTCAGCACCCGATCCCATGGATGCTGTTCTCAAACTCGATGAATTGATGCTGGAGGTTGGTCTCGGACTCGTACCCCTCGTGGATAGCAAGCAGGGCGGACAGTTGCTCGGGAAGGTTCGCTCGTTGCGTAAGAGTCTGGCGTCTCAACTGGGCTTCCTGATTCCGCCGATCCATATCACCGACAATTTGAGCCGCAAGGAGCGCGAGTACGTGATTTACCTGCGGGGGGTGGAGGTTGCCCGGTGGGAAATGCGTCGCGATTCTCTGCTGGCCATCAGTTCCCAGGCTTCGCCGCCCGCGCTGCCCGGACAGGAAACCCGCGAGCCGGCATTCAACGCTCCCGCCAAATGGATCACAACCGACCTGCAGGCGCAAGCGTTGGCGGCTGGATACGTGGTTGTGGATCACACTTCCGCGCTGGCAACCCATCTGGGTGAAGTCGTAAGGCAGAATGCGTACCTGTTACTGACCCGGTCGGAGACGAAGCGTCTCATTGATCGCCTGGGAGAATCCCACCCCAAGCTGGTGGAAGAGCTTATCCCCAAGGTCATGACGCTGGGCGAAGTCCAGAAGATATTGCAACTGTTGCTGCGCGAACAGGTTTCGATCCGGGACCTGGGAACAATTTTGGAAACTCTGGTTGACGTGGCCCCGACGAACAAGAACCCTGTATTGCTGGTCGAAGCGGTACGTCATGCGCTAGGGCGCGCTCTGGTCCGGCCGCTGCTCGATGAACGCGGCGAGCTGAAAGTCGTGACTTTGGACCGAGCCATCGAAGAAGAATGCTCGCGTGCTCTGACCCCGCAGCCGCAAGCCGCCTCGACGATGGCCATGCAGCCCAATATTGCCCGCAAGGTGCTCGATGGGTTGCGCGCGATGTTTGGGGACCAGGTGGTCGGCGCGCCGCCGGTGCTGTTGTGCGCTTCACCTGGACGCTTTCACCTGCGCCGGATATTAGAGCCATTTTTCCCCAAGATTGTTGTGCTCGCCCCCACCGAGATCCCCCCTCTGATACCGGTGCAGTCGATTGGAGCAGTGCGGTGAGAGCAATGCGGATCGATGGGAATAAGTTGAGGTCGCTATGATGCAAGCAGAAATCGCGTACCGGGAAAGCGTGGAAGAGACCCAGGAGCGGGACCAGCTCATCTTGAAGGAGCTGCCGCAGGTGTATTACATCGCGCGACGGGTCTTCGAGCGGTTGCCCCAGCACGTGGTGTTTGAAGATTTGGTGCACGCCGGGGTGGTGGGATTGATCGAGGCGGTGCGCAGCTACGACGCCAGCAAATCGGTGCCGTTCAGCGCCTTTGCAAAATTCAGGATCCGGGGTGCGATGCTCGACAGCCTGCGCGAGATGGATTGGGGCTCGCGGCCACTGCGTCGTAAGGGACGGCGCCTGGAAGAGGCGATTGCGACGTTGTCTGCCAAGCTAGGCCGCCAGCCGGAGGAAGATGAAATCGCCGCGGAAATGGGTGTGTCGATCGAAAAATTGCATGAACTCGCACTGCGTTTGGACGGCTTGATGCTGGTCGGCCAGGAAGTGAATTCGGTCTTCGACCGCTCCGGTAAGCGGGACTTGATCGAGTCCGCCCCCAGCCAGGACGAGGACCCGTACGACCTTTGCCTGCGCAGCGAAATCAAAGAGCGCCTGGCTAAAGCTATCGAGACCCTTTCCGAAAAAGAGCAGCTGGTTGTGTCCTTGTATTACAGGGAAGAACTCACCATGAAGGAAATCGCCAAGGTGGTGCAACTGGGTGAGTCACGGGTTTCTCAAATTCACGCTCTGGCAATTCCCAAGCTCAAGGCGGCATTGCAGAAAGCCGACTTCACCGAAACTCATGTGTAAGGAGAACCCGGAAATAACCGGAGAGGAAAAATGCTGGCATTAAGCAAGCGCGGTATTCAGGAATTATCGAGGACAGTGTCGAAGTGGAGGAACTGGCCGGCGTGTGCCAACCCGTCCTGCAAGGGAAATGCTCTGAAGCAGGCGGTGGCGAAGCGGCACTTTGGAGTATCGGTGGCCGACGACTGGTTCTGCAGTCCCGACTGCTTTGAGCACGGGGCCCGCCAAAAGTTGTGGGAACTATTTTCCGCGCGCCACCATCAGGACCGGAGTCCAGCCCTGAGAATGCCGTTGGGTTTGCTGTTGGTGTCTCGCGGCGTGATGACCGGCGATCAGTTGAAGGCCTCTCTCGAGAAACAGCGCGCCGCAGGTGGCAACATTGGAGAGATCGTACAGGATATGGGATTTGCCACCGAGCACCAGGTGACCGCCGCGGTTGCCGCCCAGTGGGGATGCCCGGTATTCGCGCTGGGAGACCGCTTGCCGCCGGTGCAAGTACGCATTCCACGCCGCCTGCTGCAACACTACGGAATGTTGCCGGTACACTACTCAGACATCGGAAGACGCCTGATGGTGGGCTTTGTCACGCGCGTGCAGCATCATGTGATGTACACCATCGAGCAAATCGCCGCCTGTAAGGTCACCGGCTGCTTCATTGCGGCCAGCGACTACCAGCGGGGATTGCAGGCGTTTAACTCTACCTCGCCGGAGAACGAGATAGTTTTTGACCGCGCCAACAGTACTCTGGAGATCATTCGTATGATCCGGAGTTATGTAAATCAAACCGGCGCCACGCAAGCTCGCTTCGGGATGTGCCGTGACTATCTGTGGGTGAGGGTGGTCGGCCGGCATGAGATTGACCTTCTGTTTCGCCTGGAAGAAAGTTGAAACCCGCGGGCAGCGCTAAAGCTTGGCGTGCCATGTGCCGATTAATGTCAGCAGGTATTGCAGATGCTGACAGACGGCACAAATTATCTTCGCTCCAGCATTAGTCACTCCGGAAAGTCCTCTTCGCCGACGCTCCCGTTGTCCATGGCTTCCGGTGAGCCGGGCCCAGTTCCTCTTCCTCCCGCCATGCCGGGCAGCGTGGTACTCTTGC
>Ga0335084_10001590_pt1 | contig 21393 bp, 21 predicted proteins | sample Lox_Sample_44_FD_206721 | JGI IMG/M metagenome (GOLD analysis project Ga0335084, IMG submission 206721) | Soil microbial communities from Loxahatchee National Wildlife Refuge, Florida, United States - Lox_Sample_4.4 | ecosystem: Environmental > Terrestrial > Soil > Wetlands | place: USA...
GCTGCACTCGGCGACGCTGGTCGATCCGAACGACCCGCGCACGCTGTGGCGCATCACCATCAAAGAGACGAGGAGGGGAACGTGAGAGGGTTTCTTTTCGCCTTAGCGGGAATCTTTTTTTCGGCAAATGCAGGAGCGCAGACCTGGCACGGCGCGGTGCAGTTCAACGACGAGCACGTGTTCACCCGCACCCTGGTCCGCTTCCAGGAGCTGGTGGCCAAGTATTCGGGCAAGAAGGTCGAGTTCGTGCTGCACAAGAACAGCGAGCTAGGCCTGGAGAAGCAGTACTTCGAGTACATGGCGCAGGGCAAGGCGGTCGACTACGGCATCGTCTCGCCGGCGCACATGTCGACGTTCTCGAAGGCGGCGCCGTTCATCGACGCGCCGTTCGTGTTCCGCGACATCCCGCATTGGAACAAGGTGCTGGACCGGGATCTGCTCAAGCCGATCGCCGACGAGATCTACCAGAAGGCCGACGTGCTGCTGATCGGCTACGCCGGCGGCGGCACGCGCAACATCTTCGCCAACAAGCCGGTGCACAACCTGAAGGAGATGAAGGGCCTCAAGATCCGCGTGCAGGGCGCGCCGATCTGGTCCAAGACCTTCTCCGCGATCGGCATGGCGCCCACCGTCATCGCCTATAACGAGATCTACAACGCCATCCAGAACGGCGTGATCGAGGCGGGCGAGAACGAGGCAGCGGGCGTCGAGTCGATGAAGTTCTACGAGGTCGGCCCCAACCTGAACATCACCCAGCACGCGATCACCATCCGGCCGATCTGCTTCTCCGGCAAGACCTTCAAGGGGCTGGACAAGAACATGCAGGCCGCGGTGCTGCGGGCAGGCAAGGAAGCGGGCGCGTTCGGCCGCAAGGCCGAGTCTTCCGAAGACGAGGCGAAGCTGGTCGCGCTGGAAAAGGAGGGCAAGCTGAAGCGCATCCCGTTCTCCGACAAGGCGCAGATGAAGAAGATCGTCGATCCCATCATGGCCGAGTACGCCAAGGAGATCGGCGCGGACCAGATCCTCGCCAAGATCAACGCGATCAAGTAGTTGCTGTTTAGAAAAATCGTCGACTGGTACGCCGCCGCGCTGCGAGTTCTGCTCGCGGCCGCGGTCGGCGTGCTCATCTTTCCGGTCTCGCTGCAGATCTTCTCGCGCTACACCGAGCTGATCCCGAGCTACATCTGGACCGAGGAGATGGCGCGCTTCCTGTTCATCTGGATGGTGATGATCGGCGCGATGCTCGGCATCCACGAGGGCCGGCATTTCGAGGTCGACGTCTGGCCGCGCCTCGGCGTGCGCGCGCACGCGGCGCTGAGCATGGTGAGCAACCTCGCGGTGCTCGGCTTCGCGCTGGTGTTCGTGTGGGCCGGCTACGAGTTCACGAGCTTCGCCTGGAACCGCATCTCCGAGCTCGCCGAGCTGCCGCTGTGGCTGATCCACGTCGCCTGGCCGCTGACCGGAGTTTCGTGGCTGCTGTTCACCGGCGAGCAGATGTGGGACAACCTGCGCACGCTCGCCACCGGAAGCAGGCCGAAGCAGATGCATGAGGCGCCCGACGCCGGGGCGAGCGGGGGCAGCGCCGTATGAAAGGCGCCAATCCACCATGACGGGCGCGGTCCTCTCACCGGGCGCGGCGGCCTCGATCCTGTTCGGCGTGTTCTTCGCGCTCATGCTGCTGCGCGTGCCGGTCGCGTTCTCGCTCGGCCTCGCCTGCCTGCCGATCCTGATCATCGAGCCGCGCCTGGACTCGATGCAGCTGGTGCAGGAGACCTTCAACGCCTACAACTCCTTCATCCTGCTCGCGGTGCCGTTCTTCCTGCTCGCCGCCAACCTGATGAACGTCGGCGGCATCACCGACCGCCTGGTGCGCTTCTCGCGCGCGCTGGTCGGGCATTTCCCGGGCGGCCTGGCGCAGGTGAACGTGGTGCTGTCGATCTTCTTCGCCGGCATCTCGGGCTCCTCGACCGCCGATGCCGCGAGCCAGTCGAAGATCTTCATCGACGCGCAGACCAAGGAAGGCTACGACCTCAGCTTCTCGGTGGCCATCACCGCCGTGTCCGCGGTGCTCGCGGTCATCATCCCGCCTTCGATCCTGATGATCGTCTGGGGCGGCGTGCTCACCGTCTCGATCGGCGCGTTGTTTCTCGCCGGCATCATCCCCGGCCTGCTGATCGGCTTCGTGCAGATGGCGACCGTGCACGCCTACGCGAAGCTGCGCAACTATCCGACCTATCCGCGCGCCACGTTCAGGGAGTTCCTGTCCTCGGCCTTCGTGTCGCTGCCGGCGCTGTTCATGCCGATCATCATCATCGGCGGCAAGGGCTGGTTCACCGCCACCGAGTCGGCGGGCATCGCGGTGATCTACGCCATCATCCTGTGCGCGTTCTTCTACCGCGAGCTCACCTTCAAGGGCTTCTACGAGGCGCTGCTCGAGACCGGCCGGCTTGCCGCGGTGGCGCTGTTCTGCGTCGGCACGGCCTCGGCGTTCGGCTGGCTGCTCGCCTACTACCAGATCCCCAAGGCGATCCTCGCCGGGGTATCGGCCTGGAACATGGGCCTGTACGCCACGGGCTTCTTCATCGCGCTGGTCTTCCTGGTGGTCGGCTGCTTCCTCGACGCCATCCCCGCCATCATCATCGTCGGCACCATCCTGCAGCCGCTCGCGCAGGCGGTGCACATGCACCCTGTGCACTTTGCCATGATCGGCATCGTCTCGCTCGCCTTCGGCCTGGTGACGCCGCCCTACGGCCTGTGCCTGATGATCGCCTGCTCGGTCGCCGGCATCCGCATGATCGACGCTTTGAAAGATACTGTCATCATGCTGCTGCCGATGCTCGGCGTGCTCGCGCTCGTGATACTGTGGCCGGACGTGGTCCTTTTCCTGCCGAAGATCGTCTCGCCCGAATTCCTGAAGTAAGTCATGGCCGCACCCGATCCTCTCAAGCTGTCGCTCAATACCGCGACGGTGAAGAAGCAATGGAAGATGCCGCAGATCATCGAGGGCTGCGCGCGCCACGGCATCCGCGGCATCACGCCCTGGCGTGAGCAGGTGATGGAGTTCGGCCTGGAGCAGACCGCGCGGCTCATCCGCACCCACGGCCTCACCGTCACCGGGCTGTGCCGCGGCGGATTCTTCACCTCCAGGAACTGGCTCGAGAACAACCGCCGGGCGATCGGCGAGGCGCACGTGCTCGGCGCGAAATGCCTGGTGCTCGTGGTGGGGGGCCTGGCGACCGAGTCGAAGGACCTGATCTCGGCGCGGCAGCAGGTGAGCGACGCGATCGAGACCCTCCTGCCCGAAGCGCTGGAGGCGGGCGTGCAGCTCGCGATCGAGCCGCAGCATCCGATGCAGGCCGCCGAGTTCTCCTGTGTGAACACGCTCGAGCAGGCGCTCGATCTGTGCGACTACCTGGGCGACGGGGTCGGTGTCGCGCTCGACGTGTATCACGTGTGGTGGGATCCGAAGCTCGAAGCGCAGATCAAGCGCGCCGGCAAGCGCATCCTCGGCCACCAGATCTGCGACTGGCTGGTGCCCACGCGCGACCTGCTCAACGACCGCGGCATGATGGGCGACGGCGTGATCGACCTGCCGAAGATCCGGTCGTGGGTCGAGGCGGCCGGCTACTCGGGCTTCCACGAGGTGGAGATTTTCTCCGAGCTGGACTGGGGAAAGAAAAGTGCCGACCAGGTGCTGACCATCATGAAGCAGCGCTACCGCGACTGCAGCTGACTCAGTAGCCGAGCACCCGCGGCAGCCAGAGGGAAATCGCCGGCACGTAGGTGATGATGAGGAGCGCGGCGCACATGGCGCCGTAGAACGGCCAGAGCTCGCGCGACACCTCCTCCATCGTCACCTTTCCTATCGCGCATCCTACGAACAGCGTCGGCCCTACCGGCGGCGTGATCAGGCCGATGCCGAGGTTGAGCAGCATGATCATGCCGAAGTGCACCGGGTCGACGCCCAGCGCCTTCACCACCGGCAGCATGATCGGCGTGCAGATCAGGATCATCGGCGCCATGTCCATGAAGGTGCCGAGCAGCAGGAGCAGGACGTTGAGCAGCAGCAGCATGACGTACTTGTTCTCCGTCATGTGCAGGAACAGCTGCGTCGCCTTCGCCGGCAGCTGCATGATGGCCATCAGGTAGCCGAAGCCGGCGGCGAAGCCGATCACCATCATCACCATCGCCACCGTCTTGGTGACGCGATGCACGAGCTTCGGCAGGTCGCGCAGCTTGTATTCCTTGTAGATGAAGATGGTGCAGAACAGCGCGTACACGCACGCCACGGCGCCCGACTCGATGGCGGTGAAGGCGCCCGACAGGATGCCGCCGAGGATGATGACGATGGTGATCAGGCCCCACACCGCGTCGAGTGCGATCTTGAGCGCTTCGCGCAGCGGCACGACGCGCTCGGCGGGGAAGCCCTGGGTGCGCGCCTTCCACATGATCAGCCCGATCAGGCAGGCGCCGAACAGCAGCCCCGGGAACACCCCCGCCATGAACAATGCCGCGATGGACACGGTCCCGCCCGTGGCAATCGAATAAATCACCGAGTTGTGCGACGGCGGCACCAGGATCGCCTGCACCGAGCCGCAGATGGTGACGTTGGTGGCGAACACCTTCGAATAGCCGTTCTTCACCATCTGCGGAATCATCACCGAGCCGACCGACGCGGTGTCGGCGACCGACGATCCGGACAGGCAGCCGAACAGCGTCGAGGCGAGCACGTTGACCAGCGCCAGGCCGCCGCGGATGAAGCCGACGAACACCTTGGCGAGGTCGACCAGGCGGCGCGCCACGCCGCCCTCCGACATGATGGCGCCCGCCAGCACGAAGAACGGGATGGTGAGCAGCGCGAAGTCGTCCATGCCGTCGGAGATCTTCAGCATCACCGCTTCGAGCGGCAGATCGATCCACAGCGCGGTGACCAGCGTGGCGAGCCCCATCGCGTAGGCGACCGGGATGCCGAGGAACATCAGGATCAGGAACGAGAACAGGAGGATCAACGCATCCATGGGCGCGCGACTTTTCGTCTACTCCGTCTGCGGCTGGTCGCGGAAGGTGAACGAAGTCTCGGGCGGCTGCCCGAGCCACAGCCGCTCAACGCAGAACGCGAGCGTGATCACCCCGGCGATCGGAATCGGCAGGTAGGTGATGCCCACCGACAGCGAGGGAAACTCGGCGATGGTGTTCTGCCAGACGGTCTGGCAGAGCAGCACGCCCCACCTCACCATGAACACGCCGATGATCCCCATGCCGATGTCGCCGAAGCGCTCGAGGCGCCTGCGGTTCGCGTCGTTCACCATGTTGAGGAGCGTGCCGACCGTGATGTGCGCGTTGGCGCGGTAGGCCGCGGCGCCGCCGACGAACGAGAACACGATCATCATCAGGATGCCGGCCGGCTCGGGCCAGGCGGCGGCCGAGTTCACGACGTAGCGCATGAACACGCCGTAGGGAATGATGATCGTGATGACCAGCATCGCCACGCCCGCGGTGGCGATGCACGCGATGTAGAGCCACTCCATCGCCGTCCGGTAGATCTGTCTCATGGGCATAAAAAAACGGGCCGCTGCGGCGGCCCGTTTTCCGTCGCTGCGGCTTACTTGGTGTCCTGAATTCGCTTCAGCAGCGTCGCGTACTTCGCGCCGTATTTGTCGCGGATCGGCTGGGTGGCCTTGTAGAACGCCGGCTTGTCCGCCGCGACGAACTGCACGCCCGCGGCCTTCAACTTCTCCGTCGACTCCGCCACCATCTTGTCCCAGAGCTGGCGCTGCTCGAGCTGCGCCTCGCGCGAGTGCTTCTTCAGCATCGCCTGGTCGGCGGGCGAGAGCTTGTCCCAGGTCACCTTCGAGAACACGAAGATCTCGGGGATGATCAGGTGCCCGGTGAGGCTGTAGACCTTGACCACCTGGTAGTGGTTGGCGGTGAGGAACGAGGGCGGGTTGTTCTCCGCGCCGTCCACCACGTGGGTCTGCAGCGCCGAGTAGAGCTCGTTGTAGCCCATCGCCACGCCGTTGCCGCCCATGGCGTTCATGGTCTCGACGAAGATCGGATTGCCCATCATGCGCACCTTCATGCCCTTGAGGTCGGCGGGCTTGGTGACCGGCTTGGCGGCGTAGACGTTGCGCGTGCCGCCGTCCATCCAGCCGAGCGCGATCAGGCGCGCGCTGGAGGCCGACACCTTGGCGAGCATCTCGTCGCCGATCGGCCCGTCGATCACCTTCCGCATGTGCGCCTCGTCGCGGAAGATGAACGGCAGGTTGAACACGTTCAGGTCGTCCACCACCGGGCCGAGCGCGCCGACCGAGACGCGCGAGATCTGCAGCGCGCCGACCTGCGCCTGCTCGATCATCTCCTTCTCGCCGCCGAGCTGCATCGACGGATACATCTGGATCGAGATGCGGCCGTTGGTGTCCGCCTCGATCTTCTTGCCCATGCGCACGATCGCCTCGATCGTCGGGTAGCCGAGCGGGTGCACGTCGGCGGCCTTCCATACCTGCTTGTCCTGAGCGCTGCCAAGCGCGGGCGACAACAGCACCGCGCACGCCGCGGCGGCGGCGAAATGACGGAACAACATGGAGCTCCTCCTCTGGTAAGATTCGTCAGTCATCATACAACTATACGACCGGTCGTCAAGACTCGTCGTCGAGGACTCGCCGTCCATGATGCGGATCCGTCCCCTGGCCGCGGCACGCAAGCTGTCGCGCGGCCTGTTCGAGCAGCTCGCCGAGCAGATCAAGAGCGGACGGCTCGCGCCCGGCGAGCGCCTGCCGACCGAGCAGGAGCTCACGCGCGCCGCGCGCGTCTCGCGCACCGTGGTCCGCGAAGCGGTGGCGGCGCTGCGCGCGGAGGGGCTGGTCGTGACGCGGCAAGGCGTGGGCGCTTTCGTATCCGCCGCGCCGCAACACGCGCCGTTCCGCATCGACCCGGAGCGCATGGAGTCGCTCGACGACATCCTGAACGTGATGGAGCTGCGCCTGGGCGTGGAGATCGAGTCCGCGGGGCTCGCCGCCGAGCGCGCGACCAAGCCGCAGGTGCGCGCGATCGGCGCGGCGCTCGAGGCGCTCGACCGCGCCGCCGAGAGCGGCAAGAGCGCGGTCGACGAGGACCTCGAGTTCCACCGCGCCATCGCCGCGGCGACCGGCAACCCCGAGTTCGCGCGCTTCCTGCAGTTCATCGGCCGCCACCTCATTCCCCGGCGCAGCGTGAGCGGCCTGCCCGAGAGCATGGGCGGCCAGCGCGCCTACCTCGAGCTCATCCAGGAAGAGCACCGCCGCATCTCCGAGGCGATCCGCGACGGCGACCCGAAGGCGGCGCGCGAGGCCATGCGCCGCCACCTCACGCGCTCGCTCGAGCGCTACCGCAAGCTCGCCGACGAGCGCCGCCAGGCCGCTTGAAGATTCTCCTCACGCATTCGCCCGAGGCGAGGGCGCTCTATTACGGCGAGCGGGCGCTGGCCGGCCTGCGGAAATGCGGTGAGGTGGTGTTGAATGAAAAATCGACTTCCCTCGAAGGCGACGAGCTCATCGCCGCGGCCCGAGACTGCGACATCATCGTTTCCTATAGGCAGTCGCCGGGCCCGGCGGCGGTGTTCGAAAGATTGCCGAAGCTCATCGCCTTCACGCGCTGCGCGATCGACATCCGCAACGTCGACGTCGCGGCCGCGAGCCGCGCCGGCGTGCTGGTCACGCAGGCAAGCGCCGGCTTCATTACCTCGGTGACGGAACTGGTTGTCGGCTTTCTAGTGGATCTTTCCCGGGGGATCACCCGGCATGCGACCGAGTACCACCAAGGGAGGGTACCGTCAGCCTGGACGGGGAAGGAGCTGAAGGGCTCGACGCTGGGTGTGATCGGCTACGGGCAGATCGGCAGAGAAGTGGTTCGGGTTGCGCAGGCTTTGGGAATGAGGGTGCTGGTCAACGATCCCTACGCTTCCGACGCAAAGTCTGTTTCTCTGGACAAGCTGCTCGCCGAGTCCGACTACGTGGTGCCGCTCGCCACCGCGACGGCGGAAACGGAGAATCTTTTCGACCAACAAAAATTCTCGAAGATGAAGAAAGGCGCGTACTTCATCAACGTCTCGCGCGGCAACCTGGTGGACGAGGCGGCGCTCGAGGCGGCGCTCGACTCGGGACACCTCGGCGGCTGCGCGATGGACGTGGGGCGCGCCCCCGACCAGATGCCGACGCCGCGGCTCGCGGCGCGCGCCGACGTGATCGCCACGCCGCATGCGGCCGGCCTCACGCAGCCCGCGATCGAGCACCAGTCGCTCGAGACGGTGGCGCAGGTGGCCGAGATCGTGAAGGGCAGCGCGCCGAAAGGCGCGGTGAACGCCGAACACTGGAGGAGAAAGCCAACCACATGAAAACCGTACTCATCACCGGCGCGACCGGCGACGTGGGCTCGCACCTGCGCCGCGAGCTCGCGGCCAGGTACAAGCTGAGGTTGTCGGACAAGAGACCTTTGGAAAACAAGTCCAAGGGAGAGAACTTCATTCGCGCGGATATCTCGAAAATGTCCGACGCGCTGAAGATCACCAGGGGCGTCGATGCGATCGTGCACCTCGGCGGCTACTCGGTGGAAGGGCCGTGGGAAGGGATCCTGCAGGCCAACATCATCGGCTGCTACAACGTGTTCGAGGCGGCGCGCAGGAACGGCGTGAAGCGCATCATCTTTCCCACCAGCAACCACGCGGTCGGCTTCTACCGGCGCGACCAGACCATCGACCACAAGGTCTACCCGAAGCCCGACGGCCGCTACGGGGTGTCGAAGGTGTTCGGCGAGGCGCTCGGCAGCCTGTACGCCGACAAGTACGGCATGGAGATGTTCATGGTCCGCATCGGCAACGTGAACCCGGTGCCGGTCGACAAGCGGCGCCTGTCGATCTGGTTCAGCCCGCGCGACCTCGCGCAGCTCGTGTCGATCGGCATCGACAAGCCGGGCATCAAGTTCGAGATCGTCTACGGCATCAGCGGCAACAAGCGCGCCTGGTACGACAATTCCAACGCCTTCCGCCTCGGCTACAAGCCGCAGGACGACGCCGAGACCTACGCGGAGGAAGTGCTGAAGAAGGAGAAGCCGGGCGATCCGACCGCCGAGCTGTACCAGGGCGGCATCTTCGTGGTGGCTGAGGAAGTGCCGAATCCCGCTGCTCCCAGGAAGAAGAAGCGCAAATGAAGAAACCGAAGCTCATCGCGCCCAAGGGTGCGTGCGACACGCACATGCATTTCTATGGGAAAGAGGGGACGCAGGCGCCCGGCACCTTCCTGCCGGGATACTTTCCGGTCGAGGACTACCAGAAGATGCAGAAGCGCGTCGGCCTCGAGCGCGTGATCGTCGTGCAGCCGAACGCCTATGCCGATGACAACAGCGTGACTTTGGCTTCAATACGGCAACTGGGGCTGAAGAATTCGAAAGGTGTCGCGGTCGTAAGACCCGGCGTCAAGGACGAGGAGCTCGAGCGGCTGACGAAGGGCGGCATGTGCGGCCTGCGCATCATGACGCTGCACGGCGGCACGCTCGGCTTCGACGTGATGGACGGGCTGATGGCGCGCGTGCATCCGTTCGGCTGGCACGCCAACCTCCAGTTGGATGGGAGGGAGCTGCCGAAGTACGAGGCGCAGATCAAGCGCCTGCCCGGCAAGTTCGTGATCGACCACACGGGAAAATTTCTCGAACCGGTCTCGCCCGATTCGAAGGAATTTCGTTCCTTGTTGAATCTTGTCGATACCGGCCGTTGCTGGGTCAAGCTGTCCGCGCCCTACGAAACCTCCAAGACCGGCGCGCCGAAGTACGAGGACGTCTCGAAGCTCGCCCGCGCGCTGGTCAAGCACGCGCGCGAGCGCATGATGTGGGCGAGCAACTGGCCGCATCCTTCGGCGCGCAAGCCGGCGCCGCCCGACGACGCGGACCTGCTCGACCTGCTGCTCGACTGGGCGCCGGACGACGCGACGCGCAAGCGCATCCTCGCCGACAACCCGGCGGAGTTCTATGGCTTTTAGGCTCGCCTAGAACCTACAAGCGGCTCACGAAGTCCTCGATCAGCCGGTTCACCGCGGCGGGCGCCTCGAGCTGGGGAAAATGGCCGACCCCGGCGAGGACCTCGATGCGCGCCCGCGGCACGTTCGCACGCACGATGTCGAGCCAGGGCGAGCTCTCGCCCGGCTTGAGCGGCGCGCGCTTCAGCGTCACGGGGTCGCGCGTGGTGCTCTGGATGGCGAGCAGCGGGCAGCGCACCGCGCGCAACGCGGCGTCGCCCTCGGCCGCGTCCCAGCGCGCCATGCGCGGCCAGAGCGCGGCGCCCATCGCCTCCGGACGGCGCAGCGCCCGCGCCACCACCGCCTCGGCGAGCGCGGAGGGCGAGAAGAACATCTGCCGGAACAGGCTTTCGGCGAACGCCCGGTAGCCCGCCTTCTCGATCGCCGCCCGGGCGGCGGCTTCGGCCGCGTCGGGGTCGCCGCTTCCCTGCCGGCTGCCGTCGACCAGCACGATTCCCGCCACCGGCTGCGGGGCGAGCCGCGCCGCCTCGAGCACCACGCGGCATCCCATCGAGTGGCCGATGAGGACGACTTTGTGCAAATCGAGATTCGAAACCAGCGCCGCCGCATCGCCGCCGAAATGCTCGATCGAGCACTCGAACGGCTGCGCCGGCGTGAGGCCGTGGCCGCGCAGGTCGCAGGCGACGATCTCGCAGCGCCGCTTGAAGGCGTCGATCTGCAGCAGCCAGTCTTCATGGCTGCAACAGAATCCGTGCACGAACAGGAGCGTCGGCGACCCGGCGCCGGTGCGCAGGTAATGCAAGCCCGCTAGTCTTCCGCCGCCGCCGGGCGGTGCGCGGCGACCAGCTTCTGCATGAGCTGCGCCGGCGCCGGCTCGTAGTGGCTGAATTCCAGGCTGTAGGAGCCGTGGCCGGCGGTGAGCGACTTGAGGCGCGCCGGAAAGTGCTCCATCTCCGACAGCGGCGCCTGCGCCGAAATCTGCACCGTGCCCGGCCGCGGCGTGTCCGAGCCCTTGATGTGCGCGCGATGGCCGGAGAGCTCGCCCGCGATGTCGCCCATCTTCGCCTCCGGCGCGGTGATCTCGACGTTGACGATCGGCTCGAGCACGATCGGCCGCGCCTTGGCGAGCGCGTCGAGGAACGCCTTGCGCCCCGCGGAGACGAACGCCACCTCCTTGGAATCGACCGGGTGGTGCTTGCCGTCGTACACCGTTACGCGCACGTCCTGCAGCGGGTAGCCGGCGACGAAGCCCGACGCGAGCACCCCGCGAACGCCCTTCTCGACCGCCGGGATGAACTGGTTGGGAATCGATCCGCCCTTCACCGAGTCGACGAACTCGAAGCCCTTGCCGCGCGGCAGCGGCTCGACCTTGAGGAACACCTCGCCGAACTGGCCGGCGCCGCCGGTCTGCTTCTTGTGGCGGTTGTGGCCTTCCGCCCGCACGGCGATCGTCTCGCGGAACGGGATCGACGGCGGCCGCGTGTCGAGCTCGAGCTTGTACTGCGCCGACATCTTCTCCAGCATCGTCTTCAGGTGCACCTCGCCCAGGCCGCGCATCACCGTTTCGTTCGCCTGCGGGTTGTGCTCGATGCGGAAGCAGGGGTCCTCGGCGATGATCTTGTGCAGCACGTCGGCGACTTTCTGCTCGTCGCCGCGCTTCTTCGGCTGCACCGCCAGGCCGAACACCGGGGTCGGCAGCTCGAGCGGCCGCGCGTGCACGTTCGCATCCGAGGCCGAGTCATGCAGGATGTGGTCGAACTGGATCTCGTCGATCTTGGCGATCGCGCAGATGTCGCCCGGGATCGCTTCGCTGACCTCGGTTTGCTGTTTGCCTTTCAATGAATAGAGATGTCCGGGCTTGATCGGCTTTCTCCCTTCACCGATGTAAAGCTGCGTACCCGGCGTGAGGCGGCCCTGGTGCAGGCGGAATACCGCGAGGCGGCCGATGTAGGGATCGATCTCGATCTTGAACACATGCGCGAGCACGTGGCGGCCGGGGTCGGGCACCGGCACCAGCTCGGTGGGCTCCCCGCCGCCCGAAGTGGAAGAAGAGGCAGGCGTGCTGACGTAGGCGGGCGGATTGCCCTCGGTCGGGTTCGGCAGCAGCTGCACGATGACTTCGAGCAGCTCCTTCACGCCGGCGCCGGTCTTCGCCGAGGTGAACACCACCGGGATGAGATGGCCCTCGCGCAGCGCGCGCTCGAGCGGCTCGTGCAGCTCCTCCGGGGTGACCTCGCCCTTCTCGAGATAGGTCTCCATCAGCTTCTCGTCGACCTCCACCACCTGGTCGATGAGGCGGCGGTGCGCCTCGGCCACCGACGAGAAGTCGGCGTCGCCCGCCGGCGCGAAGAAGCAATCCGAAACCCTGGTGCGCTTCGCCGCCGGCAGGTTGAGCGGCAGGCACTCCTTGCCGAACGCCGCCTGGATCTTGTCGAGCAGCGCCTCGAGGTCGACGTTGTCGGCGTCGATCTTGTTCACGATCACCAGCCGGTCGAGGCCGCGCTTCGCCGCCCACTGCATGAAGCGCGCGGACATCATCTCGATGCCGTTCTGCGCGTTGATCACCACCGCCGCGGTCTCCACCGCGGCGAGCGCGGGAAGCGAATGGCCGAGGAAGTCGGGATAGCCCGGCGTGTCGAGCAGGTGGATGCGGGTGTCTTGGGTACTGAAGCTCGCGACGGCGAGCTTGAGCGAATGCTGGAGCTGTTTCTCGAGGGCGGTGTAATCGCACGCAGTGGTGCCGCGCTCAACGCTGCCCGCCGCGGGGATCGCCCCCGCTGCTGCGAGCAACGCTTCGGCCAGGCTGGTCTTGCCGCTGCCTGCCTGACCGACGAGCGCCACCGTCCTGATGCCCTTGATGGAATTCGCCACGGTCTGCCTCCTCCGGTGAAGACAGTCGCTACGGCGCTTTTATAGCACCGCAGCCGCGCGGCGGGCTAGCGGTTTCGGTCAAACCTACTTCTTCTTGCCCTCGGGCTTCTTTTCCAGCAGCTCGGCGCGTGGTTTGAGCGTGTCCTCGAGCTTCGACTTGGAAATCAAGAGCGTATGCGCCGCGAGGCGTTTCTCGCGCGCGTCGTCCCGGCTCGAGGTGAACGCTACGTAGTAGTCGTCGCCCATGAGCCGTCCGACCTTGATGGCATAGGACGCGCCGTCGAGGGTCGTCGCATTGACGAGAGTCGGCTTCTCCAGCCCCGTGTCTTTCACGTCCTGCGCGGCGACGTCGTCGAGCTCGAGCAGGCTGAGCGAATAGGAGGCGGCGTTGGCGCGGCCGACGTCGAGCTTGTCGCCGGGCTTCGCGCCCGCGAGCTTCCAGTCGGCGTTGTCGCCCGAGCGCTCGATGCGCCAGGCTCCGCCCCCGGCGAAGCGCACCTCCAGGCTCTTCACCTTCTCCACCTTGAACGACGTGCGATCGATCCAGTCGGCGCTGCGCGCCGCCGCCTGCGTGAGCGGATCCGACACGATGTAGACGGTGCCGGCGGCGTCCGGACGCAGCACGAAGCGCCCGTCGGCCGGCGCCTTGTCCGCGTTCTCCACCTCGCGCTTGAAGTACTTCTTTCCGATCGTCAGCCTGGCGAGCGGCTTGCCGTCGGCGGCGAGGAGCTCGAGCTGCGTTCCCGAGGAATCGAGATTCAGGCGGGCGCGGTCCTTCTCGCCGATCGGCTCGCTCTGGCCGATCTTGAGCTCGATCATCTTCAGCACGAAGTCGCGCACCTTGCCGAGGTCGGCGGGGAAGTTGTCGCGCTCGGCGATCACCCAGCCGTCGTCCTTGCGCTGGAGCGTGAGCGTCGACTTCGGCTCGACGATGCGTAGCGCCGCGATATCCGCGGCCTTGAGGTCCGGAAGCACCCGCTTGCCCAGCGCGGCGGTGTCTTCGGGCCGGCTTGCCGACTCCTGGCGCTGATAGACGAGGGCCGCGCCGCCGAGCACGACCAGCAGCACCACCAGGATCGCGGCGACTCGGGCGCTCAAGCCGTCTTTCTGCGACGAATCGCAAAAACCAGCAGGCCGGCGATCGCCACCAGGATCGGCATCAGCGCGATATTCGCCACCTTGGTCCAGAAGACCAGGGCCTCGGCGTCCTGGCGCAGGTTCTTGCGCACTTCTTTCAGCTCGAGCCGGCTCTGCGCCACGGTCTTGCGGAAGCGCTCGAGCTCGGCCTGCTGCTCGGGAGTCATGATCTGGCCGCTCTTGCCCGCGCCGCCTTGCGCCTTCTGCAGGTCCTGCAGCTTCTTGGTGGTTTTCTGCAGCTCGTCTTCGAGCGCCTGGATCTTTCCGAAGTACTGCTTCTGCGCCTCGGCCTCGAGCTCCCGCACCACGGTGAGCGGCCGGAACGAGGCGGTGCGGCTGCGCAGCGAGATCAGCTCGTCGCCGGCGGCGAACTGCTCGACCATGCCGAGCGCGAGCGCGAGGTTGCCGTTCGAGGGCACCACGATCTTGCGGCCGAACACTTCCTGCACGTCCACCGCCGCGCCGTCGGCGAGCAGGTCGACGTCGGCGACCAGGATCACCGAGTTTTCCCTGGAGCTTTCCTTCAAGCCGCCCGCCTGAGGTTTCGGCTTTTCCTTTGAATTCGGATCCGCAGGTATACCGTCGGGAAAAGCCGTCTTGAAGGTTCCGGTCAGCCGCAGGGCGAGCGGCATGGGCTTGCCCGAGGGCTGGAAGCGCCGGGTCGCCTCGTCGCCGGACTTGGTGGCGTCGGCGTTGTCGACCAGCATCGAGTTGGGCGAGCTGCGCAGCAGCGGCGTCGCCTTGAGGCCGTCGACCGGCTTCAGGTCGAAGGCGCCGCCGAAGGCGTAGAGCAGCGTCTCGATGCTCGCGGTCACGACGTCGTCGCGGCTGAACGCGGTGCGGTTGAGCGAAAGCACGGTCGGCGTATAGCGCTGTCCGCCGCCGGAGCCGAACACCACGTCCGAGATCACCTTGTTGGGATTCATCTCGACGCCCCAGGCCTTGAACAGCGTCGGCAGCGTCGAGCTGGAGGGCATCGGCGGCATGCCCGGCATCTGCGCACCCTGGTCGAAGTACGCGTACGGATCAACGAAGGCGATCAGCTTGCCGCCGCGCAGCACGAACTGGTCGAGCGCGTACTCGGTCTCGGGCTGGATATCGCGCGGATGGATGAGCAGCAGCACGCCGATGTCCTTCGGGATCTCCCTGGCCGTGAGCGGCACTTCCTTGACGTCGAACTCGCGCTTGAGCTCGTTGGCGAGCACCCAGGGGTCGGAGCTCTGGCGCGTGTACGGGTTGAACCTCTCGCCGAGCACCGGCAGCCCGGCCATCAGGCCGACCCTGGCGCGCTCGGGATTGGCGACGCGCGCCACCGCGCGCACCAGGTCGTACTCGAGCAGGCGCTCGCGCTGCGGGCTGACCGCGGGAATGGTCTGCTTGCGGTCGAGCTGCGTCACCGCCACGCCGAGGTAGAACGACTCGCCGTTCGAGAGCTGCTGCGGCTCGATGCCGTCCAGCTGCGCCGCGTCCTCGATCTCCGAGTCGGGCTTCGGGTCGAGCATCTCGACCTCGAGCTTGCCGCGCGACTCCTTGCGCAGCTCGTTCACCAGGTCGGTGACGCGCTGGCTGAAGCCGCGCAGCGGCACCGGCACGCTCTCGCCGCGCGAGGCGTAGAGCTTGAGCTTCACCGGCGACTGCAGATTCCGCAGGACCTTCTTCGTGCCCGGCGACAGCGTATACAGCTTGCCCTCGGTCAGGTCGAGCGGCGGGATGCCGCTCCTCGAGACGAGGAAGTTGAACGCGACCAGCACCAGGACGAGGGCGACCAGGCCCACCGCCGAGTAGATGAGGTAGTCGTACTTCTTCATCATCCGGCGCGATGCCCTCTAAGGATGACGCCGGTCGCGAACAGGGCGAAGCCGATCACCGACAGGAAAAACACCAGGTCGCGCGCGTCGATCACGCCGCGCTGGAAGGCGTCGAAGTGCGTCACCACCGAGAACGCCGCCACCGTGTCGACCACCGCCGGGCTCGCCCAGCGCACCATCAGGTCGGTCACCGGGTTGAAGCCGGCGAGCACCAGGAACAGGCAGACCACCACCGACAGGATGAAGGCCACCACCTGGTTGCGGGTCATCGCGGAAGTCATGCAGGTGACCGCGAGGTAGGCGCCGGCGAGGAGGAAGCTGCCGACATAGCCGGCGAAGATCGCGCCGTTGTCCGGCTCGCCCAGCACGTTCACCGTCAGCACCGCCGGGAAGGTCAGGAAGAGCGCGAGCGCGAGGAACAGCCACGAGGCAAGGAACTTGGCGACGATCGCCTGCCAGGTCGCGATCGGCAGCGTGAACAGCAGCTCGATCGTGCCGGAGCGGCGCTCCTCCGCCCACAGGCGCATGCCGATCGCCGGCACGATCACCAGGTACAGCCACGGATGCCAGCCGAAGAACGCCGCGAGGCTCGCCTCGCCGCGCTCGAAGAAGTTGCCGGCGGTGAAGGTGAAGAAGCCGGTGAGCAGCAGGAAGATGACCAGCAACACGTACGCCACCGGCGAGGTGAAATATCCGCCGAGCTCCCGCTTCACCAGGGTCCAGACGGTCTTCATCCGCGGTAGGAGCGGCTCATGCCTTGGCCGTGTCGGGGAGCGTGATGCGGCGGAACACCTCGTCCAGCTCGCCGCGCTCGCTGTACATGCCCTCGACCTTCCAGCCTTCGCGGTTCACGAGATCGATCACCGCCTGCGCGAGCTCCGCCGCCCTGGACTTTTCACCCGGGTAAATCCTCACCGCGTCCGGGAGCTGCTCCACGCGGCCCAGGGCGGAAAGTTTCTCCATCGAAACCCCCTCGGCCTGAAGCGTCACGGCCCCGGCCAGGTCGGACATGCCGCGCAGCTCCTGCGGCGTGCCGTTCGCGACGATGCGGCCGCGGTCGATGATGATGGCGCGCGTGCAGGCCGCGTCCACTTCCTCGAGGATGTGGGTCGAGAACACGATCGCCTTGGTTTTCCCGAGCTCGCGGATGAGGTTGCGCACCTCGTGCTTCTGGTTCGGGTCGAGGCCGTCGGTCGGCTCGTCCATGACCAGCACCTGCGGATCGTGGATCAGCGCCTGCGCGAGGCAGGTGCGGTGGCGGTAGCCCTTGGAGAGGGTGTCGATCGACTGGCGCAGCACGCTCTCCAGGAAGCAACGCTCGACTACGCGCGCCACTGCCTGTTTCTTATTTTTCCCGGTTAAACCCCTGAGCTCGGCGGCGAACGACAGGAAGCCTTGCACCGTCATGTCAGGATAGGCGGCGGCGTTCTCCGGCAGGTAGCCGATCAGCCGCTTCGCCTCGATCGGCGACTCGACCACGTCGAATCCGCCGACCGTGACCCTGCCCGAGGTCGGCGGCATGAAGCCGGTGACCATGCGCATGGTGGTCGACTTGCCGGCGCCGTTCGGCCCGAGGAAGCCCAGCACCTCGCCGCGCTGCACGCTGAACGAGATGCCGTCCACGGCGCGCTTCGCGCCGAACGTCTTCACCAGATTGTCTATTCTGATCATGGACTAGAATTCGGAAGGGCGCGATTATCGCCGAACTTCAGCACAAGTCCACTCCCCCCGAATCTTCCTGCCCGCTCCGAGGAAATGATCATGCGTTTTCTATTTGGTTCCCTGCTCGCGGCTTTCACCCTGCTTGCCCAGGCCCAGCCCTACCCGTCGAAGCCGATCCGCTTCGTCGTGCCCTTCGCCCCCGGCGGCGGCTCGGACTTCATCGCGCGCTTCATGGCGCAGAAGATGTCCGCGGGCCTCGGCCAGCAGGTGATCGTGGAGAACAAGCCGGGCGCCGGCGGGATGCTCGGCATCACGCAGGGCGTGCAATCGCCCCCCGACGGCTACACCCTCACGCTCATCGCCTCGAGCTATACGGTGAACCCGAGCATCTACAAGTTCAGCTTCGACCCGGTGAGCGACATCACCCCCATCATCCAGCTCTCGCAGGGGCCGCTGCTGATCGTGGTGCGGCCGTCGCTGCCGGTGAAGACCACGAAGGACCTGATCGCGCTCGCCAAGTCGAAGCCCGGCCAGGTCAACTTCGCTTCCTCCGGCCAGGGCAGCGTGATCCACATGGCGACCGAGCTGTTCGACAGCATGGCCGGCATCAAGATGAACCACATCCCGTACAAGGGCACCGGCCCGGCGCTGACCGATACGATCGGCGGGCAGACCGACGTGTTCTTCAGCAGCACCGCGACCGCCATGCCGCACGTCAAGTCCGGCAAGCTGCGTGCCGTCGCCGTCACCACCGCGAAGCGCATCCCCGCGCTGCCCGACGTGCCGACGGTGGCGGAGTCCGGCGTGCCCGGCTACGACGTGGTGCTCTGGCACGGCCTGATCGGGCCGAAGGGCCTGCCGCGGCCGATCGTCGACAGGATCAGCGCGGAGGCGGCGAAGGCGCTCAAGCTCAAGGACACCGGCGAGCAGCTGCAGGCGGACGGCGTGGCGCCGGCGGGCGGCACGCCGGAGCAGTTCGCCGCGCAAATCAAGAAAGAGATCGGCATCTGGCGCAAAGTCGCCGCGGACGCGGGCGTCAAGCAGGAATAGCCCGCTGCGATGTGGTGGTGATCGGCGCGGGCGCGGCCGGGCTCTGCGCCGCGGCCGAGCTCGGACGCGCGGGCCGCTCGGTGCTCGTGCTCGAGGCGCGCGAGCGCGTCGGCGGCCGCTGCTGGACGGTGCGCGAGCCGGGCATCGCCGCTCCGGTCGAGCTCGGCGCCGAGTTCATCCACGGCGAGGCGCGGATCACCCGCGAGCTGCTGCGCCGGGCCGGAATGACGGCGGTGGATTCCGGCCGCATCCAGCGCGCCCTCGAAGGGGGGAAGCTCGGGCCGGTCGACGGCTTCGGCGAAGCGTAGCGGTCGGTGGAGGACGTCTCCTCGCTCGACAGGAAGGATCTTTCATTCCAGAAATTCCTCGAATCGAAACCCCTTTCAGGAAAGACCAGGACCTTCGCGGCCATGATGGTCGAGGGTTTCGATGCGGCCGACCCGAAGCTCGCGAGCGCGCGCGCCATCGCCGAGGAGTGGGGTGGCGCGGAGATGGGCGCGTCGCAGCCGCGGCCTTCCGCGGGCTACGGCGAGCTGCTCGCCTGGCTGGCCGGCGCGCTCGATCCGCGGGTGAAGCTGCGGCTGCAGGCGGTGGTGCGGGAAGTGAAATGGAAGCGCCGCGCAGTCGAGGTGCGCGGCGCCTTTCTCGGCAAGCCGTTCACGGTGCGGGCGAAGCAGGCCGTGGTGACCTTGCCGGTCGGCGTGCTGCAGGCGGGCGGCGTGCGGTTCCGGCCGGCGCTGCGCGAAAAGAGCGCCGCCTTGCGCAACCTCGTTTCCGGCCCGGTGGTGAAGCTCGCGCTGCGCTTCGACGCCGCTTTCTGGGAAGAACGCTATCCGGAGGTCTCCTTCTTCCATTGCCCCGGCGGCTTCTTTCCGACCTTCTGGAACCAGCTGCCGCGCCACGCCCCCTGCCTGATCGGCTGGGCGGGCGGGCCGAAGGCCGATGCGCATGCCGGCCTGCCCGCGGGGGAGGTCGTGCGGCGGGCGCTCCGCACGCTCGAGCGCCTGTTCGGCAAGGGCGCGCGTGTCGAATCGCGGCTACAGAACTTCCGCCTGCAGGACTGGCGCGCCGACCCGTTCGCGCGCGGCGCCTACAGCTACGTGCGCGTCGGCGGGGCGGGGGCGCGCGAAGCGCTGGCCGAGCCGTTGCAGGGGACGCTGTTCTTCGCCGGTGAGGCGACCAACACCGAGCAGGCGGGCACGGTAGCCGGCGCGCTCGAGAGCGGAAGACTCGCCGCGAGGGTCTTGCTGCGCGGAGACTCGCGATAAAATTATTCACCCCGGTATTTCCGAACCGTCCGAGGAACGCATGGACCCGCAACTCCTATCGAAGACCGCGGCCGCGATGGTCGCCAAGGGCAGAGGCATCCTCGCCGCCGACGAATCGAGCGGCACCTGCGAGAAGCGCTTCAAGTCGGTGGGCGTCGAATGCACCGAAGAGAGCCGCCGCACCTACCGCAACCTGCTGTTCAGCACTCCGGGGGTGGAGCAGTTCCTCTCCGGGGTGATCCTGTTCGACGAGACCGCGCGCCAGAAGGCGCCCGACGGCTCGCCGATCCCGCAGTACCTCGCGAAGAAAGGCATCATTCCCGGCATCAAGGTGGACAAGGGCCTCGCCAACATCCCGTTCACCCGCGAAGAGAAGGTCACCGAGGGCCTCGACGGCCTGCAGAAGCGGATGAAGGAGTACTTCGACCTCGGCTGCCGCTTCGCCAAGTGGCGCGCGGTGATCACGATCGGCGAGGGCATTCCGACCCACACCTGCATTTATGCCAACGCTCACGCGCTCGCGCGCTATGCCGCGATCTGCCAGGAAGCCTCGATCGTGCCGATGATCGAGCCGGAAGTATTGCTCGACGGGACTCACACCGCCGAGCGCTCGGAAGAAGTGCATGAAGCGACCCTGCGTGCGACGTACGCGGCGATGGCCGCGTACAACGTGTCGATCGAGCACCTCATCCTCAAGACGAGCATGGTGGTGTCCGGCAAGGAGAATCCCAGGCAGGCGGGCGTCGACGAGGTCGCGGAGCGCACCGTGCGCGTGCTCAAGCGCACCGTGCCCGCGGCGCAGCCCGGCATCGTGTTCCTCTCCGGCGGACAGTCCGACGAGGCGGCTACCGCGCACCTCAATGCCATGGCGGCGATGAAGGGCCTCGCCTGGCCGCTCACCTTCTCGTACTCGCGCGCGCTGCAGAACCCGGCGCTCAAGGCCTGGCGCGGCCAGGCCGCCAACGCCGCCGCGGCGCAAAAGGCTTTCCATCACCGCGCGCAGATGAACGGCCTCGCCTCGCAGGGCAAGTGGAAGGCGGATCTCGAGAAGCAGGCCGCCTGAGCATGGTTCTTTTTGAATCGAAAATAGGCTCGTTGCAGCGAATCGGCAAGGGCAAGGTCCGCGATATCTACGCGGTCGGCGACGACAAGATGCTGATCGTGGTGAGCGACCGGCTGTCCGCGTTCGACGTGGTGCTGCCCGACCCGATTCCGGACAAGGGCGCGGTGCTGAACCAGATGGCCGACTTCTGGTTCTCGAAGCTCGGCCACATCGTGCCGAACCAGCTGACCGGGATCGATCCTGCTTCTGTCGTTCAAAAAAATGAAATTCCCCAGGTTGCGGGGCGGGCGGTGGTCGTCAAGAAACTGAAACCGCTTCCCATCGAGGCGGTGGTGCGCGGCTACATCATCGGCTCGGGCTGGAAGGACTACCAGAAGACGGGCAAGGTGTGCGGCCTCTCGTTACCAAAAGGATTGCAGCAGGCGCAGAAGCTCCCCGCGCCGATCTTCACGCCCGCCACCAAGGCAGAGAGCGGCCACGACGAGAACATCTCGTTCGAGGACGTGGTCAAGCTGATCGGCAAGGACCAGGCC
>Ga0335084_10001591_pt1 | contig 21390 bp, 17 predicted proteins | sample Lox_Sample_44_FD_206721 | JGI IMG/M metagenome (GOLD analysis project Ga0335084, IMG submission 206721) | Soil microbial communities from Loxahatchee National Wildlife Refuge, Florida, United States - Lox_Sample_4.4 | ecosystem: Environmental > Terrestrial > Soil > Wetlands | place: USA...
AGATAGCCGTTGTACGCGTAGTCGATCGCCGGCTCGAACAGCTTCTCGAACGGCAGCTGGCCGTAGCGCTCGGAGAGCTCGGCCCACGCCGCCACGCAGCCGGGCACCGACACGCTGTTCCAGCCGCGCACCGGCACCGTCTTCTGGCCGGCGAAGTACTCCGGCGTCCATGCGGCCGGCGAGCGGCCCGACGCGTTGAGGCCGGCGAGCCCGTTCCCGTCCCAGATGATCGCGAAGAGGTCCGACCCGATGCCGTTCGAGATCGGCTCGACGATCGTGAGCGCGATCGCCGCGCCGAGCGCGGCGTCTACCGCGTTGCCGCCCTCGAGCAGCATCCGCAGCCCCGCCTGCGCGGCGAGCGGCTGCGACGTCGATACGACGTTCGCGGCCATGGTCGGCCGGCGCGCGGTCGGGTACGTGGAGGTGTGGCGGTTGAAATCCATGGCGCCTCAGGCCGTCTCGTTCACGTCGAGCACGACGCGGCCGAGGATCTTCCCCGCCTTCAGCTCGTCGAGCGTGCGGTTCACTTCCTTGATCGGGCGCGTCTCGACCGGCGTCGGCTTCAGCTTGCCGCTCTGCGCGAGCGCCACCACCTCGCGCAGCTCCTGCAGGTTGCCGACGTAGGAGCCGATGATCCCGATCGCGCGCTGGGCGATCGGCGGCAGGGAGAGCGTGAGCTCTCCGCCGAAGAGGCCGCACAGAACGTAGCGGCCGCCCTTCGCGAGCACCGCGATGCCGAGGTTCGCGGTCGCCGGCATGCCGACGAAGTCGAGTGCGCCGGCGACGGAACCGGCCGAAATCTTCTGGATCTGCGCGATCGCAGCTTGAGCGTCGCGCGAGTTCACCGTCTCGCGCGCGCCCGCCGCGCGCGCGGCCGCGAGCTTGCCGTCATCCACGTCGCAGGCGATCACGCGCTCGATCCCGAGCGCGCGGAGCGTCGAGAGCGCGATCATGCCGAGGCCGCCACACCCGAGCACGACGACCCAGTCGCGCTCGGTCAGCGCCGGCAGCTTCCGGATCGCGCTGTAGGTCGTGATGCCGGAGCAGGCGAGCGTCGCAGCGAAACCCTCCTCCACCCCGGCCGCGTCGACGAGGTACTTCGCGTCCGGCACGACGATGTGCGACGAGTAGGCGCCCGGCCGGAACACGCCGATGAAGCGCTGCTGCAGGCAGTAGTTGTCCTGGCCGGCTTTGCACACGGCGCACTCGCCGCAGCCGATCCACGGGTAGACGACCCGCTTGGATCCCACTGCCACGCCCTTCGCGTCGGGGCCGAGCGCCTCGACGACGCCGTAGGGCTCGTGGCCGAGCGTGAACGGCGGTACGCAACCGCGGTCCTTGACGTAGAAGCGCTTCCCGCCCCCGAGGTCGAAGTAGCCGTCCCAGATGTGGAGGTCCGAGTGGCACACGCCCGAGCGCGTGACGCGCACGAGCACCTCCTTGCCCTGCGGCTGCGGCGTCTCCCGCACCGCTCGCTGCAGCGGCTTGCCGTGTTCGACGACCTCATAGCTCAGCATCGCTTCCTCTCCCTAGACCGTGGCTGCCTCGTGCAGCGCCTGATCGATGTCCCACAGGATGTCGTCGAGCGTCTCGAGCCCCACCGACACCCGGATCATGTCCGGCGTGACGCCGGCCTTCGCCTGGTCTTCCTCGCTCATCTGGCGATGCGTCGTCGACGCCGGATGGATCACCAGTGTCTTCGCGTCGCCGATGTTGGCGAGATGGCTCATGAAGGTCGCGCTGTCGATGAACTTCTCTCCAGCGCGCGCGCCGCCCTTGATGCCGAAGGAGAGCAGCCCGCTCGCGCCCTTCGGCATGTACTTGCGGGTGAGCGCGTAGTACTTGTTGTTGGGGAGCCCGGGGTAGTTCACCCACGACACCTGCGAGTGCTCCGACAGGAATTTGGCCACTGCGAGCGCGTTCGTGCAGTGGCGCTCCATCCGCAGCGGCAGCGTTTCGATGCCCTGCAGGAGCTGCCAGGCATTGAAGGGGGAGAGCGCCGGCCCGAACGTGCGCATCGTCTCCATCCGGCAGCGCATGATGAAGCCGAAGTCGCCGAAGGTCTCGTGGAAGATCACGCCGTGATAGCCCTGCGACGGCGTTGTCATGCCGGGAAACTTGCCGTTGCCCCACGGAAATTTGCCGGACTCGACGATCACGCCGCCCATCGTCGTGCCGTGGCCGCCGATGTACTTGGTCGCCGAATGCACGACGATGTCCGCGCCGTGCTCGAGCGGCCGGCAGAGGTACGGCGAGGGCACGGTGTTGTCGACCACGAACGGCACGCCGGCTTCGTGCGCGATCGCGCCGATCGCGGCGATGTCGACGACGTTGATCGACGGGTTGCCGAGGGTTTCGGCGTAGAGGAGCCTGGTGTTCGGCCTGATCGCGCGGCGGAAGTTCTCCGGGTCGTCCGGATCGACGAACGTCGCCTCGATGCCGAGCTTCTTCAGGTTCACGCCGAGCAGCGTGTGCGTGCCGCCGTAGAGGGTCGCCGCCGAGACCGCGTGATCACCGGCCTCGAGCAGCGTCAAGATCGCCACCGCCTCGGCGGCCTGGCCGGTGGCCGTGGCGAGCGCCACGCGGCCGCCCTCGAGCGCGGCGACGCGCTCTTCGAGCACCGCGACCGTCGGGTTCGAGATGCGGGAGTAGACGTTGCCGAACGTCTGCAGATTGAAGAGGCTCGCCGCGTGCTCGGCGGAGTCGAAGACGAACGAGGTGGTCTGGTAGATCGGCGCCGCGCGCGCGCCGGTGGACGCGTCGGGGATCTGGCCGGCGTGGAGCGCGAGCGTTTCGAAGCCGAATTTGCGGTCGGGCATCAGTTCGCGATGTACTTCGGCCGCTTCGCCGAGATGACCTTCGTGTTCACGCCGGCCCAGTTGAGGCCACCGAAGAGCCGCGCGTGCTCGATCTTCACGCAGCGGTCCATGACCGTCTCCAGCCCGGCGGCCTCCGCCTTGCGCGCCGCCTCGGCGTTCGTCACGCCGAGCTGCTGCCAGAGCACCTTCGCGCCGATCGCAATCGCGTCATCGGCGATCGGCATGATGTCGGCGGTCTTGCGGAAGCAGTCGACGATGTCGACTTTCACGGGGATTTCGCGCAGCGACTTGTAGCAGCGCTGCCCGAGGATTACGTCGTAGCGCGGGTTCACCGGGATGACCGTGTAGCCGTGTTCGAGCATGTATTTCGCGGCGAAATAGCTCGGCCGGAACCAGTCCCCCGACAGGCCCACGACCGCGATCACCTTGTTCGTGGCGAGGATGCGGCGGAGGCCGGGGATGTCATCGACCATCGTGGGAGCTGGAGCGAAGGTGGTGGCGGCCTCGTATTCTATCCGGCGCGGCAATATTCACCGCGCCCGGCGCGGGCGAGGTCTAGGCCGTACCAGGCGCGGTTTCGTGGCCTATGACCGGCGAACGACCCGCCGCCGCGCAGGACGTCACGCGGTCGGCATCAGGGCTGGACGTTGGCCTAAGGCGACAGTCGTATTCCCGCTGGCGGAGAACGCGCGCACCGTGCTGGCGTAGACATCGCCTGAAGAGTGGTCCCGTGGCCTCTGAAACGAAAGACCTGCTGTCGAATCCTCTCCCGCTGATGGCGGTGGCGCTGCTCGCGGCGGGCGTGCTCGTGCGCACGCTGCCGCTCGAGAGCGCGCGGCCGCACGAAGCGGTGCCCGTCGCCGCGAGCGCGATCGGCGAACAGGACGTCCGCGCGCGGCTCTGGCAGGACCCGTTCGAGGTCGTGCCGCGGCCCGCCAAGCGCGAGACGACGCAGCAGCGACAGGACCGCATGCAACAGGATCGGCTCCACGAGCCCGCGACCCTCGCCAGGCAGCTCGACGAGGCGATCGCGACGCCCGGAGCGCGCGTGACGCTCCTCGGCGTGATGGTGTTCGGCTCGCCCTACGCCGAGGACGTCGAACTGCGCCGGCGCATGCGCTACGCCGTGCTTTCGGGTCTCGCCGCACGCCACTACGTGCCGGACAACTCGGGGGCGCTCGGGTACGTCTGGACCGAGGACGCCTGGACTAAGACTGCGCCGGCCGAGGACGCAGGTCAGGTGTCGACCCGGACCGGCGACGACCCGAAAGAGATCGAGGCGAAACGCATCCGGCTGCCCGACGTGGTGCCCTACGAGTGGTTCACGCTCGAGCGGCCGCGCGCCGCCAAGGCGGAATCGCGCAAGCAGGCTGCACTGAAGGAGATCCAGGCGCAGGACAAGGTGCTCCTCCTGTGGCTCGACGAGGACGGGTTCGGCGACGCCGCCCTGCGCGGGCTCTCGGTGCTCATGCGGCAGATCGGCTGCGGTGCGGGTACCGATGCCTGCCGGAGCCGGGAGGGCGCCGCGTCGGTGCGCATCCTCGGCCCCGCCGGATCCGGCACCTACAAGTCGATCATCGAGGCCACGAACAAGCCGCTACCGGCCGACCAGGTGAAGCTGCAGTTCGTCTCCGCATTCGCGACGATGCCGAAGAGCGACGCCGACGAAGTGCCGAAGGCGTGGCGCGAGAAGCTCGGAATCCTGCGGACCATCGGCGGCGACGACGACCTCGCCCAGGCCCTGCTCGACGAGCTCGCGCTCCGTCGCATCAATCCGGCGGCCGCCAAGGGCCGTCCCGAGTGCCACGACGGGATCGTGCTCGTCTCCGAGTGGGACACCGACTACGGCCGCTCGCTGCCGGCGGTGCTGCGCGAGAAGGCCCGCGAGCGCTGCGGCGAGAACGCCCCGGTGCGCTGGTTCAGCTACCTGCGCGGGCTCGACGGAACGCTGCCGGGCGCAGCCGACGAATCCAAAGCGAAGCGTGACACGAAGTCGCGCGATCCGGCCGACGCCGAGGAGTTGCTCTCGAGAAGCGTGCCGCGCGACCGCTCGGAAGGCCGCAGCCAGTTCGACTACCTGCGCCGCCTCGGCGACCGCATCCGCATGTACGACGACCTCGAGACGAGCCAGGGCCGCCCGGGCGTCCGCGCGATCGGCGTCCTCGGCAGCGACGTCTACGACAAGCTGCTCGTGCTGCAGGCGCTGCGCCCGATGTTTCCCGACGCGGTCTTCTTCACCACTGACATGGACGCCCGTCTCACGCATCCCGACCAGAACGCGTGGGCGCGGAACCTGGTCGTCGCGTCCCACTTCGGCCTCGCGCTGCACCCCGGGTTGCAGCGCGACGTGCCGCCGTTCCGCGACGGCTACCAGACGGCCGCGTTCCTCGGCACGCAGATGGCGCTCGCGCGGGAGCAGAAAGCGCCCGGACAGGAGATGGTCAACGAATGGCTGGCCGGCAGCTTCGCGCGCACCTCGGTGGAGCGTGCGAGCGAAGGTGCGTTCGATTACGACGCCGCTTCCCGCCCGCGGCCGTTCGCCGGCAAGAAGCTGTTCGAGATCGGCCGCACGCGCGCGGTCGAGCTCGACGCGAACGGTGCGAGCTTCCGCGGGCGCTGCAACCTCAACCACCTGGCGGAGTGCCGCAACGTCCATCCGCGGCGGGACCGCAGCACGATGGGCCCCGATCTCGGGCAGCCGCAGGCGTGGCTCGCCGGGGGCGGTGTGCTGGCCGCGTTCCTGCTCTTCTTCCTGACCAGCCGCACGGTGCGCGAGAACTGGAAGCCGCTCGTCGCCGCGCTCGGCCTCGTCGGCTTCGTGTTCGCCGGCCTGCGGTGGGTGATCCAGCTCGACGTCGGCGGGAGCGAAGCGCCCTATCTGCGCGCGATCGGCTTCGCCGTCGTCGCGGCCGGCACCGCGTGCGGAGTATGGCTCGCGCACCTGGTACTCGAAGCGCGCGTGCCGCGCCGGACTGCGATCGCGGGCGTGCTGATCCTCGGCGCGGCCGCGGCGGCGATGGTCGGGCTCGTCCACGCCGAGCCGGGCAACGGCGAGCCGATGGAGTGGCTCGAAGGGGTCAGCACCTGGCCCACCGAGTACCTGCGGCTCGCCGCGACGCTCCTCGGCCTTGCGCTCCTCGTCCACGGCTGGATGGCGCTGCGGCGCCAGGCGGACGAGATCCAGGCGGCGTTCTTCGCGCCGCTTCACCGGCGCGACGACGCTTCGCCCTGCGCCGCGCGTCCGGCGATGGAGGCGCTGCGGCGCATCGCCAGCGCGTTCGCGAGCGGATTTCCGCCGGCGCACGACTACTTCGGCCGCCCGGAGAACTGCGGCACGGCGCGGGTCGACGCGGCGCGGCTCTGGCACCGCTACCGCCGCCGCACCGGGTTCTGGCCAAGCGCCGGACGCATCTCGGCCGGGGTCGCGCTCGCGGTCGCCGCTGCGGCGCTCGTGCTGTACCTCGACCCCCCCAGCGTCCCGGCGCGCGGCGCGGTCGCGTTCTATACGCACCAGGTGCTGCGCGCGACGAGCGTCGGCGTGCTCGCGGTGCTGATCTTCTCGGTGGTCGACGCGACGCGCATGTCGACCGGCCTCATCCGCGCGCTCGCCGAGCGGCCGACCGACTGGCCGCGCCGCACGCTCGCGCGCTTCGAGGCGCGGTGCGGCGTGCCCGCACGGCTGCTCGAGGGCTGGATCGACTTCGAGTTCATGGTCGCCTTCACCCGCGGAGTGACGCGCTTCATCTACTACCCGTTTGCGGTCCTGTTGCTCCTGATCGTGTCACGGAGCACCGTGTTCGACGCGTGGGATTTCCCGCTGCCGCTGCTCGTCCTGATCGCGACCGCGGCGCTCTACGCCACGTGGTGCGCGCTCAGCCTGCGCCGCGCGGCGGAGGAGGCGCGCACCGCGATCGTCGCCGGCTACGAGGACGAGTGCCTGCGGCTCCGCGCGGCCGCGCACGGCGAGGAGTCGCAGCGCCTGGCGACCGCGGTCTGCACCCTGGTCGAACGGATGAAGGGCACGCGCGCTGCGGCATTCCTGCCGCTCACCCAGCAACCCGCGATCCGGGCGCTGCTGATCCCGTTCGGCGGCTTCGGCGGCGTGTCGCTGATCGAGTACCTGGTGTTCGCGGGGACGTAGGTTTCGCGCAAGGTTCGCGTCAGGCACGCGTAGGCGCAAGGACGGCGAGCCGATCGGCGGCGACGCCCTGTTCGGCTGACGCCGCAGCGGGACGCGCCCGGGCGGACAGGCGCGAGCCGGCACCGCCGATCGGGATTAGCATTGCGGCCGACGTGGATGCCGCCACCCCGACCGATCTCGACGCCGACGCGCTCTCGCGCGCGATCCATGCGCGCGAGATCTCGTGCCGCGAGGTGATGCGTGCGTACCTCGCGCGCATCCATCGCCTCAACCCGCGCTTCAACGCGATCGTCAGCCTCGCGGCCGACGACGCCCTGCTGCGGCAGGCCGACGAGCGCGACGCCGAGCTCGCTGCCGGCCGCTCGCGCGGCTGGCTGCACGGCATCCCGCAGGCGATCAAGGACGCTGCGCACGCGGCCGGCTTTCCGACCACCCTCGGCAGCACGCTGCTGAAGGGCGCTGTCGCCGCGCGCGACGGCCTGATGGCGGCGCGCATGAAGGCCGCCGGCTGCATCGTCATCGGCAAGACCAACATTCCCGAGTTCGGCCTCGGCTCGCACACGTTCAACGGCGTGTTCGGCGCCACCGGTAACGCCTGGGACCCGGCGGTGAGCGCGGGCGGCTCGAGCGGCGGCGCCGCGGTGGCCCTCGCGCAGCGGCTCCTGCCGGTGGCGGACGGCTCGGACTTCATGGGCTCGCTGCGCAACCCGGCGGCGTGGAACAACGTGTTCGGCATGCGCCCCAGCCAGGGACGCGTCCCGCCCTGGCCGGTCGCCGACGCCTGGGTGAGCCAGCTCAGCACCGAGGGGCCGATGGCGCGCACGGTGCGCGACCTCGCGCAGCTGCTCGCGATCCAGGCCGGGTACGACCCGCGCGCACCGCTCTCGATCGCCCACGGGCCGCAGGCCTTCCTCGGCGACGGCGAGCGGGCCGCGCTGCGCGGCGTGCGTATCGGCTGGCTCGGCGATCTCGGCGGCTACCTGGCGATGGAAGCCGGCCTGTTGCCGGTCTGCGAGCAGGCGTTGCAACGCTTGGCCGACGAGGGGACTGCGGTCGAGCCGATCGCGCTCGGCTTCGATGCCGAAGCCGTTTGGAATGCCTGGCTCGCCTGGCGCCGCGCGCTCGTCGGCCTGCGCGTCGCGCCGCTGCTCGAGCGGCCCGGCGCGCGCGAGGCGATCAAGCCCGAGGCGATGTGGGAGTACGACCAGGCGCTCGGCGTCGGGGTCATGGACTTCATGCGGGCGAGCGCGGTACGCACTGCCTTCCACGCGCACCTCGGCGCCATGCTGGAGCGCTTCGACGCGCTCGCGCTGCCGGTGACGCAGGTGTGGCCGTTTCCGGTCGGCGAGCGGTGGCCCAGGACGGTGGCCGGCCGCACGATGGATACCTACCATCGCTGGATGGAGGTCACGATCTACGCGACGTTCGCCGGCCTCCCGGCGATCAGCCTGCCCGCGGGGTTCCATCCCGACGGGAGCAGGCCGGCGGGGTTGCAGCTCGTCGGGCGGCCGCAGGGCGACGCCGCGCTCCTCCGCATCGCAGCGGCCTACGAGGCGCTGGTACCCGGCCTCCTGGCGCGGCGGCCGCCCGCGCCGGCTGGGTAGGTCATACTTCCCCCCCGATCCAACGTTCCTCCCGGAGATCCAGCCATGCCCGCTCACCAGAACTACGTCGGCGGCGAATGGGCGGCAGCGCCCGCGGCCGCACCGAACCGCAATCCGTCCAACATCGCCGACGTCGTCGGCGAATACGCCCGCGCCGACGAGGCGCAGGTCCGCGCGGCGATCGCGGCCGCCCGGGCGGCGTTCCCCGCCTGGTCGCGCGGCAACATCCAGGCGCGCTCCGACGCGCTCGACAAGATCGGCAACGAGATCCTCGGCCGGAAGGAGGAGCTCGGGATCCTCCTCGCGCGCGAGGAGGGCAAGACCAAGCCCGAGGGGATCGGCGAGGCGGCGCGCGCCGGGTACATCTTCAAGTTCTTCGCCGGCGAGGTCCTGCGGCTCGCGGGCGAGATGCTGCCCTCGGTGCGGCCCGGGATCCGGGTCGAGATCACGCGCGAGCCAGTCGGCGTCATCGGCATCATCACGCCGTGGAACTTCCCGATCGCGATCCCGGCGTGGAAGATCGCGCCGGCGCTCGCCTACGGCAACTGCGTGGTGTTCAAGCCGGCAGACCTCGTGCCCGGCTGCGCGTGGGCGCTCGCGGAGATCATCTCGCGCAGCGGCATCCCGAAGGGCGTGTTCAACCTGGTGATGGGGCGCGGCTCGGTCGTCGGCGAGATCCTCGCGACCACGCCCGAGGTCGACGCGATCAGCTTCACCGGTTCGGTGGACGTCGGCAAGCGCGTGGCACAGCAGTGCGCGGCGCGGCTCGCGAAGGTGCAGCTCGAGATGGGCGGCAAGAACCCGCAGGTGGTGCTCGACGACGCCGACCTCGACACGGCGGTGAACGTGGCGCTGCAGAGCGCGTTTTTCTCGACCGGCCAGCGCTGCACCGCGTCGAGCCGGCTGGTGGTGCAGCAGGGGATCCACGACCGCTTCGTCGCCGCGCTGACCGCGAAGATGGGCGCGCTGAAGGTCGACGACGCGCTCAAGGACGGCACCGACATCGGCCCGGTCGTCGACGAGAAGCAGCTCGAACAGGACCTGATGTATCTCGACGTCGGCCGCAAGGAGGGCGCGAAACTCGCGGCGGGCGGCGAACGGCTGAAGCGCGCGACCGACGGCTACTACCTGCAGCCGGCGCTCTTCACCGAGACGACGCCGCAGATGCGGATCAACCGCGAGGAGATCTTCGGGCCGGTGGCATCGGTGATCAAGGTGAAGGATTACGACGAGGCGCTCGCGATCGCGAATGACACGCCGTTCGGCCTCTCCTCGGGGATCGCGACCACGTCGCTGAAGCATGCCGAGCACTTCAAGCGCAACTCCGCGGCGGGCATGGTGATGGTGAACCTGCCGACCGCGGGCGTCGACTACCACGTGCCGTTCGGCGGCCGCAAGGGTTCGAGCTACGGGCCGCGCGAGCAGGGCCGGTACGCCGCCGAGTTCTACACGGTGGTGAAGACGACCTACGTGAGCCCGGCGGTCTAACACAGCCGCGAAAGGATCGAGATGTTCGTCGAAGAGCGCATCTACACGTTCCACCCCGGCAAGCTGCCGGAGTTCATGAAGCTCTACACCGAGGAGGGGATGGTGGTCCAGCTCAGGCACCTGCCGGCGATGGTCGGGTACTACACGACCGAGATCGGCGAGCTGAACGTGCTCGTCCACATGTGGGGCTACGAGGACCTGAAGCAGCGCTCCGAGCTGCGCGCGAAGATGCAGGCCGATCCGGCGTGGCAGGTCTACGTGAAGAAGATCCAGCCGCTGATCCAGCGCCAGGAGTCGCGCATCCTCAACCCGGCGCCGTTCTTCGCGCCGAGGCTCGCGGCGATGCTGAAGGCGGCGAAGAGCGCGTGACCGCCACCGATGGCGTCGTTCGTCCTCGCGCTGCACGTCGACCGGCTTGAACCGAAAGCGGCGCTCCCCGCGCCGCTCGAAGCGGCGAACCGCGTGATCTACGTGCGCGAGGGCGGCGCGACCGTCCGCGCCGGCGGGCAGGCCGCGACGCTGGCCGCGAACAGCGCGTGGCACGGGGCGGTCGGCTGCGCGGTCGCGGCGGGCGCGAACGGCGCGACGCTGCTCCGCTGGGAGTTGACGCGGACGGCGTCGCCCGGCAGCAAGCCGGTGCTCGCGCACCCGGTCGAGCTCGCCGATCCGGGCGGCTATCTCATGCGCTGCGATCGCGTCGACTTCCCCCCGGGCGGGATCGCCTATACCCACACGCATCGCGGACCGGGTATTCGGTGCCTGCTCGCGGGCGAGATCCGGGTCGAGGTCAACGGACACGCGCACGCGGTGAAGCCCGGCGAGGCGTGGTTCGAGGCCGGGCCCGACCCGGTGCTCGCGTTCGCTTCAGATCGCGACGCCACAGCCTTTGTGCGCGTCATGATCCTGCCGCGCGAGCTGCAAGGGAAGTCCTCGATCCGCTATGTGCGGCCCGAGGACCAGGACAAACCCAAGACCCAGAAGTACCAGGTCTTCTGCGACGAGCCGATCACCCTATGAAGCACGAGCTGAAAGCGCGCACCGCCGCCCAGATCCTCGTCGACCAGCTGAAGGTCCACGGTGTCGACACCGCGTTCTGCGTTCCCGGCGAAAGCTATCTCGCCGTGCTCGACGCGCTCCACGATGCGCGCGACGCGATCAAGCTGATCGTCGCGCGCCAGGACGGCGGCGCGGCGTACATGGCGGAAGCTTACGGCAAGCTCACCGGCAAGCCGGGCATCTGCTTCGTCACGCGCGGGCCCGGCGCGACCAACGCATCGATCGGCGTGCACACCGCGTTCCAGGACTCGACGCCGATGATCCTCTTCATCGGCCAGGTCGGCACCGACTTCGTCGAGCGCGAGGCGTTCCAGGAGATCGACTACCGGCGGATGTTCGGCCAGATGGCGAAGTGGGTCGCGTCGATCGACCGCGCCGACCGCGTGCCCGAGTACCTGAGCCACGCGTTCCACTGCGCGATGTCGGGCCGCAAGGGGCCGGTGGTGCTCGCGCTCCCCGAAGACGTGCTCACGATGACCGCGGCGGTGGCGGACACCGATCCGTTCCGCGAGGTGCAGGCGGCGCCGTCCCCGGCCGACATCGAGCGGCTGCGCACGCTGCTCGCGGGCGCGGAGCGGCCGATCGCGGTCGTCGGCGGCAGCGGGTGGAACGAGGCGGCGTGCGCCGATCTCCGCAAGTTCGCCGAAGCGAACGCGATCCCCGTCGGGTGCGCGTTCCGGTTCCAGGACACGTTCGACAACCGCCACGCGAACTACGCCGGCGACGTCGGCATCGGCATCAACCCGAAGCTCGCGCAGCGCATCAAGGACGCGGACCTCGTGCTCGCAATCGGCCCGCGCCTCGGCGAGATGACGACCGTCGGTTACACGCTTCTCGTACCGCCCCGGCCGGCGCAGCGCCTGGTGCACGTACACGCCGGCGCCGAGGAGCTCGGGCGCGTGTACCAGGGCGAGCTGCTGATTAATTCCGGCATGCCGCAGATCGCGGCCGCGCTCGCGGCGATGAAGCCGGTCGATGCGGCGCGCTGGCGCGAGTGGACGCGCGCTGTGAACGCCGACTACCGCGAATGGACCACGCGGCGGGAGAACCCCGGGCGGGTGCAGATGTGGGACGTGGTCGACTGGCTCAAACGCCGCCTGCCGGAGGACGCGATCCTCACCAACGGCGCCGGGAACTTCTCCGGCTGGGTGCACCGGTTCTATCCGCACCCGAAGTTCCGGACCCAGCTCGGCCCGACCTCGGGTGCGATGGGCTACGGCGCACCGGCCGGCGTCGCGGCCAAGATCGCCGCGCCGGGTCGGATGGTCCTCGCCTTCTGCGGCGACGGCGACTTCCTCATGAACGGGCAGGAGATCGCGACCGCCGTGCAATACGACGCCGCGGTAATTTTCATCGTGGTCAACAACGGCATGTACGGCACGATCCGCATGCACCAGGAGCGCGAGTACCCCGGCCGGGTCTACGGTACCGGGCTGCGCAACCCCGACTTCGCCGCGTTCGCGCGCGCATTCGGCGCGCACGGCGAGACGGTCGAGGAGACGAGCCAGTTCGGGCCGGCGTTCGAGCGCTGCGTCGCCTCAGGGAAGACGGCCCTGATCGAGATCCGGCTCGATCCGCAGGCGATCACGACTCAGACGACGCTGGACGCACTGCGCGCGAAGGCGCTGAAGGGCTAGCGTTGCAAGCGGCCGAAGCCCGCTGGGGTGAAGGTCCCGGCGGGGGCCGCCCGCGCGCCGGGACCCCGGGCTGTTACCGGAGCTGGGCGCGGATCTCGCCGGCCGGGAAGTTCGCAGAGTGAATGTTCACGTAGGTCGAGCCCTCATCGATCGCGTTGAGGAACTCTGCGAACTCGCCGACGGCGATACCTTGGCCGGCGGGACCGATGACGTCGGCGGGGCGCAGCGTCCCCGAGATGGTCCCCGCGGGCGACGGGCAGGTCTGCGTGCCGGTCGGGCCGTTGCCGAGGTTGGAGCATAAAAACGCCACGATGCCACCGGTTTGGCTCCGTGAACCGAAGTGGATGTGGGACTGCGTGACGTTGCTCGTGAACCCTTCGTAGGACAGCTCGTACCGGATTGCCTGCCCGTTACGGTCGACCGTCAGCCGGAAGCGTCCGGAGGCCGGCGAGGATAGCGCTAGGGGCGTCTCCGCGTACCCGTCGAGCTTGACGCGGATTCGATGATCATCGTCGTGAGCCCAGGCGGACTGCGGTGCAGCAAGGGCGATCAGGCCGGCGGAAAGCGCTGCGCCGGCGAGGGCGGCGGACAAGGCGTTCATTCGGAAAGACTCCCTCTGAAAAGGACCGGTTGCGGGCTCCGGGCACGAGGGGCGAGCCGCGCTGGCGCGCGGCACGTCGCCCGGAGGGCCGCAACGGGAACAGCCCGTAGCGGGAGAATATTCCGTGAATGTTTCGTGAGTGCGCCCGGGCCACGGGCGCACCGGCCGCTCCCGGTCAGCTGCGCGACGGCCAGACGACTCCCTGGTTGCCCTTGCGCACCGGGCCGATGCCCTTAAAGACGAACTTCTGGAGACGCTTCCCTTCGTACGTCTCGGTCGTGTAAATGTTGCCTTTCGAGTCGGTCGCGATGCTATGCACGCCGAAGAACTGTCCCGGCTGCCGGCCGCCGTCGCCGAAGGCGGTCAGCTCCTCGAGCGTCTCGCGCACGATGATCCGCACCTTCTGGTTGCGGCCGTCGGCCATGAAGATGTAGCGCTGCTGCGAGTCCTTGGAAAACGCGATGTCCCACACCGAGCCCTCGCTCAGGCTCCGCCGCGCGTACCACTGCTCCTTCACGAACTTGCCGTCCTTCGTGAACACCTGGAGCCGGTTCGCCTGTCGGTCGCACACGTACACGAGGTTGTCGTTCGAGACGTCCGCGCAGTGCACCGGGTTGCGGAACTGCTGCGACGGCGGCGCGTCGGGATTGAAGGCGGCGAGCGGCCCGTCCACGGGCCGGTTGCCATAGGCGCCCCAGTAGCGCTTCATCTTGCCGGTGTCGGCGTCGAGCACGGCTACCCGGCGGTTGAGGTAGCCGTCGGCGAGGAACGCTTCGTTCGTCTTCTGGTCGACGAAGATCTTCGCCACGCGCCCGAAGTTCTCGAGGTCGTTGCTGCCCTTGTTGCCGCCGGCGCGCCCGACCTGCAGGATGAACTTGCCGTCCTTGGTGAACTTGAGGACCTGGGCGTCCTTCTCGCCGTTGCCGCCGATCCAGACGTAGCCCTTGTAGTCGACGAAGATGCCGTGGTTCGACTGCGGCCACTCGTAGCCCTGTCCCGGGCCGCCCCAGTGCCGCACGAGGTTGCCGGCCTGGTCGAACACCAGGACCGGCGGCGCGCCGCGGCAGCATTCGCCGGTGGGCGGATTCAGCTCCGCACCGCGCTCGTTGTTGTTCAGGGTTGCCGAGCTCCGGTGGATGATCCAGACGTGGTCGTCCTCGTCCACCCAGACGCCGATCGTCATGCCGAGCAGCCACTGGTTCGGCAGCGGCTTGGGCCACAGCGGATCGACTTCGAAGACCGGCGCCTGGACCGTTTCGCCCGGCGTTGCCTGGCGGTCGAGGACCGCCTGCGTGCAGCCGAGGATCACGAGCAGCCCGATAGCCGCCGCAACGATCGCCTTTCGACTCTTCATTGGTCTCTCCTCCCGGAAGCGGCCTGCAGTTTGCAATACTAGCCGCACGGAGGAAGGATGGTGCGGCTTGCCCGGATTCTTTTTCTTGCTGCGGCGCTCGTCGGCGGTCCGGCGCGGGCGCACGATATTCCGGACGAGGTCCGCGTCCAGGCCTTCGTCAAGCCGGAGGGGCGGGCGCTCTTCCTCCTCGCGCGCGTTCCGCTCAACGCCATGCGCGACGTCGACGTCCCGCGGCGAGGCAACGGCCTGCTCGACTTCGCGCGCGTCGACACCGCGCTGCGCGAAGCCGCGACCCTGTGGCTCGGCGACGAGATCGAGCTGTACGAGAACGACGTCCGGCTCGGCAGCCCGCGCGTACTGGACGCCCGCGTCTCGCTCCAGTCCGACCGCTCCTTCGCTTCCTACGAGCAGGCGCTCGCGAATTTCGCCGCCACGCGCCTCCGGAACGACACCGAGCTCTTCTGGAGCCAGGGCCTTCTGGACGTCCTGCTGGAGTATCCGATCCAGTCGGACCGGTCGGAGTTCTCGATCCGCCCGCACCTGGAGCGGCTCGGCATCCGGGTCAACACGGTGCTGCGCTTCATCCCGCCGCAGGGGGGGGTCCGCGCCTTCGACCTGCACGGCGACCCGGGCCTCGTGCGGCTCGACCCGCGCTGGTACCAGGCGGCGTCCAGCTTCGTACGGTCGGGCTTCATGCACATCCTGGAGGGGCCCGACCACCTGCTCTTCCTGCTGCTCCTCGTGGTCCCGTTCCGGCGCTTCCTGCCGCTCGCGGCGATCGTCACCGCGTTCACGGTCGCGCACTCGATCACGCTGATCGCGACCGCGCTCGGCCACGGCCCCGATGCGCTCTGGTTCCCGCCGCTGATCGAGACGCTGATCGCGGCTTCCATCCTCTACATGGCGATCGAGAACGTCCTGGGACCCGGACTGCGTCGCCGCTGGGTCCTCGCGTTCGCGTTCGGCCTCGTCCACGGGTTCGGCTTCGCCTTCGGCCTGCAGCAGCTTACGCAGTTCGCTGGGGCCCACTTGGTGACCTCGCTGCTCGCCTTCAACCTCGGCGTCGAGCTCGGTCAGTTAGCGGTGCTCGCGGTCCTCATCCCCGCCCTGAATCTCCTCTTCCGCTACGTGAAGGAAGGCGTGGGAACGCTGCTGCTCTCGCTCCTGGTCGGCCACACGGCGTGGCACTGGATGGTGGAGCGGGGCGAGCGCCTGGCGAAGTTTCCCTGGCCGGGGTTCGATCCCGGCGCGATTGCCGGCGCGATCCGCTGGCTGATGGCGGCTCTGGTGCTGGCGGGGCTCGCCTGGCTCGCTGCCGAGGCGATCCGCCGCGGGCGGGCGCGCAAGCCGCGCTAGCGCGAGAAGCTATCTCCCGCCGGTGACGTCGATGAACGTGCCGGTGCTGAACGACGCCTCGTCGGAGAGCAGCCAGAGAATGGCGTGCGCTACCTCTTCCGCGTGGCCGCCGCGCTTCAGCGGGACGAACGCCTTGACGCGATCGACGCGGTTCGGCTCGCCGCCGCTCGCGTGCATCTCGGTGTAGATGAACCCCGGCCGGACCGCGTTGACGCGGATGCCTTCCTCGGCGACCTCTTTGGCGAGGCCGATCGTCATCGTGTCGACCGCCCCCTTCGAGGCCGCGTAGTCGACGTACTCCCCCGGCGAGCCGAGGCGCGCGGCCCCGGACGAGATGTTCACGATCGCGCCGCCAGTCCCGCCGTGCCGCGTCGACATGCGCCGCACCGCCTCGCGTGCGCAGAGGAGGCTGCCGGTGATGTTGGTGGCGAAGATCCGGTTCATCCGCGCCGCGTCCATGCTCTCGACCTTCATTTGCCGGTCGAGGATGCCGGCGTTGTTGACCAGGGCGGTCAGCCGCCCGAGCTGCTCGTCCACCGTCCGGAACATCCGCACGACGTCCGCTTCGACCGCAACGTCGGCCTGAACCGCGATCGCCCGCCCGCCGGCCGCCGCGATATCCGCCACGACCTTGTCGGCCGACGCCCGGTCCCGAAGGTAATTGACGCCGACGGCATAGCCGCGCCGGGCCGCGAGCAGGGCGGTCGCGGCGCCGATACCGCGACTGCCGCCGGTGACGACCAGGATCCCGCTCATCGCTAGAACATCACCTTCGGCAGCCAGAGCGTCACCTGCGGAAACCAGATGATCACCGCGAGCGCGATCAGCAGGACGTAGAAGAACGGCATCGAGGCGCTGAAGATCTCGTCGATCGTCGTTTCGGTGGGCATCGCCGCCTTCATTGCGTACACCACCATACCGCAGGGCGGCGTGAGCTGCCCGAGCTCGATCGCGAGGATCGAGACCATGCCGAACCACAGGTTGTCGAAGCCAAGCTTCAGGACTACGGGCACCATGATCGGCATGGTGAGCAACATGATCGAGGTGCTGTCGAGGATCGTGCCGAGGAGCAGCATCACGAACACGAAGAACAGCACGATGGCCATCGGCGGCACGTCGACGCCGACCAGCAGGCGCGTCAGATACTCCGGCAGGCCGGAGAGGCTCAGCATGCGCGAGTACATCTGCGCCGTGAGCAGCAGGAAGAAGATGATCGCGGTCGCGGAGCCGCTCTGCAGCAGCAGCTCGTAGGTGGACCTGAAACCGAACTTGCGCTTCACGACCATCAGGACGAAGGCGCCGAGCGCGCCGATGGCGCCCGCTTCGGTCGGGGTGAACCAGCCTGCGTAGATGCCGCCGAGCACGAGCAGCACCAGCGCGTAGACCGCCCACGGCCGCACGATCAGCTCCCGGCGCGTCCGCTTCGGGCCGGACGCCGGGACGTGGCCCTCGACGCCGCAGAGCGCCGGGCGGAAGCGAATCATCACCACGATGGCGAGCGAGAGCGCGATCGACACGATCAGGCCCGGCCCCATGCCGGCCGCGAACAGTTTGCCGATGCTCTCCTCGGTGATCACCCCGTACACGACCATGAGGACGGACGGCGGGATGAGCATGCCGAGGAGCGCGCTCGAGGCGACGATGCCGAGCGCGAACTTCTTGTCGTAGCCGAGCCGCTTCATCTCCGGGATCGAGATCTGCGAGAACACCACCGCGGAGGCGACGGTGACCCCGGTGATCGCCGAAAACACCGCGTTGCCGCCCACCGTCGCGATACCGAGCCCGCCGCGCACCCGCCGCAGCACCGCCTCCATCGACTCGAACAGCTCGCGCATCACGCCCGAGACGGTCGCGAAGGCGCCCATCAGGATGAACAGCGGAATGACGGCGAACACGTAGTCGTTGAGGCCGTTGTAGGACGTCGACTCGAGGAGACGAAACGCCACGCTCCACTTGCCGGAGATGAGATAGATGCCGAGCACGCTGGTCAGCGCGAGCGCGACGCCCACGTGCATGCCGATCATGATCAGCACGAAGACGAGGGCGGCCGACAGCGCGCCGATGAGAACCGGGTCCACGGCTATTCGATACTGCCCGCCTGGCCGCCCTCGTCGCGGTCGACGTAACCGCGCCGCGCGCCGAGCCAGGCGAAGATCAGGTACTGGACCGAGGTCAGGGCGGCGCCGATCGTCAGCGCCCACCAGAGCGGCCAGGTCGGCACGCGCACCGGCTCCTCGCCTTCGAACTCCGCGGTCTCCCACGCGCGCACGGCGTCGAAATAGCCCCAGTACGCGACGGCGCCGAGCAGGAGGGCGCCGCAGAGCGCGTTCGCGACGAGGACGCAGCGCCGCTGGCGCTCGCCCATCCGGCCGAGGAGGGTGTCGGTGCGGAGGTGCGCGCCGATGCGCAGCGTGTGCGCGACCTGCAGCCAGAACACGGCGACGAGCGACAGCCGCGTGATCTCCGGCACGCCCGGCAGCGGGAAGTTGAACGCCGTCCGGCCGATCACGTCGGCCGAAATGATGCCGACGAGGAACACGATCCAGAGGCTCGCGAAGGTGTTGAGGGCCGCGAGCAGCCCGCCGAACAGCCGGTCAACCACGGCGCCCTCGGGCGCGGCTCTAGCGCTCGGCCTCCCAGTCGCGCGGGAACTTGTGGCCCGCCGCCTTCAGCGCCTTGATGTACACGTAGACGACTTCACCCGGCAGCTTCGCCTTGTTGATCTCCTCGAAGCGCTGCTTCGGGATGTTGGGCAGCTGCGCCGCCCAGGCGCGCTTCGTCTCCTCGTCGGCCTGGCGCGTCTCCAGCCCGAGCTCTTTCATGCGCTTGACGGACGCGACCTGCCGCTCCCAGGTCACCTGGCCCATCGCCTCGTTGTAGTCCTTGCCGGTGTCCAGAATGATCTTCTGCAGCTCGGGCGGCAGCGACCGCAGGGTGTCGCGGTTGACCGTGAGGAGCGGCGTCGCCTGCGACCCGAAGTCCATGTCGACGTACTGCTTCGACACCTCGTTCAGCTTGAACGAGAGGATCGGGTCGGCGAGCATCACCCAGCCTTCGTACACGCCGGTCTGCATCGAGGTGTACGCCTCGTTGAGGGTCGATTGCACGCCGACCGCGCCGGTGCCCTGCAGCCACGGGATGTTCGGGCCGATCGCGGCGAGCTTGCGGCCCTTGAGCTCCGACACGTTCGTCCACTTGAAGTTGGTGACCAGGCCGTAGTTGCCCACGATGCCGTTCGCCACGAAGACCTGCTTGTAGCGGTCCTCCAGCACCTTCTTGAGCGCGGGGTTCGACTGGTAGACGTCCCAGACCGCTTTCGCCGCGATCCGCGGGTCGGGCGTGCCGAACGGCGCGAAGAAGGTGAAGTTGTTCGCGAGAAGCTTGGCCGGCTCGGTCGGCGCGTGCACGTCCGCGATGTCGAGGAGGCCCGCCTCGACCGCCTCGAGACACTCGCCGAGCTTGCACACCGCGCCGCCCCAGGCCTCGGTCCACTCGATCTTGTGGCCGGCCTTGGCCGCGCGCTCGGTGACGCGCGGCATGTAGACGTCCTTGATCGTCGCGATCCAGAGCCCGGCCGGCGGGTGGCCGGCGCCGATCTTCAGCTTGAATTCGGCCGCCTCCGTGCGCGGCAGGACCAGCAGAACCGCAACGAGCGCAGCAGCGCCGAGAGCTTGCTTGAGCTTGCCCATCTGTTCCTATCCTCCTGTTTTTGGAATGCACGCAGGAACGCGCCGAACACTATAGGCGCAGGCGAGCCATTGCAAGCCGCATTGCGGAAGCTGTAATTCCCGATCTTCATCATCGGCATGTACGCTACGATTCGCATCCACCGAGAACGCGACGATCCGGATCGCGTCGCTCGACCGAGGATGGGAGACCAGATGCTGTCCACGTTGGCTCGCGCCGTTTGCTTCGCTCTCGCCGCCACGATCGCGGTGCCGGCCGCCGCCCAGCAATGGCCGACGAAGCCGGTGCGGCTCGTCGTGCCGTTCCCGCCCGGCGGTTCGGTCGATCCGCTCGCGCGGCTGCTCGGCACCAAGCTGAGCGAGGGGCTCGGGCAGCAGTTCATCGTCGAGAACAAGCCCGGCGCGTCGGGCTCGATCGGCACCGCGTTCGCGGCGAAGTCGCCGCCCGACGGCTACACGTTCGTCGTCGTGTTCGACACGCACGCGGTGAACCCGACGCTGATCCCGAACATGCCCTTCGACACCGTGAAGGACCTCGTCCCGGTCATGCTCGTCGGCACGGCACCGATGGCGATCGCGACCAACGCGTCCAAGCCGTACAAGACCTTCGCGGACGTGGTGAAGGCGGCGAAGGCCAAGCCGGACAGCGTGACCTTCGGCTCGATCGGCAACGGCAGCCTCGGCCACCTCACCATGATCCTCGTCGGACAGGCGGCAGGCGTGCAGCTGGTGCACGTCCCCTACAAGGGCGGTGGGCCGATGACGCAAGACGCGCTCGGGGGCCAGATCGAGCTCGCGGTCGGCTCGGTGGCGGTGATCGCGCCGCACGTCAAGGGCGGAAAGCTCCGTGCGGTCGCCGTCACCGGCGACAAGCGTTCGCAGTCGATGCCGGACGTCCCGGCGCTCGCCGAACAGGGTTTCCCGGGCTTCTCTGCGCTCGCGTGGTGGGGCGTGTTCGCCCCGACCGGCACGCCGAAGCCGATCCTCGACAAGCTCCACGCCGAGCTGCAGAAAGTGCTCGCGATGCCGGACGTGCGCAAGACGCTCACCGAGACGCTCGGGATGGATATCGTCGCCGCGAGCCCCGAGGCGACGCAGAAATTCCTCCTCGGCGAGATCGCGCGGTGGGGCAAGGTGGTGAAGGACAACGGGATCAAGCCGGACTGATGTGCGGCCTGCGGGTGCCGGGATCAGCGTCGTCCCCGCTTGCTCACTCCCGGATTGCCGATGCCGATATCGGCCTCGACCCGCGCGACCTCGGCGCTGCTGATGAGCCGTCCCGGTGCGCTTGCCGGTTGCTCTCGCCGTCGCCCCAGAAGTCGTAGAAGTTGAACCAGTTGTACGGCGCGAGCCGGCAATAGTGTTCGAGCCGTGCTGCATACCGCAGCACGAGCTCCGGGACCACTGCCGCCGCATCGGTAGACTGGCACTCGCCGGGGAGGTCGAGCCGCTCGAAGTGCAGCTCGTAGCGGTTGCCGCCGCGGTAGAGCCCGACTCCGACCACGACCGGCGCTGCCAGCGCTTTAGCCAGTCGAAAGGGCCCGAGCGGAAAGTGGGCGATGCCGCCGAGGAACGGCACCGCCATCGTGCGCTCGTTCCGCCACACGCGGTCGGCGAGGATGCCGACCACGTCACCGCGCTCGAGCGT
>Ga0335084_10001593_pt1 | contig 21380 bp, 21 predicted proteins | sample Lox_Sample_44_FD_206721 | JGI IMG/M metagenome (GOLD analysis project Ga0335084, IMG submission 206721) | Soil microbial communities from Loxahatchee National Wildlife Refuge, Florida, United States - Lox_Sample_4.4 | ecosystem: Environmental > Terrestrial > Soil > Wetlands | place: USA...
CGCCCCCCCCCCCCCCCCCCCCCCCCCCCCCCCCCCCCCCCCCCCCCCCCCCCCCCCCCCCCCCCCCCCCCCCCCGGCTCGCGCTCCGAGGCTAGCTTTCGCGATAGAGCAACAGCATGACGCCGACCATCGCCAAGCCGATGGACCACACGCGCCCAGGCAGCGGCGACTCGCCAGGCGGCAGCCGCAGCTCGAGCCAGCGCCCCCAGCCCACGAGCATGGCGATCACCCCCAGCGGCGCGTGCGTCACCTCGATGAGGTACTCCGACTTGAGATTCAGCGAGGCATGGGAATGCGTCAGAAGGAGGGCACCGCCCACCGAGCACAGAATGGGGAAGACCAGCGCTGCGCGCGGCGAGCGTATGCGCCCCGTGCGCACCATCCACTCGAAGGTGCCGAAGCCCAGCACCAGCAGCACGAAGATGCGGTGCTGGAGGACCTCCGAATACTGCATCCCCTCCCAGAAGCCCTGCGGACCCAGCGGCCAGGAGCCCGGATCATTGCGCACGAGGAGAAACGCCGCCAGACCGAAGAAGACGAGCGGCCAGTGCCGGGCCCACGGCGCCCAGCCGGTGCGATAGAGAATCGCCAGCACGCCCATGAGGAAGACAAAAGCTCCGGCGACGTGATGGTTGAACTCGCTCCATTGCCGGTCCGCGTCGGTGCGGGGGGCGAGACGGTCCTCGAGCGGCATGTCCTCGAGCTTCGACGAGGTGAACGAGGGCAGCCTCGGCGTGAAGACGTGCGCCACCTCGGCGAGGGTCGCGCGGTCGGCGACCACGTCCACCGCGGGGGGCAGCGAGGTCAGCGACGCGGCGGCGAAGAGCACCGTGATGCCCAGCCCCAGTTCGACCTCCACGAAGCGGCGCAGACGCAGCAGCGACACGTCGTCCGTGGCGGGCAGACGCCGCACGACGAAGAAGTTGAGCGCGCCCAGGATCAGGAGCAGGCCCAGCACGACCATCTTGGTGACGACCATCATGCCGTAGGCCGTCCCCGTGAAGGCCGAGAAGCCGTCGACATAGTAGTAGGTGAGGCCGAATCCCGCGACGACCAGCAGGGCCACCGATCCCAGCGCCAAGGCCGAGAAGCGCTTCAACATGGTCACGGGCCACGGCTCCCGCGGGCGCCCGAAGGCCGCGAGCGAGAGATGCATGAGCCCGCCCACCCAAGCGGAGGCGGCGTACTGGTGGACGGCGTCCAGGACCCGCAGCGTGCCCCCGTGCTCCAGTCGGGCGGCGGCGTGGCTGATGGCCGCCGAGCTGATGGCCAGCACCACCGTCAGGACGGCCATCGCGATCCACCAGCCCTGCGCCTCCGGACGCCGTCGCAGGCAGAGCGCGCCCACGAAGATAGCCACGCAGACGAGGACGCGCAGCACGCTCGCCTCGAAGTAGGCGGTGGCCATGATTTCCCGAATGGGCCAGCCATGCTCCGCGGAGAGGACGATCTGCTGGACGCCCAGGGTCATCACCTGGCCCACGGTCACGGCGAGCGCGCCGATGGCGATGAGCCAGAGGAGACGGCCAAGGAGCACGGACAGCTCGGGACGCTCCCGCGCGGCGGGTTTGACGACCAGCAGCGCGAAGAGCACGCCGCCAATGGCCGCGGCCTGGCCGCAGAGCGCCAGGCCGCGAAGCAGGACATCGATGAATCCGGCCACGTCCTAGGTGCTTCCCTGTCGCCGGTCGGCCCAGAGCCGCAGCAGCACGAAGACGGGGGTCCCCACCGCCACCAGGACGAGGAACCACGCCGACTTGCCGAAGGCAGCCAGCGCGATGATCAAGTAGATGAAATCGCGGTTGGCGAGGGCGTCGACCATCTGCGGGCCGGCCGGGCGCGGCACGCCCGGCGCGGGACCTGAGACCTTGTGGGGCGCCTCCGCGAACGCGGCGACCAGCGTGCTCGCGACCGCGACCACGCCGAGGAAGAGCGGCCAGGGCGAGCCGGAGGCGATGCTCCAGCCGAGGGCCATGCAGCCGAATACCGCCACGTGAACGGCGTTGTCGCCCCAGAAATCGAGCGCGGCCCCGCCGGAGGACTCCAGGAACTTGAGCCGGGCGATCTCTCCGTCGCAGCCGTCGAGGATCGAATGCAGGAGAAAGAGAAGGGCGCCCGCCACCTGCCATTCCGGCACCCCGGAAAGGAAGAACGGCGCGCCCGCGAGACCGACAGCCAGCGACACTGCCGTCATCCCGTTGGGCGTCAGCGCGGTCCAGACGAGGCGCCGGGTCACGGCCAGCGAGATGCGCCGCTCGACGTGGCGCGACATGAAGCCCTCGCTGTCCTTGATGAGGCTCCGAAGCAGCCAGGACTCCGCGGCCCGGAGATCGCCAGCGGCGTGAACGGCGAAGCGGCCCTTGGGATGAGCCGGCGCCTCGACGATCTTGAACCGTCCGGACAGGGCGGACACGAGCTCCGCGGGGTTCGCCGCGCGCGCCGCCGCCGTGAGCACGGATTCGGGATCGTCCGTTTCCACGACGGCGACCAGGGTCGGGTCTACCCAGAGCGTCTCGGACTCGAGCGGCATCTCTCGCAGGGCGCGGAGCCACTGTACCTGTGGAATCACATTGCTCGGGATGAGCACCAGACGCCGCCGGCCCGCTTCGGAATCCTCGGCCGGCGTACACCCGGCTCTCACCGCGGCCAGGGCGATTCGCCGGCCGATCGAAAGGCCGGCCACCATCGTGTCCGGCGTGATCCCGGGCCCGGTGTCCGCGTCCACCATGGCGAACCGCGCTTCGGCGGGCACGACCGCGGCGCCCCCCGCCTTGCGATTCATCGGCGCGCTCCCGCGAGGGTCAGGGGGCCAAGCGCCAGCTCGATGCCGCCGCGACGGCTCGACTCGCGAGCGAGATGCTCGATCTCTGCGCAGAGCGCCGCTTCGACGAGGTTGCCGTCACCCGCACCCCCCGACGCGACGGCGGCGAGAAAGCGCTCGGCCACCTTGTGGAACCAGTCGGGGTGATGAGAGCCGTCGGACAGCGCGGGCAGCCCCGGCCAGCGGCGCTCCCCGCTCCTGCCCTTGAGCACGAGCGTGTCATCGTGCAGCTCGATGCGCCCCTCCGTGCCGTCCACCTCGACCCAGTTGCGCCGCTCGTCGGCGGCCCAGGTCAGCAGGATGTCGACGGTCGCGCCGGGAAAGCCGAGGCGCACGGAGGCGGTGTCCTCGACGGCGAAGGACGTGTGACGGCGCGTCTCGAGCCGCGAGGCGACGCTCGTCGGCCGCGCGCCGACCCAGTCCGGCAGGACGTAGAAGACGTGCCAGCCGTGGTCGGACAGCACCCCGCCCCCGGCCACCGCCGGGTCCACGCGCCAGTTCGCCTCGAGCCCATCGCCGGCCGCCGCCGGCCTCATCCGCAGCGTCTCCCAGACGATGCGCTGCACCCGGCCGATCTCTCCCTGGCGGATGAGCTCCGCGGTCAGCGCCAGGATCGGCGCGTGGTGCCAGTTGTGAACGGTGTGCAGCACCTTGCCGGCGGAGGCCGCCGCATCCGCGACGCGGCGCACATCGTCGGGCGAGCTCACGAGCGGCTTTTCGCAGAGCACGTGCAGATCGCGCTCCAGGGCGCGAAGCACGAGCGGGGCATGGCTCGAGGGCGGCGTGCAGATGTCCACGAAGTCGAGCGCCTCGCGGTCGAGCAGCTCATCGGGCGAGTCGTACCAGCGCGCGCCGGGCAGCCGTGTCTGGCACTCTGCGCGCTGGGACGGGCGGGCATCCGCGGCGGCCACGATCTCTACGTCCGGCCGGCCGAGCCATCCGGGCAGATGGCCGTGTATGGCGACATTGCCCAACCCCAGGACGGCGCCGCGACGCATGCTACTCGAGCCGGTGCGCCCTGACAATCGTCCCCAGGGCCTCGTCGAGAATGGCGAGCCCGTTGAGCGCAGTCTCCTCGCTGATGATCAACGGCGGGTTGATGCGAACCGTCGGCGAATAGGTCATGGCGGCGAGACCGCGCCGCAGACACTCCTTGTAGAGCGCCTGCGTCACGTCTTTGCCGAGCGGCTCCTTGGTGCGGCGATCCTTGACGAGCTCGATCCCCAGCATCAGCCCGCGGCCGCGCACCTCGCCCACGCAGCGGTACTTCTCCTTGAGCGCCTCGAGCCGTGTGAGCATGACGGCGCCCACGCGGTCCGCGTTCTTGACCAGGTCTTCCTTCAGGATGATCTCGAGCGCGGCCAGCCCCGCCGCGGAGGCGAGCGGGTTGCCGCCGTAGGAGGACGAGCTCGCGGACGGGTTGGACCAGGGCTTGCGGCTCGTGAGGTCATCCGTGGAGATGACGGCGGACAGCGGGAAGCCGCCGCCCACGCCCTTGCCCACGGTCATGATGTCGGGCACCACCCCGTCGTGCTCGGAGCCCCACATGCGTCCCGTCCGCCCGAAGCCCGTGATCATCTCGTCCGCGATCAGGAGCGCGCCCGCCTCCTTGGCGATGTGCTGGATGGCGCGCAGGAAGCCCTCGGGCGGGATGACGTTGCCCGCCGTGCCCTGCATGGGCTCGACGATGATGGCGGCGATCTCACCGCCGGTCTGGTTGCGGATCACGTCGCGGACGAAGTCGGCGCAGGCGATGCCGCAGTCGGGGTAGGTGAGCTTGAGCGGGCAGCGATAGCAGTCGGCGTACGGCGTCGAGTACTGGCCCGGCATGAACGGACCCAGGTGGTGCTTGAAGTCGCTGCCGAGGAGGCCCAGCACGCCGCCGGTCTTGCCGTGAAAGCCACCCCAGAAGCCGATGATCTCATCCTTGCCGGTGGCGACCTTGGCGAGTCTCAACGCCGCCTCGACGGTCTCGGCGCCGCCGGAGAACATCTGGATGCGCGTGAGACCCTCGGGCGTCACGGAGGCGACCAATTCGAGGAAGCGCGCGCGCGCCTCGGTGGTGAAGCTGCCGAAGGTCAGCTTCTCGACCTGCTTCTTGAGCGCCTCGACGTAGTGCGGGTGGCAGTGGCCGACGGAGCCGATGGTGATGCCCGCGATGAAGTCGATGTATTCCTGCCCATCCTCGTCCACGAGCGTGCACCCCTGGCCGCGCGCCATGGCCAGCCCTGCGTAGAGCGCAAAGCCCTGCATGCCCGGGGCGGCGTAACGCCGCTCGCGCTCGACGATCTCCTTCGACCGCGGACCCGGCTCGCGCATCTCGCTCATCGCGCGCCTCCGGCGAAGCGCACCGACAGGTAGGCGGCGATGGCGGAGGCCGCCTCTTCGCGGAAGAGCGCGAAGCTCGGCCAGGCGTTGAGGTCGATCAGCACGATGTCACCCGAGGGCGTGACGATGCAGTCGCCGCCGTAGATCTCGAGGCCCAGCGCGGCCGCCGCACGGCGCACCAGCCGCGCCAGGGCGTGCGTGTCGAACGCGAAGTGACGGAGCGTCTGGTCCTTGTGGTAGAACCACCGGAACCACGGCGGCTCGCCATTGGCCCCGCCCGGTCCGATGCCGTAGAACTTGATGAGGTCGCCGTCCACGTGAGGCTGGATGACGGCACGCGACATGCCGCGGGCGGCCATGCCCGCGAGGGCGCGGGAGGCAGCGAGAGCGTCCGCGGCGTAGACGACATCGCCCACCTGCGTGTTGTGGACGTCGGCGCGCTTCACCCAGACCGGCTGCGGCACCTCGACACGCACGCCCGAGGTCGCGACCAGCCGGCTCGCGACAAAGGGCACGCCCGCCTCGGCGAACTGGGCGATCATGCGATCGCGATAGGTCCCGAGCACGGCGGCCGGGCTATTGACCTCGCGCACCCCCTCGGCGGCCAGCGCGGTCAGCGCCTGCAGGGCCTCCGGCCGCTCGCACATGAGAAAGATGCCGCGCGGCTTGGCATCGACCACGCCACCCAGCTCATCGGGCGTCTTGAGATCGACCTGGAAGCCCTTGGCCTCGAGACCCTTCGCGGTCAGGCGCAGGATCTCCGAATCGTCGCTCTCGCGTCCCGGAGAGTGCGCCTCCTCGCGGAAGATGCCCCAGCAGTATGGATCGCTCACTTATGGTCTCCCATGGCTCACGAGGGGCGGGCGGCCAGCGCTTCGGCCAGCGCCACGTCCTCGGCCCGGTCTACATCCACGACGGTCTCGATCACCTCTCCGTACATCGGCTCGCCCGAGTCGAGGAGCCACGCCAGATACTCGCGCAGTCGCCCGAGGCTGGGCGGCGGCTCGAGCCGGCGCGCGCGCTCCGAGACGAGATACACGCCGGCGGTCACCAGGGCCGGTGACGCGACGCCGAGCGCCGTCACACGGCCCTCGGTGTCCAGTGTCGCCCCGAGCGGCTTCTCGTCATCGACGAGCGGGGTCACCGCCAGCACCGTCGCCTCGCGCGGCCGGCGCCGCGCCGACTCGACGAAGCGGGCGAAATCGGCGGGCCGGCACCAGGCATCCACCGTCGAGACGAGCATGCGCCCCTCGACCGCACCGCCCGCCACTTCCCGGAAGCTCTCCAACGATGACGCCGTCGTCTTCACGATCATGCGGAGATGAAGCTCAGGGAAGCGCGCCCGAACCCACGCCGCGCAGTCTCGCTCCTGCTCGTTGACGATGATGGACAGCCTCGTGATCCCCGCCGCGATGAAGTTGCGTATCGCCGACTCGATCAGCGGTATCCCGGCGACCGGCACCATGGGCTTGGGCACGACCCAGCCGGCCTGCCTGAGCCGACTACCCTCGCCTGCCGCGATGATGCCGCCCAGCAATCCCGGCTTCGACGTCACGGCAGCAGCCCCTCCACCTCGTGCAGCGATCGGATCACACGATCATCCTGGCAACACCGCGGCCCCTGGCGCGCCGGATCGGGCGTGAGCCATATATGCGCCATGCCCGCCGCTCGCGCCCCCGCCATGTCACGGGCCAGTGAATCGCCCACCATGACGGCACGGCTGGGCTCGATCCCCAATGCCTCGGCCGCGACAAGGAAGATGCGCGGATCCGGCTTCAGGAATCCGACCTGCGCAGAGTCGACGATGACGCCAAAGTACCGCCGAACCTTGGCATTATCGCATACGGTCGGAAGATTGCCATAGAAGTTGGACACGATGCCGAGACGGTAGCGCTGAGCCAGACGATCGAGTACGGGCGCATTCATCTCGAGGCAGGCACGTGCCTCGGCGAGGAACCGCGCCGCCACCCGGGAGCCGAGCGTCGCGTCTTCGGGTCGCAGCGCCGTCGCCACGCCGCCGGCCACGCGGAGAACGGTGTCCTCGAGCGAGAGGGTCTCCGGCACGGCGCCGACGAGGGCATCATCCGCCGCGTAGAAAACCGGATCGAAGCGTGCGGGCCCGGCCTCCACGCCTTCGGCCTCGAAGAGCCGGCGGAAGCGCTCCTTCCACGCCACGCCGTCGGCGTCGAGCGTGCCTCCGAAATCGAAGAGCACGGCGGAATCCACCAAGCGTTCTCCTCTGCGGGGAATAGACGGCGCGTGCCGGCGCTAGGAAAGTCCCACCGAGCGCCGCGTCCGGACCATGTGCTCCTCGATTCGCGCCGCCGTCGCGTCGTCGAGATCGCCCAGATCCTGCGCGAGGCGGATCAGCGTGCGCATCTGGTTCAGCGTGCGGATGATCTCCGCCTTCTCGCCGCTCACGCCTCGCTGTATTGCCTGGAGCGCGACCTGCTCGAGCGCGCCGCCCACCGAGGCGCGGGCCTCCGGCGAGAAACGCCGGGTCACCCGGAAGATCTCGAGCCCCAGCGTGTAGAGCAACGTCTGCGGCGAGCTCGTCGACGGCGCCTCCGCCGCCGCGGTGAAGTCGAAGACCGGCGCCGCCGCGGCCAGCGCCTTCTCGATGGCGCGGCTCAGATAGTCGAAGTCGACCGGCTTGAGCAGATAATCGGCGGCGCCCATTCCGAGCGCCTCGGTCGCGAGATTGGCGTCTTCCTGCGCCGCGGTGGCGAGCAATGCCACCTGCACGTTGACCTGCCGGATGCGCCTGATCGCCTCGAGAGGGCCCAAATCACCGAGCCGCACGCCGATCAGGGCAACCTCGGGCCGGTCCCTGTCGAGCTCCGTGAGCGCCTCGTCGAGTGTATGGGCACGGGCGACGGCCAGCTGCTTCCCGATGAGATAGTCGGCAATCAGCTCGACGGTCGCGGGGTCGTCATCCGCGATGAGGATAGTGCCTCGCGTATCGGCCATCTGCCCGGTCGCGCCGCCGGCGACGGCGGCGCTAGACCGCCCCCGTGCGCTCGATCAGGACCGGCACGCGGGCCAGCGCCTCATCGAGCCGTGAGGCATCGGTGCCACCGCCCTGCGCGAGATCGGGACGCCCGCCGCCCTTGCCCCCGACGAGCGGCGCCATCTCCTGCACCAGCTTGCCGGCCTGAATACGCTTGGTCAGGTCTTTCGAGACGGACGCGACCAGTGTGACCTTGCCGTCCATCGAGGATCCGAGGCAGATCACGCCCGAGCCCATGCGCTCGCGCAGCGTGTCCATGACCGAGCGGAGCCCCTCGGCATCGAGCCCGTCGAGGCGCGCGGACAGGACCGGCACGCCGGCGACCATCTTCGCGGAAGCGGCGAGCTCCTGAGCGCGACTCTTCGCCACGCGCGCTTCGAGATCGCGGAGCTGCTTCTCGAGCTGCTTCTGCTCGTCGAGGAGCTTCTGGAGCCGCTGCGGCAGCTCGAGGGGCGGAATCTTGAGGAGGCCGGCCGACTCCCGGAGCGCCGCCTCTTCCTGCCCCACGTGTCGGAGCGCGGCCTCGCCGGTGACGGCCTCGATGCGGCGGACGCCCGAGGCGACGGCGCCTTCGGAGACAACCTTGAAGAGACCGATCTGGCCCGTGGCATCGAGGTGCGTGCCGCCGCAGAGCTCGGTGGAGAAGTCGCCGATGCGAACGACGCGGACGCGGTCGCCGTATTTCTCGCCGAACAGCGCCATCGCCCCGCTCTGGAGCGCGGCGTCGAGATCCATCTCGGCGGGGGTGACGACGATATTCGCCTGCACATGCTCGTTGACGAGATCCTCGACCTTCGCGACCTCGCTGTCCTTGACGGCCATGCCGTGCGAGAAGTCGAAGCGCAGGTGGTCCGGGGCGACCAGCGAGCCGGCCTGCGCCACGTGGGTGCCGAGGATCCTCCGGAGCGCGGCATGGAGCAGGTGTGTGCCCGTATGGTGAAGCTTGAGCCCCTGGCGCCGCCGCGACTCGACGGACACCGCCACCTCCTGATTCTCTCGGAGATGGCCCCCGGTCACGCGCACGCGGTGGACAATCATCTGGCCGCCCCGGTAGTACGTGTCCTCGATGACTCCCTGCCCGTCGCGTCCGATGATGGCGCCGGTATCGCCCATCTGGCCGCCCGATTCCGCGTAGGCGGGCGTCCGATCGAGTATGACCTCGACGGTTTGGCCCTGATCCGCCTCGGTCAGCCGGCGTCCCCCCGCCACCATGGCGAGGATGCGCGCGGGCGTCGCCATCTGCGTATAGCCGAGAAACTCGGGCTTGGGCAGCTGCGCCGAGAGCTGGCGATAGATCTCGACTGAGGCCTCGCCGTCGGTGGCGCCACCGAATGAGGCGCCCGCCCGGGCCCGCTCGCGCTGGGCCTCCATCTCGGCCTCGAACTGCTGCATCGCCTCCGGCGGCACGCTCCAGCCCGCGTCCTCGAAGACCTCCTTGGCCAGATCGGTCGGGAAGCCGTGGGTGTCGTAGAGCGTGAAGAGGAACTTGCCGGCCACGATCTTGCCGGCATCCTTCGCGTGCAACTCGAGGTAATCGCGGATCTTGGCCGTGCCGCGGTCGAGCGCCTCGGCGAAGTGCTCCTCCTCCTGCCTGACCGCGGTGGCGACACGCGACTGAGCTTCCACGATCTCGGGATAGGCGCCGCCCAGGATCTCGACCACGGTCTTCGTCACGTCCCACAGGAAGGGCTCCATGAGCCCCAGCATGCGGCCGTGGCGCATGGCCCGCCGCATGATCCGCCGCAGGACATAGCCGCGCCACTCGTTCGACGGCATCACGCCGTCGGTAATGAGGAAGGTGGCGGCTCGCGCATGGTCGGCGATGACACGCATGGAGACGTCGTGCTCTGCCTCCGCTCCATACCGCTTGGCAGAGAGACGCTCGACATGGCTGATGAGCGGCCACAGGAGGTCCGTATCGTAGTTGGAGCTCTTGCCCTGCATCACCGCCGCGATGCGCTCGAGGCCCATGCCCGTGTCGATGGAAGGCTTGGGCAGCGGGGTCATCTTCCCCGAGGCGTCGCGGTTGAACTGCATGAAGACGAGGTTCCAGATCTCCAGCCAGCGGTCGCAGTCGCACGCGGGGCCGAGGCATTTCCGGCCGGCCTGTTCCTCGGCGCAGGGAATATGGTCACCCTGGTGGAAGTGCACCTCCGAGCAGGGCCCGCAGGGCCCGGTATCGCCCATGGCCCAGAAGTTGTCCTTTTCGCCCAGGCGCAGAATACGATCGCCGCTCAGGCCGGCGACGGTCTTCCACAGCGCGAAGGCGTCGTCATCGTCGGTGAATACCGTGGCCTTGAGCCGGTCCTTGGGCAGGCCGAGCTCCCCCGTCAGGAGCTCCCAGCAGAACTTGATCGCGTCTTCCTTGAAATAGTCGCCGAACGAGAAATTGCCCAGCATCTCGAAGAAGGTGTGGTGCCGGGCGGTACGGCCGACGTTCTCGAGGTCATTGTGCTTGCCGCCCGCCCGCACGCACTTCTGCGCGGTGGCCGCGCGCTTGTAGTCGCGCGACTCCTCGCCGAGGAAGACGCTCTTGAACTGCACCATCCCCGCATTGGTGAAGAGCAGGGTCGGGTCGTGGGCGGGCACCAAGGGCGAGGAGCGCACCACGGTATGCCCGTGGCGCGCGAAATAGTCGAGAAACCGCTGGCGGAGCTCGGATCCGGTCATGGCCATGGCGTCATTATACCGGGGCTCAGCGGCTCTCGTCGGACGCGTCGGACTGCAGCCCGATGAGCGCGGCCACCGTACGCATCACCTCGGACGGCGGGTACCCGCGGCGAAGGAGGTAGTCGCGAAGCCGTGTCGCGGCCCGCTCGCTGCCCCGGCGCAGGAGCGCCGGCAAGCGGCGGCGGCCGGCCTCGAGACACCGGTCCGCTTCGGGCGCCTCGTCGAAAGCGGCGGTGACGGCGGCGGCGACGAGATCGCGCGGGATCCCCTTCTGCAGAAGCTCCTGGCGGAGCCGGCGGCTGCCGATGCGGCGGCCGCGAGCGCGGGACTCGGCCCAGAAGCGCGCGAAGGACGCGTCGTCCACGTAGCCGCGACCGGTCAGCTCGGCCACCACCGCACGGGCGATCTCGTCGGATGCCCCGCGGCGCTTGAGGCGCGCGGTGAGCTCGCGGACGCTCCAGGCTTTGCGCGCCAACAGATCGAAGGCCGCCAGCTTGGCGGCCTTCGCATCCAGCTCCTGCCGCTCCCGGGGGCCGCGGGCCGTGCGGCGGCCGCGCGACGGCACGGTCTCAGGCCCGCTTGGCGACACCCGGCGGCTTGGTGAGGACCGAGGGCTTGGGGCCGCCGGAGTCGCCCACGAATCCGCCGCTGTTCTGGTCCCAGGTCATCTCGCCCGTGGAGAAGATGCCCTTGACCTTGAGGTCGAAGTCGTCCGGGTTGGTGGCGGCGTCGCGCGCGGTCTCGTAGGTGATGAGCTCCTCGCGATAGAGGCCGAGCAGCGACTGGTCGAAGGTCTGCATGCCGTACTGCGCCTGCCCGGCCGCGATGACCGTCGGCATCTGCGCAGTCTTGGCCTTTTCACGAATGGACTCTCGGACGAGGCCCGTCATGATCATCACCTCGACCGCCGGTACGCGCCCCTTGCCATCGGCGCGGACGACCAGGCGCTGGGACACGACACCCTGGATGACGGCGGAGAGCTGGGAGCGGATCTGATCCTCCTGGTGAGGCGGGAAGATCGAGATGATGCGGTTGATGGTCTCGGTCGCGTTCAACGTGTGGAGCGTGGAGAGCACGAGGTGGCCCGTCTCCGCGGCATGCAGCGCCACCTCCATGGTCTCGGCGTCGCGCATCTCGCCGACCAGGATGATATCGGGGTCCTGGCGGAGGGCGGCGCGCAGCGCCTGCGCGAAGCTCGTCGAGTCCTGGCCGATCTCGCGCTGGCTGATGACGCACTTCTTGTCCTCGTGGACGAACTCGACGGGGTCCTCGATGGTGACGATATGGTCGTTCCGCGTCCGGTTCATGTAGTCGAGCATGGCGGCGAGGGTGGTGGACTTGCCCGAGCCGGTAATGCCCGTGACGAGAATCAAGCCGCGCCGCTCCTGGCTGAGTCGCTCCAGCACCTTGGGCAGGTGCAGATTCTCGAAGGCCGGTATGTGCTCGGGGATATGGCGCATCACGGCGCGCACGTCCCCCTGGCAGAGAAAGACATTGATGCGGAAGCGGCCGACACCCGGCACGGTGTGCGCGAGGTCCATCTCCTCGCCTTCCATGAGGGCGTTGTAGCGGATCTCCCCCAGCATTGTCATGACCGTCTTGCGCATGAAGTCGCGGGTGACCTTCGGCAGATCCTCCTGCGACTCGAGATGGCCGTGCACCCGCACGATGGGGCGCGCACCGGGTTTGAGGTGTAGATCGGAGGCGTTACGATTCACGCACTCGGTGAGCAGCAGATGCAAGTCCATCGTCACTCCTACTTGGCGGCCTTCTGAGGCTCCGCTGGCACGGGGGCAACGCCCGACGGCTTGAGGCCGAGCGCCGCGCGCACCTTGGCCTCGAGGTCCGCTAAGACCTTGGGGTTGTCCTTGAGGTACTTCTTGGCGTTTTCGCGCCCCTGCCCGATACGCTCGGTCTTGTACGTGTGCCACGTACCCGACTTCTCGACGAGGTTCTGCTCCACCGCGGCGTCCAGCACGGAGCCCTCCTTCGAGATGCCTTCGCCGTAGATCACGTCGAACTCGGCCTCGCGGAAGGGCGGCGAAAGCTTGTTCTTCACCACCTTGACCTTCGTGTGCACGCCGATGGCCTCGGTGCCGTTCTTGATCGTCTCCTGGCGCCGGATGTCGAGGCGAATGGACGAGTAGAACTTCAGCGCGCGCCCGCCCGTGGTGGTCTCGGGCGATCCGAACATGACGCCGATCTTTTCGCGGATCTGATTGATGAAAATGACCGCGCCGCCCGAGCGGGCAATGGCCGCCGTCAGCTTCCGGAGCGCCTGCGACATGAGCCGGGCCTGCAGCCCCGGCAGCGAATCGCCCATGTCGCCGTCGAGCTCAGCGCGAGGCACGAGCGCGGCCACGGAGTCGATGACGATGACGTCCACGGCATTCGAGCGCACGAGGGTCTCGGCGATCTCGAGGGCCTGCTCGCCGGTGTCGGGCTGCGAGATGAGCAGCTCGTCCGTGTTGACGCCGAGATTCTTGGCGTAGATGGGGTCGAGCGCGTGCTCGGCGTCGATGAAGGCCGCGGTGCCACCCATGTGCTGCGCCTCCGCGATGATGTGCAGGGCCAGCGTCGTCTTGCCCGAGGACTCGGGACCGTAGATCTCGGTTACGCGCCCCCGCGGGATGCCGCCGATGCCGAGCGCCACGTCGAGGGACAGGGCGCCGGTCGGGATGGTCGAAATCTCGTCCATCACGCCGCCCTGGCCGAGGCGCATGATGGCACCTTTGCCGAACTGCCGGTCGATGGACGCGATGGCCAGGTCGAGCGCCTGCCGCCGATCGCTTTTCGCTACTTCAGCCATGAGTTCTCCTCCGAGGCGCCTAAACGCCTGATTCGACGAGCAGTTTCTTCATTGTAGAAGGGGGGCCGCCCGAAAGTCAAACAACGCGTCTCACACACACATCCTGACGTGCTCTGGGAGCATGTCAATGTCCCTAAAAGGAGACGCCAGATCCTACTCCGACGACAGTGGCACCGAGCAGATGCCGGAATAGCGGGCGCCCGAAGGCAAAAGATCACTGCGCATGAGCTCGATGGAGGTGATGGGCGAGCTGCCGAACGTGGTGGCGCCTCCGCGGATCAGGCCCGAGCGAATCTCCGCGATGCCCTCACGTCGCCAGCGCTTCTGGGTCGGAATGCGGCCGATGGTGACGTGCGCCCGCCAGACGCCGGGCTCGCTCGGCGTCCCGTGCCGCTCGAGGGCTTCCGAGACACGGGCCTGGAGATGCTTCACCTCGGGGGCGCCGTCGGAGACGCCTATCCAGATGGTGCGCGGGTTCTCGATGCCCGGAAAGGCACCCAATCCCCTGAGCCTCAGCGTGAAAGCCGACACGCCCTCGGCCGCTTCCTGGAGCGCCGCCGTCACCTCGGAGAGCTGCTCCTCGGTCTGGTCGCCGAGAAAACGCAGCGTGATGTGCAGATTGCTGGGAGGCACCCAGGTGACGGCCTTCGAGAACGGGCGCAGCCGGTTGATTTGCGCGGCTACGGCCCTGCGAGACTGCTCGCTGAGCAGGACGGCGACGAAGGCACGCGGCATCAGGGCGCGAGACGACGACGCAGCATGTCGAGCGCCGTCTGGGACGATTGCCACTTGATGGCCACGCGGTCACCATCAAAGCGGCAGCGGCGCACCTCGATGCCCTCCGGCGTGGCGCAGGCGATGTACACGGTGCCCACCGGCTTCTCCGCACTGCCGCCATCGGGGCCCGCGATGCCCGTCACTGCCAGGCCGCAGGGCGAGCCCGAGATGCGGCAGACGCCCTCGGCCATCGCGCGCGCGACGGGCTCGCTCACCGCACCGTGAGCGCGCAGGAGATGCTCGGGCACGCCCAGGAGCTCCTCCTTGGCGCGGTTCGAGTAGACGATGACCCCGCGCTCGATGTAGCGCGAGGAGCCCGCGATATTGGTCAGACGGTGGCCGAGGAGCCCGCCCGTACACGACTCCGCGACCGACACCGTCAAGCCGCGCTCGAGGAGCCGTCGGCCGACCACGGCTTCGAGGAGATCGCCGTCCTGCCCGTAGCAGTCCACGCCGAGGGCGGCGCGCACGTCGGCCTCGACCGGATGGAGCGCTGCCGCCGCCAGCGCGCGCGTGGCGCCGCGAGCGAGAAGCCGCACGTGGACGTCCCCCCCGGCGGGCGCGCAGGAGACGGTGACGTCGCCTTCCTTTCCGAGCCATGCGCCCAGGCGGTCCTCGGCGTCGGCGGCCGAAAGCCCGGTGGTCAATAGCACGCGGAGCACCTGCCCCTCGCCGCTCGAGATCCCGGGCAAGGTCTTGAGAGCCTCGCCGGCCAGTGCGGCCAGATCCGGGCCGTCCAGCGGGAGCACGACCAGCGTTCCGTGTTTTCCCGAGAGCGACCAGCCGTTCCAGCCCTCGGGGGCCGCGGCAAGGAGCTCGGCGCCGCGCGGCAGGAGGGCCAGCCGGTCGAGCCGCCTCGGCATGGCCTGGCCGCGCTGAGCAAACGAGGCTTCGATCAACGCCAGCCGGCGCTCATTGAGCACGAGCCTCGCTCCGATGAGACGGCCGACCACGCGCGGCACCAGCTCGCCGGCCGACCCGCCGGGCTTCGCGAGCACAACCGTCAGCCCCCTCGTGTCGAGCGCTCCACGCAGGGCCGGCTCGAGCGCCACCTCGCTCGGATCCACCACCTGCCGCGAGACCACGAGCACTCCTTCGGCGGCAAGCCTGCGGGCCACGTCACGCCCGGCCCGGTCGTCGTCGCCTCCCTCCGCCACCGTCAGCACGTGCGCGGTGTTCACGGGGGCACTCCGAAGAGCATGCGCGCGCCCATGATGAGCACCAGGGCGTACACGCCGGCGATCAGGTCGTCCACCATGACGCCGGCGCCGCCGTGGAGCGCCTGGGCCTCGTGAGCGGGAAAGGGCTTCCAGATGTCGAAGAGGCGGAAGAGGAAGAAGGCGCAGATCAGGACGGGAATGCTCCGGGGCACCAGCGCCACCGATACCATCATCCCCGCGACCTCGTCGATGACGATGAGCCCGGGATCCTTGCGTCCAAGCAAGAGCTCCACATGGTGCGAGGCCCAGATGCCCGCGGCGATGACGGCGAGGAGCGTGACGAAGAGTCCGAGCCGGGAGAACGGGATGAGCCAGAGCGCCACGGCGGCCACCGCGCTGCCGGCGGTTCCTGGCGCGACAGGGAAGTAGCCGGCACCCCCAGCGCTGGCGATCGCGAAGGCGAGGCGGTCCGCGGGGCGGATCGCCTATTCCCCCACGAGTTCGTAGCCGTCTACCTCCACGATGCGGACCTCGGCGAAGCGGCCGGGCGTGAGCGCGCGATTGCGGAGATACACGATGCCGTCGATCTCCGGCGCCTGTCCCGCCGTCCGCCCCTCGAAGGGGAAGGCAGGATCCTCGCTCGGACCGTCCACGAGCACGGTCTGGCGGGTGCCGACGAGCGCCTTCTGCCGCGGCCAGACGAGGCGATCTTGAAGCTCCTGCACCTCCTGCGCCCTCTCGGCCATGACCTCGGCGGGCACCTGATCCGGCATGGTTGCCGCGGGAGTGCCCTCCTCGATCGAATAGGTGAACACGCCGAGGCGGTCGAACGCCGCGTCCTCGACGAAGGCAAGGAGGTTGTCGAAGGCGGCGTCCGTCTCGCCGGGAAAGCCGACCAGCACCGTGGTGCGGATCGTCAGGTCGGCGATGGCTCCGCGGAACTGCGCGACGATGTCCTTCATGCGGCGCGCCGTTACCGCTCGGCGCATGGCGCGGAGCACGCCGTCATCGCCGTGCTGCACGGGCATGTCGAGATACGGCACCACGCGGGCGCGCGCCCACTTGTCCACCAGGCGGTCGTTCACGTGCGCGGGATGCAGATACATGGGCCGGATCCACGGCATGCGCGTGTCGGAGAGCGCCAGGAGAAGATCGCCGATGTCGCCGTTGCCGGGCAGCTCCCGGCCATAGGCGAGCGTGTCCTGCGAGACGAGAATCGCCTCCTGTATTCCCTGTCGCGCCAGCCCCTCGACCTCCGCGACGATGTCCGGGAGCGGCCGGCTCCGGTGCGCGCCGCGGAACTGGGGGATAGCGCAGAAGGTGCAGCCCATGTCACAGCCCTCGGCGATCTTCACGTAGGCGTACGGCATGCGCGTGGTCAAGAGGCGTGGTGTCGTCGCGTCGTAGAGATAGCCGGGCGGCGCGCTCGTGACCCAGTCCTGCCGGCCATCGGCCTGATTGACGAGCGCCACGATCTTGTCTAGCTCGGAGGTGCCGAGGATGGCCGTGACTTCGGGGATCTCGCTCAGGATGAGGCCGCCGTAGCGCTGGGTCAGGCAGCCGGTCACGATGAGCGCCCGCGCCCGTCCCCCCTCCTTGACCCGAGCCAGCTCGAGGATGGTCTGCACCGACTCCTCGCGGGCGCGGTCGATGAACGCGCAGGTATTGACGACGAGACAGTCGGCCGTCTCCGCGACGTCGGTGATCTCGTGGCCCGACCGGGCGAGCATGCCCAGCATCAGCTCGGAGTCGACCTGGTTCTTGGGGCAGCCGAGAGTGGTGAAATGGACTTTCATGACGCGGGGTTATGATCCCACACCGCGTCATCGGGAGTCAAACGACGCTTCCGGAACCGGCTTTGAGTACGCAGGGTTGGAGGTGTATGGTAGCCGCCATGTTCGACTTGGTCCGACGCGCCCGCCCCGGCACCGTGACGCTGCTGGCGTTGACGCTCGTGCTTGAATCAATGGCCTCGAGGGCGCCATCCATTCGGTCCACCACCTGTCCGTTCCCGAGACGGTCCACGCGCACGGGACGGACGGCCACGAGGACGAGCACAAGAGCACGTCCGAAGAGCCCTGTCAGGTCGCGGCGGCGGCATCACACACCGCGGTCGTCGTGCTGGAGGCGCTCCCCGTCATCGGCCCCTCTATGACCGCGGCACGGCTGGTCCCCCTCGGATCACAGGATTGGCCGGACCTCGCGCGGAGAGAGCCCGCCCGGGGCCGGGCGCCTCCCTTTTCCCGTCCGCTCCCAAGCTAACCCGCCGCTTCGCCCAGGATCCCCCGGCTGACGTCCGCCGCGCGCCCCGGCGCAGCGGTAGCGTCTCCCCTCGCGGACTGGAGGATCCCGATGAAATCGCACGCTCGTCGAGCGGCGCTACTGGCCGTCATGCTGGCCCTCTGCGCATGGCCCGCGCTCGCGCGTGCGCATGGGATGGCGGGCAAGCGCTTCTTCCCGTCCACGCTCACGATCGATGACCCCTTCGTCGCCGATGAGCTCTCCTGAATTCTCGAAGCGGATCTTCCCCGACTTCGGCATCACCCTCGGTGGCGAGTGGAACCTTCTCGTTCCCGCCCCGAACAACCGGACGGAGAGCGGCTTCGGCAATCTCGAGGTGACGCTCAAGTACCAGTTCTTCACCAATGCCGCGCACGAGACGATTCTCTCGGCCGCGTTCGGCTGGGAGGCCGGCGGCACGGGCCGGCAGAAAGCGGGGGCGGAGTCCTTCGACATCTTCAGGCCCGCCATCCTCTTCGGGAAGGGCATGGGTGATCTGCCGAAGCGCTGGCGTGGCTCAGACCCTTTGCTGTCACCGGCATCGTCGAGGGCGTGCTGCCGAGCCGCAGCGGCAACAAGAAGTTCACGATCCACCGGCACGGTCAACCCAGGCATCATCTGGGCGGGCAAGTACTTCCAGATCGGGCTCGAGGCGGTGGTGCCCATCAATGAGCGAACGGGCAAGAACGTGGGCATCCGCGGGCAGCTGCACTTCTTCCTCGACGATCTCTTCCCCAAGACGCTGGGCCGGCCGCTGTTCGGAGGCAGGTAGGCGTGACCGGGCCGCGCGCGGTCGTCGCTCTGGCCACGCTTCTGCTTCTCGGCAGCACGGCGTCGGGCCACGCCTTCCTCGAGCGTGCCGAGCCGCGCGTGGGCAGCACGGTCAGGGCCGCGCCCGCTCAGGTGCGAGTGTGGTTCACCGAGAGGCTCGAGCCCGCCTTCAGCACGCTCGAGGTCGTGAACGAGCGCGGAGAGCGTGTCGATACGGGGCCCGCCCGGGTCGACGAGACGAGCCCGGCCACGCTCCAGGTGTCCCTCAAGCCCATCGAGCCCGGCACCTACCGCGTCAAGTGGCGCGTGCTCTCCGTGGACACCCACGTCACCGAGGGCGACTTCACCTTTCGGGTCGCCGGCGCCCCGTAGGCCGCCCGCCTCTCGCTCCGGACTACGGGGTCTTGCCGGTGAGCTCGATGATCTTGCCGGCGCGGAGCACTTTCATCTTGAATGATGTGCCTGGCGGCTCCGCGGCGAGCCTGTTCCGGATCTTCTCGATATTGCCGTCCGGACCGATAGGCACGCCGTCGACGGCCAGGATGATGTCGCCACCGACGGCGATCTGCTGGCCGCCGATGGTGGCTATCTTGTCGCCACCCAGGAGGCCCATGTCCCACGCCGACGACCCCTGGGCCACGGTCTTGACGAGGAAGGCCGCCGGCTCGGGGACGTTGAAGATGGCGGCCAGATCACCGGTCAGCATGGTGCCGTCGATCCCGCTCCAGAAAGATTTCCGCTCGAGGAGCAGCTTCTTGGCGGTGTTGATCGTGACGACGAAGCCCAGCCCTTCGCTGCCACCCGACTTGGAGATGTTGTGGCTGACGATGCCGATGACCTCGCCCCCCATGTCGAACATGGGCCCGCCCGAGTTGCCCGTATTGATCGTGGCCGTGGTCTGGAAAAACTCCGCCAGGGGCATGCTCTTGTAGACGGTGTTGGGCGGCCAGCGTGCGCTGATCCAGCCCACGCTCATCGAGTGCGAGAGTCCGTAGGGGGCTCCGATGACCATGACCTGGTCGCCCACTCTGACCGCGTTCGAATCCGCCATCTTTGCCGCCTGCATGTCGCCGGGCACCCGCTCGAGCTGGAGAAGCGAGAGATCGGCCGAAGGCTCCGACGCGATGACTTTGGCGGCCACGCGCTCCCCTCCGAGTGCCTCGACGGTGATCTCGTCCATGGCATTGACAACATGGGCGGCCGTCATCACCTTGCCGTCGGCCGAGACCAGCACTCCTGAGCCCGTTTCGGTGAAGCGGGTGACCCCGACATTGCTGACGTCGCGTCCCTTGGCCCGGATCACGACGACGGACGGGTTGGCTTTGCGAAAGACTTCGTTCAGGTTCTGGGCTTGGGCCGCCGGGGCGAGGATCGACAACACTCCCATCGTGAGCGCCGCTGCGAGGAACTTCTGCACCGTTCGTCTTCTCCCGATTGTCGTCGCCGGCTACGTGGAGCGATAGTTCGTGAACTGAAGCGCGATGCCGAGGTCCTTCGACTTGACGAGGGCGATGACGGCCTGGAGGTCGTCACGGTTCTTGCCCGAGACGCGCACCTGCTTCTCCTGGATCGAGGCCTGGACCCTGATCTTGGAGTCTTTGATGAGGCGCACCAGCTCCTTGGCCTTCTCCATGGGAATGCCGTCCTGGAGCGTGATCCGCTGGCGCAGCGTCCCGCCGGCCGCCGACTCCGGGTCCTTGATGGTCAGGGCCTTCAGGTCGATGCCGCGACGGTGGAGCTTGGACTGCAGGATGTCGAGCACCGCCTTGAGCTTCATGTCGTCGGCCGAGGTGAGGACCAGGTCCATCTTCTCCTCGACGATCTCGTTCTTCGATCCCTTGAGATCATAGCGGGTCTCGATCTCCCGCTTGGCCTGGTTGACGGCGTTGGCAACCTCCTGCATGTCCACCTTGCACGCGATGTCGAAGCTGTTTTCTGCGGCCATGGTCTCCCCTGCCGTATCGAGCGCCGCGCCTGTTTACCGCCAAGCCTTGTTTACCGCCAAGCCTGCTTACCGCCAAGCCTGCTTACCGCCAAGCCTGCTTACCGCCAAGCCTGCTTACCGCCAAGCCTGCTTACCGGATGTCGAGTGGCACCACCGCCGCTCCCTTGGGCGGCGTGAACGCGAAGAGGGTATCACTGAGGCCGCTGTTGATCACGACCCGATTGAACGACATGGTCACGGTGTTCTGGAGCTGGTCGTACAGCACGGCCTGCCGGACGACGAAATCCTTGGGATCAAGCGTGAGCACGAGGCGGGTCAGGAGCGGCGTCGGCTTCTTGGGCGTGAGGTCGAGGACGGGCCGGCCCGTGCCGTCCACCTTGTTGGCCGGGTTCAGGAAGCGCACGGTGAACTCTTCGCGGACCTTGCCGAGGCCCTGGAGAAAGCTTCCCGCGGGACCGGCGAGCGCCTTGGGTGCATCGCCCTTGTTGACCTGATTCAGCTCTGGCGTGTAGACCCACAGGTAGGTGCCGTCCGAGACGATCTGCTGCGGCGAGGGACTCTTGTACTCCCAGCGCATCTTGCCGCCCTTCTTCAGGTACACGGTGCCCTCGGCCTTGACGTCCTGCCCCAGGCTCCGGTTCTGCGCCACCTGCGCGAACTCGGCCTTGAGGTCGTTCATCTTGCTGTAGGTGGATTCGAGGCCGTTGACTACCTGGTCCAGCTCCTGGGAGGACGCGGGGATCGGGAGGAGCAGGGCGAGGGCCAGGAGGATGGTTGCTGCGAAGACCTTGACCACTGCACCCCTCACG
>Ga0335084_10001594_pt1 | contig 21371 bp, 14 predicted proteins | sample Lox_Sample_44_FD_206721 | JGI IMG/M metagenome (GOLD analysis project Ga0335084, IMG submission 206721) | Soil microbial communities from Loxahatchee National Wildlife Refuge, Florida, United States - Lox_Sample_4.4 | ecosystem: Environmental > Terrestrial > Soil > Wetlands | place: USA...
GTCTTCCGAACGGCCGTGAACACGATGCCGGATGCCACCGGGCCTCCGCGGTTCAATGGTCTGATGACCGGACCAACTGATGCCCGCGGTGCGCTGCCGCAACGTCCCGCGGCGCGGTCGTTGGGGGCCCAACCAAGGGTGGAACCTCGCGCGTTGGCGGGTTGCGTCGCGAGCGGGCGGCGCCACGGGCGCGACCGGCGCCCCGCCCGCTCAGCCCGCCATCACCGCGTACGAGACGCTGTCCACCCCGTCCGTCCACTGTCCGTAGTCGAGCAGCCGCGCCGCGCGGACGCCGCTGGCGCGCAGCGCCGCGTGGATGGGGGCCACCCCGCAGAGCCGCCGCCGCGCGTCGTCGCGGACCGCGTCCCGGTGGAACCCGTCCGCGTCTCCGGCCGCCGCGAACGCGAGGGTGCGGCGGTCGTCCGCCTCGAGCGCGCGCAGCTCGGCGGGCGTGGGCGGACGGGCGTCGCCGTAGCCGGGACCGACGTGCGCGAGGTCCGCCGCGGCGACGAAGCAGACCCGCCGCCCCGCCGTGGCCCGGGCGAGCGCCGCGTGGAAGCGGGACGTGGCGCCGCCCGGATCCGCGAGGCGGGAGATGGACGAGCAGAGCACCGGCACCACCGAGAAGGGGCGGGCGCGCAGGTGCTGGAGCCAGGGGAGCTGCAGCTCGCACGAGTGCTCGTCGCGGTGCACCAGCTCGTCCGCGAAGAGCTCCTCCTCGCCCAGGGCGCCGGCGAGCCCCTCCACCACCGATCGGTCCGTGGGCACCACGCCGAGCGGCGTCCGGTAGTCGAGCCGGGTGAGGGTGAAGAGCCGGGGAGGGGTCGCGTGCGCCGTGCCGAAGACGACGAAGAGGTCCACGTCCGAGGCGGCCGCCGCGCGGTAGGCCCGGGCGTAGGAGGCGCCGCCGCGCGCGTAGTCGATGTGCGGGGCGACGAGGAAGCGCAGCGGGGACGCCGGCGCCTCCTCACGCCCGCGGCCCGCGCCCCGGGCGGAGGGGGAGCCGGGCCGCGCCAGGTGCCGGTCGAGCGCACGGCGAAGCTCCGCGGCGTCCGCCGGGTAGACGCCCCCGGCGCACGACGGCGGACGGACCCCGGATCGGCGGAAGCGCTCGACCTCGACGAGCCAGCTCCTCGCGTCGTCCGCCACCACCGCACCTCGCGTCGCTCAGCGCCGGTTGCGCCGGCGAGCCTTCTTGCGCGCCTGGCGCTCCTGCTTCCGCTTCTTCTTGCGGGCGTCGCGCTCCGGGCCGCTCTCGACCGAGATCGGCTCGGGCGCGTAGCCCATGAGCCGCGCCCGCGCCATCGCGCCGGCGGGAAGCCGGGGGGTGTACCCCTTGGGCAGCCCGGCGGCGCGCGCCATCTCCTCCGGCGCGAGCCCGCCCTGCATGGCGCGCTCCACCGCGGCGGCGTCCTCGCCGAGCACGTCCTCCATCCCCTTGCCCTGGAGCCTGCGGAGCTGCGCGAGCTGCTTGATCCCCGGCAGCCGCCCGAGGAGGCCCGGCGCCGACCCGATGGTCTTCATGACGCCGCGCATCGAGTTGTACTGCTTGAGGAGGTCCCGGATCTCCTTCTCGCTCCGGCCCGAGCCCTTCGAGATGCGCTGGATGCGCCCGGGCGTGATCGAGTCGGGGCGGATCCGCTCGGCGCGGGTCATCGAGTCGACCATCGCCACGATCTTCCCGAGCGCCGCGTCGTCGAACTGGAAGTTCTCGGGCAGCTCGCCGAAGAGCGGGAACTTCTCCATCAGCTCGCCCAGCGGCCCCATCTTCCGGACCAGCCTGATCTGGTTGACGAAGTCCTCGAGCGTGAAGTCGCCGGAGAGGATCTTCTGCGCCTCCGCCTCGGCGGTCTCCTCGTCCACGTGCTGCTCGAAGTCCTTCACCAGGCCGACGATGTCGCCGAAGCCCAGGATGCGGCTGGCGAGCCCCTCGGGGCGGAACTCCTCGAGCCGGTCGAGGGCCTCCCCCATGCCCAGGAACTTGATCGGCTTCCCGGTCACCTCCTTGATGGAGAGGGCCGCGCCGCCGCGGGCGTCGCCGTCGAGCTTGGTGAGGATGAAGCCGTCGAGGTCGAGGCGCCGGTCGAACTCGGTGGCGGTCTTCACCGCGTCCTGGCCGATCATGGCGTCGGCGACGAGGAGGACGTTCTCGGGCGCGACCGCTCGCTTGATCTCCTCCAGCTCCGCCATGAGCGGCTCGTCCACGGCGAGGCGGCCGGCGGTGTCGTAGATGACGACGTCCGCCTTCTCCTGCTGCGCCCGCTCGAGCGCGTGCCGGCAGAGGTCCGGCGGCTTCGCCCCCGCCTCGTGGTGGACCGGGACGCCGAGCTGCCGCCCCAGGATCTGGAGCTGCTCGACGGCGGCCGGGCGGTAGACGTCGGCCGCGACGAGGAGCGGCTTTCGCCCCTCGCCGAGGAGGCGGCTCGCGATCTTCCCGGCGGTGGTCGTCTTGCCGGAGCCCTGCAGCCCCACCACCATGATCCCGGTGGGCCGCCGGTCGGCGAAGCGCAGCGAGGTGTCCACCGGGCCCATCAGGCTCTCCAGCTCGTCGTGGCAGATCTTGACGAACCGGTCCTGCGCGCTGACCTGGAGGGTCCCCTGCTCGGTCCGGAGCCGGGTCTGGACGACCTCGCCGACCGCCTTCTCGCGGACCCGGGCGACGAAGGTCTTCACCACGTCGAAGGAGACGTCGGCCTCGAGCAGCGACACGCGGATGTCGCGCAGCGCCTCGTCGACCACCTCCGGGGTGATCTCGGTTCGCCCCTTCAGCTTGTTGCGGGCGGCCTTGAACCCTTTGGATACCGTCTCGAGCACGCGGGACCTCCGCCGGCCGGTGCGGGCGCGCGCCGGCCGGGATCGGCGCTTATAACACGCCCATGACGAGGTTTCCGCCAGGGGAACAGGGACCACGGTTCTTCACGGTCGAGGAGGCGAACGAGCTGGTCGCGACGCTCGAGATCGAGTTCGGGCAGCTGGCCCGCTTCCGCGCGGAGCTGGGGCCGGTCATCGAGGCGGTCGGCGGAGGGGACGCCGCGGTGGCGGTCCTCGAGGACGACGGCGCGCCGGCGCCCGGCCGCGAGGAGGCGGCCGCGCGCCTGCGGCAGCTCGCCAGCGACATCAGCGCGGCGGTGGGGCGGGTGAACGCGCTCGGCTGCCTGGTGAAGGACATCGACGCCGGCCTGGTCGACTTCTACGCGATGCAGGAGGGGGAGGCCGTCTTCCTGTGCTGGCAGTTCGGGGAGCCGGCGGTGGCGCACTGGCACGCCGTCGAGGAGGGGTTCGCCGGCCGCAAGCCCATCGACGGCGTCGAGGTGACGCCCCCGGCGTTCGTGAACTAGGTCACGGGCCTGCCGAGAACGTCACGCGGCCGGGACGGCCGGGCGGGCCGTCCGGCCCGGCGGAGCCAGAGGGGCCGTCGGATCCGCGCGCGCCGTCCGAGCCGCCCGACAGCGTGGTGGTGTGTCCGTCCGCGTCGGTGCAGGTCGCGCCGGAACCTCCCGACCCGCCGCGGCCACCCGATCCGCCGGACCCGCCGCTGCCGCCGGAGCCTCCGCGGCCGCCCTCGCTGCGGACTGCCGTCCGCAGCGAGGCGAGGATGGCCTCGCGGGCGGCGCCGGGCGCGACGAGGGAGACGCGGATGTCGCCGCCTGGTCCGCCCGGTCCGCCCGCGCCGCCGTCTCCGCCCCGCCCGCCGTCTCCGCCGTTCGAGCCGCCCGAGCCGGAGAACGACGGGCACGAGGCGCTCGAGCCGTCGGAGCCTGCCAGGCCGTCCGAGCCGCTGGAGCCGCTCGCGCCGCCCTGCCCCGGCGCGCCGCGGCCGACGAGGTGAAACGCGCCCGCGTCGTCCCACTCGACGACCGCCTGGAGCTGCCGCCGCCCGTCGGCCAGCGACCAGACGAGCCGAGCCGGATCGCGGCCGTCCACCTGGACGTCGAGGTCGGGGCCCGCCTCTCCCGGCGCCCCTCCCGTGAGCACCAGGTCCGGAGGCGCCGCGAACGCGAGCGCCCACTGCAGCGTGGCCACGCGGCGGCCGGCGACGGTGAACGGCAGCGCGAGCTGCCGCCCCTGGCGGGCGAGCGCCACGGCAGCGGATTCGCGGATGGAGTCCTGGAAGTGGAGCACGCCACCGCCGTCGAGCGCGGCGAGGGCCGGGTCCACCTGGACGTCCCGGGGTGCGAGGCAGGGGGTCACGTCCAGTTCCGCCGCGGGCGCGCAGACGGTCAGCGGCGCGGACAGGCCCTCGACCTCGACGTGCAGGGTGCCGCGGGTCGGCAGCTCCGGCAGGACCGACGGCGTGGGCCGCTCGCTCGAGTAACCGAGGAGCCTCGCCGTCTGCTCCGGCAGGCGCTGCTCCACGACCACCTGGCGCGCCGACCCCAGCGACGGGTCCACCCATCCGCGCACGGGCGCATGGACCTCGAGCGAGATCGCGTTCGCGCCGGTCCGCACCACGAGGTCCTCGACCGCGGCGGCGTCCCTCTTCACCTCGGGGAAGGGGGAGGCGAGGACGTGAAGGCGGACGACCCGGCGCCGCGCCTCCGCGCGCAGCGCAGCGGAGGGGAGCCGATCGGCGGCCCAGCGGAGGGCGCGCTCGTCCCGCGCCTCCACGAGGGCGTCGAGCGCGGAGGTGTCCACCGGGCGGTCCCGCCAGCGGCCCGCCTCGAGCTGGAGCAGCGTGAAGAGGTCCGCGGCGCGCGGCCGGCCCGCCGGCCCCAGCCGAGTCCCCTCGAGGTCGGCCCGGAGCGCCGAGGCGACCTCGCTCGCCAGCCCGGCGGGCGGGGCGAGGTCCGGGTCGCGCTCGGCGTAGAGGTGCTGGACGGCGTCGAGGCGGGCCTGCTCGGCGGCGTCGTACTCCAGGTCGCGATCCTCGACCGTCTGGATCGCGGCCTGGAGGACGTCCCCCACGAGCGCGGTCGCGGCCGGCGCGTCGCCGCCGCGGAGCAGGCCCACCATGCAGCGCTGCCAGAGCGACGGCGCGACCTTGCCGTCGCGGAACGCCTTGGCGAGCGCGGCGCGCGTGTCCGCGTCCACGTGCGCGAGGTGCGGGCCGGGGGAGGCCGGATCGCAGACGGCGGCGCTGGCGTCGGGCTGGCTCAGGTACGCGACCAGCGCAGCGGGGTCGCCGTAGCCGCTCAGCTCCGCGGCGGTCATGGGCACGCGGTACTGCTTCCCGGCGCAGCCGGAGCCACCGGCGAGCGCTGCACACAGCGCGGCGGCGAGCTGCCGCGCGAGCCGCCTCGGCAGCGGATGTTCGCGAGCAAGCATCGAGGTGTCCTCCCCGAACCGGAGACCCGCCGCAGGGAGGCAGGTTAACCGGTGGGTGCGACGCGTCCTTGACGGGAGCGGCCGTGCTTCACGGTGTTCAGTGTCAGGGTGGCAGATACGAGGAGTGCAGTGCGGTCTCCGCCTGACGTTGCCGAGCCTCGCCGAGCATTGCCGGGGACCCGCGCGCATGGCGCCGGTGACTGCAAAGAACTACAATGAACACCATGGCGCGGCGAAAGACGACCAAGGAGAAGCACCTCTCGGTCCGGCTGGCAGGTTCCGACCTCGCCGCCCTGGAGCGCGCGGCGGACGCCGCGAAGCTCTCGGTGGCGACTTACGTCCGCCAGAAGGCGCTCCAGGCGGCGGAGCGTGACGACCCCGAGGCCCGCCGGCGTCGCACCGCCGATCTCATCAGGCGGATGCGTGCGCTGCCCAGCTTCGACCGGGGCGGCGACGAGTGACGCTGGCCGACACGACGGTCCTCGTGAACGTCGAGAAGGGCCAGCCGCTCGCGCTGGCGACGGTCGCGGAGCTGCTCGAGGCCGGCGAGCTCGCCGTCTCGACCGTGACCGCTCACGAGCTGCTCCGGTCGCCGCGGCTCCCCCCGCCGTGGCGGGCGTTCTGGCTCGACTTCCTCGCCAGCGTCGACGTACTCGACCTGGACCTCGCCGCTGCCGAGGCGGCGGCCGCCATCTGGGCGAGCCGGCGGAGCCAGAACGAGAAGCCTGACCTCGGCGACGTGCTGATCGCCGGGACCGCGCTCGCGGTCGGGTGCGACGCCATCACGGATGGCGAGGGGTTCGCGGCGCTCGTGGGAGCGCGACTCGTCCGGCCGAGCTGAGGCACCTCCATACGCGCGCTCACGGCTGCGCCCTCGCTTCGCGTCCACAGCCCTGAGAGCTCAGAGCTTCGCGGCGCCTGTCCTGCAACGATTCCAGTGAATAGGGCCGCCCGGACTCGAACCGGGACTCCGCTCGCGCGGAAGCGGATTTTAAGTCCACCGCGTCTGCCAGTTTCGCCACGGCCCCAGGGACGAAGCGCAAGAGCGTTCCGCATCCTACGGCCGCGCTCGGCAGGTGCACAACGGGCGCGTCGAAGGCGCACGATCCGCGCCGGCGAGGTCGCGAGACCGGATCAGCACCAGCGGTCCGAAGAACGCCTGACGAGAGGCCTCCGCCTACTTCTGGAGCGCGCCGTCGTAGACCGCTACCACCGTCGCCGACAGCACGTCGAACGCGAAGCTCGGGTTGTGCACGCCTCGCGAGCCGTCCAGGGCGAGCAGCTGCTGATTCCAGTTCGTCTTGGCGAAGGTCCCCTTCAGCACGTCGAAGGCGTGCGATGCAGAGCCGGCGCCGGCGTCGGTGTAGAAGTTGGCAATCGAGGCCGGGCTTCCGCTGGTTCCGAGAAAGGAGGTCGTGCCGCTGGTTGCGTTCGGGTCGTTGATCGGCGTGGGGAAGTTGAGCACGAAGCCCGCGGTGCGGCCGAAGACGAACGTCGCGGTGGCGTCGCCGGGGATCTGCACGGTCTGCCTGCTGCCCTTGTAGTACAGATTGCGCACCGTCGACTGACCGACCGAGCTGAGCGCACTCTGCAGATCGTTCATCGCCGAGTCGAACTGGCTCTGCAACGCCTCGCCGTCGACGGGGGCGATGACCCCACCGTGGCAGCTCGCACAGATCGTCGAGTCGACCTTCCAGGTGTGATTGGTGCTGGTGCCGACGAGGCCGGCGGGGAAGCTCTTCATGTGGCAGCCGACGCAGGTGTCCTGGACCGCCAGGTGGGCCGAAGGGTTGTAGACGCCGACGAAGAAGGCGTTGCGGCCGGCGACCACGTCGCCCTGGCAGGCCTCGTGCGGAACGCCGATCGAGGTGACCGGCGCCTTCGTGACTGGGTTGTCGTTGTTGGTGTAGACGCCGTTGTACTGGTCGCCGCGGGCACCGTTGCGGGAGTTGTGGCACACGAAGCAGATCGCGCCCGAGCCGGCGCCGGCGACACTGAAGCCGCCCGGAAGCATCGGCGTGTCACCTTCGACACGGAGCGTGGTGCTGTGCGGGTCGTGACAGGCCTGGCAGGTCTGCGGCTGCACTGCGTTGGCCGTGATGCCCAGGCCCTGGAGGTAGAAGGTGCCAGCGTTTTGCAGAGGAGAGGTGGACGGGTCGAGGATGACGCCCGGGTAGTTGCCAGCGATCGGCATGCCGTCGGGCGCCGTCAGGTTCCCGGTGAGCTGCGCGAGGTACTGCACGAAGCCCTGGGCCGAGTGACAGCGGTTGCAGCTGTTGGACGGGTTCCCGCCCCCAGCCCCCTCGGAGAGCGCGACCTCGAGGTTGGCGTGCCCCGACTGCCGCCAGAGGGAGACCTCGTCGTACTTGCTGGGCTCGTCGTGGCACACCGCGCAGGCGGCCACGTCGAACTCCCGCACCGGCTGCACGAGGGTGGTGCCGTCCAGCTTCATGGTGCCCGCGGCGTGGCCACCCAGCGGCCCGTGGCAGCCCTCGCACTGCACGCCGGCGTAGGCCTTGACGTTGTCCGGGACGGCGTTCCAGGCGGCGAAGTTCGGCGCGGCGGTGACCTGGCCGTAGCTGGTCGTGACGATCGTTCCGTTCACCACGGTCTGGAGCGAGGTCGCGCCGGTCAAGCTGGTGAAGATGGCGCCGAGGTTCGGGGGCGACCATCCGGCGAGACTCGCCACGTCGTCGAAGCCATTGTTGCCGGCGAGCGCGTCGTAGCCGGTGGTGTGGCAGGCGAGGCACGAGGCGCTGTAGTACGTGCCCTCGCCGCCGGCCATGCCGAACTGGAAGGTGGTCATCGCGCCCGGCGAGCTCCAGGAGACGGTCGGGTTGGCGGTGGGCGCCGGGACGGGGAGGCCGTAAGCGTCGGTGTTCCAGACCAGCGTGCCGCCGTTGTCATAGTGCATGTACTTGAAGAAGTGGTTGCCGTGCGCCGAGTTCGCCCAGTCCTTGAACTTGCGGGCGACGTCGTCCTTCTTGTACTGCGGGAGGAACGAGTGGCAGATCGTGCAGCTCGGGTTCGCGCTGGTGAAGGCGCTGGCGTTGAGCTCCAGGATGGTGGCGCCGGCGGTGATCGCGTAGTTGCCCTGCACGTCCGGGATGAACCACGGGTGGGGGGTGGCCGCGTCGCTCAGCGCCGCGGCGCTGCCGGCGGGTGCGGCGAGGGTTGCGGCGGTGGCGTTGCCCGGGATGTTGGCGATCACGATCCGGCCCAGCGGGACGACGCCGTTGCCCTGCGCCAGCGTCGCCGGCGGGACCGCCACGGCCGCGCTCTGAACGAACCCCGTCGCGTCGGTGACGGTGACGGTGAAGTGGTAGGTCATCTGCGAGAGCTGCTGCGCTGTGATGCCCAGGAACCCGATCTGCGGGTCCGCGATGAAGCTCGCCACCCCGTTCGAGACGAAGGTCGCCTGGCCGAAGCCGACCGCCTTGTTGCTGTCCATGACTGCGGCGAGCGAGCCCGTGGTGAACGTCGGCGACGCCGCGGAGCTGCTGCTCAGCGTGACCCCCGTCGGGTTCGCCGAGGCTGCCACCCACTTGTACAAGTACGGCGGCGTGCCGCCGCTCACGGTCACGCCCAGCGTCGCCTGGGCGTTGAATCCGGCGGGAGCGCTGGCGGCGACCGGCACGAGCACGATCGGGTCGATCGCGGTCAGCAGCCGGTCCACGACCGTGGACTTGGTCGCGAGCACCGAGATGCCGTCGACCTGGAGGGTGGCCCAGCCGCTGCCCGAGAACGTCAGGGAGTGGATGCCCGCGGGGACGCCGCTCAGGGTGAACGAGCCGGAGGCGCCGGTCGTCGTGGAGACGACCGAATCGGTGATGGAGATGTCGGTGACGGTGACACCGGCCGCAGGCAGCGCGGCCGGGAGCGGGATGGCCGCCGGATTGGGCTGATAGGTGAGCGTGCCCGTGATCGAGCCGGTGCTGACCCCGTCGCTGCCCGCGGAACCCGTGGCGCCGGTCGCCCCCGTCGCGCCGGTCGCCCCCGTCGCGCCGGTCGCTCCCGTCGCGCCGGTAGCCCCGGTGGCGCCCGTCGGCCCCGTTGCGCCCGTCGCTCCATTTCCGCCGGAGCACGCCGAGAAAGAAGCTGCCAGAAGAAGCGCATGAAGCGCTGCAACGAGCGAACGACGCAGGCGTCGAGTCATGGTATCCCCCCAGGATCGATGGCCTCTGCACGCCAGAGCCATCGCGAGCAGAGAGGCGCCGCTCGAGCGCACCCCCGCGCCGGCCTGGCGACGATGCCAAAAGCAATCGTAGCAGATTGCCCGAGACCCCTCGGATGGGCGACTTCGGCCGTACGGGGGCCGTCAACCGGGTGCGAAGATCGGCGCGGAGCGGTCGCGGAGGCGAAGCCGTGCCGGGCGGACCCGGCTCGCCATCACGGCGGCGACCGTCTCAGCGCCGCGGCGTGCGCGACGACGGGCCGGCGCGAAGCTCGCGCTCGGCGGCGAGCCAGTGCTCCAGATCGTGACCCTCCGGCCGGCCGCTCTCCAGCCAGATCTGGTAGGCGCGCACCGCGATGCGCTCGGCCCCGGGCGCGGCGGTCAGGAGCGCCGACGCGGCGGCCGGCGAGCGCTCCGGCGCCGGGCTGGATGCAGCGGGCTGGGTCTTCCGAACTGTGGCCATCGAACTCCCCCTGGAGTGGTTGCCTCGACTCCGCGTGTCTACCCCTGTACGGCGCGCCGCGCAACACCGCGCCGAGCGGCCCCGAGAAGGGAGGGCAGCGCTCGACCGCTCAGGTCTGCAGCGCGCCACCCGCGGCGACGCGCTCGACCGCCGCGATCAGCGTCGCCAGCTCGAACGGCTTGGTGAGGTGGACCGATGCGCCGATCGACCCGGGCGCGGAGGCCGACACGACGATCACGGGGATGCGCGCGAGCGCGGTGTCACGGAGCTGCGCCTCCCGGAACTGCCAGCCGTTCATCACCGGCATGAGCAGGTCGAGCACGATGGCGTCGGGAACGGGGCCGACGGCGAGGAGCGCCAGCGCCTCCTGCCCGTTCCTCGCGGCCTCGACCGCGTATCCCTCCGCGCGGAGCGCGTCCACGAGCACCTCGCGGACGTCGATGTCGTCCTCCACCACGAGCAGGCGGCGGCGCGGGGGCATCGGCATGGTCCCGGAATGGGGCTGGAGAGGCATCCTTCGTGGGTCCCTGAATCGTGTTACGCGCGCACTCCCGGAAGGGGATGACCAGGAGCGGCGCCGACTCGCTACGCGCGAATTGCAAACGCCCGGCCGTTTGACGCGCGGCGCGCCGTGACGGCCGCGCTGCAAAGTCGCACACCGGCAGGGGACTCGGCGGGACAGACGGTCGGGGTTCCAACCTTCGGAGGCGTGTCCGCAGTGACCCCGAGTCGAGAGGAACCGGACTCGCCGTCAGGGCCACACCGCGGAGTTCGCGTCAGCTTCCGTACCGCTGCTCGAAGAGCGCGCGCAGCCCTCGATGGCGGCGGAGGAGCCCGAGCGTGCGTTCTGCATGCCCGGGGACATAGCCATTGCCGATGAGGAGGGTCACGTCCTTCCCGACTCCCTCGGCGCCGAGGGCCGCCGCGGTGAACGACGTGGCCATCGAGAAGAAGACGGCCGTCCCGCCGTCGCGGACCGCGAGGATGGTGGCCATCTCCGTGCCGGGGACGGACGCGCAGTTGAAGGCGAGGTCGAACGGGCCGCCGGCCGACTCGACCGCGGCGAGCGTCGCGACCGCGTCGGTCGCATCCAGGCGGAGCGTCCGGTGGCAGAGCCCGGTGCCGGCCAGCGCCTCGAGCGCGGGGCCGGACCGGTCCGCCGCGACGACCTCGCCTCGCCCACCGAGGAGGTCGTGCGCCTCGGCGCAGACGAGCGCGCCGGACTTCCCGGCGCCGAGCACCAGGACCCGCATGCCGGGGCGCACCTGGCGCGCCGTGAGCGCGGGAGCGCCGCACACGTCGAGCGCCGCGAGGGCCAGGGTCTCCGGGAGGTCGGCCGGGAGCCTCGCCCAGAGCCCCGTCGCGAAGAGGATGGCCTCGCCGTCGCACTCGACCCGGTCGATCGCGGGGTGGACGGCGCGGACGCGGTCGAGCCGGAGCGGGGTGAGGGTGAGCGAGACCAGCGTCGCGATCCGGTCGCCGGGCGCGAGGGCTCCGGCGGCCGGGTGGCGTGGCCCGGCGGCACGCACCCGCCCGATGAGCATCCCGCCCGAACCGGTGACCGGGTTGTGGAGCTTCCCGCGGGCGCGGACGATCCGCTCGATCTCGGCGCCGATGCGCGCCGGGTCGCCGCCGGCGGCGGCCTCGATCTGGCGGAAGCTCGCGGCGTCCACGTTGAGCGCCTCGACCGAGATGGACACCTCGTCCTCTCCCAGGGGAAGGGCGGCGTCGAGCACGTCGGCGCGCTGCGGCAGCACGCCCTTCGGAGAGACCACGCGGCGCAGGCCGTAGGGGTCCATGGGTCCCTCAGACGTCCGCGTCCACCAGCACGAGCGCGTCGAGCGCGGCGACGGCGGGATCCGCCAGCGCGGCCGGCCCGCGCAGCCGCACCTCCAGGCGGGCCGCGCGCCCGGCCTCGTAGTCGAGGCCGGCGGCGGCGAGGGCGGCGCGGGCCTGGGCGAGCGCCGCGAGCGCCTCCCCCGGAGCGCCCGTCGCCGCCAGGACGCGTGCCCGGGCCGCCCGGGCCAGCGCGGCGACGCCGGCGCCGCCGCCCGACGCGGCGATGGCGTCGAGCTGCGCCGCCTCCGCGTCGGCCAGGTCCAGCCTCCCGCGGGCGAGCGCGATCCGGACCGCCTCCGGCCGGAAGATCGCGTCGCAGACCAGGCAGGATCCGTGGCGCGCCGCGATCTCGCTCGCCTCCCGCAGCGCCTCGCCTGCGGCGTTGAGCGCGCCGGCCGCGAACCGGTTGCGGGCCTCCGCGGCGTGGAGGCGCGTCAGCGCATGGCAGCGGAGCGGCGCCCGCTCGGCCGCGACCACGCCCTCCCCGAGCGCCTCCATGCCGGCGTCGAAGCGCCCGCTCATGCCGAGCAGCGTACCGAGCCGCTCCAGCGAGAGCGCCTCGCCCAGCGCCGAGCCCGCCGCGCGGTGGCGCGCGAGCGCCTCGCGCAGCACGGCGTTGGCCGCGTCGAGGCGCCCCGCGGCGAGCGCGAACGCGCCCTGGGCGTAGAGCGACGACGCGAGCGTGTCCTCCGCGCCGCGCTGCCTCGCGCGCTCCGCCAGGAAGGCGGCGGCCCGCTCCAGCTCCTGGCGAGGCCGCCCGGCGAGGAGGTCGCGCTCCCAGAGCACCAGGTGGACGTCGATGGGGTGCTCGGGCGCGGGGTCCTGCCGGCGCCGCTCCGCCGCGTCGGTCCGGTCGTCCACCGGCGCGAGCGGCTCGCCGAGCGAGGCGCGCGCCAGCGCGGCGAGGTCCCGGCTGCGCGCGAGGAGGTCCGCGTCGCCGGCGAGCTGGGCGGCGGCGCCGCACCCCTCGGCCGCCTCGACCGTCTCCCGATCGCGCCCCTGGTGCCAGCGGATCTGCGCCCGGAGGTGGAGGAGCGCCGGGACCTCGTCGCCGCTGCCCGCGGCACCCTCGGACATCGCCGCGTTGATCTGCGCGTCCGCGTCGCGGAGGCGTCCGCCTGCCACCAGCGCGAGCGCGCCGAGCCGGCGCGACCGCGCGCGCTCGTCCGGGGCCGGGCGGAAGTCGCCGTCGTGGAAGGACGCCGCCAGCGAGAAGGAGCGCTGGGCGTTCTCCAGCTCTCCGAGGGCGAGCTGGACGCGCGCCGTCGCGTCGACGATCTCGAGCCGCTCGTCGCCGGGCGCGCCGATCTGCTCGGCGACGCCCAGCGCCGTCCGGTAGAAGCCGAGGGCCTCGCCGAGGCCGGTCTGCGCGGCGGAGCGATGCCCGGCGGCGACGAGGTGGCGCAGCGCACGCTCGGGCTGGCCCGCCGCGAGCCGATGCCAGGCGAGCGACTCGGAGAGCGCGTCGCCCCCGGTGGAGGCCGCCCGCTCCTCGATCGCGTCGGCGATGGCGCCGTGCAGCTCCGCCGCGCGCGGAGGCGGCAGGCCGGCGAGGACGGCCTCCCGGGTCAGCGGGTGGTGGAAGTGGTGACCTCGCCCGTCCTCGTCCAAGATCCGGGCCGCCGTGCAGTCGTCGAGCGCCGCGACCGCGTCGTGGCCGCCCAGGCCGCTGACCGCGCGGACCACCTCGAAGTCGAAGCGGGTGCCCGCGACCGCCGCCGCGGCGAGGAGCGACTCGGCGCCCGGCCCGAGCCGCGCCACCCGCGCCCGCACCGCGCTCACCGCGTCGGCGGGAACCGCCGCCGGCTGGCCGCCGTCGCCGCAGGCCCGCACCACCTCCTCGGTCGCGAAGGGGAGCCCGTCGGTCACGCGGTAGACCTGCCGCACCAGCGCGTCGGACGGCGGCGCGCCGAGGAGGTCGGCGGCCTGCTCGCGCGTCGCCGCCAGGCCGAGGCGCGGGAGGTGGACCCCGCGCGCCAGCCGCTCGAAATCGAGGTGCGCGAGCGTCATCTGGATGGGCGTGCCGGCGCGCACCTCCTCCTCGCGGCAGGTGGCGACGAGGAAGAGGCGGAGCTCCCGCGCCTGCCGCGCCAGGTAGTGCACCAGGTTGAGGCTCGACTCGTCGGCGGCGTGGAGCTCGTCGAGCAGGAGGTAGAGGGGCCGTCCCTCCGCCGCGGCCGCGAGTCCGTCGCGCACGGCCTCGAACAGGGCGCGGCGCCGCTCCTGCCGCGGGCCGCCGTCGTGGGCCAGCATCTCCGCCAGCAGATCGGTGCGGCCGGTCGCGCGCGCCTCCTCGGCGAAGACGTCCGCGAAGAGCCCGTAGGGGGCGCCGGCGTGCGTCGCGCCGGGAACGCCGTGCAGGACCGCGGCGCCGCGCGCCAGCGCGAGCCGGGCGCCCTCCGCCGCGAGCCGGGTCTTGCCCACGCCGGCCTCGCCCAGCAGGACGAGCGCGCCCGAGCCCTGCTCCAGGAGCGCCTCGAAGAGCAGCAGGGCCGGGCCGCGCCCGCGCAGGCGCGGCGGCTCGGTGGTGCCGAGCAGGCGGCGGGCCGCGCGGCGCGCACCGTCGAGGGGAGGGCGCCCCTGGGCCGGACCCACCTCGCCACGCTGGACGGCGTCGCGCAGCGCGCGGGTCTCGTCGCCCGGCCCCCCCAGCCCGGCGGCGCGCAGGGAGGCCTCGCAGGCGTCGTAGAGCCGGAGGGCGTCGGCGCGGCGGCCGCCCTCCGCCAGGAGCCGGATGAGGAGCCGGTGCGCCTCCTCGTTGCCGACGTCGATCTCGAGCACGCGCCGCAGCAGCGGCACCGCCGCGGCGACGTCGCCGGACGCGGCCGCCGTCCGCGCCAGGGGGAAGGCGGCCTGCGCGAAGCGGCGGCGCAGCACGGCGCGCCGCGCCTGGAGCCAGGGGGACTCCCGGTCCTCGGGGGAGAGGTCGCCGCGGTAGAGGGACACCGCGTAGGCGACGTCCTCGGGGCCGCCCGCCGTCACGGCGGCCTCGAACGCGTCCACGTCGAGCCAGGCGTCGGAGCGCAGGACGAGCTGCCCGCGCTCGATGTCCACCCAGCGGCCGCCGAGCACCTGGCGCAGGTCGTAGAGGGCGCGGTGGAGGTTGTTGGCGCCGCTGGCCGGGTCCTTGTCCGGCCAGAGCGCCTCGATGGCCGCGTCGCGGGGGAGGCGCCGGTCGCGCGCCAGCCCGACGAGCTTGAGCAGGTCGGCGGGACGACGGCGGCGCCAGGCCTGGGCCGGGATCGGGGCGTCGGCGCGGACGACCTCGAAGCGGCCCAGGAGATGGATCCTCAGCAGGGCGGACGATCGGACGCCGCCCCGATGGACCTGGCTTTCCACCGGCTCCCCTCGCTCAGAGGTTATCAGGAAACCGGGTCGGCGCGACGCCTGCGCGGTACATTCGGGTTCGCCATGCGCTACCGGCTCTCGGTGCCCGATCCCCACGCACACGTCTTGCAAGTGGAGGCCACGCTGGAGCGGCCCGGCCCGGCCGCGGTGTTCGTCATGCCGGTGTGGACGCCGGGCAGCTACCTGATCCGCGAGTTCGCGCGGCACCTGGAGTCCGTCGGCGCCGAGGACGGCGCCGGCCGGCCGCTCGCGGTGGAGCGGCTCGACAAGCACCGGTTCCGCGTGGACGCGGGGGGCGCGGACCGGGTGGTGCTCCGCTACCGCGTCTACGCGAACGAGCTGACGGTCCGCACCTGCCACGTGGACGGGACCCACGCCTACCTGAACGGCGCGGCGGTGTTCGTCTCGGCGCGCGGCCGCGAGGCCGAGCCGCACGCCGTGGAGGTGGCGCCGCCCGCGGGCTGGCGCGTCTCGACGGGGCTGGACGGGGGCCCGGAGCTGTTCACGGCACGTGACTACGACGAGCTGGCCGACTCGCCCATGGAGATCGGGCTGCACCGGACGCTGCGGTTCACGGCGCTCGGCCAGGCGCACGAGATCGCGCTCTGGGGGCGCGCCCGGGTGGACGAGGGGCGGCTCGCGGAGGACGTGCGCCGGATCGTGGAGACCCTGGGGGCGCTCATGGGCGGCCTCCCCTACCAGCGCTACCTCTTCATCGTCCACCTCTCCGACAAGCGGCGCGGCGGCCTCGAGCACGCGCGCTCCACCACCCTCGCCGTGCCGCGGACCTCCTTCTTCCCGCGCGAGGCGTACGAGGAGACGCTGGGGCTCGTCGCGCACGAGTTCTTCCACGTGTGGAACGTGAAGCGGCTCCGGCCGGCGGCGTTCGTGCCCTTCGACTACGGGCGGGAGCAGTACACGCGGCTCCTGTGGTGGTTCGAGGGGGCGACCTCGTACTACGAGCAGCTCGCCCTGGTGCGCAGCGGGCTGGTGGAGCCGAAGCGGCACCTCCGGGCGCTCGGGCAGGCGCTCACGGCGCTGGCCCGCACCCCCGGCGCGCGGAAGATGAGCGTCGAGGAGGCGAGCTTCCTCGCCTGGGTGAAGCACTACCGGCCGGACGAGAACTCGCCCAACAGCGCGGTGTCGTACTACCTGAAGGGCGAGCTGGTGGCGCTCGCGCTCGACCTGGCGCTGCGGCGGACGGGGCATTCGCTCGACGAGCTGCTGCGGCTCCTGTACTCGCGGTACCCGCTCGACGCGCCGGGCGGGGCGCAGGGCGGCGGGGAGCGGGGCGTCCCCGAGGACGGCGTCGAGCGCGCCGCGGCGGAGCTGCTCGGCGCGCCGGCCGCCCGCGAGTTCTTCGACCGGCACGTCCGCGGGACCGCGGAGCTCGCCCTCGACCTCGACGTGGTGGGCCTGCGCCTGCGCCGCCGCGCCGCGTCCGGGCTCGACGACAAGGGCGGCTCGCCGCCCCGTCCCGACGAGAGCGGCGCGCCCGCCGGCTGGCTCGGCGCGGAGCTGCCGGTCGGGCCGAAGCTCACCGTCGCGTCGGTGCGGGAGGGGAGCCCGGCGCAGCGCGCCGGCCTCTACGCGGAGGACGAGATCGTGGCGGAGGACGGGTTCCGCATCGACCGGGCCCGCCTGTGGGAGCTGCTGCAGGAGCGCGGCCCGTCGGGCGCGCTGCGGCTCACCGTGTTCCGCCGCGACGAGCTGGTGGAGGTGCCGGTGGCGCTCGGGCCCCAGCCCGAGGAGGCGATCTGGCTCGAGCCCGTGCCCGAGCCGTCGCCGGAGCAGCGGGCGGCGTTCGAGGCGTGGACGGGGGCGAAGCTCCCGGGGCGGTGAGCAAGCGGGCGGTGGTGCGCGGGTGCGCGCCACCGGCCCGGCGTCGCTACTGCGCGTTCAGCTGGATGGTCGCCGTGCCGTGGAGCGTGCCGTCGGAGACGGTGAGGGTGAGCACGTAGAGGCCGGGCTGCGACGCGTTGAACCACGGGTTCGAGAGGCCGCTCATCGTGGGCGACGGGAATGCGGCGGGGTCGCCGTGCGGCACGACGACGAACCGCCAGTCGTAGGTCAGCACCTGCGGCAGCCCGCAGCCGGCCGGCGCGAGCAGCCCGTCGGCGTCGAAGCTCGACGAGGCATCGAGCTGTACATCCTGCCCGGCCAGCACGTTCGCGGTCGCGACCGGCGGCGGAAGCACGGCCGGTACCCTGAGCCCGATCTGCGCCACCGGCGCCGCGAGCCCGCACGCGTTCACCTCCACGAGCTGGCCGAACGACCGGGTCGTCGCGTGCCCGTCCTGGTCCGTGACGGTCAGCTCGAGCGCGTAGGTGCCCGGCAGGTCGGGCGTCAGGCTCGGGCTGGCGCGCGTCGGATCGTCGAGGGCCGCGAGGCTGCCCGCCGGGGCGCCCGCGACGTGCCACCGGTAGGAGATGAGCTGAGGCGCCCCGCAGCCGGGGGCCGAATCGGCGTCGGCCACCACGGCGGAGAGGGCGACCGGGTAGCCGGGGTAGAGGAGCGGGGGCGAGGCCGACGAGGCCGAGCGCAGGATCGAGAGGGTCTGAGGCCCCGAGGCGGTGAGCACGTCCGGCACCACCTGCTGCGCGGTGGCGTCCGAGACGACCGGGGCGTTCGACCCACACGTGCCCGCGGTCACGACCGCCTGGCCGTGGGGCCCCACGATCCCGCTCGCGGTGGTGGCCCACGCCTCCACGGTCCAGGCTCCCGGGAGGTCCGGGGTGAAAGACACCGCCGGGCCCGTCGCCGCGCTCAGCGTCGCCGCGCCGCCAGGGGGAGCGGCCGCGAGCGCCCAGTGCACCGTCAGGGGACCGGGGGCGAAGCGCGGCGGGCAGAGGGCGTCGGCGTCCGTCGCCGTCGCGGACAGCGTGGCGACGTCGAAGGTGTTCACCGCGCCGGGGCCGGAGATGTTCACGAAGGGTGGATTTGCGCCGCAGGCCGAGGCGGTCACCGTGACGTAGGCCGGCGCCGAGGCGTTGCCCGAAGCGTCGGTCGCGACGACAGCGAGCTGGTACGTGCCGCCGGGCACGTCCGGCACGAACGCCGGGGTCGCGGTGTCGGCGCCTGCGAGGACGGCGGCGCTGCCGGCTGGTTTCGCAAGGAGCGTCCACGCGAACGAGAGCGCGGGCGAGAGGGCGCACGCACCCGGGGCGGCGGCGACCGCGAGGGTGACCAGGTCGCCCGGGTCCGGTGTCCGAGCGAAGACCCCGTTCACGGTCCACGCCGGCATCCCGAGCGCGGGCGCGATGGTGCACGCGCCGACGAGGACCGTCAGCTCGGCGGTGGACGCGTACCCGCCCGCGTCGGTGGCGACCACGCGCACGACGTAGGCGCCAGGCAGGTCGGGGACCAGGACCCCGGTGACCGGATGCACGAACGCCGCGCTCCCCGCCGGCTGCGACGCGAGCGACCAGCGCACGTCGAACCCGAGCGCGCCCGCGACGCACACGTCGGTCACCAGGCCCGAGAGCGAGAGCGTGATGGGCGTGCCCGCGATCACGCCGGAGGCCGGCGCGACCGAGATCGGCGGGAGCTGCGGGCCGCACGGCCCGGTGGGCACGTCGACGACCCGGGGCGGCGAGCGGAGGCCCGTCGAGTCGTTCGCCACGACCGAGAACGTGAAGGTGCCCGCGACGTCGGGCGTGAAGGTGAGCCGGTCGGCGAGACCGGCGCCGGAGCTGGAGGTGTCGCTCGCGGAGACCGCGCTCCCGAGCGGCGCCGACACGAGCGACCACTCGTAGGCGAGCTGCTGGCCGAGGGCGCACCCGGCCGCGTCGTCCGGATCGGCCGACATGGCCGCGAGGGTGACGGACGCGCCGACCGCCGGCCTGCTCGTCGGCGAGAGGACGAGCGGCGTCCCCGGCGCCGCCGCGCCGCAGGCGCTCACCGTGAAGCTGGCCCGGGCCGGCGGGCTTGCCAGCCCGGTGGAGGACGTCACCGTCACCTCCACGGAGTAGGCGCCGGGCGTTCGCGCGAGGAGGACGGGGGCGGGAACGGTGGGGTCGGAGAGGGTGACGGTGCTCCCCGCGGGCGACGAGGCGATCCGCCAGGCGTACTGGTAGGTCCCGTTGCTGGCGAGCCACGTGGGGCACGCACTGGACGCGTCGGTCACGGCTGCGCTCAGGGGAACGGCCTCGTTCGCGTGGGCCGTTGAGGGCGCCTGGACGGTGACGTCCGGCGCCAGGGCTCCGCAGGCCGAGGTGAGCAGCGTCGCGAACACCGGCGGGCTGGTGTTCCCGGCCGAGTCCGTGACGCTCGCCATCACCTGGTACGCGCCGGCCGGGACGTCGGTCACGAGCAGGGCCTCGACCCCGTTCTGCGAGGCGAGGACGGCGGTGCTCGACGCGGGCTTCTGGAGGAGGTCCCAGTGCCAGACGAGGCCCTGCGCGCCGCAGGCCGCGGTGACGGATGCGGGCGAGAGCACGATCCGGTCGCCGGCGAAGGCCACCGCGCCACTCGTGCCGTCCGGGTGGAACGCGGTGAAGGTCAGGTCGCCGAGGCCGGGCGCGGTCGTGCAGGGCGCGGCCGGCGCGTCCGACTTCTTCGAGCATGCGGCGAGGACGAGCGCAGCGGCGAGCGCCGCGCGAGCGAGGCGAGCAGCCATGATGGACCCCCTGTCAGCGAAGGCCCACACGCTACGCCCCGGACCGAGGGTCCGCCGTCCCGCATCCGGTGGACAGGCTCGGCGCGATCGCTTCTGCCGCAGCCCCGCCCGGCCGTGCGGCCTCGGCCAGCGCCCGCACGCGGTGCAACCGACCGACCTCGCTCCGTTATATGAAGGTCGCCATGCCCTTCGAGCCCCAGGTCCACGCCGCCCGCCGCGCGCGCGTCTTCGCCGAGATGGAGCGGGCCGGCGGCGGCGTGATGCTGCTCCCCGCCGCCGAGGAGCGGATCCGCAACAACGACAACGAGTACCTGTTCCGGCAGGACTCGGACCACGCCTGGGTGACCGGGTTCGAGGAGCCGACCGGGTGCGCGGTGCTGGTCGCGCGCGCCGGCGAGCGGCGGTACCTGCTCTTCGTCCGGCCGCGCGACCGGGAGAAGGAGATCTGGACCGGGCGGCGCGCGGGCGTGGAAGGCGCGAAGGAGACCTTCGGCGCCGACGAGGCGTTCGTCGCGGGCGAGGTGGACGCGAAGCTCCCCGCGCTCCTCGACGGCGCGGCGAACCTCTGGTTCCGGCTCGGGCAGGACGCCGCCTGGGACGCGCGCCTGGTCCGCTTGCTCGGCGACCTGCGGGCGGCGGCGCGCGTCGGCAAGCACCCGCCCGACGCAGTGGTCGAGCCGGGGCGCATCCTGCACGAGCTTCGGCTCGTGAAAGGGCCCGAGGAGCTCGCGCGGCTCCGGCGCGCGGCCGAGATCACCGCCGAGGCGCACATGGCGGCGATGCGCGACGGCCGGCCCGGCATCCGCGAGTACCAGGTGCAGTCGGAGATCGAGTACGCGTTCCGGCGGCGCGGCGGGAGCGGGCCCGGGTACGGGACGATCGTGGCGGCGGGCGCGAACTCGACCATCCTGCACTACCGCGCCGGGGAGGCGCCGCTCGCCGACGGGCAGGTCTGCCTCGTGGACGCGGGGGGCGAGTACGACCTCTACACGGCGGACGTGACGCGGACGTTCCCGGTGTCGGGAGAGTTCACGAAGGCGCAGCGCGACCTGTACCAGCTCTGCCTCGCGGTGCAGAAGGAGGGGATCGCCGCGGTGCGGCCGGGGGTTTCGGTGGACACGATCCACGACCTCACCGTTCGCCGGCTCGCCGAAGGGTTCGTGGCGCTCGGCCTGCTCGAGGGGCCGGCCGAGGCGCGGGTGGAGGACAAGTCGTACCGCCGGTACTACATGCACCGGACCAGCCACTGGCTCGGCATGGACGTGCACGACGTGGGCGACTACTACCCCGGCGGCAAGTCGCGCGCGCTCGCGCCCGGGATGGTGCTCACGGTGGAGCCCGGGATCTACGTGGCTGCGGACGACGCGGCCGCGCCGGCGGAGATGAGGGGCGTGGGGATCCGGATCGAGGACGACGTCCTCGTGACCGCGGATGGGCGGGACGTGCTGACCGCGGCGGTGCCGAAGGAGATCGAGGAGGTCGAGGCGGTCTGCGTGCGCTGAGGGAGCGGCAAGCCCCTTGACACCCTTCCGCGCGTCCAGTATCTACGCGGCCTTACGTCGGTCCGCCGCCATCCCGAGGCGCGGGTTCGCACGGCGCGCAGCAGCATCGGGGAGTGGCTCAGCCTGGTAGAGCACTTGGTTCGGGACCAAGGGGTCGCAGGT